>Ga0164241_10006773_pt1 | contig 10390 bp, 11 predicted proteins | sample OricomyardsoilBY_FD_108780 | JGI IMG/M metagenome (GOLD analysis project Ga0164241, IMG submission 108780) | Backyard soil microbial communities from Emeryville, California, USA - Original compost - Back yard soil (BY) | ecosystem: Environmental > Terrestrial > Soil > Unclassified | place: USA... | reverse complement strand
TCGGCAAGGACGACGAGCGCCTCGGCAAGGCGGGTGTCCCCGCCGACCGGATCGCGGCGCAGGCGTGGACCTCGGTCCAGACGGCCACCGTCGTGACGCTGCCGCGTGAGGTGAAGCAGCCGATTCCGGTGCAGCTCCACATCACCGGGCCCGGCGAGGGCGAGGTCGCCTACGGGCACCTGCAGATCCGCGCCGAGCAGTTCGCCGAGGCCGTGGTCGTGCTCGACCACCACGGCTCCGGCACCATCGCCGACAACGTGGAGATCGTCGTCGGTGACGGCGCCAAGCTCACCGTGGTCAGCATCCACGACTGGGCCGACGACGCGGTGCAGGTCTCCTCGCACCACGCGAAGCTCGGCCGCGACGCCACGCTCAAGCACCACCTCGTGGCGCTCGGCGGCGACCTGGTGCGGGTCAGCCCGACCGTGGTCTACGCGGGCCCCGGCGGCGACGCCGAGCTGAACGGCCTGTACTTCGCCGACGCGGGCCAGCACATCGAGCTGCGGACCTTCGCCGACCACGCGCAGCCCCACTGCAAGTCCAACGTGGTCTACAAGGGTGCGCTGCAGGGCGCCGACGCGCGTTCGGTCTGGATCGGCGACGTGCTGATCCGTGCCGAGGCCGAGGGCACCGAGACCTTCGAGCTGAACCGGAACCTGGTGCTCACCGAGGGCGCGCGCGCCGACTCGGTGCCGAACCTGGAGATCGAGACCGGCGAGATCGCCGGCGCCGGGCACGCCAGCGCCACCGGCCGGTTCGACGACGAGCAGCTGTTCTACCTGCAGGCCCGCGGCATTCCCGAGGACGCGGCGCGCAGGCTGGTCGTGCGCGGCTTCTTCCACGAGCTACTGATGAAGATCTCCGTCCCGGAGATCCGGGAGCGGCTCGAGGCGGCCATCGAGGCGGAGCTCGAGGCGGTCGGGGCATGATCCGCGCGTGTGCACTGTCCGATTTGGATGATGGCAAGCCGTTCGCCGTCGAGGTCGAGGACGTCGAGGTCGTGCTTGTCCGCCAAGGGGATGCGGTGCACGCGCTGCGCGACGAATGCTCGCACGCCGAGCTGTCGCTGTCCGAGGGCGAGCTGACGCCCAAGGGGATCGAGTGCTGGCTGCACGGGTCCTGTTTCGACCTGCGTACTGGCGAACCGTCCTCGCCGCCGGCCACCGAGCCGGTCGAGGTGTTCGCCGTGGAAATTCGTGACGGTGAGGTCTACGTGAACCTCCCGACTGTGAACTAGGAGAAAGATGGCCACGCTGGAAATCAAGGATCTGCACGTCTCGGTCAACACCGATGAGACGGCGAAGGAGATCCTTTCCGGGGTCAACCTGACCATCAAGGCGGGCGAGACGCACGCCATCATGGGCCCGAACGGGTCCGGCAAGTCCACGCTGTCCTACGCCATCGCCGGCCACCCCAAGTACCACGTGACCTCCGGTCAGGTGCTGCTGGACGGCGAGGACGTGCTGTCGATGACCGTCGACGAGCGCGCCCGCGCGGGCCTGTTCCTCGCCATGCAGTACCCGGTCGAGGTGCCCGGCGTCTCGATGTCGAACTTCCTGCGCACGGCCGCCACCGCGGTCCGCGGCGAGGCGCCCAAGCTGCGGCACTGGGTCAAGGAGGTCAAGGAGGCGATGGCCGAGCTGGACATCGACCCCACCTTTGCCGACCGCAGTGTGAACGAGGGCTTCTCGGGCGGTGAGAAGAAGCGCCACGAGATCCTGCAGCTCGCCCTGCTCCAGCCGAAGATCGCGATCCTCGACGAGACCGACTCCGGCCTCGACGTCGACGCGCTGCGGGTGGTCAGCGAGGGGATCAACCGCGTCAGGGCGGGCGGCGAGGTCGGCATCATGCTGATCACCCACTACACCCGGATCCTGCGCCACATCACGCCGGACTTCGTGCACGTGTTCGCCGGTGGCCGGATCGTCGAGTCCGGCGGCTCCGAGCTCGCCGACGCGCTCGAGGAGCACGGCTACGTGCGGTTCACCGGTAAGCAGGAGCCGGCCAGCATCGGCTGAGAATCGAGGGTTCCCGGATGACGACCACCACCGCACCGCTCGATGTCGAGACGATCCGCAAGGACTTCCCGATCTTGTCGCGGCTGGTGCACGGCGACAAGCCGTTGGTGTACCTGGACAACGCGGCGACCTCGCAGAAGCCGCGCCAGGTGCTCGACGCGCTCGTCGAGTACTACGAGAAGCACAACGCCAACGTGCATCGCGGTATCCACACGCTCGCGGAGGAGGCCACCGCGCTCTACGAGGGCGCGCGCGACAAGGTCGCCGCGTTCATCGGCGCACCGAGCCGTGACGAGGTCGTGTTCACCAAGAACTCGTCCGAGGCGATGAACCTGGTGGCGCGGGTGCTCGGCGAGGCAGGTCCCGGCTACCGGGTCGGTCCCGGTGACGAGATCGTCATCACCGAGATGGAGCACCACTCGAACATCGTGCCGTGGCACCAGCTCGCGGAGCGGTCCGGCGCGACGGTCAAGTGGTTCGGCCTCACCGAAGAGGGTCGCCTCGATCTGTCCACTCTGGACTCCGTGATCACGGAGCAGACGAAGATCGTGTCGATGGTGCACGTGTCCAACCTGCTCGGCACGATCAACCCGGTCGAGAAGGTCGTCGCCCGCGCCCGCGAGGTCGGCGCGCTGGTGCTGATCGACGCGTCGCAGTCCGCGCCGCACCTGCCGCTGAACGTCCGCGAGCTCGGCGCCGACTTCGTGGCGTTCACCGGGCACAAGATGCTCGGCCCGACCGGTGTCGGTGTCCTGTGGGGACGCCACGAGCTGCTCAACGAGCTGCCGCCGTTCCTCGGCGGCGGCGAGATGATCGAGCTGGTCACCATGGAGCGGTCGACGTTCGCCGCGCCGCCGCACAAGTTCGAGGCGGGCACGCCGCCGATCGCCGAGGCGGTCGGCCTCGGTGCCGCGATCGACTACCTGACCGCGGTCGGCATGCCGGCGATCGCCGCGCACGAGCACGAGCTGACCGAGTACGTGCTGGCCGCGCTCGCCGACGTGCCGGGTGTGCGGATCATCGGCCCGCCGACAGCCGAAGGACGGGTCGCCGAGGTGTCGTTCTCGTTCGAGGGCATCCACCCGCACGACGTGGGCCAGGTGCTGGACGAGCTGGGCATCGCGGTGCGCGTCGGCCACCACTGCGCGCGGCCGGCGGTCGTGCACTACGGAATTCCGGCGACCACCCGTGCGTCGTTCTACCTGTACAACACGACGGCGGAAGCCGACGCGTTGATCGCGGGCCTGGCGCGCGTGAAAAAGGTCTTTGGATGAACTCGAAACAGCTACCTGAGGGGAACGGGACGCTAGCCAGCCACAAGTACGTGGCCAAGCTGCGCCGACGCCGGAACGCCACCAACACTCTTGATTCCGGGGAGGCGGGCAGGTGAACCTCGAGTCCATGTACCAGGAGATCATCCTGGACCACTACAAGAACCCGCACGGGCGCGGCCTGCGCGAGCCGTTCGACGCCGAGTCCTTCCAGGTCAACCCGACCTGCGGGGACGAGGTGACGCTGCGGGTGGCGGTGGTGGACGACAAGGTCACCGACGTGTCCTACGAGGGGCAGGGCTGCTCGATCAGCCAGGCCTCGACGTCGGTGCTGACCGACCTGGTCACCGGCCGCACGGTCGGTGACGCACTGTCCACGATGGACGCATTCGTGACCATGGTGCAGGGCCGGGGTCAGGTCGAGCCGGACGAGGAAGTGCTGGAGGACGGCGTCGCGTTCGCCGGCGTCGCGAAGTACCCGGCGCGCGTGAAGTGCGCGCTGCTGGGCTGGATGGCGTTCAAGGATGCGGTGTCCCGAGTGGAAGGAGCTGCGTGATGACCGATGTGGAGCGTGGCGTCGAGTCGTTGCCCGAGCCCCCCGCCCCGAAGGCGGACGTGGCCGCGATCGAGGACCTCGAGGAGGCCATGCGCGACGTGGTCGACCCCGAGCTGGGCATCAACGTCGTGGATCTCGGCCTCGTGTACGACATCCGGGTCGAGGAGGACAACACCGCGACCCTGGACATGACGCTGACGTCGGCGGCCTGCCCGCTGACCGACGTGATCGAGGACCAGACGCGGGCCGCGCTGACGGCCGGCCCGGGCGGCGGGCTCGTCGGCGACTTCCGGATCAACTGGGTGTGGATGCCGCCGTGGGGCCCGGAGAAGATCACCGAGGACGGCCGCGAGCAGCTGCGCGCCCTCGGCTTCACCATCTAGGCCGCGCCCGACCGGCCCGTGTGGTTCAGCGGGTCCGGTAGCGCGCGTAGATCAGCCCGCTGCCGAAGGCGCGCTCCTCGACCAGTTCGAGGTCGAGGCGCACGCCGGCGGGGAAGAACCGCGTGCCGCCGCCGACGACGCTCGTGGTGATGAACAGGTGGTACTCGTCCACCAGGCCGGCCGCGATCGCCTGGGCCGCGAGGTTCGGGCCGTCGACGGTGAGGTCGTGATCGGCGTCGGCCTTGAGCGCGCGCACCGCGTCCGGGTCGAACGTCCGCTCGATCCTGGTCTTCGCGCTTGACGCCGAGTCCAGCGTCGTGGAGTACACGATCTTCTCCGCGGCCTGCCAGTCGCGGGCGTACTGCAGGATGTGCGGCGGCTGGTCGGGCACGGTGTGCGCGGTCTCCCAGTAGACCATCGTCTCGTACATCCGTCGGCCGTAGAGGTACGTGCCGACAGGGCGGAAGAGGTCGTTGATGAAGGTATGCACCTCCTGGTCGTCCGCCCCGGTGCCGAGGTCGCCCTCGGCCGCCTCGGCGTAGCCGTCGAGCGAGGTGATCATCGAATAGACGAGCTTTGCCATGCGTCTGTCCTCCAGGGATGAGCGCGTCGGTCCGCATGTTGTGACCTCCACAGGACCCGGAACTCATCGCGGCCATCGTTTCGTGGCCGCCGCACCGGCCGCAGGCCGCGCCCTAGACCCAGGTGTTGCAGGAGTCGGGCTCGCGGCTGCCGGAGCCCTTCTCCAGCCAGGAACCCGCGTCCGGCGGGGCGTCGGTGGTGCTCAGGCGCTCGCGGATCTCGTTCGTGATGTTCGAGTCCACCGCGCCCAGGCCTGCCATCGCGCCCGACGCGACGCCGGCCAGGCACGTGGCCTGCTGAGCCAGCCGGTCGGCGATGTCGCCCGGCGCGTCCGGTGACTTCTTCGCCTTCTCGTACAGCTCCGTCAGGCCGGTCGCGTACTGCACGGCCTCCGCGTACTCGCGGAGGAACACGCCGAAGTACTTGCCCGGGTAGCGATCGAGTCCCTCGACGTCGCGCAGCCGCTCGGGTGTCATGTAGACGGTGCCCTGGCACTGGGTGGCCGGGTCGGTCGGCGCCACCGCGCCGCACGGCGTGTCCTTCGGACCATTTTGGACGGTCACGAGCTGGATCGCCGGGGCGTCGAGCCCGGACGCCGGCAACAGGCCGCCGAAACCGGTGTCCGCGCACACCTTCGCCGCCTGGTAGAAGCGAGCCTGCGTCCCGTCGGCCGGATCGAACCGCGGCAGCGCGCAGGCGAACGGCGCCATGGTGGCCGTCGACGTCGACAGCGGGTGCTCGGCGAGACCGGCCAGCGGGCCGTCCGCTTGCGGCGCGGTCGACGACGGCGCCGACGTCTCCGGCGGCGTGGAGTGGGTGGGTGGCGGCAGGTTCGGGATGTGCACCCCGGTCGCCTCACCGGCCGTGTGGGTCACCGGCGGGCGGAACGACAGCACGACGAGCGCGGCGACGAGACCGATCGCGAGCATCACCGCGACGGTCAGCGACACGTAGAAGCCCGGCTTGCGCGCTGGCGGTCGTGGCGGCTTCGGCTCCGGCCACACCGCGGGCGCGGACTGCAGGAGGTCGTCGAACGCCCAGGTGGCGACGATGGGACCGGTCGGCGGTCCGGTCAGGTCCTCGGCGACAGTCGGAGAATCCAGCTGTGGCTGTGGCTCCGGTGGAAATGCCATCGTCGGGCCGCCGTCCACCCCGGTGAACGGCGTCCGCTCCGGGTCGTCCGTCGAGTGCTGTCCCACTCAACCCCCATCGTCGGCGCCACACGCAGCGTAACCCGGCTGCGGCGGCGTCACGCCGGCCTGGCGCTGGCCTCCGCGTCACGATCGCGCAGGACACCCCGGTAGTACTCGAGCTTCCCGCGGATGTGCTCCTGCTCGTCGCGCAGCTGCGCGATCTTCGCGTCGACGTCCCGGTCGTGCTCCTCGAGCACGGTGATCCGCTCGGGAATCGTCTCCGCACCGCCGCGGGCCAGCTCCGCGAAGCGCACCATGCGCTGGATCGGCATGCCGGTCTCGCGCAGGCACCGCAGGATCATCAGCCAGGACACGTCGTCCTCGCTGAACACCCGCCGCCCGCCGGAGTTGCGTTCGATGTCCTCGATCAGGCCGATTCGCTCGTAGTAGCGGAGGGTGTCGATGGAGAACCCCGTCTGCTCGGCGACCTGGCCGGGTGAGTAGCGCCGCATTGCCGAAGTCTAGGCCGATCGACGGGCCGTGGCCGGTCATCGTCGCAACGCCATCCGCCGCCGCAGCGACCACGGCGCGGCACGGAACATGGCGGCCATCGCCGCGGCGTTGCCGGTGAGGTCCTCGCGGCCGGAGAGGTACGCCCGCTGCCGGTGCTCCGGGAGCGCGAAGAACAGCTCGAAGAAGTCGGCGTGCTCCTCGGGGGCGAGGCTCAGGAGCGTCGCCAGCCCGGCCCGCCGCAACCGGCGGACGCCCCTGGCACGCGCCGACCGGACGACGTTCTGTCGTTCACCGCGCGCGATGGCGTCGGCGACCACGGGCGCGAGCCGAAGCGCGTCACCGACCCCGTACCCGGTGGCCGGATGCACCATCCCGGCCGCAGCCCCGAACGTCAGGCCGTGCCGGGACAGGGGAGGGGCGAGCGGAATGCGCACCCGCTCCACCTCGGCGTCTCCAGCGTCGATGCCTTCGGCCGCGAGCCGGGCGAACAACCGCTCACGCAGTTGAGCGAACGGCAGGCCGGGGCGCCGCGCCAGCGATGTCTCCTCGAGCAGCACCCGCCCGTCGGGCAGGGGCACGGCGTAGAGGAAGGTGGCCGGTCCGGGCATCGGCTGCCGCCAGTCCATGAACACCGCCTCCCCTGGCCCGACGACCGGCCGCGCCACCGAAGCCGCCACCTTCACCCCGAACGCGGTCTGCTCCGCCACGCCCGCCTTGGCCGCGCGCCTTGCCGTGGCTGCGCCGCCCGACCTTGCGCCGCCCGACCTAGTGCCGCCCGACCCACCTGGCCCGCCGCCCCTCGCCGCGCCGCCCCCCGCGCTGCCCGAACCCGCGGAGCCCGGCCCGCCGCCCCTGGCTGCACCGTCCGCATCGGCCGTGGCGCCCGAACCCGCGGCAGCCGCCCTTCCGGAATCACCAGCGGAAACACCAGCAGATACCGCGCCGGTCGCATCGATCACCACCGGGGCCAGGTCCAGCACGTCCGCGAGCCGCCCGGCCCGCACCTCCACCCGCGGATGCGCGAACGCGGCCTGCACCGACGCGTTGTCCAGCACCGCGTACTCCCGCGCCAGCCATCGCGTCGAGCGGGCCGTCACCCGGGCGCGCGCCACCACATACCCCGCCCCGGGCGGCAGCAGCCGGGCCTCGTCCAGCCACAGCCCGTACGTCGCGGGCCAGGCTGCGGCCGGGTGCGGCGCCACGAGCACCACCCGCAGGCCCCGTTCCGCGCACGCCCACGCGATCACCCGGCCGGCCGGCCCGGCACCCGCCACCACCACGTCCGCCACGCTGCGCACAGTAGGGTCAGGCGGCATGGGCGAGGGACGCGAGGCACGGCGATCGGCGAGTACGGTCGGGGATCTCGCGTCGAGCCCGTTCCGCGCGGACCGCGACCGGATCGTCGCGTCGCCCTTCTTCGCGCGCCTCGGCGGCGTCACGCAGGTCGTCAGCGCCAGCGGCTCCGGGCTGCTGCACAACCGGCTCACCCACAGCCTCAAGGTCGCCCAGGTCGCCCGCGCCATCGCCGAGCGGATGACCGCCGACCCCAACCAGCGCGCGCTGCTGGACAAGCTCGGCGGCTGCGACCTCGACGTCGTGGAGGCCGCCGCGCTCGCCCACGACCTCGGCCACCCGCCGTTCGGGCACCTCGGCGAGCAGGAGCTCGACCGGCTCGCCCGGCACCGCTTCGGGCTGCCCGACGGCTTCGAGGGCAACGCGCAGAGCCTGCGCATCGTCACCACCACCGACACCGGCGGGCCGGCCGCCGTCGGGCTCGACCTCACCGCCGCCACCCGCGCGGCGATGCTGAAGTACCCGTGGACCCGCCGCGCCCACCCCCACCCGCACCCCCGCGACATGCCCGACCCGCCGCGCGGCGCCTCCGAGCCCGCCGACGAGCCCGGCACCGGGTCGAGCAAGTTCTCCGTCTACGTCACCGAGCTCGACGACCTCGTCCAGGCGCGCGCGCCCTTCGAAGGTCGGCTCGCCCCGTGGCAGCAGACCGTCGAGGCGTCCGTGATGGACACCGCCGACGACATCGCCTACGCCATCCACGATCTCGAGGACTTCCACCGCATCGGCGTCCTGCAACACGCCCCGGTCGCCGCCGAGCTCGGCCGCTGGCTCACCGGCGCGCTCGAGCTGGCCGAGCTGCCCGACGACATGCTCATCAGCCACTCCCGCAGGCCCGGCTACTCCCTCGAGCTGCTGCGCCGCCGGCTGCACCGCCGCGACCGGTGGATCGTCGACGACGACGCGTTCGTCGCCGCCGTATCCCGGGTCCGCACCGAGCTCGTCGACAGCCTGCTCGCCACCCCGTTCGACGGCTCGGTCGAGGCCGAGCAGGCGGTCGGCCGGTTCTCCGCGGGCTGGACCGTCCGGCTCGTCACCGACATGGGCGTCGTGCCCGACCCGTCCACCCGCTCCGGGCACGTCCAGCTCGCGCCCGCGCAGTGGCACGAGGTCCAGGTGCTCAAGTTCGTGCACCGGCGGTTCGTGCTGCTGCGCCCCGACCTCGCGCTGCACCAGCGCGGCCAGGCCCGTCTGCTCGCCTCGCTCGTGGCCGCCCTCGAACAGTGGCTCACCGACCGGTACGAGTCGAACCGGCTGCCGCGCAGGCTGCAGGACCTCGTCGCGCTCGCCGAGCACGAGTACGGCACGCTCGCCGCGACGGATATGTCCACTTTGGTCGGTGCGGTCGGCGAACCGCCGGAGGGTGCGGCCGGAATCCGAGAACTCGCCCGAGGACGCGCGGTAATCGATTTCGTCGCGTCGCTCACGGACAGTCAGGCGGCCACGCTGCTCGACGCCCTGTCCGGTCGCAGTGCACAGCCGTGGTCAGACGCCTTCGTTCTGTGAGTCGTTAACAGGCGGCAATTGGTAACGCACCCCCGGTGTGGTTAAGCCGAATGGCCGCTGTGTGGGAAACCACCGAACCTTACGTTTGGCGCGACCGGGGTTACCCGGCTCGGCTGTCCGTGTGTCGGGGCACGGCCGAGGATCCGCGGAGGACATCCGTGCGTTTACCTGCACACGCATCACGAAGATCCCGAGTTCTGCTGACATCAGCGGCATGCCTGCTCGCCGTCGTCGGTCTGGCGAGCCCCGCCGCCGCGGCACCACCGTCCGAGGACCAGAAGGCGTCGGCCGCCGCCGAGAACGCCGCCCGCCAGATCGGCGCGCTGCAGGACCTCAAGGTCGCCACCGCCAAGACTGAGTCCAAAGTAGACAGCAAGCTCATCGTCGAGATGGCGGCCCGCGGCAACCGGACCGCGATGAGCAACGCCCTGCCGCGCCTGCAGAGTGGTGTCAAGGTCACCGGCAACAAGACCCTTGTCGACATTCGCGGCACTGTCTCCGCCGACCTGCGCAAGGCGCTTACCAACGCCGGCGCCACGCTCAAGTCGGTGTCCACCCGGTACGGCACCATCCGCGCCGACGTGCCGGTCGCCGCGATCAACACGATCGCCTCGCGCAAGGACGTCAAGCGCGTCGAGGTGGCGGGCGGCGCCATGACCGCCCACGAGACCGACCGCAACGCCCCGGCCAAGCCGGAGTCCAAAGAGGCCAAGGCCGCCCGCATCGCAGCCGAGACCCGAGCGGCACTCGGCGCACGGGCAGGCGCGATCGACAGCGAGGGCGACCGCACGCACAGCGCGGACACCGCACGCGACCAGATCGGCGTCACCGGCGTCGGCGTGAAGATCTGCGCCCTGTCCGACGGTGTCGACTCGCTCGGCGCGTCGCAGGCCGCGGGCGAGCTGCCCGCCGTCGACGTGCTGGCGACCCAGGAGGGTTCGGGCGACGAGGGCACCGCGATGCTCGAGATCATCCACGACGTTGCGCCCAGCGCCGCGCTCGGCTTCGCGAGCGCGTTCAACGGCGACGCCAGCTTCGCGGACAACATCCGCGCGCTGCGCTTCGACCTGGGCTG
>Ga0164241_10006772_pt1 | contig 10390 bp, 14 predicted proteins | sample OricomyardsoilBY_FD_108780 | JGI IMG/M metagenome (GOLD analysis project Ga0164241, IMG submission 108780) | Backyard soil microbial communities from Emeryville, California, USA - Original compost - Back yard soil (BY) | ecosystem: Environmental > Terrestrial > Soil > Unclassified | place: USA... | reverse complement strand
TTCGTGGAGGCGACGCGGCCGCTGGCGACGTGGTTGAGCGCGCTCGATGGGGAAACCGTTGCGCGCGATGCGCAATTCGTGGCCGCGCAGGCGATCGCGTGGCAGTTGCCGGCGGGGTTGAACCCCATCGGCAGCACGCTGATTCGCCACCTGCTGCGCGCGGGCCGGCCCGAGGTGGCGCTGTCCGTGTTCGAGCGGCTGCGCGAACACGTGCCGACGCTGACCCTCGATTCCCCCGACGACCTGCGCGTGTTGATCGAGTTCGCGCAGGACGCGGGCAAGCCCGAACTCGCCACGTCCATGCGGCTGGAAACGCCGATATTCCGGCCCCGCAGCACGCCCTGACCCGCATGTGACAACTGTCAGGGGGCCCTGCTGACAGGCAGGACTTAAGTCCGCGGAGGCCGCGGCACGATGATGACGACATGGGAGCTCCAATGTCGTCGACACCACTCGCCCGCCTCGACAACGCGCACAAGCAATTCGGAAAGATTGCCGCGCTCGATGGCCTGAACCTCGCGGTCAATCGCGGAGAATTGCTGGCACTGCTCGGCCCCAACGGCGCCGGCAAGTCCACGGCCATCTCGTTGCTGCTCGGCCTGCAGCGCCCCGATCGCGGCGCGGCCGAGTTGTTTGGCGAGGACCCGCACTCGATCGACGCGCGCCGCCGCATCGGCGTGATGATGCAGGAGATCAACCTCTCGCCGGTGATGCGTCCGCGCGAACTCATCGCGCAGACCGCGAGCTACTACCCCAGCCCCTACGACACGCCGGTGGTGATCAAGCGCCTCGGCATCGAGAAGATCGCCGATCGCCCCTACGGCAAGCTCTCCGGCGGCCAGAAGCGCCAGGCGCAGTTCGCCATGGCCATCTGCGGCCGGCCCGAGCTGCTGTTCCTCGACGAACCCACCGTGGGCCTCGACGTGCAGGCGCGCGAGGCGCTCTGGCAGGTGCTGCGCGACCTGATCCACGAGGGCTGCTCGATCGTCCTGACCACGCATTACCTCGAAGAGGCCGAGGCCCTGGCCGACCGGGTCGCGGTGGTCACGCACGGCAAACTCGTGGCCGGCGGCACGGTCGACGAGATCCGCGCGCACGTGTCGCGCAAGAGCGTGCTGTGTCGCAGCGAGCTGCCCATCGCCACCATGCGCGCCTGGCCCGAGGTGCTGCAGGTCACCGAGGATTCCGGCCGTCGCCACATCGTGACACGCGACGCCGAGGCCGTGCTGCGAGCGCTGCTCGCGGCGGACGCGCAGGTGCGCGACATCGAGGTCCGCCGCGCCGGCCTCGCCGAGGCCTTCGCGGAGATTACCAACTCAAACCAGGCCAGCACCAACCAGCCGGGGAGCGTGCAGTGAACGCAGGCAACATGAGTCGCTCGCGCGTGATCGCGGCCTACGCGGGCGACATCCGCTTCGAGCTCACCAAGATGATCCGCACGCCGGCGTTCGCGATCCCGACGCTGCTGTTCCCGCTGATCTTCTTCCTGCTGTTCGGCGTGCTCATGGGCAGCGCGCGCGGCAACGTGCAGATGTCGCAGTTCGCGTTCTCGGCCTACGGCGTGTTCGGCACCATCGCGCCCGGCCTGTTCGGCTTCGGCGTATCGCTGGCCTTCGAACGCGAACAGGGGCAGCTGCTGTTCCGGCAGGCCATCCCGATGCCGTCCGGCTCCTATCTACTGGCGCGCATGGTCATGGCCATGATCTTCGTCGCCATCGTGTCGCTGATCATGACCGCGCTGGCGCTGACGCTGGCGCACGTGCCGCTGACCGCCGGCCAGTGCGTGGCCGCGTTCTTCGTCAACGTGTTCGGCGTGTTGCCGTTCTGCGCCATCGGCCTGTTCGTGGGCTCGCTGGTGTCGGGCCAGGCCGCGCCCGCCATCGTCAACCTGATCTACATCCCGATGTCGTTTCTCTCGGGGCTGTGGATCCCGATGCAGATGCTGCCGAAGGCCGTGCAGGCGATGGCGCCGCTGTGGCCGGCGCATCACCTGGTGCAGCTGTCGATGAATGCGGTGGGCTCGCCGTCCATGGGCGACCCCGTGACCCATGTGCTCGCGCTCATCGGTGTGACCGTCCTGTTCTTCGTGCTGGCGGTGCGCCGCCTCGGCGGTCGCGGCATCCGTCTGTTCGGCAGCGGTCGCGCCGGTGGCGGCATGCCGCTGCGCCGCGTACTCAACATGGGTGTGCTCGGGATAGCCATTGGCCTGGTGATCGCCGGCGTCATGGGCGGTAACGCGCCGCATGCCGCCACCAAAACCGCGGCCACGTCGAATGACGCGGGGGGATCGGTCCCGGATGCTTCCGGTTCCTCTGCGCCCGTCGGCGTGGCCGCGCCCGACAAACCGGTGATCGCGGATTTCGACGGCGGCGACTCCAACGCCAGCTACGGCCTCGGGTTCAACGCTTCCGACGACAAGATGCGCGGCGGCAATTCGAGCGCCGCACAGAAGGTGGTCGAAGGGGCACTCGAGGTTTCCGGTGAAGTGGGCACGGGGATCCAGTACCCGTTCGCGGGCACTTCTTTCCTGCCCAACGGCGCACCCAAAGCGGACTGGGCCAAGCAGGGCTTCATGGACTATTCGCACAAGCAGACGCTGAGCTTTCGCGCCCGCGGCGACGGCCACGAGTACATGGTCATGATGATGGGCCCGGCGCTCGACACCATCCCGGCCATGTACAACTTCGTCGCCGGCCCGGACTGGCAGCAGGTGCAGATTCCCCTGAAAAACATGGCCAGCATCGACCTGCAGCGCGTCAAGCTCATCAGCTTCGGCACCATGGCGCCGGGCGCCTTCCGCTTCCAGATCGACGACGTGCGCCTGGAATGACGCGGAGTTAGGATCGAACCCGCATGCGTCCCTCACAGCTGATCCAGAGCATCCGCGAACCGCCCCCGACGTCGATCGTGGGGTACATGACGCGTTTCGAAGGGCGCTTCATGCGCAACATGCCCTTCGTGATCCTGATCAACCTGGCCTGGATCTGGCTGTGGCCGCTGATCGCGAACCAGCCGTTCCTGACGGTGCTGCTGCCGACGCTGATCGCCACGCTGGTCTTCATCTACCTGCACCTGTGCACGTATTTCTACGGCGGGCCGGGCGAGCACCGCCTGCGCTACATCGCCGGCGAATACCTGATCGGCTTCGTGCTCGCGCCGCTGAATCTCTCCGCGCTCGGTTTCCTGATCTTCGCGTTCTTCGTAACCGCGTTCTCGATGCCGCTGCGCATGGCGCGGTACGTGATCTTCGGCAGCGTGTTCATTTTCATGATCGAGACCTGGCTGCTGGGACACAACTGGCAGACCATGGCCAGCGTCATGACGCCGGCCATCCTGCTCGCCATCACCGCGCTGTACACGGCCTACACCGGCCAGCAGCAGATGGCGCTCCGCCGCAGCAACGAGGAAATCATGCGGCTGGCGACGCTGGCGGAACGCGAACGCATCGGGCGCGACCTGCACGACTTGTTGGGCCACACGCTGTCGGTGATCGCGCTCAAGTCGGAGCTGGCACGCAAGCTCATCGATCGCGACCTCGATGCCGCGCGCGGCGAAATCGGCGAGGTGGAACGCGTGGCGCGCGATGCGTTGTCGCAGGTGCGCAATGCCATCTCGGGCATCCGCAGCACCGCCCTGCCGGCGGAGATCGTCGCCGCCACCGCGCTGCTCGAAGCGCAGGGGCTGGTGGTGAAGTGCGAGACCGAGAACGTGAAGCTGACACATGATCGTGAGACCGCGCTGGCCTTGTCGCTGCGTGAAGCGGCGACGAATATCCGGCGCCACGCCAGCGCCAAGGGCGTCACCATCCGCGTGCGCAAGGAAAATACCGCAGTGGTGGTCGAGGTGGCGGACGACGGGCGTGGCGGTCGCATCGTGCCGGGGAATGGCCTGAACGGCATGCGCGAACGGCTGGACACGGTCGGCGGTTCGCTATCGCTCGAACCCAACAAGGAAGGCGGCACGCTGCTGCGCGCCTGGGTTCCCGTCGCCGCATGAGCCGGGCCGCATGATCCGGATCCTGCTGGCCGAAGACCAGGCCATGGTGCGCGGCGCGCTGGGCGCGCTGCTCAAGCTCGAGCGCGACCTGGAGGTCGTGGGCACCGCGGCCGACGGGCTGCAAGCGCTGTCCGAGTGCCGCCGCCTGCGGCCCGACATCGTCGTCACCGACATCGAGATGCCCGGCATGACCGGCATCGAGCTCGCGCAGAAGATCCAGGCCGATGCCCTGCCCTGCAAGGTGGTGATCGTCACCACGTTTGCACGACAGGGCTATTTGCGCCGCGCGCTGGACGCCGGCGTGAAGGGCTACCTGCTCAAGGATTCGCCGGCCGAACAGCTGGCGCAGGCGCTGCGCAACGTGAACCGTGGCGGCCGCGCCATCGATCCGGCGCTGGCCGTGGAAGCCTGGAACGAGTCGGACCCGCTGAACGACCGCGAGCGGCAGACGCTGCGCCTGTCCGGCGAGGGACTCTCCGCGCCGCAGATCGCCGAGCAGCTCGGACTCTCGGCCGGCACCGTGCGCAACTATCTATCCGAGGCCATCGGCAAGCTCGGCGCGAACAATCGTATCGACGCGTATCGCCTCGCCCGCCAGCGGGGGTGGTTGTAAGAGAGTGGTGTCAGGCAGGGATTATTGGCGTTCCGCGTCACCGAAAAGGCTTGGACGACAAGCGCCAATAATCCCTGCCTGACACCACTTCCGGCTACCCTCGCCCGATGAAGGGCATCTTGGGCGGCAGGATGGTCATGAACTGGATGTTCGCGTTCAGCGGTAGCTTCGCCATGTGCAGCACCGCCTCGGCCACGTGTTTCACGTCCATCATCGGCTCGGGCTGCGGCAGCTTGGACGCCAGTTCGGTCAGCGCGTTGCCGATGTCGATCTGGCCCACGGCGATGTCGTACTTGCGGCCGTCCAGCGAGGATGACTTGGTCAACCCGGTGACACCATGTTTCGCAGCTGTGTAAGGCGCCGAGTTCGCGCGTGGCACATGCGCCGAGATCGATCCATTGTTGATGATGCGTCCGCCGCGCGGATCCTGGTCCTTCATGAGCCGGAACGCCTGCTGCGTGCACAGGAATACGCCGCTGAGATTGGTGTCGATGACTGCGCGCCACTGCTCGAAAGTCAGGTCCTCGAGATTCACGCCGAAAGGTGTACCCACGCCGGCGTTGTTGAACAACACGTCGAGCCGGCCGAACTTCTCGCGCGTGGCGTCGAACAAGCCGCGCACCTGCGCCGGGTCCGTCACGTCCATTTCATGGACCAGCGCCTGCGCGTCGCCGGCACTCTTCGCCACTTCCTCGAGCGCTGCGCGGTGCCGTCCCGCGAGCGTCACGCGGAAGCCGTCCGCCAGGAACGCCAGCGCGGTCGCCTTGCCGATGCCGCTGCCGGCGCCCGTCACGATCGCCACCTTCTTCTCGATCACTAACTATCTCCCCGGCGCCCGAGCAGCTCGATCAGCGCACCGTCGTCGTCCACGCGCAGCTCCATTTCGATGGGCTGGCAACAAATTTGACAATCCTCGACATAAACACACGATCCCGCGCTGCAATCTGCGCGAGTATCGAATGCTTCGCCGCAGTATGGACAATTGACGGCGACGAACTCCGCCGTGGGAGAACTGTCACTGGATGGAGGATCTTCGATGGCGGGCTCGAGGCCATAGAGATCATCGATCTCGGTCGGAGTCATCGAGCCAGGCGGTTTTTCGGGAGGACTCATGTTTGCCGGACGCATGATGGCACGTCTGCTGCTGGTCATTGGCGCCTCGCTGGTGACCTTCGGTTATTCGAAATGCGTGTTCGTCAGCGGTGACGATGGCGCCATCGCGGGCAGCAGTGGATCGGGCTTCGGCAACGACTTTTCAACCAGCCTGCTGCTGCGGGATTCCAGCGGCTCGACCAGCACCGATTTCGTGATGGGCGAACCCATCCGCTTCGATCTCGAGATCCAGAGCCGCAGCAACCTCAGCGCCACCCTGCGATTCCCCGACGCCCAGGTGTACGACTTCTACGTGCTGGACGCCGCCGGCTCGCGGATACGCTGGCGCTGGTCCGAAGGCATGTCCTTCGACCCGGCGCCCACCCAGCTCACCTTCGCGCCCAATTCCACCAAGGCCTACAGCGTCACCTGGAACGGCGTGCTCGTCGACGGCACCCAACTCCCGGCCGGCAACTACCGGGCTCGTGGCGCCATCGTGGCCGACGAGTTCGGCGGCGACCCCCTGGTGGACGGCGACCTGGTGTCCAACATGGTCATGTTCACGGTCCGATAAGGATTTTCCGCCACTGCACCCTCCTGGCGGTCTCGTCCGTATGAATGGACAGGACATGCAATTACAGGAGCCCGCCGTGAAATTGACCTCTTGCCTCGCCGCCCTGGCGGCCACCGTGGCGCTGGGCCTGCCCGCGACCGGGTCCGTGGCCGGGCCTGAACTGCGCATCCCCGACTTCAGCCACCTGGCCTCCCGCGCCCGCGATTCGGTCGACATCACGCTGGACGGCTTCCTGCTGCGGATCGCGCAGAAGTTCGCCGCCGCCGATGGTGAAAACGGCGATGAGCTGGCCATCCTGCGCGACATCAAGTCGGTGCGCGTGCGCAACTTCGAGTTCGACTCGGAAGATGCCTACTCGAAGGACGACGTGGAGTCGGTGCGCAAACAGCTTTCCGGTCCGGGCTGGAGCCCGCTGGCGCAAGTGCACCGGCGCGAGCCGCAGGAGCACGTCGACGTGTTCCTCAACATGTCCGGCGACAAGATCCTGGGTCTCGCGGTCATCGCCAGCGAGCCGCGCTCCTTCACCATCGTGAACGTGGTCGGGAACATCGACATCGACAAGCTCGCGAAGATCGAAGGACAATTCGGCATCCCGAGGGTCACCCATTCCGAGCCGTGAAATTGGCCGAGCCGTGAATCTGCAGAGCGCGCAGGTGGACACACCGTCATTGCTGGCTCGCGCGCGGCGCGGCGACCAGGCCGCGTTCGCATCGCTGATCCGCATGCACCAGGCCTCGGTTTTCAGCATCGGCTATCGAATGCTCAATCGCCGCGACGCCGCCGAGGACCTGGCGCAGGACGTGTTCCTGCAGTTGTATCGCAAGCTCGACAGCATCGAGTCGGTCGAACACATGGGCTTCTGGCTGCGCCGCGTGGCCGCGAACCTCGCCATCGACTGGCTGCGGCGTGCGGCCTACGCGCGGGTCGCGCCGCTCGAGGATGGCGCCGAAATCCCGGCGCCGCAGGCCGACGAGGATCCGTTGATGGACCGCGAGCTCGTGCGGTTGTTAGGCGAGCTCGCCCCCGCGGCCCGTGCCGTCATGGTGCTGCGTTACCAGGAAGATCGCGACGTCGCGGAGATCGCGGCGACGCTCGACATGCCGGTGAATACTGTCAAGAGCCACATCAAGCGGTCGCTGACCGCGATGCGCGGAAAAATGATCGGTGCGCAACTGATCACCGCCGAGGAATTGCCATGAACGAGGTTGAAGAGTTGTTGCGGCGCGCACTGCGCCGTGTCGAACCGCCGGAAGGATTCGCCGAGCGCCTGGTGCGCGCCCTGCCCCAGGTCACGCCGGCCAACGTGATGGCGCTGCGAGCCGCCCGCAAGGCCACGCCGGTGAGCGCCTGGCGCCGCTTCTCGGCCCCGGCGGCGCTCGCCGCTTCGCTGCTGGTCGCGGTCTTCACCGGCCAGCACCTCGCGACGCTGAAGGCGGAACGCGAGGAGCAAGCCGGACTCGCCGCCAGCCGCGAGCTGATGCAGGCGCTGCGCGTGACCAGCCAGAAACTCGATCTTGCTTATGAAGCCGTGCAGCGCCCGGCGCCCGCGCCGACGGCTGAAGAGGAGAACCGCTCATGAAAGCGCGAATCGCACTGAGTCTCGCGGCCCTGTTATTCGCGGGTCCCCTGCTTGCCCAGGCAAAGACTTCGCTGGCGGCCATCCCGAAGGGCCAGCTGCTGCTGCCCGAGATGGCCGGTCTTGCCGACAAGGCCAGTGAGTCCGTGACCGTCACGCTGGATTCGCAGCTGCTGGGTTTTGCCAGCCGTTTCCTCAATCCCGAAGATCCGGATGAAGCGGCCGCGAAGAAGATCGTGTCCTCGCTGACTGGAATCTACGTGCGCAAATTCACCTTCGATACGGACTACGCATATCCCAAGGCGGACATCGATGGCATCCGCCGGCAGCTGTCCGCGCCGGGCTGGAGCCAGCTGGTCGAGGCGCGCAGCAAGAAGGAACAGACCAACGTCGATGTCTACATGCTGGTCGACGGCGGCAAGGCGCGTGGCCTGGCCATCATCTCCAGCGAGCCGCGCGAGTTCGCGGTGGTCAACATCGTCGGCAGCATCGACCTGGAACAGCTGCACGAGCTGGAGGGAAAATTCGGCGTGCCGGACATGCAGATCGAATCGGGGAAGAAGCCGGCGCCGGCACCCGCGCCGAAAGAATCCTCAAAACCTCGTACGCAGTAACACCGCCACGATCGCCGGCACACCAAACAACAACAGGAAGATCGGCAGCTCCTCCATGAAGGAGTAACCGGCGCGCGTCACGCCGATGTACATGTTCACGGCCGTGGCGATCAGCCACAGCCCGACGAATACCCACGCCGCGGTCCGCAGCCGCGGCGCGCCCCCTGACATCCAGCCCAACCCCAGGCAGACGGCCAGCGTGGCGAACCCGATGGCGAGGATGATGGCGGTGCGCATGTCTGGCCTCAGGCTTCAGCGGCGATGCGGTTGATACTACCGAACACGCCGAGCGCGAACATCAGCACGGTGATGCCGTCGGCGAGCATTTCGAAGGCGTACATCGCCGCCGGCTGGCCTTCCGGCGGGACCCAACGACGCAGCACGATTACGAGCACCTGCAGCGCCGCGCCGATCAGCAAGGCCTCCGCGAACGAGCCCTGCGGCTGCTTGAACAGGAAACCGTAACCGGCGATCAGCGTGGTGATGACGACGCCGCGCACGCGCGAGTCGATACGCATTTCACGCGGCGTCGGCGCGTTCACGCGGGGCACGCATCCTTGAACGAAAACCGCTCGCCCGGCTGCGCGGCGTCCGGCGCGGCAAACGCGTTTCCGAACGTGAACGCCTCGGGAGACGGACCATGCTTGCGCAGGTGTTCGAGCTTCGCCACCGCCTCCGCCGCCGTCGGCTGGTGCCCGGCCTCCACCCACCACAACACCATGTAGGCGTCGGCCATACGCGTGAACCATTCACGCTTGCGCCGCATGATGGGCGTGTGCGCGCTCTGGTAGACGAAGCGCTTGAGCGAGGCGACGTCGCGCCAGGTGCTCAAGTTTATGATGACGTCATCGCCCAGCGGGCGGATCGAGGTGGCGTCGTTGCCCTCGTCCTTGAGTCGCCAGGCGAAACCTTCCGAAGATTCGGCGAGCGCGTTGATGCGATCGAGGTTGTCGACGAAGTCCTTGAGTTCGGGACTGTCGAGCGGCGCCTTGAGCTGGGCGACATTGAGTTCGGCGATGTGGTAGTTGGACATGTTACTGGTATCCCTTGAAGTATCCGTACAGCAGGATGAAGGCGAGGATCAGCACCGAAGCTCCCCGAACCGGTCGAACATCGAGCTCTCCTACAGTCCGCGCGCGATGACTTCTTTCATGATCTCGTTGGTGCCGCCATAGATGCGCTGCACGCGGGCATCCGCGAACAGCCGGCACACGAGGTATTCGTTCATGTACCCGTACCCACCATGCAGCTGCACGCACTCGTCCAGCACCTTCTGCTGCATGTCGGTGATCCAGTACTTCGCCATCGACGCGGTCTCGGTATCCAGCTTCCCCGCCACCAGCTCGACGATGCAGCGATCCGAGAACACCCGCGCAATGCGCGTGATGCTGGCGAGTTCGGCCAGCTTGAAGCGGGTGTTCTGGTAGTTCCAGACCGGCTGGCCGAATGTCTTGCGCTCGCGTACGTATTTCAAGGTCTCGTCGATGCCACCTTCCATGGCGCCGACCGCGCCAACGGCAATCACGGTGCGTTCGTACGGCAGGTCGTGCATGAGCTGGTGCATACCCCTGCCTTCTTCGCCGCCCAGCAAACAATCCACCGGCACCTTGACGTCTTCGAAGAACAGCTCCGAGGTGTCCTGGCCGTGCAGGCCCATCTTGTCGAGCACGCGCCCCACGCGATAACCCGCGAGATCCTTGGTCTCGACCATGACAATGGACAGGCCCTTGCTGCGATCGTCGGGGTCGGTGCGCACCACCAGCATCAGCAGGCCCGCCAGCCAGCCATTGGTGATGAAAGTCTTGGCGCCGTCGACCACGTAGTGATCGCCCTTCTTCACCGCGCGCGTGCGGATGCCCTTGAGATCCGACCCCGTGCCCGGTTCGGTCATGCAGATGGCGCCGACCAGCTCGCCCTTCGCAAGC
>Ga0164241_10006771_pt1 | contig 10391 bp, 8 predicted proteins | sample OricomyardsoilBY_FD_108780 | JGI IMG/M metagenome (GOLD analysis project Ga0164241, IMG submission 108780) | Backyard soil microbial communities from Emeryville, California, USA - Original compost - Back yard soil (BY) | ecosystem: Environmental > Terrestrial > Soil > Unclassified | place: USA... | reverse complement strand
CCCGCCCGCACCGCCGCTGCCGGCTTCTGCGCCGGCCTCACCAGCAGCACCAGCAGCGCCGCCCCCCGCGCTTCCGCCCGTCCCCGCTCCTCCCGTGCTGCGTCCGCCTCCACCGCCGCGCCCACCGGCGCCGCCAGCGGAGTTGCCTCGACCTCCCTGCGCGGCGCGACCACCGAGTGCGCCTGCGCGACCGCCGCCGGCCGCCCCTGCGTGCCCGCCACTCGAGCTCGTATCCCCGCCGTGGCCCTCCGGCGGCGCGTTGCGCACCACGGACCTTCCCGAGCAAGCAATCACCACCCCGGACATGCCTAACCAAGCCGCTAATTTCACCGGATGCCTCCCGAAAGACGAGGAGTCTAGGTTGCCCAGCACCGGGCTGCCAGCGCGACGGGCGCCGCGTCGAACTAGCGGCGGCGGTGCAGAGGCCGCACCGGGCGCAGCACCGCGCCTCACGCAGAGCGCGGACACACAGCGCTCGACTTCTCATTTTTTGCGCGGCGCGCGCCAAAAGTAAGAGACACACCAAGCGTCAGCTCGCAAGCGATGCCGCCGCCCGAGCTCCACTGGTTTCACTGACGGATCACGACGCCCGGCTCCACTGCTCGTCGTGAGCTCGCGCGTCCACGCGTTTCCATTTCGCCGAAGCGCGGGCAGCATCGCCGGCGGTGGCGCGCCTTCGCGCGGCAGCGTTGTCGGTCAGACGCCGCCCCTCACCGATTGACGCTCAAAATGCCGCTCCCACGTCGTCCGCGCTCGTTGGTCGTTCCTGCGCGAGCCCGCCTGCTCGGAGGCCTCGGCGTCTTGGCCGGCCTGCTCGCGACGCCCTCGCTCGAGGCCGCCTCGCTCACCAAGGTGAACAACTGGGGCGCCAGCGGCGTACCGGCGACCGCCAGCATGTACATCTACGTGCCCGACAAGGTCGCGACGAAGCCGCCGATCGTCGTCGTCGCCCACTACTGCGGTGGAACGGCGAGCGCCGTGTTCGGCCAGGCCTCAGGCATCCAGAAGGCGGCTGACCAGTATGGCTTCATCATGGTCGTGCCGCAGACGACGAACAACTGCTGGGACGTGGGTTCCACCAAAGCTCTCACGCACGACGGTGGCGGAGACACGCAGGCCGTCGCGCAAATGGTGAAGTACGCCATCACGACGTACTCGGCGAACGCCGAGCGGGTGTACGTCACGGGAGACTCGTCGGGCGGCATGATGACGCAAGGCCTGCTCGCCGTTTATCCCGATGTCTTCAAGGGCGGCGCCGCCTTCGCCGGCGTGCCGGCGGGCTGCTGGGCCGTGGGCGATCCGGACGGGTCGTGGAGCAACCAGTGCGCGGGGGGCCAGGTCACGCACACCGCGAAGGAGTGGGGCGACCTCGTGCGCGCGATGTACCCCGCGTACATGGGGCATCGCCCGCGCGTGCAGCTCTTCCACGGCGATGCGGACCCGACCATCAACTACAAGAACCACACGGAGGCCATCAAGGAGTGGACGGACGTGCTCGGTCTCAGCACCGACCCGACCACGACGACGACGGTCACCTTGGGCTCGCACCAGGCCACGCGGCAGCAGTGGAAAAACGCCTGTGGCTACGTCGTGCTCGACGCCTTCCAATCGAAGGGCGGCGATCACGGACCGTCCGACGCCATCTTCAACGCGTCGTTCGTCGTCCCTTTCCTTGGGCTCGACAAGACGGACGCGACGGATCCCGAGATTGCCTCGTGTAACAACGGAGGAATGGGCGGCATGGGCGGCGCGAGCGCAGGCGGCGCAGCGGGCCACGGCGGCGCAACGACAGGCGGCACGACCGGCGCTGGCGGCACCATGGCCGGTGGCAACGGAGTTGGCGGTGCCGCCGCGGCGGGCGGAACGCCGAGCACCGGCGGCAACACGACGAACGCGGGCGCACCAGGCACAGGCGGCGTCGGCGGCGCCCCGGGCGGCGCCTCACCAGGCGGCAGCGCGGGCACCATGATCACGAGCGGCAGCGGCGGCGCGAGCGGCGCAACCGGAACCGCCGGCACGCCCCCCGCGCAGGGCGGCACCAACACGAGCAACGCCGGCAGCGGCAGCGCCGGACGCAGCATCTCCGCGGGCGGCGCCGCCGAGCCGTCCGGCTCCCCTTCTCCTGCGGATCCCGCTGGCTGCGGCTGCAAAGTGGGCGGCGCCGGAACGCCGAGTCGCGGCCTCCCGTTGCTGCTTCTCGGTCTGTTGGCGCTGCGGCGCCGGACGCCCGGCGCACGAGCGCACCGAAGTAGCTAGCTACGGTCCGCCCTGTCCGGCGGCTCGTCCGAGCTCGCGCCGCGACGAGCGACTTCCGCGCGGTACGCAGCTTGCTGCTACGCTTTGCTTGGATGCGCACGTTCAGGGGCTTGGGGGTGGCGGTTCTGCTGTGGGGGATGTCAGCCTGTGGTGGGAGAAGCCGAGTTTTAGACGCCGGCCCCGCTCCTTCGACCGGTGCGCCGTCGGGTGGTGGCTCACTCGGTAGCGGGAGTGGCTCGGGCGGCGTCAGCGGAGCGAGTGGGGGCGCACTGAGCGGAGGGGGCAGCGGTGCGCGCGACGACGGCGGGGGACACCTTGAAGGCGGAAGCACCGGCAGCGCGGCGGCACCGGCCGGAGGGGGCATGAGCGCGAACACGAACGGCGGCGGCGGCGCCGTTGCGGAAGGAACAACGCCAATTCCCGTCGAGCAAGTCCCGGCGAGGCTTGCTGGAGCCTACTGCACGCTCGCAGGGCGCTGCGAGCGAGGATTCTCGACCTCCGGTTTCGTCATGCCGGGCGAGAATTGCGTCGAGCTCACGAGGAAGCGTCTCGAGCTCAACGGGCTCGAGCTTTTGGCCGCGGCAGTGAACGCGGGACGCGTCGAGTACCACCCCGAGCTGATGCAAGGCTGCCTCGACGCCATCACGGCGCTCGAGTGCAAAGACAGCGTCCAACGCGACATGCCCGCGTGCGAGGCGGCGCTCACGGGCAGCGCGGCGCTCGGCGAGCCTTGCCGGCTCAACGAGGAATGCGAGGGCTCGCTCATCTGTGATACCCGGGCCTCGTGCCCAGGCACTTGCGTGGAGCGGTACACCGACGGGATGCGCTGCAGTGTGGACGACGAATGCGCCGACGGCCTCCGCTGCGACCCGTACAGCGCGGCGTGCCACGAGGCGGTCGGCGTCGGCGAGGCTTGTGAGGGCGACACCGACCGACCGTGTTTGCCAGGCTTGTTCTGCGCCAAGAGCGTGGAGCAGGCGCTAACGATGCACCGCCCGGCCGGCACGTGCGCGTACATCTCGCATGGACTGCCGGGAGGGAGCCCCACGTGTAGTCCACTCGTCGGTCTACTCTGCGGCGAGGAGGACTTCGTTGGCGGGGGACGCTGCGTGCTCGATTCCCTCGTTCAAAACAGCGCCACCTGGGAATGCGACCGGAGCTGGAACCCGGACACGTGCGGGCTCGCATTCCCCGAGCAGTGTCTCGACGGCTACTACTGTCCGGTCGATGACGACGCCATCGACAGTGGCATGCTCAGAGCCACCTGCGAGCCCCTGCCACAGCCCGGCGCACGCTGCGCTGACCGCCCACTCTTGCCGACGCTCCTCCCCTCTTGCGCCCCCTACGCGCGCTGTGAAAGCGGCGGCACCTGCATCGAGCTCGGCGAACTGGGCGCGCACTGCGACGACGATGAACAATGCTATACGGGCTTCTGCGACCGCTTCGAGTGCGTTCGCGCCCACGCGTGTCCTTGATGAGGCGGTAGGGTCGCGGCCACCTGGCTAAGCTGCCGGTCGAAAGGAACTATCGATGTCATCGTGGGGGCCAATCACTGGCGGCGTGGGCGTCTTGGGTCTTGCGTGCGTGGTCGCCTGTGGCGGTCGCTCGGTGGAGCGCTCGACGGCGCCACTGCTCGGCGAAGGCGGGGACACCGCGGCGCACGGCGCCGGATCCGATGGCGGAGGCTCGGCTGGACACGACCGCTCAGGCGGCTCGCCCGGTGGCGGGCGCGCGGCGATTGGCGGCGCGCCGAGCTCCGGCGCCGGTGGGGCAACGCCGAACAGCGGCCGTGGCGGCACGACCGGCGACGCAGGGGCAGCGGCGGGACGCCCCCCCACACGCGACTGCGGCCTGCTCATCGACGACATGGAGGACGGCACCGGACACATCTGCGAGGGCAACGGCAGGGTCGGCGTTTGGTACGCGTACAACGACGGCTTGGGCGTGCAGATCCCGGCCCTCACTCCGAGCGGGACGCCGATTTTACCGAGCGTCGTGACGGGATCCCCGTCGAGCCCGGGCAGCACCCGCGCGATGTACAGCTTTCACCACTACCCTGATCCCTCGCACTTATCCGAGGCCTGGGGCGCAGGCATCGGGCTCGACTTGGCGGCGGACAGCACCCACTACGGAACGTTCGCTGCCGCGGGTTTCACCGGCATCACGTTCTCGGTGCGTTCCGATCTGAGCTATCGCCTATTCGTCCGCGTCAACACGCTGCTCACGACGCCAGCGAAATACGGCGGCGCGTGCCCGAGTGACTACTGCGGCACGTGGTCCGTCACGGTGAGCGTGACCACGGATTGGACGAAGCGCTCCGTCTCGTTCGAGGAGCTCGGCCGATCCTTCTGGTCTCCCGACCTCCATCACCCGCTCTCGCCGCCGCCCGCGTTCGAGCCGAACCTGCTCACGAACATCCAGTTTCTCTTCGTCGCCTACCCGAGCGACGCCCAGGACCGTGACATCTGGCTCGACGACGTCGCCTTCTACTGATCCGAGTTCCGGCGTACACGTGCCCAACCCGGAGGCTCGTCCGAATGTTCTTCTTTCGAGGGCGGTGGTAGAGGCTGCGCCCGTGCTCCCGGGCAACGTCGTGGTTCATGTCGTGGCGGTCGTCTTCATCGCGACGCTGATCCGCTCGTGGCTCGGCTTCGGCGAGGCATTGGTGGCCGTTCCGCTGCTCGCGCTCCGCATTCCGATCGACATCGCCGCCCCGGTTGCCGTGCTCGTCTCGGTCACGGTCGCCGCCATCGTGGTCGTGCAGGACTGGCGTGACATCCACGTGCGCAGCGCCGGCTGGCTCGTCCTCGCGACCCTCGCCGGCATTCCGCTCGGCTTGTGGCTTCTCACGCGGCTCGACGCGAGGCTCGTCAAGGCCGGCCTTGCGCTCGTCATTTTTGCCTTCGCTGCGTATTCACTCGCGCATCGCTCGCCGCTTCACCTGCGCACCGACAGGCTGCCGTGGCTGCTCGGATGTGGCCTGCTGGCGGGCATTCTCGGCGGCGCTTACGGCATGAACGGACCGCCCCTCGTCGTGTACGGCTCCCTCCGCCGGTGGTCCGCCGCAGAATTCCGGGCGACTCTCCAAGCCTACTTCCTCCCTGCGAGCGCGCTGGGCATGGCCGGCTATTGGCTCGCTGGGCTGTGGGTGCCGCTCGTCACACGGTACTACCTGCTCTCGCTGCCCGGCGTGCTCGCCGCCGTCTTGCTCGGCCGCCTGTTGAATCGCCGTCTACGCGACGGAGCCTTTCTCCGCTGGGCATACGCGGGGCTCATCGCGATCAGCGTCGTGCTGCTCGCGCAGTCCGTCGGGGCGCGCTGAACGCCCGCTTCGTCATCTTTTGCTTGGCTTGGGCTGAAGCTGTTGCCTTTCGAGGCAACGCTCTTTCCGAGTGCGAACGGCGCACAGGCCGAGACGGCTCGACACGAACGTCGGAATTGCATAGCGTCCGTGCCATCGCGACCTTCGCCCGCTTCAAACGCTATTGGAAGGCGAGCGCTGCCCTGCTGATGGTGCTGCTGGTTGGAGCTATCGCGGCTCACCAATACGCCAAGAGCAAGCCGTCGCGCGCGTTCCTGCTGAAGGGAACGCCGCCGTCGTCCGGAGAGGGTTTCGCGCTCGCGCTCTATCAAAGTCTCGGCGTGCGACTGACGGGCGGGCACGCCGTATCGGTGGTGCAAAACGGCGACGTTTTCGACACGTTGGTTCAGCAGATCGGCGCGGCAAAGACGTCGGTGAACGTGCTGATGTACATCTGGGAAAGGGGCGCCGCGTCCGACCGTGTCGTGCAGGCCTTGGTCACGCGCGCCAAAGCCGGCGCGCAGTGCCGCATCTTGGTGGACGACCTCGGCAGTCCAGATTTTTCGGAGAAGGTGGCGCCGAAGCTTACCCAAGCCGGCTGCGAAGTGCGCCTGTTCCGGCCGCTTTCCGCGGGCGAGAAGCTCGCCAGGAATCATCGCAAGCTGATCGTCATCGACGGGCGAGCAGCGCTCACGGGCGGCTTCGGCATCAGGGACAACTGGCTCGGCGACGGCGTCCATGCGGAGTCGTGGCGCGACACCAACGTCTTGTTCACGGGGCCGGCCGTCAGCGCTGCGCAGCAGGCCTTCGCCGAGAACTGGCAAGAAGCTGGCGGCGCCTTGCTACCTGCGGAGGCGTTTCCCGCCTTGAATGACGTGGGCACGGTGCAGGCCGCGTTCGTGGGCAGCTCGCAGGGTGTCGTCACGCGCGCTGAGCGCCTCATCCAGTTGCTGGTGCTGACTGCCAAGAAGCGGTTGTGGATCGCGAACGCGTACTTCGTGCCGTCCGCTGGCATCCTGGAGCTGCTCAAGACGAAGGCTCGAGCGGGCGTGGACGTGAGAGTCCTTGCTCCCGACGAGAACAGCGACTCCAAGACTGCCTTCGGCATGCAGCACGTCGAGTACGGCGGACTCATGGAGCAGGGCGTCAAGGTATGGGAGTACACGGCGTCCATGCTGCACGCCAAGACCATGATCGTGGATGACGAGCTAGCTCTCGTCGGCTCGATCAACCTCGACCCGCTCTCGTTGAACGAGCTCGAGGAGGACGCCTTGGTGCTCCAGGATCGAGCCGTCGTGGAGCAACTCAGTCAAAGCTTCAGCGCCGATTGCGCACGCTCCCGCCCGCTGTCTCACGGCACGCAGCACGCACGCGCGCCGTGATCGGCGTAGCGAAACGCCACGACGCTGGGCTTGCTTGGCAACCCGTGCCGCAGCGCTTAGGTTCCGGAAATGAGCGTCGCCGTTCGGAACCGAGTTCGGGTTTTAGGCAACGGCAAGGCCACCTTGGTCTTCGCCCACGGTTTCGGCTGCGATCAAAACATGTGGCGGTTGCTCGTCCCCACCTATGCTGACCGCTTTCGAATCGTGCTCTTCGATCTCGTCGGCAGCGGCGGCTCGGACCTGACGGCGTTCGATGTGCACAAGTACGCCACGCTGCAGGGTTACGCCGACGACGTGCTCGAAATCGTCGAAGAGTTCGCGAGCGCACCGGTGATTTTCGTCGGTCATTCCGTGAGTGCGACGATCGGCATGCTCGCCGGCATCAAGGCACCGGCGGCTTTTGCGGGGCACGTCATGATTGGACCTTCGCCCTGTTACATCAACGACGACGAGTACGTGGGTGGCTTCACGCGCGCGGACATCGAGTCCTTGCTCGACACTCTCGAGAGCAACTACCTCGGTTGGTCGAGCAACATGGCGCCCGCGATCATGGGAGCGCCCGAGCAGCCCGAGCTCGGTATCGAGCTGACCAACAGCTTTTGCCGCACCGACCCCGAGATTGCGAAGCACTTCGCGCGCGTCACGTTCCTTTCCGACCACCGGGCGGAGCTGCCGCAGCTGACGGCGCCCACGCTCATCGTCCAATGCAACGATGATTTGATCGCGCCGCTCGCCGTCGGCAGCTACATGCAGCGCAAACTGCCCAACGGCACGCTGCGAGTGATCGACAACGTCGGTCACTGCCCGCACCTGAGCTCGCCCGGACAATGCGCGTCGGCGATGGACGAGTTCATGGCAGTGCAAGGCTGGTGAGCAGTCGTGGCGACGCCGCCCGAGCCGGACACGACCGAAAATTCGCTGTTCGACCGAGCGCCCTGCGGGCTCATGCGCTGCGCGCAGGACGGCAGATTTTTGCTGGTCAATCGCACGTTCTGCCAGTGGCTCGGCTACGACGCGGAGGCGCTGATCGGTGAGCGGAGATTTCAAGATCTGCTGACGGTCGGCGGCCGCATCTTTCATCAGACCCATTGGTCGCCCCTCCTCGAGATGCAGGGGTCGATCTCCGAGGTCAAGCTCGAGCTCAGACACCGGGACGGCTCGACGACCTTCCCGATGGTGGTCAACGCCGTGCTGCGCATGGCGAACGGCGTCAAAGTCCAGGACATCGCCGCCTACGTCGCGCGCGACCGTGACAAATACGAACGGGAGCTCGTGAGCTCTCGAATGAAGCTGCAGGAGCTCGTGACCGAATCGAAGCGGCTGCACGAGGAGGCGCGCGACCGAGCCCTGTTCGCCGAGCAAATGATCGGCATCGTCAGCCACGACCTCAGAAATCCGATTTCGACGATCCAAATGGCCACGACCTTGCTTCAACGTGCCGCCCTCGACGCGCCGCAACGCAGCATCGTCGAGCGTGTATTTCGCGCGACTCAGCGGGCCAATCGCCTGCTCGTCGACCTGCTCGACTTCACCCAGGCGCGGCTTGGCGGCGGTGTGAGCACGACGCTGCAGACGATCGATTTGCATTCGACGATCCGTGAAGCCGTCGAAGAGTTTGCGTTGAAGCATCGGGGCCGTTTGCAGCACGTGACCGCCGGCGAGGGCGCCTGCACGGCCGATCCGAACCGCTTGGTCCAGCTGGTTGGAAATCTGGTCGGCAATGCGCTGACCTACGGCACCGATGAAACTCCCATCACCGTCACCTCACGCGTCTCTCCCGAGAGCTTCTCGATTCGTGTTCACAACTTTGGTCCGCCGATCCCGAGCGATGCGCTCGGCAGTTTGTTCGAGCCGATGACGCGCGGCACGACCGCCACGAGCGCCCAGCGCAGCGTGGGTTTGGGGCTCTTCATCGTCCGACAGATTGCCCAGGCACATGGCGGAACGGCGAGCGTCACGTCGAGTGCCGAGCACGGCACCGCGTTCGAGATCAACGTGCCACGCACGACGTGACGGGCGCCGCAATTCGTGGCGGGGTGCGGTGGTGTCTCCCTAAGGGCAGTCCGCGACCCAGCTGAGCTTCGAGCCCGTGGCCGTCGTATCGCTCGCGCCGCTGTTGAGCCACAGCACCTGCCCGGCCACGTCGCTCGATTGCGCCGTCGCCGAGACGGTCCCGGTGGTTCCGAACGGGAATGAAAGCGCGGGCGTGTTGACGGAGATCGCGTCCACGTAGACGACCGTCGGGTTCGACCAGGTCGCCGACGGCGCCGCTTTGAGCTCGATGCCGATGCGGCTGATGCTCCGCTTCATGATTCCGCTCATCGCGGCCGGCTCGGCCCCGATATCCCACTCGAGCGTCACCCACCCGCTCTGCTCTGCGAGCAGCGGCTTGGTCGCCGGCCCCAAGAAGTTGAACGCCGAATCCTGCGCGTAAGGGAGGATCACCCCGCCCTTCCCGTCTTCGACGTGCACGCGCAGGCTGATCGTCGTGCCCGGCGCGCTCAGATCGGCGTCGCTTCGCAGCGAGACGACGAAGTGGGCCTTGTCGGTGGCGGCGTTCATCGGAACGGAGAGCTTCGCGCAGCCCATGCCGGAGCCGGTGCCAGCCACAGCGCCCGTTCCCATGCCGCTGCCACCGCGACCCACGCGGCCCCCCGTGGCGCTTCGTCCACCGCCAGTCATGGCGTTCCCGGCGCCGGCTGCGTTCGTGCCGCCCGAACCGTCCGCGCTCGAACCGCCGGTGCCGCTCTCGCTCGAGCCACCCGTGCCGCCCGCGCCCGGGTCGCCCGTACCGCCCACCGCGGGCATCGATCCCGGAGTGCCCCCCGTTGCGGGCGTTTCTCCCAGGCTGCCACCGGAGCCTTCAGGCACGGTGAACGGGTCGTCGACCGGCTCGACCAGGGGCGTCGCGCACGCCGCGACCAGGACGGCCGACAATGCCAAGCCGAGCTGCAGGCGGTCCCAACCGTTCGTCATCAGAGCTACCGACGGCTAGGGATGCCCGGCCGGCGCCCTGGAGATCTCGAAACGCTGAATCTCGCCGCCGCGGCCGCCATCGCGACCGCCCGCGGTCAGGGCGCCGACCACCGCAAACGCGCTCGATCGTCATTCCTGGCCGCGGCGCAGCCAAAAATGCGCGAGTACGCTCAGGACGCTTGCGCGCTCGCGCTCAGCGTGCCGAGGAGCTCGTTCAGTTGTTCGAGCGTCTCGGGCATGCCGGAGGGCGCCCCGGAGGCGATGGCGTCGTCGAGGGCTTGCTTGGAGGGATAGAGGTCGTGCACGGCCAGCAGGGTTTTGCCGTCCCTCTCCTCGAAGGTCACCGTGGTGATGGTGACGCCGTCGTCACCTTCGTCGTTGGTCCAGGCAAGGCGCGAGTGCGGGGTCACTTCCAGGTACGTGCCGAAGAACTCCTTGGTGTTCGAAGCATCCTGGCCGAAGACGAGGCGGTACCT
>Ga0164241_10006770_pt1 | contig 10391 bp, 8 predicted proteins | sample OricomyardsoilBY_FD_108780 | JGI IMG/M metagenome (GOLD analysis project Ga0164241, IMG submission 108780) | Backyard soil microbial communities from Emeryville, California, USA - Original compost - Back yard soil (BY) | ecosystem: Environmental > Terrestrial > Soil > Unclassified | place: USA... | reverse complement strand
GGGCAGCTCGTACCAATCGAGGCCGGAGCCGCGCGCCCCGCCGTCTGGATGGCGTCCGCCCGAGAGGCGCACGACCTCGACGGGCAGCCCCGCGTCGGCCGCCAGCGGCGTGCTCGCGTCGGCACCCGCGTCCGCGGCGCCGTCGGAGGCCATGGAGAACAGGCGCCGGACCGTATCGCGAAAGTCGCCGTCTTCGCACACGAAGCCAAAATCGGCATTGCTCTCGAAGGCGTCACTCTGAAAATGCGCGGCGACGCATTCGTTGCGCACGACGTCCGCGTTCCGCTTCGCGACCGGCTTCGTCGCGACGCGCGCCGGGGGCGGCGCGACGCTGGCAACGGGCGTCGGCTCGGGAGTCGGGCTTGGACCGAGCGTGAGGTACACGCCGCCGCCGCTCGCCAGGATAGCGACCACGAACCAGGGCCAAATCGTCGCCTTCCGCTCGAACGGATTGAACGACACGCGCCGGGGCACGGCTGCTCGGACGGGCGCCTCCACGGCCGGCACGGCGCCGCCGGCACCGGTGGGCCCGCGCAGCGGCGGCTGCGGCCGTGTCACGGGCGCAACAGGCGGCAGGCTCTCCGGCTCGATCGCTTCCGCGGGCGGGATACGGCTCTTCTCCGGTGTCCCCTGATCGTCCGGCACCGAGGCATCGTCGACCAGGACGCCGTCGTCGCGTGCAGGGCCGAACGCCGTGCCGACGACGATGTCGCCGAGCCCGCGTCCCGGAGCCCGCGGCGCCGGGCGGGGGGGCGGCATGCGAGTGGGCTCACGCTCCCAGTTGTCGAGCGACGACTGCAACTCGGTCAGGTCCATCGCGCGCTGGCGTCGATCGCCGAGCAGGCCGCGCGCGATGATTTCTTGCAAGACGGGCTCGGTCACGCCGGCGGCGAAGAGGGGCTCCGGCTTGCCGGTCATCGCCTTCAGCACGGCGTCGCGCTGTGCCCCCGGAAAGGGCGACTTGGCCGTCAGCATCGCGTACAGCGTCGCGCACAGCGCCCACACGTCGTCGGAGGCGCTTTCGGCCGCGCCCCGTAGGCGTTCCGGCGGGCAATACGCGGCAACGGGCGGAGCGATGAGTTGCGAGAGCACCGGCGCGATGGCTCGCCCCGTGGGGGTCGCGACGACGCTGCGCGGGGACAGCCCGCCGTGCACGGCCCCGGCCGCATGCAGCGCCTGCACGGCGTCGGCGAGGCGTAAGGTCCAAGCCACGGCCTTGGCCGGGTGCAGCGGCCCCGCCAAGAGCATTTGCTTGAGGCTCTTGCCCGGGAGGTGCTCCGCCACGGCAAAGCCCGCACCGAGAGGCAGTCGCACGTCGGGCGGAAACGAACGCGGGTCCACCTCCTTCACGACGTCGATCACTTGGACCAAATGCCGATGGGACACGCCCTTGCCGAACGCGCTCAGGCGTCCGGGTTCGGCGAGCGCCACCACGACCAAGCGGCCACTCGCGGCCTCGATCGCCATCCAGCGTTGATCGCCCGGCGAGGACAACAGAGGACGCTCCAGGCTGTAGCGTCCTGCAAGCATGGGGCGAGGCTCAGTCATGGGCACATGAGCTTGGTAAACGGAACCGTAGCACCGCCACTTCACACATTTTCCGGAAAAATTGCGAGCGCTTGCCGCGACGACCGCGCGCACCAAAGACTACGTCGGCGACCTTGGGTCATGCATGTAGCCACGTGCGCTACATGCCTGTGCCCAACGGGCCCCTCATGCTCGAGCGCGATCGCCCTCGCGACCCAACGACGTCGTTGCAGCGCGGCGGCAGTGCTCTCACGGGTGGCAAGGGTGGAAAAACGACTCCGGCCGCTGGCCCCGACACAGGCCGCCGGCGCGGCGGCGTCGCGCGTGGGTGAGAGCGCCGAGAGGGACTCCGCACCAGCTCGAGCGATGAATGCCGAGTTCGCTCGAAGCACGGTGTGCGCGAATCTGAGCGACCACTCGAGGTATCGATTCAAGCTGGTTGTTGCCCTTTTTTCTTCGATCCGATTCTTCGGACGCTTGTCGCAGTCTGCCCCGTCAAAAGGCCGCGGGCGCGCGAGCCACACAGCGGCCTTGCGATTCGCGCGCCGTGGTGGGGAAATGACGTATGACAAAGGCGTGGTGTCGCGGCCACCGTGCAGGCGAATCACGCACACCTACCAAGGATTTGTCTGTTGACAGACCCGGAGCACCGCGCGTATGCAGCCCCCATGGCTAAGACCGATATCGACGAAAAAATCCGGGGGATGCTGGAAGCTTTCGCGAGCGACCTCGCCGGCCTGATTCGCGACTCCGCGATGGACACCGTGCGCGACGCTCTCGGCGGCACTGCGCCCTCGAGTCGCCGAGGCGGACCTGCACGTGGCGCACGCGCCGCGAGCCCTGCCGCCGGCCGTCGCCTCCCGAAGGGCGCCAAACGTCCGCCGGGAGAGATCGTAAAACTCACCCAGCGCCTGCTCGACTACGTGAAGACGCACAAGGGCGAACGCATCGAGCAAATCGCCAAAGGCATGGGCGTCAGCACTCGAGAGCTCAACCTGCCCGTGAAGAAGCTCGTGGCCGGCAAATCGCTCAAGACCAAAGGTCAGAAGCGAGCGACCCAGTACTTCCCGCGCTGAAAAGCGCGGCACACCCAAGCTCGCTTGGGTGGATGGAGGGGCCAGCAGGCCTCAGAACGCACCGCCCGCACGCAGCTCGACACCGGCTGTCTGCGGGCGGAGCACCAGTGAGGCAGTCGTCCACGACGAGGGCCAGAGCACCCAGGTGAGCGCGAGCGCGCTTGCGGCCACACCCGCGCCGGTGAGGCTCGCTGTCGCGATCGTGGTCGCTCGCTGATGCTCGTCGATCGCGCGGCGGAGGTCCCCGCACGCCGGCACTGGCGTGCTCGCGCAATCAGACGTAGCGGAGCTCGGGGCGTCGAGCTCACGCTGTGCCGCTTCGGCGCGCTCGGCAGCGTTGCCGCGAACCGCCGTGAAGCCGACGCCCAGGCCGACGCCGACGAGCGCGACGACCGCTTCGCTCGCGAGCACGACCTTGCGCCGGTCGAGTCCACGCGACGGTGCGGACGGCCGCGGCTCGGCCCGCGCGGGCGGCACGACGGGCGGGGATGGGACGGCGGGCTCGCCCGGGGAGTCGAAGAGCACTCGCACGGTGCGGTGTTCTCCGCTCGAAAAGCCGAGATCCGCTCGGAAGTCTGCGTGTCCGCGCGAACGGACGAGCAAACGGTGCCGTCCGGGATCGAGCGCGACGGGCGTGCGGAGCGCCTCGGCACGGAGCGGGCGGCCGTCGACTTCGGCGCTCGCGCTCACCCCGGACGGCAACACGAGCAAGAGTCGCGCGACGCGCGTCTCCAGCCGCTGAGACGCCGCGGGCAGGAGCGGCTCGACGTCGGGCGCGACCGCGCCACCCCGAATGAGCTCGGCGGCGCGCTCGTAGTTCGTGCCGGCGGCGACGAGCGAGCCGCTCTGCTCCTGACAATGGGCCAGGTGATAGCGAAGACCGGGGGTTTCCTTGATGGCGAGGGCGAGCTCGAGTTTCGTGGCCGCTTGCCGGTAGTCCCCTGCGCCTTCGAGCGCGACCGCTTGGCCGAAGAGCGAACGCGCTTCGGCGAGCTCCGCGGCCGCCGCCTCCGCACGCACGGCCGGCGACACCGCGCTCACGAGCAGGAAAGCCAACCACGCCGGGACCAGACGCTTCACGCCGGATCACATCGGCCCGCGCGCGGCCGAGTTGCGCGCGCGCCACGCCCCGGGCGTCAGTACGTGCCGCTGACCGCTACGCCCGAAGAGCTCGGGCCGAACCAGGGGGACGCCCGGAGACGAGCGGTCTTCGTAGGACCCGTGCGCTCCGGGATGACGAGCCAAGCGCCGATGGTCGCGGCCGCGAGGAGAGCGCTCGTGCCGAGCGCAATATTGGCCGCCGCCCGGCTGTGCTCCTGCCGGTCGACGGCGTGCCTGAGCGCCTGACAATCGGGCAGCGTCGGATCGCCGCAGCCGCCCGCGGGGCTCCGGTGAATGCTGGTACCAAGCTTCGCGGCGTCGTCGGCCGCACTGCTTGCATCGAGCGTGAAGCCCACCCCGACGCCGAGGGCGGCGAGCGCGAGGCCGGCGCCGGTCATGACGACGATGGTGCGTGGCTCGAGCGACGGGGGGCGCGCGGTCGCCGACGAAGTCGCACCCGGGGTGCCGGAAGGGTGCGCGGGATCGACCGGAACCGTTGTCGCGCGTAACGGCGCGAGCGTCACCGTCACGCTCGCGGAGCCGGCGGCTTCGGTGTTCACGATCCTCTCTGCCTCTTCGTAGCCGCTTTGGCGCACCCGCACGCGGTGCGTGCCCGGGTCGAGGAAGATGTCGTGGCCGAGCGGCGCGATACCGTACGACGCGCCGTCCACGGAAATCTCGGCGCCCGCGGGGCGCACCTCCACGCTGAGCGCGCAGACCTCGCGGCGCACGCGCGCGAAGAGATCACGAAAGCGCTTGTTGGCATCGCGCACTTCACCGCGCGAGCTCACCGAGAACGTTCGCAAGCAATAGTCGAGGTGCTCGGCGGCATCGCGTGCCAAGGACAGCTCCACCTCGGTCCGCCCCAGATTGCAGGCGATGTCGAACGTCTGCTTGAGCGACCACGCCGCTCGGTAGGCGGCAAAAGCGGCCTGATAATCCCCGACGGCGAACGCGGCGTTACCTTCGCCGAACGCGCGCTCGGCGCGCTCGGTGTCGTCGTCCGACGCGCGCGCCGCCTGCGACGAGAGCGCGACCGAGAGCGCGACCAACAGCGCGCGGATCACTCGAGCCATGGATCGCGTCCGCCCTTCGGGCGGTGCGGCACGCTCTCGACGGGCAGGGACGAAGGTTCGGGGTCCACGACGGCGACGTTGGGCGGCGGCGCGCTGCGAGCTTTCCGTGCTGGCGTCGTCCGCGGAGCGGCAGGCGCGGCCGCGGCGGGTGCGGAGCGGCGCGGCGCGACACCGAGCGGGGCCGGCGCCGGATCGCTGGGCGCGGGCGGCGCCACCGCCGCAGGTTCACCGAATGGCGAGTGCTGCGCGACGGGCGACGGAAGCGCGGTGACCACGGGCGGGCTCGGCGCGACGACCGGTGCCGGAACGGCGACGCTCGAAGACGACGGGACGGGCGTCGCCCACCACAGCGCGATGAACCCAATCGCGAGCATCGCAAACCCCACCGGCACGAGCCAGGCTCTGGGTGCACGCTGGCGGAGTGGGGCCTCCAGGCGAAGCTCGGTCAGGGCCTGTCGCGGGTCGACCTCGGCGGCCAGGCGAATCGCCTTGATGTCCATCGTGCGGTGGTCGGACAGCGCAGCGAGCGGGCGGGGCGGCACATAGACGTTCGCCTGCTCGGGGATGGTATCCCCGGAGCGCTCGTCCCTACGCGCGTTGCGTTCGGTTTTCACCGCGAACCCTTGCATGAATGCCGATGATCGACGGCAGGCGTCAAGCGCCTCGCCGCTAGGTGTGGCGCAAAACGCGCGATCTTCAAGCCCAGAAAGCGCATCGCCGGTCGCTACCATACACCGTGAAAAACGCCGCATTGTAGCTAGGCCGAGCGGCCGACCCACGGCGAGAGTGGCCGACCGGCCCGTTTCATGCGACCGGTAGCGACCCCCGACCATGCTGCGCAAGCTGCTGCTCCCGCTGGCCCTCGTTTTCCTCTGTGAATCCGCCGCCCCGGCCCACGCAACGGGCAAAGGTGCTCCGCAGACGCACGTCGTGCAGAGCGGGCAGCGCCTCGGGTCGATCGCGAAGCGCTACAACGTCACGATCGACGCGCTCGCGTACGCGAACGGCATCCGCCAAAAGGATCCGATCAAGCCCGGCCAACGGCTCGTCATCCCGGCGCGCACCGATAAGGACGGCAGCGAGGCACGCCTCGCGTACCTCGGCAAGACGGGCGAGCACGACGCGCTGCCCACGCGTCGCGCGTCGCTCGAGCGGAGCTCGGGGCGCCGGCGCTCGGGCCCTGCGTGGGAAGACTATGCGCGCCCGCCGCGGCGCAAGAACTGGGTCGAGCTGTCGAGCCACAACGCCAAATGGCGCGGGCTCGTGATCGACTCCAAAGGCAAAATCCGGCCGGCGGCGCGCGCGGCCATCTGCGATCTGCTCGGCGCCAACGGCGACCACCCGGGCGCCCCCGATCGACTGCTGCGGCTCATCGTCGAGGTGAGCAACACGTTCGGGGGTCGACCCATCCACGTCGTGAGCGGCTACCGGACGACGTCGTTTTTCCGCGATTCGCGCCACAAGACGAGCCAGGCCGTGGACTTCGCGATCGTCGGCGTCCCGAACGCCGTCGCGCGCGACTACCTGCTCGGGCTCGATAACGTCGGGGTCGGCTACTACCCGAATTCGTCCTTTCTGCATCTCGACGTACGCCCGCGCTCGACTCATTGGGTGGACTACGCCGGACCCGGCGAGGCGCCGCGCAAGACGGCGCATGCACCCCCCGTGCAGAGCCCGGTCGATTTCGACGAGCTCGCCGAGCAGGCAGCCGAGAGCATCGGCAACGTCGAGCGCGCGCCCGACAAGGACGACAGCCGGCCCTCCCCGGGCGTCCCGCCCAAAGCAGCGACCGAAAGCGCGCCTTCCTCGCCGTGACCTCCGGCCGCTGCGCGGGCAAGGCCCGACGCGGTGTCAGCGTGGTCTGATAAGCTCGCGAGCGTGACGCCGCCCTTGCTCGTTCCCGGCACGATGCTGGGCTCGCGCTGGATCACCGGGGGCCTGCTCGGCCAAAGCGACGGCGCCGAAGTGTACGAGGCGGAAGAAGCGCACCAGCGGCGCTTCGCGGCCATCAAGTTCTTCGATCCGCGCTTCGCGACGGAGCCGGCCTGGAGCAAGCACGCCGCGCTGACGCGCGCCCTCTCCGAGCTGCCCGGCGAAGGCATCGCCCGCGCCTACGACATCGGCATGGAGACGGCCTACCACCGTCCCTACGTCGCGAGCGAGCGCATCACCTTCCCGACGCTCGCGCGCTACGTAGCCGAACGCGGCCCCCTCACCCTGCGCGCCGTGGCCCGGGCACTCGAAACGCTCGCGAGCGGTCTCGACGTGGCGCACACAGCGGGCATCGTGCACGGCGGCCTCAAGCCTCAGAACGTGTTCGTCTCCTACGACAACGCCGCCTGGGCTCGCATCACCGATTTCGCGGTCGCGCAACTGCGCGCGGCCAACACCGGCAGCGGGGCGGCGACGCTCGGCTGGACCGCGCCCGAAGCGGCCGCGGGTGTCGTCACTGCCGCCGGCGATCGCTACGCCCTCGCGCTTCTCGTCTTCTTCGCGGCCACGGGTGTCCCCTGGTACAGCGCCCTCCGTTCGCGCGACGACATCGCGACCCACCGCGGTCAGACCAAGCGCCTCGCCTCCGAGCGAGCACGGTACCAGGGCGGCGAGCTCGACCCGGTGTTCGACGGCTGGTTCGAGCGCGCGCTCGCCGTCGAGCCGGCCGCCCGCTTCACGACGGCGACCGAGATGGCGCGAGCCTTCATCGACGTCTTCGGGGGCGGGACGACCGCCGCCGTCCGCATGCGTCCGGAGCTCGAGGCGCCGGAGCCCGCGCGTCCCCTGCCCGCGTCCATCCCGCCCTCGGCGGCGCCCGAAACGCCCATGGCGGCGACCGTCTCGGTGGCGCGGGGGTTCGACCCGCCGAGCTTCGCGCCGCAGCCGCAGAGCCGCGGGCCTGCGCTTTCGGGCCCAGCGCCGGGCAGCCACTCACCGGACAGCCCGAAACCGATGACGTCCGTCGTGCCTGCGGTCCCGCTGCGCTCGCCGTCCGCGTGGGTCGTGCGGACGGTCGTCGTGGCGCTGCTCGTGCTCGCCGTCGGCGCGTGGTGGCTCAGGACGCGTTGAGCGTTCGCTCAGCGCCAGCGCTCTTTGAGGTACGGAAGCAGCGTGTCGCCGAACGCGTGCAGGTGGTCGCAGTGCGCCTGCTCATTGCCGCCGGCAAAGCCCATGACGTGGAAGTCGCCGGAGTCGCCGCGCGAGACGGGCGTCATGCCGGGACGCGGCGCCGGCACCAGCGCGGGCACACGGTCGACGTTCTCCTGCGCGAGCAAAAAATCCGACGTCTGCGTCGTGCTGGCGTAGGGCGTCTCGATGGCCGAGTGGGTGATGGCGAAGAGCTTCTTCCCCGCAACCGCTTCGTCGGCGAAGGTGAGGAACGGCGCGATCTGCTCGACGGCAATGCGGTGCTGCCAGCGTCCGCCGGGCTCGAAGCTCGCGTGCAAGCCGTCGGCGAGCAGCACCGCGTCGACGCGCGCGGCGGCGCGATCGTTGTCGAGGATCCGGAACACGGCGCCGTAGCCGGCGCTCCACGCGCTGAGCGCGATGCGGTTGATGCTCGAGCTGGCGTTCGGGCACATGTCGTGGAGGGCGATCGTCGTGCGCTGGAGCAAGCCCTCGAACGCGTTGCCGTAGCGGAACGCCTCGTCGTACTTACCGGAGCCGAGGCCCAAGTTCAGGATCACCAAGACGGCGTCGATGTCCGAGCGCTCGAACGTGGGCTCGAGCGAGGACGGGGCGCCGTGGAAATGAACCACCAAATCGAACGGGCGTGAGACGGTGCGGCAGCCGTTCGGCAACGCCAGCACGCGCCCGCCCACCGTGACGAGGCGCTTGGGCGTGTCGAGGCTCGCGTCGAACGCCGCGACCTTCGGCGCGAGGCCGAAACCGAGCGCCTGGTCGATCTCGGCGATGGCGGGCCTGGTCATGCCGGCCGCGAGCGGGGTGCCGGGCGACTCGTGCGCGGCCCCACCGAAAGTGGTGAGATAGCCGAGCACGAGAGCCGGGATGGACCGCATGGATAATGAGCCTTAACGTCGTGCCGAGAGTCCGTCTATCGAAAACGGACAGCCTGCAAAATTACCACTAACACCCACGGTGTAGGATTCCAGCAGCAACCACCTCGGACGGAGCACTCGTGACTTCTAAAAAGCGGCGCGAAACCGGCAGCTTCGACAGCATCTCGAATCCCTTCGACGGCGCTCTGGTCTCGGAGGTCGCACTCGCAACCACGCTGGACGTGGATGTAGCTCTGGAATCCGCGACACGCGCACGCGCCGCGTGGGGCAGGACGGCGCGACACGCACGCGCCGCGATCGCCGAGCGCGTCGCCCAGCGACTCGGCGAGCGCAAAGAAGAGCTCGCGCGGCTCATCACCCTCGAGAGTGGTAAGCCCATCCGCTACGCACGCGCGGAGGTCGACCGCGCCGCGGTCACGTTCACGTTCGCGGCGGACGTGGCACGGACGCTCGGCGGTGAAGCCGTCCCCGCCGACGCGGCACCGCGCGGCGAAGACAAGCTGCTCGTTTACGAGCGCGTGCCGCGCGGCGTCGTCGGGGCGATTTCCCCCTTCAATTTCCCGCTGAACCTCGCCGCTCACAAGCTGGCTCCCGCGCTCGCCGTGGGCGCGCCCATCGTGCTCAAGCCGCCGCACCAAGCGCCGAGCGCAGGGCTCTTGGCCGCCGAAATCATGCGCGAGGCGGGGGTCCCCGCGGGCGCCGTCAGCGCGCTCCACGCCCGTCCGGAGGTCGCGCAGCGACTCGCGGAAGATCCTCGCGTCGCCGTGCTCTCCTTCACGGGCAGCGACCGCGTCGGCTACCACCTGAAGGCGCTCGCCGTGAAGAAGCACGTGCTGCTCGAGCTCGGCGGCAACGCGCCGTGCATCGTCGACGAGACGGCGAACCTCGAGCACGCCGTACCGGCCATCGTCGAGGCGTGCTTCGCGAGCGCGGGGCAGGTGTGCATCAAGGCGCAGCGGCTGTTCGTGCACGAGTCCCGCTACGACGAGTTTCTCGCTCGCTTCAGCGCGGCGACGCTCGCGCTCGCCGTGGGCGACCCGCTCGACGAGAACACCGTGGTCGGCCCGCTCATCGATCGCGCGAATGCAGAGCGGGTGCTCGGCCTCGTGCGCGAAGCGGAAGCCGCGGGGGCGCGCGTGGTGCTCGGCGGCGAGGCGTCCGGCGCGCTCATGCAGCCGACGCTCCTCACGGGCGCGAGGCCAGAGCTCACGGTGTGTCGCGAAGAGGTGTTCGGGCCTGTCGCGACGCTCGAGCCCTTCGGCTCGTTCGAAGAGGTGCTCGCGCGCGCGAACGCCACGCGCTTCGGCTTGCAAGCGAGCGTCTATACGGACAGCGTGAGCCGCGCGCTAGCGGCGTTCCGGGAGCTCGAGTACGGGGGCGTCATCGTGAACCAGCCACCGACGTTCCGGCTCGACCACTACCCCTACGGAGGCACGAAGGACTCCGGCTCGGGACGCGAGGGCGTGCGTTACGCGGCCGAGGAGTTCACCGAACCGCGGGTTTTGGTGCTCGCGGGCTGCCGCTAGCCGCGCCTCGCGCGCTCGCCGCCTCGACGGGCCCTGGGAGGCGCACTAAAGACCCCCCTCCCATGTCTCGCC
>Ga0164241_10006769_pt1 | contig 10391 bp, 6 predicted proteins | sample OricomyardsoilBY_FD_108780 | JGI IMG/M metagenome (GOLD analysis project Ga0164241, IMG submission 108780) | Backyard soil microbial communities from Emeryville, California, USA - Original compost - Back yard soil (BY) | ecosystem: Environmental > Terrestrial > Soil > Unclassified | place: USA... | reverse complement strand
TCGGGCTCGGCTCATTCGCCGGCTACTATTTCTGCGCGGGCGTAGCGAAGTGGCACTTCGGACCTGCGGGCTCGTGGTTGAACGAGAACCACGTCTCGAACATCTCGGTCTCGTCGCACGTGCGCGGCTGGCTCTCGAGCCTCTCGGATCCGACCTTCCTGAAGATCGCCGCGCTCGCGCGGAAGCTCGACTATCCGCTCCAGGCCTTCACGCTGGTCGTCGAGCTCGGCTCGCTCGTCTTGGTCTTCGTGTCACGGCGCCTCACCAGGTTCTGGTTCCTGGGTGCCTTCGTGCTGAATTTCGGCATCTTCGTGATGACCGGGATCTGCTTCTGGAAGTGGATGACGGTCAGCCTCACGGCATTCATCTGGATGAGCCGCAGCGGCGCTCCGCTCATCGCCAGCCTTCACAAATACAAGCTTCCACTCCTCCTCGGCGTCGCGTCCATCTACTGGGCAGATCTCCGGATCTGGTATTTCCCCCAGACCCACGTCGTCTGGTACGACACGCGCTTCACGGAGAACTACGAGCTCTACGCGATCGGTGAGAGCGGGACGCGCTACCTCGTGAGCCCGACCGATCTGGCGCCCAACGACATGCACTTCACGCAGGGCCGACTCTGCTACGCGTCGGACGATGAGCGTCAGCTGACGGGTATCTACGCGACGACGGGCTCGTACAACACGATGACGAGGCTCGAGAAGGCGACGCCGGAAGAGGCATTCGCGATGCGTCGGCACCAACCTTTGTGCCGCGATCCGAAGCTGAAGGCGCGCTACGACGACTTCATCAAGCACTACTTCGCGAACCTCAATCGGAGCGGACGCAAGCTCGCGTGGCTCGATTGGGTCGCCCGTCCTCGGCACCTGCGCGTTTCGCCCCACGGCGAGCTCGACGGCGGCACGACACCGAGATTCGACGGCCAAGAGCGCGTGACGAAGGTAGAGCTCTGGGTGACGGCGGTGTACCACCACGACTCCGAGCTCGTACGCACGGAGCCGAAGTTGACTCATACGGTGGAGATCCCTGCTCGATGACGACGCCGGGCCTGAACGTCATCGCTCCCTGCTTCAACGAGGAGCTCAACGTCGAACCGCTCTCGGCGCGCGTCCGGGCCGTCTTCGACAAGATGCCGATCGCCTGCGAGCTCATCCTCGTCGACGACGGCTCCAAAGACGGCACGTGGGAGCGCATCCAGGCCGCGTCGCGCGACGACGCGCGCATCCGCGGCGTGCGGCACGAGAAGAACCGAGGCATCGTCGGGGGCTGGGTCTCGGGCTTGGAGAACGGGAGCGCACCGCTCGTCTGTCTCATCGACTCCGATCTTCAGAACCGGCCAGAGGACATCCCGCGCCTTTACGAGGCATACCTGCGGGCGAAGCCCGATCTGGTGCAGGCCGTCCGACACCCGAAGGTGAACAGAAACCGCATCGCGTTCTCGAAGGGCTTGAATGCCATTCTGAACGTCACGTTCGGGATGCACCTCCGAGACAACAAGAGCGGGTTCGTCCTGTGCCCTCGCGAGCACCTCGAGGACATCCTTCGAGACGCTCCCGGATACCGATATTTCCAGAGCTTCATCGGCGTCGCGGCCGGGGTACGCGGGCTGCGCATCGAAGAGGTCGACACGGACTTCGATGCGCGCGCCGCGGGCGAGTCGTTCCTCTCGAATTTCCCGGTGCAGGTGTCGGTCCGCATCATTCAAGAGCTGATGCGCTATCGAGCCCAGACGTTGCGAAGGAAACCGCGATGACCGACGCGCCCGAACCGCCCGCGCCAGCGGAGAAACCCGCTGAGCCGGACGCACTCGCACCCCGGCGCGTCACCTTCCTCACGGCGTTCCTTCTCGCGGGTTGGGTCCTAGGCACGTTCGAGGGCGCGCTCGTACGCGCCGCTGGACACCGCGCGCTGATCCTCTTCGCCGACGCGATGCTCACCTCGGTGGTGGCGGCGGCGCTGGCCATCGTCACGACCCTGGTCGCGTTCGCGCTGACACGTGTGGCTCGCGGCTCGAAGCGCGTGGCAGCGCTCGAAGCGCGGTTCGACGCCACCGACGATCCGAAACACCGAAGCGCGCTTCTCGGCGCGATGAGCGCTTGGATCGCGGCGATCCTGGTGCTGCCGCTCGTCGGCCTCGCGGCGTTCGTCGTGTTCGACAAGCTCTTCGGTCTGCAAGAGACCGGGCTCGCGAAGCAGGTCGCCGCGCTGCTCGTGATTTGCGGTGCGCTCGGCGCATGGCTCGCGATTTGGGTCGTTAGCCGCCTCATCCGACGTGGCGTGCTCTGGGTCGACGCCCGAAGGCCGCTTCGCTTGCCGCCGGCGCCGTGGGTCCTCTTCCTGACACTGGTGACGATTCCTGCCTTCGCGATCCTCGAGCCCGTCCTCCTCGCGCATGGCTCGGTCCTGGGCGTCGTCGGAACCGCTTGTGCCCTGCTGTTGATGGCCATCGTCGGTGTCCAGCTTCGGCTCGTCCTTCGCGGCACAGGCCCGCGTTCGACCAGGATCTTGAACGTCGTCGTTCCGGTCGCGACGCTCGTCGGGCTCGGGCTGATGGCCCGGGCGTCCGGCAGCATCGGAGCCGCGATCTCGTCGGCAGAGAAAGCCCCGGTCGCCGCGCTCGGAATCCATTGGGCGCGCCGCGCGACCGACTTCGATCGAGACGGCGTCTCCTCGCTGTTCGGCGGCGGAGACTGCGCTCCCTTCGACAAGGCGCGCTCACCCATCGCCACCGAGATCCCCGGCAACGGCATCGACGAGGACTGCGACGGGAGCGACGCCAAATCGGGCAGCGCGGTCAGCGTGGGAAGGCAGTTCTCCGACGCGCTCACGGCGCAGCAGACGCGCCACTACAACGTCGTCTGGGTCGTGATGGAGACCGTCCGCGCCGACCACGTGAGTGCGATTGGCTATGACAAGCCGACGATGCCCTTCGTCGAGGAGTTTGCGAAAGAGTCTCTGCTCTTCGTGAACGGCTACTCGCAAGCCTCTGCGACCGTCCTGTCGGTGCCGAGCATGTTGAGCGGCGTCGACCCGGGCCGCGCGACGTGGCACCGCGAGCGCAGCCACCCGCAGCTAGACGACGCGTTCCCCATGCTCGCCGAGCGCCTCGACAAGGACGGCTACCGCACGGGCCTCGTCTACGACATCTATCTCAAGAACAGCTTTTTGAGCGTGCATCGCGGCTTCAGCCAGATGCTCCTGGCGGAGCCCGACGCGAGAAACGTCAACAACCGCCCCAGGCGCAATCTCCTGTCGACCGCGAAGGCGGCCGAGTTCCTGGCCAAGCTTCCCCCGCGGCAGCCCTTCTTTCTGACTGTCTATTACCCGGACCAGCACTCGCCCTACACACGCCACAAGGACGTCGACTCGTCGGCCTTCGACAAGACCGAGCTGGGCGACTACGACACCGAGCTTCGCTTCGCGGACGAGCAGCTCCGCGCACTGGTCGAGATCCTGAAGAGCCGCCCCGACGTCTGGAAGAACACGATCGTCGTCATCAACTCGGACCACGGCGAAGAGTTCGGCGAGCACGGGGGCGAGCGTCACGCGAAGACGTGCTGGGAAGAGGTCACCCACGTCCCCCTCGTCGTCCGGATCCCGGGCGTGCAACCGCAGCGAATCGAGCAACGCGTCGGGCTCATCGACGTCGTGCCCACCATTCTCGAGCTCGTCGGCGACCGCGCGAACACCGACATGCTGTCGGGTCAAAGTCTCCTCGTCCCCGCGCTGACGCCCGACAAGGTCGAGCCCGCGCGACCGATCTTCTGCAACATCGCGAGCATCACCGACAAGTACGGCACGTTCTTCCGACGGGCGGTCCGTGACGACAAGTTCACGCTGATGCACGACGTCGTCGACGGCACCTACTCGCTCTTCGACCGCCGCAACGACCGCGCAGAGCTCACCGATCTCTCCAAAGACGCGGCCGTGCAGGGCGACCTCTCGCGTCTGAGAACGATCTTGGATGCGAGCCTCGAGGGCAACCTCTCGGACCACCGCACCATGTCCGGCAAGGGCGCGGCGCACGCGAAGACGCCGGCTCCAGCAGAAGCGGACGGAAACCCCGACGACGGCGGCTGAAGGACGCCGCTCTCGTCTGGCAGAGCGCTCGGACCGCGACTATAGTCGCGCCGCGATGCAGCGCCCCGAAACCAAGGAAGACGTCGAGCGCGTCTATGACGAGTTCGCTCGCGAGCACGACATCGACGACTACTACGCGCGCTCCGGGTTCCTCATCGGGTACATCGAGCGAAGGCGCCTGCAGATCATCCGCCAGATGATGGCCGCGAAGCCGGGCGAGTCGATCCTCGAGGTCGGCTGCGGCGGCGGCCACGTCCTGTCGCAGTTCAAGAGCTCGAAGCTCACCGGCGTCGACGTCTCGAGCGAGATGCTCGCGAAGGCCGCGCGCAACCTGGCCGGGTGCGACTTCGAGCTGAAGAAGGGCGACATCGGCGACGTCGGCCTCGCTGACGGGTCGTTCGACGGCATCGTGTGCACGGAGGTCCTCGAGCACGTCCTCGATCCCGAGCATGTGCTGCGACACATTCAGCGCCTGGTGAAGCCGGGTGGCCGCGTCGTCATCACGTTCCCGAACGACAACCTCATCAACGGGCTGAAGGACGTCGTGCGCAAGACGGGCCTCACCGCGCTCCCGCCTTTCAAGCGCGTGGCGTGGGGCGGCGACCACTTCCACTTCCACATCTGGTCGGCCCGCGAGATGCGCGCCCTGCTCTCTCGTTACTTCTCGGTCGTAGACGCAGCGTACGCGCCGACCGCGGCGCTCCCCATCCGTTGCTGCTTCCTTTGCGTCCCCCGGTCCTGAGCCGCCTCGAAGCAGCTGCGCGACCCTGGACGACCCCTCACCGAAAGCGCTTCAGCCGACCATGAAAAGGCAGATTCTTCAGCACCTCGTCGACCCCGATACGCTGGCTCCGCTGGCGATCTCTCCGAAGACCGAGCAGGACGGCAACGTCGTCGACGGAGATCTCGCGACCGCCGACGGCAAACATCGGTATTCGATTCGAGAGGGCATCCCGAGCTTCGTCTCTGGCGACGTCGCCGCCGATCAGACCGTCAAGTCGTTCGGCGACAAGTGGGACCAGCACCGCTACTACCGAGAGCACACGCGTCGGTTCTATACGGACTGGTATTTGGCGCGGTTCGGCTTCGGCACCGTCGACGGCCTGAAGGCGTTCCTGAAGGACAAGCGCTTCGTCCTCGACGCCGGCACGGGCGCGGGGCGCGACGCGGCCAATTTCGCCGATCAAACGCCAGGGAGCGAGACGACCGTCTTCGGCGCCGACACGGCGTGGCACGCCCTGTCGAACGCAGCAGCGCAGCCGGACCGACCGAACGTCGAGCTCGTCCACGCGGACATCAATCGTCTGCCTTTTCCCGACAATTTCTTCGACTTCATCAACTGCGACCAGGTGATTCACCACACCCCGGCGCCGCAGACGACGTTCGAGAACCTGAAGAAGAAGCTGAAGCCGGGCGGGCAAATCGCCACGTACGTCTATCGAAAGAAGTCGGTGATTCGCGAGTTCACGGACGACTACGTCCGCGATCGGATCAAGGACCAATCGTTCGAAAAGGCCCTCGAGGTCTGCGAGGCCATCACGAAGATGGGCAAGGCGTTCAGCGATCTGAAGGCGAGCGTCACGATCGAAGAGGACATTCCCGTCCTCGGCATCGAGAAGGGCACCTACGACGTGCAGCGGTTCCTGCACTGGAACGTGATGAAGTGCTTCTGGAACGACGAGTTCGATTTCTACACGAACAACGTCGTCAACGCCGACTGGTACCACCCGGTCTACTGCTTCCGTTACACGCCCGAGGAGTTCCGCGCGTGGTTCGCGTCGGGGTGGAAGATCCTCGCGTGGGACGAGCAAGAGGCGGGCATCAGCTGCCGCGCCGAGAAGCTCTGAGCTCGCCATGTGCGGCATCGTCGGCGGGATCAACGTCCGCTTCGATCGCTCGGCGCTCGAGCGGCTGCATCACCGCGGCCCGGATCAGTCGTCGCTCGATCTCGAGCGGGTCAGCCCCAACGTAGAGGTCTGTTTCGGGCAGACGCGCCTCAACATCGTCGACCGACACGACATCGATCTTCCCGTCCGCATCGGCAAGGCGACCATCGTCTACAACGGCGAGATCTACAACTGGCTCGAGATCCGGGCAGAGCTCGAGACTCGGGGTCACGTCTTCGCGACGAAGACCGACACCGAGGTCGCGCTCGCGGCGTACCTCGAGTGGGGTCCGGCGTGTCTCGAACGCTTCAACGGCATGTTCGCCATCGCGATCTGGGACGGCGACAAGTTCTTCTGCGCCAGAGACCGCCTCGGCAAGAAGCCCTTCTTCTACCGCTGCATCGGCAAGTCTTTCGAGTTCGCGAGCGAGGCGAAGGCCCTCGGCGATCTGACGTTCGTCGACGACGACCTCTTCGACATCCTCGAGTTCTGTCCGGACGAGCACACCCTCTACAAGGACGTCTTCTCGCTCGCGCCGGGTCACTACCTCACCTACGAGCCGTCGAAGGGCACCCTCCTCACCCGGGAGTATTGGGACATTCCGCACCTCTTCGGTGATCGCATCACCGAAGAGGAAGAGGCGATCGATCGCTTCATAGAGCTACTCACCGACAGCGTGAAGCTCCGCATGCGCGCGGACGTCCCCGTCACGATGTTCCTGTCGGGTGGAATCGACTCGACGATCGTCGCGATGCTTGCTGGCATCAAAGAGGCGTTCACCTGCCAGTTCGACGAGTTCAAAGACACGATCGACGAGGAGCTGTACGCGGCCGATTTCGCGAAACGCGCCGGCATCGATCTTCACGTCGTTCGGCCGACGAAGGAAGAGTTCCTGGCCGATCTTCCGAAGCTCGCCTATCACCTCGAGCTGCCGACTGGGTCGTTCAGCGTCTTTCCGCTCTATCGCCTCGCGAAGGCGTGCCACGAGGCGGGCTACAAAGTCGTCCTCTCGGGCGAAGGCTCCGACGAGCTCTTCGGCGGATATGCTCGTAACGAGTTCTTGATGCGCCAGGCGTTCGACGCGAACGACCCGAAGGTCAAGAGCTACGGCGCCATGTTGCGGCGGTTCGAGGGCTCGGATCTCGACCGGTTCTGTCGCATGGCGTCGCGCTCGGGCCTCGCCGGCGCCGCGCTCATGCAGGGTCACCTAGCCCATCTCTGGAGCAACCACCGGTCGATGCTCGACAACATGTGTTACGTCGAGACCCGGATCTTCCTGCAGCCTCTGATGCAGATGGCCGACCGCATGACGATGGCCCACTCGCTCGAGGGTCGAAATCCGTTCCTCGACTATCGCCTGGTCGAGTTCGCCTTCACCCTCGCCGACTCGCTGCGCTTCAAGGACGGCGTCGGGAAATACATCGTCAAGGCTGCGGCGCAGCGCATCTTGCCGAAGGGCACGCTGCTCCTCGACCGCAAGGTGAAGCACGGCCTCCCCACGCCGATCAACATCTGGCTCCGCGGACAGGCGAGCTTCGACCGAAAGTACTGGACCGCGCTCATGACGGCCGAGTGCATCAAGATGTTGCAACGGTCGGGGGCCTAGCCCTTGGCGACGACCGACGGCGCGCGACGGCCGGCCAAGCGCGTTTGGAGCCTCGTCAGGTCCATCGGGCTCTCGCTCGCGTCCGTGGGCGCCATCTACCTGTTCGCGCGCGTCGTGGGCACGCACTACCCAGTCAAGAACTGGCTCTTCTGGACCTACCTGAAGATCTGGGGCTACGTCGCCCTGTTCGTCGCGGGCTCGATCGGCGGCGGACATCTCGCGATGTCGACGCTCGGCCCGCGCTTCGTCCCGCTTCGCGAGCGCGTGGTCTACACCCTGGCGACGGGCGTCCTCGTCTTCTACTACTTAGTATTCGTCGGCGGCCTGCTGCACGTCCTCACGGGGTGGTTTGCCGTCGCGTTGCCCGTCGTGCTCGCTCTGGCGGGCGCGCGGGGCCTCTTCCGAGACGGTCGGCGCGTGCTTCGCCACGTCCGCGCCAGACGCGCGAACGGCGTCACCCCTTCGTCCCGCCTCCGCATCCCGATTACCATCTTCGGGGCGTTCGGCGTCGGCCTCGTCTATTACGCGATCCTCTCCCCGCGAAACGTCGCGTTCGACTCGTCGTTTTATCACCTGGGCATCGCCCAACAGTACGCGACCGAGCACGCCATTCGACCCTTCCAAGAGGGCTGGCTTCCTGGCGCGCTGCCGCATTTGGCGAGCGTGCTCTACGCGTGGGCGTTCGTCCTGCCGGGCCTCGACATGTTCGGGAGGATCGAGTGCGCCGCCCACGTCGAATTCGCGCTCTTCGTGATGACGCTCCTGCAGATCCCGACGCTCGTGCGCTACCTGGCCCCGCGGGCGGGCGCCGCGGCGAGCTGGGCTGCGATGTTCCTGTTTCCAGGCATCCTCGTCTACGACTCGAGTCTGACGGTCGCCGCAGATCACGTCGCCGCGTTCTGGACGATCCCGGCCTGGCTCGCGTTTCGGCGTGCCTATCGAGATCCGAGCCCGCGCAACGCCGCGCTCCTCGCGGCGTGTTTGGCGGGCGGGATCCTGACGAAGTACCAGGCGATGTACGTCCTCGCGTTCCCGGTGCTCGCGCTGATCGGTAAAGCGGCGTTCTCCCTCGCGGCGCTCGGCGTCCGCCGAATTCGCAAGCAGGGCCCCGTCACCCGCCGCGAAATCCTGGCGCCGCTCGCCGGCCTAGGCGCCGCACTCGTCGCGGGCCTCGTCCTGACAACGCCGCATTGGCTGAAGAACCTGGCGTTCTACGGCGACCCGTTGTTTCCTTATCTCAACAAGGTATTCACGCCGACGCACTGGGTGCCGGACACGGGCCGGCTCCTCGACGATTGGAGCACCTCGCAGAGCAGCAAGTGGGTCCCCACGGGCACCACGAGTCACAAACTCTGGGAGAGCGCGAAGGCCATGTTCACCTTCTCGTTCTCTCCGCACGACTGGCCGAACTTTCACGGCAAGGTCCCCATCTTCGGCTCGCTCTTCACGCTCAGCACGGCGCTCTTGCCGTTCTTGCAGCGGACGCGTCGGGTGTGGGCGCTCTCGGCCGCGACGCACCTCGGGGTCTTCGTTTGGTTCTGGACGATGCACCAGGACCGCTATCTCCAGGTCCTCGTCCCATGGATGGCCGCCGTCGTCGCGGCGACCATCTCGCTCGCGTTTCGCTCGGGGATCCCGGGGCGCATCGTCGTCTCGGCGCTCGTGTTGTTTCAGGTCGTCTGGGGCCTGGACGCGTATCTCATCCCAGCCCACGCGATGACGCGCGCCACGCCGCTCACCACCACGAGCGACCTCATCTCGCTCGGGTGGAAGAAGAAGTACGACGACCGGTTCAAGGTCCCGGGCGCGCTCTTCGAAGTCGGCCGGTCGCCGCTGGTCCCCGACGACGCGCGCATCCTCATGCACGAGAACAACCCGCGGCTCGGCATCTGGAGGCCCGTGGTCGTGGACGTCGCCGGCTGGCAGTTCGCCTTGCGCTACGAGCTCATGGACTCGCCCGCCGCCGTCGACGACGCGTTCCACAACTTGGGAATCACCCACATCTTGTCGCGGCCCCAATCCAGCCGCGGCATGGACTGTTTGGGCGCCGACCTGCGTTATTTTGATTATTTAAACGCCGACACCAAACAGATTACTCGGTTCGGCGACATGGGTTTCTTCGAGCTCCCAAAGGCCCGACCGGACCCGACTCCGCGAACGGCCGTCGCGTACCTAGGTTGCAATCGACTCTACGAGCGCGGCTTGCACGAGCTGTCGAGCTTGTCCGTGCGCGACAAGCAGGTCTTGAAGCCGCCGCCGCGACGCCCGGCGACGAAGCGCCTCGGCACCGACGTCGCCGAGATCCTCGCCGACGCGGACTTCGCCGTCGTCGATCCGAAGTGCAAACCCGGCGTCGACACGAGCAAGCTGGACGCATTCGTCCGCATTGGGACGCGCGGTAAAGAGCAGCTTTGGGCACGTAAACGTGGCCACGAGGAAGCCGCCGCCCCGAAAGATGACGCCGCGCCCGCGGACGACGACGATCGTCTGTTCGACCCGTAGCGAGGCCAGGAGCGAGCGCGCCCCTGGGGGGTGCGGCCTGCGGTTGCGCCGGTCGCGCACGGCGCGCGGCGCCGCCTATCCGCATCGCTGCTCGTGTTGCTGGCCCAGCAACCTGCGCTGCGATGCGTCCTCCGCCGCGCTCGGTCGGCTATCCGCATCGCTGCTCGTGTTGCTGGCTCAGCAACCGGCGCTGCGATGCGCCCTCCGCCGCGCGGCGCATCGCTGCTCGTGTTGCTGGCTCAGCAACCGGCGCTGCGATGCGCCCTCCGCCGCGCGGCGCATCGCTGCTCGTGTTGCTGGCTCAGCAACCGGCGCTG
>Ga0164241_10006768_pt1 | contig 10391 bp, 9 predicted proteins | sample OricomyardsoilBY_FD_108780 | JGI IMG/M metagenome (GOLD analysis project Ga0164241, IMG submission 108780) | Backyard soil microbial communities from Emeryville, California, USA - Original compost - Back yard soil (BY) | ecosystem: Environmental > Terrestrial > Soil > Unclassified | place: USA... | reverse complement strand
GGAAATTTTTGTCGTCTTGAAAGCGGCGGTCACACAAAAGAATCCTGATCTGGCGACAAGCATTGAAACTCGTTTTACCGAACTTGACGCAGCCCTGAACGCCTACCGCCATGGGGACGACTACACTCTTTACACTGACCTCACACCGGCTCAAACAAAGGTTTTGGCACAGGCCGTCGATGCTCTGGCCGAACCGCTCGCCCAATTGGGCGAGATCCTCATCGGCTCTCCGTCTCACAAGTGAAAAGGAACCTTTGGATCATCGGGACTGTTGCCGTTATCGTCTTAGGAGCGGCGGCGGTCTCCTTTATTATGCGTCCTCAGCTCGGTGATGTTGTTGCGTTTGACGGTCCTCACCAAGCGGGAGTGACAACTCCTCAGCAGATGTTTGTTTCGTTCGGTGCCTTCGACGTAACGACCCGCGACCGAAGCCAACTGCGTGAACTTCTTCAGGAGTGGACGGCCGCCGCCAGGCGCATGAGCCGGGGGCTTCCCATGGGAAATCCCTCGACAAATCGGGAGCTCCCTCCCGCTGATAATCAAGAGGTGAAAGGACTCAAAACCAACCGTTTGACGTTTACCTTTGGGGCCGGGCCGTCTCTGTTTGACGATCGTTTTGGATTGGCGAACCGCCGCCCTGAGGCTCTGGTCGACCTTCCTCATTTTGCCGGCGACGATTTGAATCCGGCCTGGTCTGGCGGTGATTTGGGTGTTCAGATCTGTTCCAACGATCTCTCACAGGCCTTTCACGCGATGCGAAGTCTGGTAAGGCTCGCCCGGGGAAAGGCTGTTTTGCGTTGGCTCCAAGACGGATTTACGCAAACCAATGCCGTGATGAAGCACCCCGCCACCGGACGGAATCTTTTTGGGTTCAAGGATGGCACGGTCAACCCGGACCTTTCTGACGAGTCTCTTCTCGACCAAGAAGTATGGTCCAACGACGGCTGGATGAAGGGGGGAACCTACTTGGTCGTCCGCCGCATTCGAATGCGAATTGAAGCCTGGGATCGAGATACCTTTGGAAACCAGGAGCACATTTTTGGGCGGGATAAAAGCTCGGGAGCCCCCTTGGGGACCAGTCATGAAAGATCCGCGCTCCCCTTGAACGCAAAAAATGCCGATGGGAGTCCCGTGATTGCCGAGGACTCCCATACTCGACTAGCCCACGGCGATGGGACCCAACAGATTCTCCGAAGGGGGTATTCCTATGTTAATGGTTTGGATCCTAAGACGGGGCAACTCGACGCGGGACTCCTGTTCATTGCTTTTCAAAAGGACCCTCGCACGGGGTTTATCCCCATTCAAACCCGCTTGGCGGGCGTTGACGCCATGAACGAATACATCACTCATGTAGGAAGCGCGATTTTTGCGTGTTTTCCCGGCACAGCCCCTGACGGCTTCGTTGGTCAGACGCTGTTCTCAAACTGAATTCAAGGGCCGACGGCCGAAAAGGACGAATGTATGAAGACAAAAAATATTCTACTGGGGGCTCTCTGCTGGGTATTCTTGTTTCCACTCGCCACTGTATTTGCCGAACAACCTTCTGATTGGGACGACCTGTATTCCTCGGTGGGACAGGCTCTTGTCCACGCCAAAAGCCGCGATTGGTCGACCGCTCAGGCGGATCTTGAGCGGTTTCAGACTCTTTGGCAGGCCTCTTCGGCCCAGGACAAAACCGTCGAGCAGGACCTGGACGCCGCGCTGAACGCGGTGGCCTCGAAAACAGACCTCGTCTCCCCGTCCCTTTCGGCCTTGGCTAAGTCCTTTAACACCTACGTGACCAGCCATACCGTGAAAAAGACGACGGTCGTCTCCCTTGAACCATTGGTACAAACTTTGTCGAGTACCGTGGGCTCGGTCGATGCGGGCCAAATTCTTCAGGCGCAGGCTCAGTTTCGCCAGTTCTTGGAACAGTGGTCACGGGTCGAAAACGCGATTCATCAAGCCAACCAAGGGCAATATACGCTGATCGAAACGCGAGCGAGTTTGGCACGGGCGAATCTCCAGGCTGAACCCTTAACAAAGGCAAAGACCATGACGGCGCTTTTATCGCTTCAACAAGCGTTGCAAGATTCCGAGGTGTCCGCGTCGATCCCTCAATCCGGCGATGTGCCCCAACTTTTGGCCCTTCTCAAGAAAGCCCAAACTCAGTTAAACGACAGCCAAACCGATCAGGCCCAAGCCACCCTGGAAACGTTAATGCAGGTTTGGCCGACGGCCGAAGGGCAGGTAAAGGTCCGGTCTGCACAACTTTACAGTCAAACGGAAACGAGAATTGCCCAGGCCTACGCGGCGCTCTTGTCCCATCCTGTTAACGTTGTCCAAGCGAAAGAGCTGACGAAAACCCTCTATAACTCGCTGGCACCGTTGGCCGAAGTTTCCCACTACACCGCTTGGGACGCGGGGCTTATTCTCCTTCGTGAAGGATTGGAAGCCCTCTTGGTTTTGGCCGCTCTCCTGGCCTTTCTCAAGAAAACAAACAACCAGGATAAGCGGCGCTGGGTCTGGTCCGGGGCCGGTGTAGGCTTGGTCCTCAGCGGCCTTTTGGCGATTGTTCTCAGCTTGGCTCTCTCGTCTATCGCGGCCGGCGGAACCCGTGAAAGCCTAGAAGGGTTCGTCGGGCTTGCTGCCGTCGTCCTCATGCTGACTGTGGGCGCGTGGCTGCACGACAAATCCAACCTCAAGAATTGGAACAGCTATGTCCGCGATAAAATGGGAAAGGCCCTGGCCAAGGGGAGTCTTTGGTCCTTGGCCGTTGTTGCCGGCTTAGCCATTCTCCGTGAAGGTGCCGAGACAATCATCTTCTACTTGGGGATCGCGCCGGCGACCGATCCGTGGCAGATGGCTTTGGGCATCGGCGGCGCGCTCGTTCTGTTGGCAATCATTGGCTTTGCGATTATCAAATTCAGCGCCAAGTTGCCGTTACGTCCGTTCTTTTTGACGGCTGGCATTTTGATTTACTACCTCTCGTTCAAGATTTTGGGCGAGTCGGTACACTCTCTTCAGGTGGCGGTCCTTGTTCCTTCGCACGGCGCAGCCTTTTTGCCGACGGTGGGCTTCTTAGGTGTGTTTCCCACCTGGGAAACCTGCGTGCCGCAAGCCGTCCTCTTGGTCATTTTGATCGTCCAGGCCGCGTTAACCGAAGGGCATAGCGCAAAAACAAAGCAAAGCGCTTGAGCGCTAAAGAGATTCGAGGGTAAACCGAAATAGTCTCTTCTTTCCAGCCTTCACGAGAAAGGCCCCTTCCTTGGCATCGTCCAACGAAACGGCCTGATCGGGAGACTCAATTTTCCTGTCGTTGACGGAAGCCCCGCCCTGCACCACTAACTGCCGGGCTTCCCGCTTCGACGGTGCCAGACCCGCCTCGGCGATGAGTTCTACCCAGGTTACACCCTGAGCAATGCGTTGCGCGGGCAAAACCGCGTGAGGAATGGCAGCCAGGTCCAGACCTCCGCCGCCAAAGGCACTTTTCGCGGCGGCCCTGGCCTGGTCGGCGGCTTCCTTTCCATGGACTAAGGCCGTCACGTCCCAGGCCAGTTCATCCTTGGCAGTGTTGATACGTTGGTCGCGGTGCCCGCAAAGCTCGTCGATTTGGGTAAGTGAACGAAAGGTAAAGATCTTGAAAAATTTTGCCACATCGTCGTCGTGCACGTTGCGCCAGTATTGATAGAACTCGAACACCGGTGTCTTGTCCTTATCCAAGAAAATGGCACCCTTTTCCGTCTTGCCCATCTTCTTTCCGTCAGCGGTTGTCAAAAGAGGAAAGGTGACGACAAAGACTTCTTGGCCTGTCATTCGTCGAGTGAGGTCGATGCCGGAGACCATGTTGCCCCATTGGTCGTCCCCGCCCACCTGCAAACGCACGCCGTAAAGCTGATTCAGTTTCATAAAGTCGTAGCTTTGCAGAATGATGTAGTTGAACTCAATGAAACTCAGTCCCGTTTCCATGCGCATCTTGTAGGTCTCAAACGACAGCATACGGTTCACCGAAAAATGGACGCCCACTTCACGAAGCATTTCCAAATAGTTGAGTTTGAGGAGCCATTCGGCGTTATCGGCCATGACCGCGCGGTCGTGGGTGAAATCTAAAAAGTGACCAAGTTGGCCGCGAAACGCCATGCTATTGGACGAAATCGTGTCGTCGTCCAGCAGTTTGCGCATTTCGCTCTTTCCCGTAGGGTCGCCGATACGGCAGGTGCCGCCTCCGACCAAGGCGACAGGACGATGCCCGCAACGTTGCAGGTGAGCCATAGCCATGACGGGAACCATGTGGCCGATCGTCAAACTGGAGGCGGTGGGATCGAAGCCGCAGTAGAGACTAACCTGCCCCTCGTCCAGAATTTTCGCTAAGCCCTCTTCGTCGGAACATTGCTTAAAAAGGCCCCGCTCTTTGAGGACTGTCAGCGCGTTGGTCATGCGATTCTCCTTGGCGTCCGGCACCAGCGGCCATCCTATCCGGGTCGCCTGGGCGTGGCAAGACTTTGCACTTCTGACTATTCTCAACCTTATCACTTGACATACTTGATTCAAATCTCTACAACCGATCTATGGAACAAGATCGACTTGCTGTTGAACGTTGGCGCAAAGAAACGGATTCTCTCGGGCTGTTGCCGTTCCTTCGCTGGGCCATGGACACTTTTGGCCCCGATCAAGGCCTGCCTACTTTGGCCTTCGCTTCGAGCCTTGGTCAAGAAGACCAATGGCTTCTTTGGAACCTTTGTCAGTTTACTGAGGCTCCGGAAATGGTCCACGCTTTTACCCTCGATACAGGACGGCTCCCCACCGAAACCTACGAGCTTTTGGAGACGAACCGTCATGCGTTTGCGCTCCAGGTGCATGCCTATTTTCCCGAGTCCGGCGCGGTCGAGCAAATGGTAAACAACCATGGCGTCAATCTTTTTTATGAAAGTTTAGACCTGCGAAAGGCCTGCTGTGCCGTTCGCAAAGTAGCCCCCCTTAAGCGCGCCCTCGCCGGCCGCCGCGCCTGGCTCACGGGACTGCGCCAAGGTCAGGCCGCGACTCGCGCTCAGGTCCACCGGATCGAATGGGACGAAAGTCACGGACTCATCAAGCTTAATCCTCTGGCTTCCTGGTCGCTGGCCGATGTTCAAAAGGCCGTGGAGCAGCACGAGGTCCCTGTCAACGCCCTGCACGCTCAGGGCTACCCCAGTTTGGGCTGCGCTCCTTGTACCCGAGCCGTCGCGCCCGGTGAAGACGAAAGATCGGGCCGCTGGTGGTGGGAAAGTGCCGATAAGAAAGAGTGCGGCCTTCACATTGCCCCCGACGCTAAAACACCCCCCCGCTGGTCCTTTGGAGGCCTTTCATGAACGAACATCTCGACGCTCTCGAAAGCCAAAGTGTCTTTATTTTGCGCGAAGCGTACCGTAAGTTCAAAAACCTCGCGATGCTCTGGTCGATTGGAAAGGACAGCACGGTCATGCTCTGGCTGGCACGAAAGGCGTTTTTCGGCCATGTTCCCCTTCCTTTGGTCCATATCGACACGCACTTCAAAATCCGTTCGATGATCGAATACCGTGATCGACTCGCCAAAGAATGGAAACTGACCATGGTTTACGGCGAGAATGCCGTGGCGCTTCGTGAGAAACTCACCTTTCCTGACGGAAAAGTCGACCGGCTGACCTGTTGCGGGAGCCTCAAGAGCGAGGCCCTCAAACACACCCTTGCCGGGGACTGGCCCCGCTATCGCCTCAACCACGAAACAGGCGCGTACGAACAGGATCCCAATACCTCGCCGTACACGGGAGTCATCGTAGGAGCACGGGCTGACGAAGAAGGCTCCCGTTCCAAAGAGCGGTACTTTAGCCCGCGCGACCAACATAACGATTGGAACGTCGACGACCAGCCGCCGGAGCTTTGGAACCAGTTTAAGACCGACTTCGCCCCTGGAACTCACCTTCGAATTCATCCGTTGCTCGACTGGACGGAACTCAACATTTGGGAATATATTGAGCGCGAAAATATTCCGGTCACCCCGCTCTATTTCAACCAGGGCGACGGCAAGCGTTACCGTTCCTTGGGCTGTTTTCCTTGCACCAACAAAGTCGACTCCGAAGCAACAAACGTGAAAGAAATCATCGAAGAGCTGAAGACTGGAAAATTTTCGCATATTGCCGAGCGCGCCGGACGCGCGCAGGACAAGGACGGCGGCGGGCTTGAGTCCCTTCGTCGTGGGGGGTACATGTAATGGATCGGTTTCCCCTTGTCGTCGTCGGCCATGTTGACCACGGAAAATCTACTGTTATCGGCCGCCTCCTTGCCGATACGAATTCCTTGCCCGACGGGAAATTAGAACAGGTTAGACTGGAATGCGAACGCAGCTCCAAGCCCTTTGAGTATGCTTTTCTTCTCGACGCTTTGGCCGCCGAACGCGACCAGGGCATTACCATCGACACGGCCCGTTGTTTCTTTCACTCCACTCAGCGGGACTATGTCATCATTGACGCCCCGGGCCACATTGAGTTTCTCAAAAACATGATCACGGGTGCTGCCCGCGCCGAGGCCGCCGTGCTCGTGATTGACGCCAAAGAAGGCGTGCAGGAAAACAGCCGCCGTCACGGCACCATGCTTTCCCTTTTGGGGATTCGTCAGGTCATTGTGGCCGTCAACAAAATGGATCTTGTGGGCTACGACAAGGGTGTTTTTGAATCGGTTCGCGACGAATACCTGGCCTTCCTTCGTCAGCTTGGTCTGATCCCCCAGGCGGTCTTGCCCGTGGCGGCCTTTTTCGGAAAAAACCTTTCCGACCGTTGCGCGGAGCTTTCTTGGTACGACGGTCCTCCCTTGCTGGGTGAGCTTGATAGACTTATCCTAGCCAGCAATCACCTGCACAAACCCTTCCGAATGCCCGTTCAAGACGTCTATAAATTCACCGAAGAGGGCGACGACCGGCGGATCATCGCGGGCCGGATCGAAACCGGCCTGGTTCATGTCGGCGACGACGTTGTGTTCTTTCCCAGTCAAAAACGAGCCAAGGTCAAAACCATCGAAGAGTTTAGTGCTCCTCAAAGAACCGAGGTCGGCTTTGGTAAGGCGATCGGGTTTACGCTCGACCCCGAAATTTACGTCCGCCCCGGCGAGCTCATGGTGCGGGCTGGTCAGCCCTCGCCCCGGTCGGCCAACCGGTTTCAAGCCAATATTTTTTGGCTCGGCAAGCGTCCTCTCGTTACGGGGAAACGCTACAAACTGAAACTCGCGACCGCCGAGGTTCCGGTTTGGGTAGACCGGATTGAAAAGGTTCTCGACGCCAGTAATCTTTCCAGCGGTGTCAGAGAACAGGTTGAACAGCACGAAGTCGGCCAATGCGTCCTCGAAGCCTTCAAGCCCGTGGCCTTTGACCTTTCGGCTGACGTCGCTGAAACCGGTCGTTTTGTCCTGGTGGACGATTATGAGATTGCCGGCGGCGGGATCATTCTTTCGGACCACGGCGTGGGCAATACCCTCCTGGATCGTCATCTAGCGCATCGGGAGCAAAATTGGGAACGCTCGTCTTTGAGTTCGTCCACCCGTGCCCTGCGCTGGAATCAGCGCCCGACCTTTATCCTTCTCACCGGCGGAGCCGACGCTCCCTTGGTCAAACTCGCGCAGGCCCTTGAGTCCACGCTGTTTGAGCAAGGACGGTTTGTGTACTACCTGGGACTTTCCAACGCGCTCTTGGGACTTCAGGCCGGCCACGAGGACCGCCCCGAGGTCCTCCGGCGGCTCGGTGAAACGGCCCACCTTTTCACCGACGCCGGCGCTGTCTTTATTGCCAGTCTGGCCGGACTCGATGACCCGGAACGCCAGGTTCTCGAAGCCCTCGCGCGGCCCGCCGATGTGTTGACGGTCACGGTTGGGCCAACCGACCTGACCCAAACCGCGGCTCTTCTTTTGTCGACCGAGCAGCCGTTGGACGAGCAGGTTAAGATCTTGGTACATCACTTGTCCGAAGCTCAAATCTTTCCGGAATTTGCCCTATGACGAAGTTCCGCCTTCCTATTTGCCTCAATCTCGACGGTCTCCGCATCCTTTTTGTCGGCGCGGGGGTGGGAACGGCGACGAAACTCTCCGCCTTGCGAGGCTCGGGGATCGCAGTGAGGATCGTGGCACCGATTATTCACGATGTTGTCAAAGACTTGCTTCACGATTTTGACGACGCGGAATTGCTGACGCGCCCCTTTCAAGAAGCGGACCTGGAAGGCGTCGCCCTGGTGTACGGCATGACTGACGACGTTTCGTGCAACCAACGGGTCGCCGAACTCTCACGCCAACGAGGCCTGTGGTTCAACGTGGCTCACCAAAGGGGCGGCGGATCGTTTACGAGCCCGGCCCTGTGGAACGACGATACCCTTCAGGTGGCCTTTCACAGTCTGGACAGCCAACCCGGCACGGCCGTTGCCGCCCGCGACGCGTACCAACACTTTCGAGGAGCCCTGTAATGTACATGCCCCTCATGATTGATCTTCGCCGCGCCGTAGTTTTCGGCGGTGAACGCGGCGAAGGTCTCCAGAAAACCCAAAAGCTCTCCCTCTTTGCCGATGAACTTTTGGTCGTCCCCGAAGGTAGATTCGAAGGAACGGCGATCACCTTGCCCGCCGGACGGCTGTCTGAGGTGGGGGAAGACTTATCTTTACCGCAAGAGCGTGTCGTCCCTGTCCACCCTAAGAGGGCTCACGATTCTGATCTTGATTCCCTCATTCAGGGCGCGAGTTTCGTTACCTCTGATCTGAGCGATAGACGGCTCAACGAGCAAATTGCCTCGGTGGCAAAAACACACAATGTTCTGTGTAATATCATTGACACAAAAGACTTGTGCAACGCTTGGTTCATGAGTCTGCTGGAGTCCCCCCATCTTATGGGGGGGTGGTCCACCAAGGCAACGGCAACGTTTTATGTCACTCGTCTTCGGACTGAAATCCAGCGGCGGCTGCCTCGTTGGGAAAAAGAAGCTCACTTTACAGCCCTTCTCCGTGAAAAGATTCTTCCCCAAAAACGTCTTGAAGTTCTGCGAAAAGCCTGGAGTTCGTGGCGAGTCCGAACTGTCCTTCGCTGGCGCGGTGTGGACGCCGCGCTTCGCTTTGCCCTTTCCCATACGGCCAAGGAGGCCCTTGTATGAGTTCTATTGCTGATAATCTTACCCAACTTGTGGGATCGACTCCCCTGGTTCACCTGGCCCGTTTTGGAGCCGGGGCCGGAGGACGAATTCTTGGTAAGCTGGAGAATATGAACCCCGGCGCCTCAGTTAAGGACCGCATCGCCCTGGCGATGATCGAAGCCGCCGAACGCTCCGGCCAACTTAAACCCGGCGGAACTATCATCGAACCGACCTCGGGCAATACAGGAATCGGCCTGGCCTGGGTAGGAGCCGTCAAAGGATATCACGTCATCCTCACCATGCCCGAGTCGATGAGCATGGAGCGCCGCAAACTGCTGATCGCGTTTGGTGCCGAAATCGTCCTCACACCGGCCACCGAAGGAATGCCGGGTGCCATGAAACGAGCGGAGGAACTCCAAAGAAACCTTCCCGGAAGTTACATTCCGTTTCAGTTTTCGAACCCGGCGAATCCTGAAGTGCATTACAGGACAACCGGGCCTGAAATCTGGGAGGCCACCGGGGGTAAGGTCGACATTATGGTCGCCGGAATCGGAACCGGGGGGACGTTGACGGGTTCGGGCCGTTTTCTGCGGGAAAAAAATCCGGCGGTTCAACTAGTCGCGGTCGAACCTTCCACGAGTGCTGTTTTGTCCGGGGGACCCATTGGTCCTCACATGATTCAAGGACTAGGCGCCGGGTTTGTCCCTGAAAATCTGGACACGGCGATCCTGAGCGAAGTGATAACCATCGAAAGCTCCGCCGCGATCCGAGCGTCGCAGGAACTGGCTCTCAAAGAGGGAATCTTGGGCGGCATCAGTGCGGGGGCCAACGTCTTGGCAGCCAGACAGCTCGCGCAGCGCCCCGAGAACAAAGACAAAAATATCGTCACTATTATTTGCGACACAGGCGAACGGTACATCTCAACACTTTTGTTTTACCACGAATGAAAAGGAACCAGGCATGCAAAGAAAACTGAATCATCTTCTTCGAAGCGAAGAGGAAGAAGTCAAAGAAGCTGGTCTCACCCTCGACTTTGACGAAATTGCGAAAAAAGGCGTGATGAGCAAGGAAGAAAAGAGCGTAGCCAAGTGGTACGGCATCTATTCCAGCCGGCAGCCGGGAAATCACATGGCCCGCGTCGTCCTTCCGGGGGGAATGATGTCGAGCGCTCAGGCCCGCAACATCGCGTGGATCAGCGAGAACTATGGTCAGGGAATTCTGAACATCACAACCCGCCAGGCCATTCAGTTTCATTGGCTAAAACTGGGGAACTTGGGCGACATGCTTCGAGGCCTGGCCG
>Ga0164241_10006767_pt1 | contig 10391 bp, 8 predicted proteins | sample OricomyardsoilBY_FD_108780 | JGI IMG/M metagenome (GOLD analysis project Ga0164241, IMG submission 108780) | Backyard soil microbial communities from Emeryville, California, USA - Original compost - Back yard soil (BY) | ecosystem: Environmental > Terrestrial > Soil > Unclassified | place: USA... | reverse complement strand
GAGGTCGAAACGGCCGTATTCGAGCTCGCCGTTCGGCAGTTGCCAGGAAGCGATACCGTGTTTCGCCAACCTCACGCCGCATCCTCCGTCCAGGGACTCAGCACGAAGCGTGCCGTCCTCTGTACCCACCCAGAGCTTTCCGTGGTGCAAGCGCGCAGGGGTTGCGCGGGAGGCGCGTCGTGCCGGCAGGCGTTGCGGGCGCGGCGGAGGAGTCACGATGGACGGGACCGAGCGGGGGCCGGTTGGCATGCCGCGTGAATGCTCGCGGGCATGCACTCCGAGCGCTTGCAACGGATGGTCGAACACGCCCTGCCCGGCGCCGTGATCCTCAAGGTGGCGGCGCTCGGCGCGGACGCGGACGAAACCGGCGAATCCGCCAAGGGCGCCGGCTACGGGGCGCCGCTACGCATCGATGTCCAGGTGGGCGACGAGCGTCGCTCGGTCGTCCTCCACACGGCGACGCCCAACGATTTCGGGCATGATCGTCGGGCCGATCGCGCGGAGCAAGTGTTGCTCGCCGCCGACACGTTCGGGTGGCTGCCGCGCCACGTGCGCGTGCTCGACGTGGGTGCCTATCGGGGCGCGGACGACTTCGTCTCGCTGGCCGAGACGGGCGAGTTTTACCTGCTCACGACCCACGCCGACGGCGAGACCTACGCCGAAGACCTGCGCCGCATCGCGCGCACGGGGACGCTCGACGCTCGGGACCCGCTGCGGCTGTCGCGCCTCGTCGCCTACTTGGGCGACCTGCATGCCGAGCGCCCGCGCGCGACGCCGGCTCAATACGTGAGAGCCGTGCGCGACCTGGTTGGCGGTGGGGAAGGCGTGTTCGGCATCGTCGACGCGTACCCCGACGACGTGCCGGGTGCTCCCCGCGCTCGGCTCGAGCGCATCGAAGCCGAATGCGTGCGTTTTCGGTCGCGGCTCCGGCGGCGGCACGCCCGGCTCTGCCGAACGCACGGCGACTTCCACCCCTTCAACGTGCTCTTCGACGAGCGTTCGGAGCTCGCCCTGCTCGACGCCAGCCGTGGCTCGCTCGGTGACCCGGCCGACGACGTGACGTGCATGGCCATCAACTTCGCGTTTTTTTCGCTCGGTCACCCGGGCTCCTGGCGGGCGGCGTTCCGCGCTTTGTGGTCGGATTTTTGGGCCGCCTACGGCCGGCGCACCGGTGACGACGAGCTGACGGCCGTGGCCGCCCCGTTCCTCGCGTGGCGCGGGCTCGTCCTGGCGAGCCCCGTCTGGTATCCCGAGCTCGTGGCCGCCGACCGCGAGTTGCTGTTGAGCTTCGTCGAGGCGGCGCTGCGGGCGCCACGCTTCACGCCGGCCATGGCCGACGAGTTTTTCGACCGATGAACGGGCACGTCGTGTTCGTGACGGGCCTGCCCTCGTCGGGCAAGTCCGTGTTCGCCGAACAGGTGGCGACCGCGCTCAAGGCGCGTCGCGTTCCGTGTTGCGTGCTCGACGGTGACGTCCTGCGCGCGAGCCTCGTGCCTGCGCCGGGCTACGGGCAACAAGCACGGACGGATTTCTACGAGACCCTCGCGCGACTGGCGGCCGAGCTCGCGCGCCAGGGCCTCGTCGTGCTCGTGGCCGCCACGGCGCACCGGCGAAGCTTTCGCGAGCGCGCCCGCGAGCTTGCGCCGAGCTACGTCGAAATCTTCGTCGACACGCCGTTCGAGGAATGCGCGCGTCGTGACAGCAAGGGACTCTACGCGGCGGGTCGCGCCGGAAAACTGCGGGACGTGCCCGGACTCGACGCCGAGTACGAGCGGCCGCTCGCTGCCGACATCGTGGTTCGCTCCGGCGAAGCGCCACGCGCGCTCGCGGCGCTGCTCGAGAAACTGGGCCTCGGCGGCGATGACGCCCGCTGAAGCGCTGAGCGCGCTCGCGGTGGCGGTGGCTGCGGGCGGGCTCATCGGCGCCGAGCGCGAGCAGGCGCACGGCAGTCGTGCGAGCGACTTTGGTGGGGTGCGAACGTTCCCCCTGCTCGCGATCGTCGGCGTGATCGCGGGCCTTTTGCGCCCCGCGCTGGGCGCGTGGATCGTCGGCGCGCTCGCGCTCGCGGTCATCGTGGCGCTCGCCGTCGCACAGGCCCGCGCGCACGGCGACGATATCGGCGTTTCCAGCGAGCTGGCGGCGATTGTCACCTTCGGTCTCGGCGTGATGAGCGCGACGCCCGAGCTCATGCCGGGCTCGTCCCGCTACCTCGTCGTCGCGGCGGTCGCCGCCGTCACGATGGCGCTCTTGGCGCTCAAACGGCCGCTCCACGGCTTCATCGCGAAGGTTTCGAGCGACGATGTCTACGCGACGGCGAAGTTCGTCGTGCTCGCGCTCGTCGTGCTGCCGCTGCTGCCGAATCGAGCGTACGGCCCCTTCGCCGTGCTCAATCCCCGCAAGATTGGGCTCATGATCGTGCTCGTCGCGGGCGTGAGCTTCGCCGGGTACGTCGCCGCCCGGCTCGTCGGGAGCCGCCGCGGCTTGCTGGTCGCGGGGCTGCTCGGCGGTCTCGTCTCGTCGACGGCGCTCACGGTCGCGCTCGCCGGGCGCGCCAAGGAAGACGCGCGCCTCGCGCCGCTCTCCGCCGTGGGCATCCTCGCCGGCTGCGCGACCATGTTTCCGCGCGTACTCTTGGTCGCCGCCGTGGTCGATCCGGCGTTGCTCGCGGCGCTGGCGCCGTCGTTCGGCGTCATGGCGGTCGTCGCCTACGCGGTGGCGTTTCGCGCGTACGCCCAGAGCTCGCGCGAGAAAGAGCACGCGGAAGTCGCGTTTCATAACCCGTTCGAGCTCCGGCAGGCGCTGCAATTCGGGGTTCTGTACGCCGGGATCCTGTTCGTGGCGCGGGCGGCACAGCACTACGCTGGTGCGGCAGGCGTCTACGTTTCAGCTGGGTTCGCCGGTCTCGCGGACGTCGACGCGATCACGCTGTCGCTCGCCGAGCTGCACCGTTCCGGCGCCCTAGCGGACGTCGCCGCCCCAGCCATCACGCTCGCGGCGCTCGTCAACACCCTCACGAAGGCGGTGATCGCGCGGGCGCTCGGTGGGCAGGCGCTCGGGCGCGGCGTGCTACCCGGCCTGCTGCTCTCCGTGCTGCTCGGCGCGCTTGCGTTACCGGTCGGCGCGCTGCTGGTCCACTGAGCCCCGGCGGCTCATTTCGGAGCCGCGTCGAGCGCTTCACGCACCTTGCGCAGCAAGAGCTCCGGCGTGAGCGGCTTCTGCATGAAGGTGACTTCGCCCTCGAGGATGCCGTGCCGGAGCACCGAATCGTCCGTGTAGCCCGACATGTAGAGCAAGCGGAGCTTGGGGCGGCGGGTCTTCAGCGCACTACCGAGCTCGGGGCCGCCCATCTCCGGCATCACGACGTCGGTGACCAACAGGTCGATGGCGTCACCGTGGCGCTCGGCGAGCGCGAGCGCTTCTCCGCCGGAGCGCGCCTCGATCACGCGGTAGCCGGCGCGACCGAGCACCCGGCGCACGACGGCGCGCACCTGATCGTCGTCCTCCGCGACGAGCACCGTTTCCCCTGCTGCAGACGGCTGCGCCGCCGGTAGGCGCGCGTCGGAGGCGACGCGTCGCTCTTCGGCGCGCGGGAAGTAGATCTTGAAGGTCGCGCCGCGCCCGGGCTCGCTGTACACGAAAATCGAGCCGCCGCTCTGCTTCACGATGCCGAACACCGTCGAAAGGCCGAGGCCCGTGCCCTTGCCCTGCTCCTTCGTGGTGAAAAATGGCTCGAAAATCCGCTCCTGCGTCGCGCGGTCCATGCCGATGCCCGTATCGCTCACGGCGAGCATCACGTGCGGACCGGCGCTGACCTCCGGGTGCGTCTCCGCGTACTCTCGGTCGAAATCCACGTTGGCCGTCTCGACCGTCAGGCGCCCGCCGCGTGGCATGGCGTCGCGCGCGTTCACCACCAAATTCAGCATCACCTGCTCGATCTGCCCCACGTCGACGCGCACCTTGCGTAGCCCTGCGCCCGAGACGTGGCGGAGCTCGATGTCTTCGCCGATCATGCGCACGAGCATCGGCCGGATGCTCGCGATGATCTCGTTCAGATCGACGACGCGTGCCTCGAGCAGCTGGCGGCGACCGAACGCGAGCAGTTGTCCCGTGAGCCGCCCGGCGCGCTCCGCGGCGAGCTGTATTTCCCTGAGATCGGCGTGCACTTCCTCGCGATCGCCGAGCGAGGCGAGCGCGAGCGAGGAGGCGCTCTGGATCACGGACAAGAGGTTGTTGAAATCGTGGGCCACGCCGCCCGCGAGCCGGCCAATCGCCTCCATTTTTTGGGCGTGTCGGAGCTGCTCCTCCGTGTGCGCCAGCGCGCTTTCCGCTCGCTCGCGGCCCGCGATCTGCTGCTTGAGCTCCGACGTGCGCTCCTCGATACGCTGCTCGAGCGCCGCGTGCGATTCGCGCATGGCGTCCTCGGCGCGCTTGCGATCGGTGATGTCGATGGAGACGCCGAGCAGGTGTCGCGGCACGCCTTCCTCGTCGAAGAGCGGGATCTTGCGCGTGTGGAGCCAACGCTCGCCGAGCTTGGTCTGAATCGGCTCTTCGGGGATGTCGAGCGTGCCGGTGCTCAGCACCTCGCGGTCTTTTTCTACGAAAAAATCCGCCTGAACGCGCGGGAAGAAGTCGTAGTCACTCTTGCCGAGCAGCACCTCGCGCGGCACGCCGAGGAGCTCCTCGCCCGCGCGATTGAAGCGCTCGAAGCGAAGCTCGGTCGCGTCCTTCATAAACACCATCGCGGGCATGTTCTCGATGATGGAGTCGAGGAAGCGGTTGGCTTGCTGCGTGGCCTGCTCGGCGCGCTTCAAGGCGTCTTGTCCCTCGAGGACGACGGCAACGGCCGTCTGTCCCACGGGAACGGCCTGGATCAACATCGAGCTTGCGCCGATCCCCGTCCAATCGACGACGCCGAAATCGTACGGGACGCGGGACTTGGCAATCTCGAGCAGCTTCGCCGTGCGGGACGGATCGGCGGACGGAAAGAGCTCGCCCATGGTACGGCCGATGCGCTCGTGAAGGCCGTCGCCGAGCCACGACTCGGCTTTGCGATTGATGAAGAGTAATCGCAAGGACGAAGCGTCCTCGAGATCGTCGGGTTGCCAGACGAGCAGCCCACACGTCACCGCATTCAGAAGCTCCGCCTGCAATGCTGAATCCACCCGCGCTAGGGACTTGGGGGAGCTTCTTGCCGCCCCCGCGAATCATAGCCTACCACCGTCTCCGACTTCAGCTAAGGTTTCCGCGTTGCAAGGGGTAGTGACGAGATTTCCTTTCATGTTTCGTGGTCGGCGTCGTCAAGGGAAAACGGGCTCGCTTGCACTCGAGTCGAGGGGTCGCGTATCGTGCCGCCCGCCAGCGATGCGCACTCTCGACCACCGGTTTTCCCCGCTGTATTTCGCTTTCACCGTGGCGCTCGGCGCCTGCGCGGCCGAGCCGCCTCCGCCGCCCGTCCCACCGTGTCCGGCGCCGCCGGCAACGACCGCGCCGGGCGTCGCGGCAGCAGCGGCCGCACCCGCACCCGCACTACCCGTCGGTCCGAAGCTCACGGCATGCGCCAATGGCATGCAGCCGGCGCCCCAGGGCTTGTTCGACGACTTCGAGGACGACAACAGCCAAGTCTCTCTCCAGGACGGGCGTGCCGGCTATTGGTGGGTCGCCCGCGCGCCGCATGCGAGCATCAGCGTCCCTGGCAACGAGTTCCGTGTCTCCGACGGCGGTGCCGCCGGCTCGAAGAAGGCCGCACACTTCGCGGGCAAGACGGACGTGGCCGACGTCTGGGGCGCCGCGCTCGGTGCTAACTTCCTGGGCGGTGGCTTCTACGACGCGTCGAAGTACGCGGGCGTCAGCTTCAAGCTGAAGGGCGCGACCAAGGGCTTCGTTCGCTTCAAGGTGCTGGACATCGCCTCCCACCCCGACGGCGGCCTGTGCGGTAAGGACTGCTGGAACGCCTTCGGCAAGACGCTCGAGCTCACGGGCGACTGGCAGACGATCGAGCTGCCGTTCGCCGAGCTCGCGCAATACGAAGGGTGGGGAAGCCCCCGGCCGCCGTCACTCACGACGGGCAAGGCCAAGCACCTCGAATGGGCGGTCGATCAGGGCGTCGACTTCGATTTCTGGGTCGACGACGTGAAGCTGCTCGTCTGCAAATGAGGTGACGCCGCGGGTGCCCGGCCGTCAGCGGTCGGTGAGCGCTTTGCGCAAACCCTCGTTCCAAGTGCCGGCGACGGTGTTCATGGCCTTGAAGCCGCCACCGTCGTCCCAGTATGCCCAACCGATGCCCCGACGCTCCGCTTCGGTGCGCACGAGCCACACGTAGTTTTCCCGCGACTGTGCGTCCGCGTACTCGATAGCGCCGAATTCACCCAGGTAGACGCGCTTGCCCGTCGCCTTCACGTACTTCGACGCGAAGTCGAAATAGTCGAACACGGCCTTCGGCCCGCCCGGGTTCTCGGCAGCGGGCACGGTGTTGTAGCCCTTGAACCAGTCGGCGACCCACGGGACCTTCTCCGCGGCAGGCAGCGGCTTCACGGGCTCAGCGGGGGGGCCCGGGAAAATCACGCCCGGGGTTTGGAACTCGGGGTCCATCCAGGGCGCCGCCTGGTGCGTGAAGAGGATGGGCTCGTACATGTGAAACTGAGCGATGACGTTCGGATCCTTCGGGAGCTCGAGCTCCGCGAGGCGGCGCGCGTTGGCCCAGAAGTACGAGTCCGCGAAAATCAGCCGCGTCGGGTTCTTCACGCGGATGATCTTGATCGCTTCCTTCGTGATCTCGTTGAGGAGCTTGGGCTCGAGCTTATCGGTAGGCTCGTTCAGGATTTCGAACGCCACCTCCGGCGGCCGGCTGGCGTAACGCTCGGCAATTTGCTTCCAAAATGCATAGAGCCGAGCCTTGTTCTCCTTCGGCTCCTTGTTCATCTCGTTGAAATGATGAACGTCGACGATGATCGAGAGATGGTGCGCGAGGGCCTGATCGATGGCCCAATCGACGCGCTTCCAGAACTCCTCCTTCACGCCGAAGGGAGGCTTCACGTCGCTGCGCTCGGGCATGCTGAAGCGGACGGGTAGTCGCACGTGATCGAGCCCGGCGGCCTGCGCCATCTCGAAATGCTTCTCGGAAATCACGGTGCCCCAGGCGCCCTCCCCGGGGGAGTCGAGGCAATTGCCGAGGTTGATGCCCTTCATGAACCCCGGAATGGCTTCGGACTTGGCGATCACCTCCGGGCGCGCGAGCTTTGGGTCGAGCGGCGCGGCGACGGGTCCTCGCGGCGGCGCTGCGGGCGCGGGCGCGGCGACGGCAACGGCGGCTGGGGCCGCGGCCGGCGGCAGCGGCGGGCACGGTGGCGCCGGCGGTGCGGTGTCCTGCGCATGACACGCCGCGAGGGCGCCGACGAGAATGGGGAGGCCGAAGGCGCGGAGGAAACGCGCTCGCGAGATCCAGCTCATGGCGCCGCACGCTAGCCGAATCCGGGCAAGCTGCGCCATCCCCGCGTCGGATCAGGCCGGCGCCGGGACGAGCGCCGGGTGGTGAACGCTGATGAGGCTCTCCTCGGCGGGGACGCCGAGCCGGAGCGGGAAGCCGTAATGGCCCGTGCCGCGGTGCACGTACAGACGATCGACGCCCCGCGCCCAGAGCCCGTGATCCGGCATGCTCACGAACGCGCGCATCGCCGTGAACGGCAGGCCGAGGCTCAGCAGGCCAACCTGGCCGCCGTGAGTGTGGCCTGACAACACGAGGTCGCCCTCGCCTTCCGGCAAGTGCTTGAAGGCGCCGGGATCGTGCAGAAGCAGGAGCCGCACCACGCCGGCGAGACGTGGGTGCGTCGCGGTGACCCGTGCCAGGTGCGCCGCGCGCTCGCGCCAAACGAAGTCGAAACCGACGAGCTGCACGCGACCGGCCGGCGTGTCGACGACGGCTGCGTCGTCGACGAGCAGTCGAACCCCGGCTTGCCCGAGCGCGTAGCGGACGCTCTCGAGATCCTCGTGATCGTGGTTGCCGAGACAGGCGAACGTGCGCCCCGTCATGCTGCGCAGTGGCGCGAGCGCAGCGGCAAGGAGCTCGGGCCGTCCGTGCGATTCCATCGTCAGAAAATCACCCGTCAACACGATCAGATCGGGCGAGCGCTCCACGGCGCGTTCGGCGATGCGCTTCAGGCGGGCGACCGACATGAACGGCCCGAGGTGCGGATCGGTGAGCTGCACGATGCGGAGCGGCCGCTCCACACGAAATGAGCCGGGAGGGTGACGCTTGAGGCCGTCCACGCGCTGGCCGTCGCCCGCAACGAGGTCGCGCGTTTCCTCCCGCGCCGTGAGCGACTGGACGATGCCGGCCGCGGCGAGCGCGAACGGCAGCCACGCCCCGTGCGGTGTGAAGCCGAACGCCACGGCGATGGCCCAAGGCCACGCGAGCAGCGCACCTGCCGCAAAAAATGCCGCGGGAACGCTGACGAGCACGCGATAAGCAAGCGGCATCAGGCGCGGGCGCACGAGGACGAGCGCGCCCACGAACACGGCCAGCTGGAGATAAACGAGCGCCGGGAACAGCTTCGAGAAGTAGGGCACGAGGGCCCCCATGACGAGGACCTGTAAGCCGATGGTGACACCCCGGTAAATCGCGTAGCGGCGGCTCCGCAACATCCAGCTTGCGGCCACGACGATGAACCAGCCGAGCCAGGCGGCGGGGACGAATGCGCTCACCTAGCTCCTATGAGGCGCGCGGATTGTCAGCGCAAGGCTCCCCTCGCGGGCGCCCGTGACGTGAGTCCTTTCGCGTGCCAGGCTCGCGGCAATGTCCTCGCGCGACCTCAGGGGCAAGGTGGTGCTCGTCACGGGTGCCTCGGCTGGAATCGGCGAAGCGCTGGCTCGCGAAGCGGCGTCTCGAGGCGGCAACGTCGTGCTCTTCGCACGCCGGCGCGAACGCATCGAGGCGCTCGCGCGGCAGCTCGGCTCGCAAGGGCTGGCGGTCGAAGGCGACGTGACGCGGGAAGGGGACGTCGCCCGGGCCGCGGCGCGGGCTCGGGAGCATTTTGGCGGGCTCGACCTTTTGTTCGCGAACGCGGGGTTCGGCGTGGGCGGCGCGCTCCAAGCGCTCTCGCTCGACGATTACCGGCGTCAGTTCGAAACCAACGTATTCGGCGTGATTCGCTCGGTCCAGGAGGCCCTGCCCGAGCTCGCGCGGCGGCGTGGCTCGATCGGCGTCGTCGGCAGCGTCAACGGCTACGTCTCGATTCCCGGCTGGTCGGCGTATTGCATGAGCAAGCACGCCGTGCGCGCGTTCTGTGACTCCGTGCGCGCGGAGCTCCGTCCGCGTGGCGTTTCCTTGACGCACCTGGCGCCCGGCTTCGTCGAGAGCGAGTTCCGGCGCGTCGACAACCACAACGCGCACCACGCCGACGCGCGCGACCCGATTCCGGCGTGGCTGCCGATGGCGGCCGATCGCGCCGCGCGCGCCATGATCGCGGCGACGCTCGCGCGCCGGGCCGAAGCCGTGATCACGGCGCACGGTAAGCTCGCCGTCGGATTCGCGCGCCACACGCCCGGGATCGTTTCGCTCGCCCTCGGGCTCGGTGGACGCGTGGCGCGGAGTTTGTCAAAGCAGGTTTGAGCCGAGCTTGCGCGCCGGCGACCGTCCGCTCACGGAGCGCCGTGGAGCGCCGCGAGCTGGCCGGGCGGGCGTGGCACGAGCGTGCTCGACCAGATGCGGTCTTCTTCGATCAGCGCTTTGGCCGCGAACACGGCGGCGAGCGCTTCGTCCGCCGCGGAGCGGGCGAACGGCGCGCTCTCGCCCAGGTCGTCTTGTTCGTCGGCGTCGGCGGCCGCGTAGGCCTCGAGCGACGGCGGCAGGGCGCGCAGCACGACGCTGCCGCCCGTGCGCCTGATGCGAATGAGCCCCCCGCCGAGCGGATTGAGCGAGATGGCGCGCCGATCGGCCTCGGCGCTCGGTCGGGCCAGATCGCGTCCCATCGTCGCCGTGAGCGCGTCGATGCCCAAGAGGCCGAGCAACGTGGGCATGAGGTCGATGCCCGAAGCCGGCGCCGTGAGCTCCGCGTGGTCCAGGCGTGCGAGCCGCGCCGGACGTCCCGGCGACCAAAGCACGAGCGGCGTGTGGACGTTCTCGTCGTACAGGCCGGACGTCGGCGCGCGATTGCCGGGATGGAGCTCGCTCGGGTGCCCGTGGTCGCCGCTCATGACGACGAGCAGGGGACGGCGTCCCGGCACGCGCATGAGCGCGTCGAGCGCGCGCACGAAGTCGCCGAGTGCCGCGTCGACGTAAGCGCTCGTCCCCCGCACCTTTTGCCACAGCGGCGCACCGGGGCCGGGGCGGGCGTACTTCGGATCGGGAAGCGCGTACGGGTGGTGATTGGTGATCGTCTGCGCCAAGACGAACAGCG
>Ga0164241_10006766_pt1 | contig 10393 bp, 1 predicted proteins | sample OricomyardsoilBY_FD_108780 | JGI IMG/M metagenome (GOLD analysis project Ga0164241, IMG submission 108780) | Backyard soil microbial communities from Emeryville, California, USA - Original compost - Back yard soil (BY) | ecosystem: Environmental > Terrestrial > Soil > Unclassified | place: USA... | reverse complement strand
TCTGGACGGCCATGCCGACCGTCGCGGCCGCGCTCCCGTTGACGTCCCCGACCCCGGTGACGGTGGCCGTCCACGGCTCGGTGGTGTCGACGGTGATGACAGCCCCGTCGGTGCTGTCGGAGAGGACTGCCCGGGTCAGCGACCCGAACTCGCCCGTCAACGAGTTCCCGCTGACCTACGCCAACATCGGCGACGCGGCCGCGCGTGGCTCGATCCTGGCGGACCGCCTGCCGAGCGCCATGCAGCTCGTCGACGTGCGCGCGCCGTACAACACGCGGCTCTACTTCTCGAAGAAGAGCGCGCCGTCGGTGCCCGCGACCGAGCAGGACTGGGACCTGACCGCCGCTCAGGTCATCGCGTCGTCCAACTTCGCGGCCGGCACTGTCAGCGGCTACGACTACACGCGCAACCTGAACATCTGGACCTCGCCGTTCGGCAACCAGACGACCTGGGTGGTCGCGCTGACCGACGACATCGACCTGGCGCCGCCGCAGCTCCCGACGTTCAGCGGCTCGACGCCGTCGCGGGTCATCGTGCGCGCCATCGTCACGCCGGGCACCGAGCCGGGCACGGTCATCACGAACCGCGCGCTGGTCTCGGCCGACGACCTCATCCGCGCGGTCACGAACCAGGTGCGCCTGGTCGTGTCGGGCGCGCCCGGCCTGGCGGTCGAGCGCAGCTGCGGCCCCGATGTCGTGGCGGGCGGCGAGGCGATCACGCTGACCTCCGACTACGTCAACAACTCGACCAACCAGGACCTCACCGCGACGTTCTCCGAGACCATCGCGAGCAAGGCGTCGATCGATCACATCAGCGTCGTCGTGAGTGACGCGAGCGGTACGCAGCAGAGCACGATCGACCTGAGCAGCGTCGCTGGACTGCCGCTGGTCGCGTCGGCGTCGCAGCCGGTCGGCTGGAACGCGGCGACGCACGTGCTCACGATCTACCGGGCCGACTTCGGCCCGCTGTGGACCGCGCACGTCGCGCTCACCGTGCACCTCGACGACGTCGTCACGAGCGACATCGCGTTCTTCGAGAGCGCAGGCACCGGCGCGAACGGCGGCAACATGCCGGTGTCCGCGACGGGCTCGTGCGCCATCCTCGTCGCCAACCCGGAGATCACCTCGACCAAGCTGGTCAGCTCGGCGCGGCCGGTGAATGGCGATTATGTCACATTCACGGTGACGGTCACCAACAGCGGCCCGCACGCCGCCACGCAGCTCGTGCTCGATGACGTGCTCGACGCCGGCTTCACGTACGAGTACGGGACCGTGCGGGTGCTGACCCCGGGCTGGGCGTTCGAGAGCTACAACGGCTACCCCGCGGTCGAGTCGCTCGCCAACGGGCGCACCGCGCTGCACTGGCGCGAGGACCCCGACTACAGCGCGCTCATCAACCTCGCGAGCCCCGGCAGCTTCCCCGGCAACAGCTCGGTCACGTTCCAGTACGAGGCGCGCGTCGTCGAGGCGACGCCGAACACCACGTTCCAGAACTGCGTGCAGGCGAGCCAGAGCGAGCCGGCTTTCACCGAAGACGACGACACGAACAACAACGCGTGTGTGCCGGTCACGACGCCATATCCGGATCTCTATGTGACAAAATCGGGCGCCATCAACGCGCTCGGTGGTGACGTCGTGCGCTACACGCTCGCGTACGGCAACCGCTCGCGCCAGAGCGCGACCGGCGTGCTGCTGGTCGACCGCCTGCCCGACTGGGCCGGCGAAGGCCTGCCGCCCGCCGGTCCGGGCGTGCCCGACAACAAGGCCGACGTCGTGGTGGTCGGTGCCGCTGGTCAGCACGGTGAGCAGTTCGTGTACTCGAGCCAGGCGCTCGACACGCCGAAGGCGAGCTTGGTCTTCAGCGCAAGCGCCGCGAACGCGAACTGGATCGGCGTCCAGGTCGGCGCGGTGCCCGGCGTGCAGAGCGGCAGCCCGCGCCAGGTCACGGTCGACCTGCGGCTCAAGAACCCGCGCAACGACCTGCTGCCGCGCCCCGGCGCGAGCTACGTGAACTGCGCCTCGGTGAGCAGCGCGAGCCCCGACGACAACCCCGCCGACAACGGCCCGGTGTGCGCGACCACGGTCATCCCGGGCGCGGACCTGGCGGTCGACAAGCAGTGCGGCGCGCCGTGCGCGGCGACCAGCGCCTATGACCCGACGTGCGTCGACACGACCAAGCGGCTCCGCCCCGGCGACACCGTCGACGTCTTCATCAGCGCGCAGAACAGCGGCACCGACAACGTCTACGCGATCCGCCTGAGCGACACCTTCCCGAGCCAGCTCGAGGTGCAGAGCGTCGCCTCCGAGGCGCTGCTCGTGAGCGCGTCGGGTGGCGCAGGCCACGCCGTCGATGTGTCCGGCGCGACCGTCGCGGGGCATGTCTTGTGGACCGCCGACGGCGCCGGCTGGATCCTCGGCACGCGCGGCGCGAGCGACCCGCTGAACTACCAGCGCATCGGCCTGCCGCCGGGCACGCGCGCGCTCCTGCGCGTCACCGCGCGCATCAAGAGCACGACCGCCAACGAGCAGCTCGTGCTCAACAGCGCGATCGTGTCGATGGAGCAGACCGATGCCCGTCCCGAGGACTACCTGCTCAACAACCAGGACGACTGCACGCTGCACGTCTACCGGCCCGACCTGAAGCTCGCGAAGGCGGTCACGGACGCGCTCGGCAACCAGGGTCCGGTCGGCGCCGGCGCGCCGCTGCACTACACCATCAGCTACAACAACATCGGCCTCGCGGCGGCCGACGACGTGCTCATCGCCGACGTGGTGCCGTCCGACACCTACCTCGTGCCGGCGAGCTTCTCGGCGCTGCCGGTGGGCGTCAGCGCGCACTTCTTCGACCTCGCCGATCAAGAGCTGGTCGTGGACGCCAACAGCGCCGACCCGGACCCGCGCATCGTGCGCTTCGAGATCCGCTTCGACGGCCCGGCCCCCGCGCCGATGAACGAGTCGTTCTTCGAGACCGCCGACTTCGCGGGCAGCTTCTATGGCACGAGCGACATCGGCGGCGCCGTCATGGCCGCGAGCGGCTACTCGGACCCGCGCTACGTGACGCCGCTCATCCCCGAAGACGAGGATCAGAACGCGACCTCGTGGGGCCTCGTGCACATCAACGGCGGCGGTGAGCTGCAGCCGTTCGGCACCGACGAGGTGCCCCAGCCCGCACCTTCGATCGGCAGCGGCGACGTGTACGTGACGCTGGTCGATCGTAACGGCCTGCCGATCCCCGGCTACCAGAACGCGGTGGTGCACGGCAGCGGCTCGCTCGACATCTCGGCGCTGTCACCGCGCGACTACCCGCAGCTGAAGGTCATCGTCGGCTTGCCCGCGGCCTCGGGTGGCCCCGCCGACTCGCCCGATCCGGTGGCGTTCGACGCGCTCGGCGGCGACGGTCATGGTGAGGTCTGGCTGCAGCACGAGGCGTTCGCGTACGGCCTCGTCGCCGCCGCCCTCGAGGGCACCTACGGCGGCGACGGCTACGCGCAGCCGGCGCTGGCGCTGTGGACGAGCAATGGTGCTGGCAGCTGGGGCTTCGAGCAGATCCAGCAGCGCGCGGGCGGCGATGGCAGCGACGACGGCCCGATCTTCCCGGGCAACGTCGATCGCATCTACTGGGGCGGCACGCGCCAGGTCGTGACGCACGACACGCTGCTCGACGCCGTCACCATCTGGGACGACTCCGCCTTCAGCGGCGATTGGAGCCCGCAGATCGTTCGTACCTCCGACGGCTACCAGCGCATGACCGCGGCCGACGGCACGCTGCAGGACGTGGCGGCCTGCGAGTACTCGCCCATGTACCCGGACCAGTTCCCGAGCCCCTGCCCGGGCTGGTGCGGCACGGACAACGGCTGCGTGCTCGGCCTCGTCACGACCGACACGCCGACGTTCCAGGCGAGCATCATCACGACCCTCGACGGCGTGCGCGCGCTGCAGGCCCTGATGATGCCCGCGGGTGTGCCCAGCGATGCGTCGTGCACCGTGCACGACATCAACGAGTCGGGCATCGTGGCGGGCGTGTGCGCCTACAGCGACGCCTCGGGCAGCACCACGAGCATCGTCGTGTGGCGACCGATCGATGGCGTCTACGGACCGGGCATCGTGCTCGCGAGTGGCGACGCGTCTCACCCGATCCAGCTCGGCGGCGTCGAGCGCCGCGACTCGATCTACGGTGTCGCCTACGACGCAACCGCGGGTAGCGAGGGCTGGTACTTCATGAACTGGTACCCCGACCAGAGCTCCCAGAGCTGGTACGCGTACCCCGTCGGCGGTCCCTTCGCGTCGGCCTCCATCGTGCCCGGGCGCCAGTTCGGCACCGACGAGCCGGTCTACAAGGTCTCGGTCGGCGACGGCAGCGGCAACGTCCGCGAGGGCTACCTCAACTACACCACGCACCTCGCGAGCGCGGGTCAGTCCGTCGGCTCGGTGGACGACGGCGCCGCCGTGGGCACGTTCGGCAATGGTGGAGCGCTCGCGGTCACCACCAACTACTTCGGCGGTCCGGCCGATCTCTCCAACGGCGCCGGCGTCGTCGCGCTGAGCGTGCTCTCGGGCACCGCCGTGACCGGCGAGCAGAGCGGCAGCCGCCTCTTGTGGGCCGCGAATGACGCCGCGTGGGACGCGAGCGAGCTCACGTTCGCCGGCGACAGCGACGCGCTGCACCTGTGGCCCGCGACCGGCAGCAATGACGAGAACGGCACCACCGGCAGCTGGCCGGCCGACCCGGGCCACTGGGCCAGCAACACGCCGATCGTCTGGAACACCTATCAAGGTGGCGGTGGTGGGCCGCTCGCAGCGTCACGGCTGCCGCTCCCTGCGCCCGCTGAGTCGCAGCAGCGCCACGCGCTCGGCGGCACGCCCGGCGGCGAGTTCTTCGGCGCGAGCACGAGCTACAACGGCCTCGTGCCGACCCGCTGGACCTACACCGACGGCGACATCACCACGAGCGCGCTCCTCGCCGACTGTGACGCGCGCGTCGACGGCGTGACGCCAGACGGCACCCCGTACGGTCACTGCGACGGCGGCGCCGAGGCCAGGCCGATCTTCTGGCGGGCGTCCAACGGCTACGTCGCCGAGCCCATGAACCCGTCCGACTCGGGCATCCACTTGGCCAGCATCGAAGGCTGGAACGAGCGCGTCGGCGCCATCACCGCCACCATGCAGCCGATCGAGCTCGGCGGCACGACGTTCTCGCTGGTGGAGGTGCTCTTCATCCCCGACGGCGCAGGTGGGTTCACCATGCTGCCGCTCTTGCCCGAGCCGATCGAGGGCGTGACCTACCCCGACTATTACCACCGTCCGCTGATCGAGGCATCGGAGCGCAAGGGCGACCTCATCACCGCCAGCGTGCACGTGCAGGACGCCGACGGCGAGGTCTACTACGCGGCGACCTACGTCCCGAGCGGTGCGGGCTACGCGCTCGAGCTCGTCGACCCGGGGACCAACATCTACGACTACCGCTTCTTGAACGACGTGTTCATCACCGACGACGGCGAGCTCGTGACGCGCTCTCCGGCCGGCGCCAACGTCTACCGCCCCGACGGCGCGGGCGGCTGGAGCGCGTTCAGCATCGGCTCGCAGTACCTCCTCTACGAGTTCATCGGGCGCGGCGCGTCCAACACGCCGGCCGGCACCACGCGCCTGCTGGTGCTCGACGACCCGCACTTCGCCATCGTCGAGGTCGCCGGCAGCGGCGACGTGACCTCGTACCCGCTGCCCCAGACGTACTCGCCGACCACCCAAGAGGTCGACACCGGCCGCACTCTCATTCGCCAGGGCTATATCCTCGGCCAGGACTACACCTCGCAGCAGGTGCTCGCGATGAGCCGCACGACCTCGGGCTACAGCGCGACGCCACTCGGCACGAGCACCGACTATCCGCTCGGCTACCTCGGCCTCAACGTGGGCTTCGGCTACAACTACGCGACCGGCGAGCTGCTGCTGTACGTCAACGACCCCGACGGCTCCACGAGCTGGCACGTCGATCGCCTGCAGGCGCCCGATGGCTACCAGTTCTACGGGAGCGTGGATGACATCGCGCACATGCTGAGCCCCACCGGCGTCGGCGTGGCGCGCTTCTACGGCTCCGAAGGCAGCCGTCTGTATGCGCTCGTCCCCGGCGCGCCGGCCACCGGCGCGAGCGAGGCCCCGAGCATCACGCCGGGCTCCGAGTACCACCTCGAGCTGCTCCTCGACGAAGAGGAGGGGAGCTACGGCCCGGCCGGTCGCTACGTCAGCGGCGCGTGCTGGCTGCTCAGCGACGGCGCCTACTTCTGGGGCTGCGGCAGCAACAGCGCGGGCTCGACGTCGCTCGACGAGATCCAGGTCACCTACGCCAACGGCGACCCGAGCTTCGCGTACGACGCCGAGGTGCAGCCGACCTGCAGCGACACCATCGAGAACCGCGCGCTCATCTCGACGAGCACACCCGAGATCACGCTCGCGAACAACGAAGGCGTCGCCACCATCCCGGTCGCGCACGCCGACCTCAGCGTCACCCTCACCGTGAACCGCCCGGTCGTCAGCGACGGCCAGCCGCTCACCTGGACCGCCGTCATCACGAACAACGGCCCGTCCGCCGCCGAGTCCGTCGCGCTCGCCTTCGAGTTCCCCGATGGGGTCACGCCGAGCTCACCGGCGAGCTTCTCGGCCGGCACGCTCGCGTCCGGCGCCAGCACGACCACCACCTTCAGCGCCGACTTCGTCAGCGCCGAGGAGGGCACCGTGCTCGCGGCCCAGGCGAGCGTCTTCAGCGACGACGACTACGACGTCGCGACCGACTGCAACCCCGCCAACGACACCGCCAGCGCCGTCACCATCGCGGGCGACTTCCCGAACCTGTGGGTGCTCAAGGACTGCCCCGAGTCGGCTCCCGCAGGCTCGGTCGTGACCTGCGCCATCCTCTACGGCAACAACGGCAACCGCGACGCTGCCAACGTGACGCTGACCGACACGCTGCCGCCGGGCACGGTCGTCTTCGGCACGAGCGACACCTCCAAGGTCTTCGACGCGGGCACCGTGGCCGCGGGCACCAGCGACATCGTGTACGTGTCGTACGTGACCACCACCTGCGGGTTCGTCGGCACCGAGATCACCAACCAGGTGAGCATCGTCTCGAGCCCGCCCGCCCCCGTCGGCGACGACGCGCCGCAGCCGCCCGACGCGAACGCGTTCGACAACGAGGCCGCGGACTCGACGCTCATCCTGCCGTCGGAAGGACGCCTCGACGTGTCGCTGTTCGCGAGCCGCGGCAGCGCCGAGGTCGGCGACTACGTGACGTTCACCGCCGACTACGCCTCGCTAGGCTCGCAGGACGTCGCCAACGCCGTCGTGACGCTGGCGCTGCCGACCAACGCGCAGCTCGTCTCGAGCACGCCTGGCGCCACTGTCGGCGCGAGCTCGCTGTCGTGGAGCTTCCCGGTCCTGCCGGCCGGCGCATCCGGCACCGTGGCCATCGTCGTGAAGGTCCTGAGCGGCCCGCTCGTGCAGTCCGCCGCGGCCATCACCGGCGACGGCATCTGCCCGACTGACCCGCCGAGCATCGTCGACGTGCCCGTGCCGGGCGCGGGCCTGCAGCTCGTGAAGGCCGCCGATCACCACGTGGTCTGCGGCGCCGACGGCGACACCGTGCGCTGGTCGATCGTCGTGACGAACACCGGCGTGACCGCCATCGACGACATCGTCGTGAGCGACACGGTCCCTGGTGGCCTCGGCGTCAACGCCGGCACCATCGCGGGTCCGGGCGTCGACGCCACGCTGCTCCCGACCATCCGCTGGAACGTCGGCCGCTTGCTGCCGGGCCAGGGCCTCGAGCTCGCGTTCTCGACGCAGGCCCCGACCAGCGATGGCGACCTCGTGACCAACCGCGCCAGCGCGACCTATCGCGTTGCCGCGATCAGCGGAGCGACGCTCTCGAACGAGGTCCCGGTACGCGCGCAGTGCACCGGCATCGCGCTCGAGAAGTCGTGGGACGCGGCCTGCCACGCGCCCGGCACGGCCATCACGACGACGCTCGTGTGGACCAACCGGACCGGCCGCCACATCGACCTCACGGTGACCGATCCGGCGCCCGGCTTCACCGGCATCAGCACGGCCGGCAGCGAGAGCGGCGGCATCATCACCTGGCACGTCGGCGACGTGGCCCCGGGCCAGCACGGCACGCTCACCTGGAGCGGCATCCCGACCGCGGACAGCGGCGACGTCGTCAGCGACACCGCCATCGCCAGCGCGCCGGGCGAGCAGCCGCAGACGTCGAACGCCGTGAGCGCCGTCGTCTTGACCTGCCCCGACGACCTCAACCCGTGCACGACCACCTCGTGCGAGCCGAGCGTCGGCTGCTACCAGGCACCCACGGCGCCGATCGGCACGACCTGCGACGACGGCAACGCCTGCACCGACAGCGACAGCTGCGTGGCCGGCGCGTGCATGGGCACGAGCAAGTCGTGCGACGACGACAACGTCTGCACCCAGGACAGCTGCAGCCCGGCCACCGGCTGCGTGAACACCGACGTCGGCACGAGCTACTGCGACGACGGCTTCGACTGCACCGCCGACTCGTGCGACGCGCACGAGGGCTGCCAGAACGAGCCCGTGGACACGCAGTGCAACGACGGCAACTACTGCACCAGCGACACCTGCGACCCGTACTCGTCGAGCCACACGCCCGACGCCAAGGGCTGCGTGCACGACGTGCTGGCGACCCCGCCGAGCGGCACCGTGCAGTGCGGCTCGGGCGCCTGCGGCGCGGTCATCGGCACGCTCACCTGCGGCCCCAACGGCGAGCAGGAGACGAGCTGCGACCCGGCGCTCGGCGACGTCGTGGACACGACCTGCTCGAGCGAGACCTCGGTCGTGTACGCCATCGTCAACGACAAGGGCGGGCAGCCGGTCGGCACAATCCGCTGCACCCGTACGGTCGGCGTCGACGCCACGGTCACCGATTGTGACCGGAGCGACGATCCCAGCGATGATCCTTTGACCCTGAAGGTGTACGACGGCCTTATGTGCCCCGGCACCGACAGCCTGTGAGGGCGGCCATGAAGACGACGACGATCTCGCTTTTGGCGATGCTGCTCGCGAGCGCGTGCGGCAAGGACGAAGCCACCACGCCCGACAAGGGCCTCTCGATCAAGGTCGCGCCGCTGCAGCTCGCGGGCGTGACCGACGTCAGCTACACGCTGCGGGTGCGCGCCGCGAACGGCACGCTCGAGTGGGAGAAGTCGGGGCTCACGTCCTCGGCGTTCGGCGACGGCAGCGGCGCGCTCGCGTTCGTCGGGCCGTGCGACGCGGCGGCGACCGCGAACCCGCACTCGGTCGAGCTGGTGATCGACAGCGTCAGCGGCGCGGACGGGCCGATCACCATCGCCAACCCGACGGTGCCGACGCCGCTCACGCGCGCGGCCACGTGCTTGCCGAACCAGGACGTGGCGGTCGAGTTCAACGTGACGGTGATGCGCGAAGCCGACCAGGGCTTCTTCGACATCGCGGTGACGTTCGACGACATCTTCTGCTCGGCGAAGTTCGACTGCATCGACGACCAGCAGCAGCCGATGAACCTGCTCTTCAAGAACGGCGAGCGCGCCCGCACGGTGGTGCTCGGCTTCGCCTGCACCACGGGCCAGGCGGACGCGGGCCAGGACAACACCACCTGGCTGCACCTGACCGACATGGCGCTCGAGTGCGGCAGCGAAGGCAACAAGCGCCACTACGCCATCGACCCCTCCAAGGGTGAGGGCAACGTCGGCGGCGTGACGCCCGTGCTGTTCGAGGTCGGCGAGTACCGCGACGAGGAGCAGCTCGAGCCGTACGACAAGTGCTTCTGGAACATGGCGTTCGGCGTGAACGAGGGGATCGACGACGCCAAGAGCTGCGTGCTGGTCGGGCAGGGCACCGCGTCCAACGCGTCGTGGACCCCGAACGCTGGCTTCTCGCCGCGCGACACCATCTATCCGTACATCGACTGGCGCGTGAACCTCACCAACAGCGCCGGCGCGGTCATGTGCCAGCAGCACCCGCTCAACGCGCCGATGGTCGCGGGCACGCAGGTCAGCACGCACTACACCGACTTCGGCGGGGCCAAGTTCACCCACGAGTGGCAGTGCGGCGCCGACGTCGTGACGACCGAGAAGGTGTCCTGCTCGGCCACCGTGACCGGCATCGGCGACGCCAGCGCGAGCTTCACGCAGACCCCCGAGGGCGTGTCGGTGGCGTTCGGCGCCGAGCTGCCGTCGGCCATCTACAAGCTGCCCACGCAGTACGGTGAGGTCGGCGAATGCTGCTTCAACCCGTGCTGCACTGAGTAGCGCTCGAGCCGCGTGACGCGGGCCACGCGCCCTCCGAGCGGGCGCGCGCGTGGACGTGGACGTGGAGGCGCGGGGGGCGCGGCTCGCGCG
>Ga0164241_10006765_pt1 | contig 10393 bp, 13 predicted proteins | sample OricomyardsoilBY_FD_108780 | JGI IMG/M metagenome (GOLD analysis project Ga0164241, IMG submission 108780) | Backyard soil microbial communities from Emeryville, California, USA - Original compost - Back yard soil (BY) | ecosystem: Environmental > Terrestrial > Soil > Unclassified | place: USA... | reverse complement strand
GAGTTAACTATCGGAGTGCCGGTTTGCGGCCGCCGAAAGGGCCGCCTTTATACCAGCCGGCCCGAAGCACAGCAACTCGCCGAGCCTCGGGCCGGGCTTTTCGTGGTCTCCGTCGCACTCCCTCGGGGAGTGCAGGCGTGGGCCGGGCCGCTGACCGCAAGTGTCGTGTTCCAGGAAGCAGTTGGCGTGTGGCAGCGGGAAAGCGGCAGAGCAACCCGCGTTCCGCGAACGACAGGCAATGGTTGTCGCCGACGATCAGATGATCCAGCACACGGATGTCCACCAGCGCCAGCGCGTCCCTCAGCCTGCGCGTGATCAGCTCGTCGGCCTGGCTGGCCTCGGCGACGCCGGAAGGATGATTGTGCGCAAAGATCAACGCGGCGGCGTTGTGTTGCAGCGCCTGGCGCACGATCTCGCGTGGGTGGACGCTGGCGCCATCGATGGTGCCGCGGAACACCTCTTCGAAATGGATCAGCCGATGCCGGTTGTCGAGGTGCAGGCAGCAGAACACCTCGTACGGGCGGTCGCGAAGCTGCGCCGTGAGGAACTGGCGCGTGGCCGCCGGAGCATTGAGTGCCGGCCCCGCACGCAGCGCCTCGCAGTAGTGTCGGCGCGCGAGCTCCAGCGCGGCCATCAGTGTGGCGTAACGCGCGGGTCCCAGGCCGCGCCGCTCGAGCAGCGTCCGTTGCGCGGCGGTCAACAAGCGCCTCAGCGAACCCCCGAAGTGCGCCAGCAGCTGTCGCGCTATGTCCAGTGCGTTGGCGCCGCCGCAGCCGGTACCGATGACCACGGCCAGCAGCTCGGCGTCCGACAGGGCCTGCGCGCCGCGCTCCAGCAGACGTTCACGTGGCCGTTCCCCGCGCGGCCAGGCGTTGATGCGGTTGGCTTTTTCCTCGGCCTCGAGCAGGTTTTCCATTGCAGGATCATGCCGTTGCGCGCGGCCGATGACGCAGCCACCAAAGCGGCGCGAATCATTAATAACTCCACGGCCTAGCGCTGAAACCAAGTGGAAGCGGAAATTCCCGGGCTGCTTCCGGATAATGCCGGCCCATGCAAGGCAAACGCGTTCTCCTCGGCGTCACCGGCGGCATTGCGGCATACAAGAGCCCGGATCTCGTGCGTCGACTGCGCGAGCTCGGCGCCGAAGTGCAGGTGGTACTGACCGCGGGCGCGCGCGAGTTCGTCACCCCGATGACCTTCCAGGCCGTTTCCGGCCGCGAAGTGCGCAGCGACCTGTGGGATCCCGAGGCCGAGAAGGCGATGTCGCACATCGAGCTCGCGCGCTGGGCGGACTTCGTGATCATCGCGCCGGCCACCGCGGATTTCATCGCGCGGCTGGCCACCGGCCAGGCCGACGATCTTCTAACTACCTTGTGCCTGGCCACCGACCGGCCGATCGCGCTGGCGCCGGCCATGAACCGCCTGATGTGGGCCAACGCCGCCACGCAGGCCAACGTGGCGACGCTCAAGTCGCGCGGCATCCACGTCTGGGGCCCCGGCGAGGGCGACCAGGCCTGCGGCGAAGTGGGCGCCGGCCGCATGCTCGAGCCGCTGCAACTCGCCGGATTCGTCGCCAGCACGCTGGTTCCCAGCGGCCCGTTGGCCGGCAAACGCGTGTTGTTGACCGCCGGCCCGACACGCGAGCGCATCGACCCGGTGCGTTTCATCAGCAATCGCAGTTCGGGGAAGATGGGCTTTGCCGTGGCCGCCGCGGCGCGCGAGCTCGGCGCCGAGGTGACCGTGGTCGCGGGTCCGTGCAGCTGCGCCATCCCGCCCGGCGTGAACCGCATCGAGGTTGAGAGCGCCGCCGACATGCTGAACGCGGTCATGAAAAACATCGACGGCGTGGACATCTTCATCGCCACGGCCGCCGTCGCGGACTACCGGCCGGCGAATCCGGTCGAGAGCAAGATCAAGAAAACCTCGGAGTCGATGGACATCTCGATGGAGCGCACTGTCGACATCCTCGCCACGGTGGCGGCACGGGTTGGCGCGCAGCGCCCCTTCGTGGTCGGATTCGCGGCCGAGACGGATTCGGTGGAGCAGTACGCCCGCCAGAAATTACTCAAGAAAAACCTCGACATGATCGCGGCCAACGAGGTGGGACACGACAAGGTGTTCGAGAAAGATGACAACGCATTGCTGGTGTTGTGGCGCGACGGGCGCCGCGAGTTGCCGCACGCGCCCAAGGTGACGCTGGCGCGCGACCTGGTCGCACTGATCGCCGAGCGTTACGCCGAGCGAAAATCCCCGAGGCTCGCTAGTATCACGGCATGAATGCCGTCGTTACTCCCATTACCGCCGAGCGCGCCCTCAAAGTCCGTATCCTCGATCCGCGCATCGGCGCGGAATTCCCGTTGCCGGCGTATGCAACGGCCGGCTCCGCGGGCCTCGACCTGCGCGCCTGCCTGGATGCACCGCTGACGCTGGCGGCCGGCAAGGCCGAGCTGATTCCCACCGGTCTCGCCATCCACCTCGACGACCCCGGGCTGGCCGCGGTGATCCTGCCGCGCTCGGGCCTGGGCCACAAACACGGCGTGGTGCTCGGCAACCTCGTGGGACTCATCGACTCGGATTACCAGGGCCAGCTCATGGTGTCCTGCTGGAACCGCGGCGCGAACGACTTCGTGGTGCAGCCGGGCGAGCGCATCGCGCAGATGGTGATCGTGCCGGTGGTGCAGGTGCGCCTGGAAGTGGTCGACGACTTCGCGCAGTCGTCGCGCGGCGCGGGCGGCTTCGGCCACACCGGGCGCGGCTAACTACTTCTTGCGGGTATTGGCGTCGTCGAGACGCGCCGCCGACGAACTACGCAGTTCCTTGAAGCGCTTGATGTCGGCGTCGAACTGGTCGACCACCTTCTGCAGTTCGGAGCGGCGTTGCGACAGCGCCGAGTTCTGGGTGCGCAGCTCGCTCAGCGCGCGCACCATTTCCTCGGCGAGGTCATCCGGCATGCGGCGTGCGCCGGACTTGTAGGGGGCGTAGCCCATCGAGCGCTGCTTCAGCCGATCGACGCGCGTGCTGAGCGTGGCGATGTAGGCCTCGGAAGCCGACACCTGCCCGTTGATCTGGTCGAGGCGCGCGTCGCGCACGTTCTCGATCTCGGTCACCGACGGGTAGGTGGAGAGCAGGAACATGTCGTGCGAGCGGCGCCGGGCTTCTTCTTTCTGCTTGGCGGCGTAGGTGGCCGCCTCGCCGGCCGACATCTCGGCCTGGCGCTTCTGCACCTCGACGCCCTGGGAGTTCAGCACCTGCTGCTCGCGCTGCGAGTATTCCTGCGGGACCGAGTCGCCGTAGTGAGTGACGCCGTTTTCGTCCACCCACTTGTAGGTCTTGCCCGTCGTCGAGGCCGGCTTTGCGCTCTTCGCCGCGTACGCACCCGAGCCGGCCAGCAGGCCGCAGAGCACCGTCGCCAGGAAGGGAATGGCTTTGCGCATGCGCCTTATTGTGCCCCAGCGCCCGCGGCGCCGGATACGCCGATCGCGCCCCAAGCTTGGCTGTAAGCCTGCAAAGCGGCGTACTGTTCGCGAGAAATGCGAACTGGGTCACCCGCGTTGCCGCCAAACGACTCGATCAGGTCGGCCAGGGTCAGGATGCTGACGCATCGCAAATCGAACTGGGTGGAGACTTCCTGGACGGCCGACAGGCTGCCCTGGCCGCGTTCCTGCCTATCCAGTGCCAGCGCGACGCCCACCGGCGTGGCGCCGGCCGCGCGGATGATGTCCACCGCCTCGCGGATGGCCGTGCCGGCCGTGATGACGTCGTCGACGATGACCACGCGGCCCTTGAGGGGGCTTCCCACGATGTTGCCGCCTTCGCCATGGTCCTTGGCTTCCTTGCGGTTGAATGCCCAGGGCACGCTGCGATGGTGGTGTTCGCTCAGCGCAACCGCTGCGGTGGTCGCCAGCGGAATGCCCTTGTAGGCCGGGCCGAACAGCATGTCGTACTCGAGGCCGGAGCGGGTGAGGGCGGCCGCGTAACACTGGCCGAGAACCGCGATCGCCTCGCCGTCGTTGAACAAGCCGGCATTGAAGAAGTACGGACTCTCGCGGCCGGACTTCAACTTGAAGCTGCCGAAGCGCAGCGCCTGACGCGACATTGCGAGGTCGATGAAGGTCCTTTGGTACTCCTGCACGTGCGGGCTCTCGGTATGATGCGGGTGCGCATGATATCGCCCCGCCCGTCGAACCGTCTTTCCAGCGATCATGACCGCTGAAGCGCCCGCGAAGCGCAGCTGGGGCCAGGCATTCGCCGTTTATTTCGAGCGGCCGGTGCTCTCGATGTTGTTCCTGGGATTTTCCGCCGGACTGCCGTTCTACCTGGTGTTCTCGACGCTGTCCGCTTGGCTGCGCACCGCGCACATCGAGCGCGCCACTATCGGCATGTTGTCCTGGGTCGGCCTCTTCTATTCCTTCAAGTGGATCTGGGCGCCGGTGGTGGATCGCTATCCACTGCCATTCCTCGACAAATGGTTAGGCCGCCGCCGCTCCTGGATGCTGCTCGCGCAGCTCGGCCTGGCGATCGGCCTGGCGCTGCTCGCGCTCAGCGATCCGGCGCAGAGCGTGGCACGGGTCGCGATCTTTGCCGCGGTCGTGGCTTTTTTCGCGGCCACCCAGGACATCGCCATGGATGCGTGGCGAATCGAATCCGCGCCTGCCGACAAGCAGGGTGCGATGGCGGCCGCTTACCAGGTCGGCTATCGAACCGCGTTGATGGTCGCCTCCGCCGGTGCGTTGATCATTGCCGGGCGCTCGGGATTCCACACCAGCTATCTCACGATGGCGGCACTGGTCGGCGTCGGTATCGCGACCACGCTGCTGGTGCTCGAGCCGCCGCGCCCGGAGGAGAGCCAGGCCGAACGCGAGCAACGCGTGATGAAATGGGTCAGGGATCATGCGCACTTGCCTGCGTGGGTGCAGCGCGCGGGTACTTCATTCTTCGGACCGGCCGTGGGCGCCATCGTCGACTTCTTCGGACGCTACGGGCTTGCACTGGGTCTGCTGATCTTCGCGTTCATCAGTTCGTACCGGCTCACCGATTACGTGAGCGGCGTGATGGCGAACACCTTCTACATCGACCTCGGCTTTTCGCTGGAGGAAGTCGGCGTGGTGGCGAAGTTCTTCGGCTGGCCTTCGACGCTGGTGGGTGCCGTGGTGGGCGGCCTGATCGTCGCCAAGGTGGGGCGGATGCGCGGCCTGCTGCTCGGCAGCGTGCTGGTCATCATCTCCAACATCTTCTATGGGTCCTTCGGCGCCTATGCCTGTCAACTGCCGATGGAATGCGCGCAGAGTGGCCTGCTGGATTTCTGGCCGGCCCACGTCCACGCACGCGGTGCCGCGACCAATCTCGGGCTTTCGTTCATCGTGGGTTTCGACAATCTCGCGCTGGGTGTACACGGCACCGCGCTGATCGCATTCATGTCGAGCCTCACCAGCGCGAAATACACCGCGACCCAGTACGCGGTGCTCTCCTCTTTATATGCGCTGCCGGGCAAGCTGTTGATGGGTACCTCCGGCTTCATGGTCGATGCGCTCGGCTACGGCGACTTCTACCTGTATGCCGCCACGCTGAGCATTCCCGGCCTGCTCCTGCTGCTATGGCTCTCTCGCCGTGACATCGCCGCCGCGCGAAATTGACGTCGCGCGCGTGCTTTGCTCGCTCGCCGAGCTCGAAGCCACCGGCAGCCGCGGCTTCACCGCCGGCGCGGGCGACTGGCCATTGCGTGGCTTCGTGGTGCTGGCCTCGAAGGGCGTCACGGCCTGGGTGAACACCTGTCCGCACGCCGGCCACCCATTGAATTTCCGCCCGGACAAATTCCTCACCCCGGACCGCAACCTGATCCTGTGCGCATCCCACGGCGCGCTGTTCACGCGCGACGACGGGTTGTGCATCGCCGGGCCGTGCCCGGGCCAGTCGCTGCGACGCGTGCCGATCGAGGTGGTGGGGGATTACGTTCTGCTGGCCGAGGGCGTCGACGTGGACGCCCTGGCCAACGCGCCCTGAGGCGCAGGCCTATCTATTCGAGAAAGCTATTCGAACAGGTCCAGGCCTTCCAGCTTGTTCGTGGTCTGCCGGCGGTCGTCGTCGTCACCGTAGCCGGTGGCACCACGCGCATCGTCTTCCTCGGGATCGACGTCGACGGAACCGGTCCAGTCTTCGGGTGGCTCCACTTCTTCGAGCCCGCCGCTTTCCTGCGCGGCCTGCCAGTCTTCGATGTCCATTTCTTCGACGGTGCCGTCGAAGTACTGCAACTCGATGGTGCCGTCGTCCTCGTCGTACGCGACGACTTCGAACGAGTCGCCGCTCTGGATGCGGTACCAGTTGCCGATGGTGGGTTTCATCGAATCCCTCCGACGTGTGCTGCTATGCTGCTCGTACCTTTCGTTGATTCGAAAACATGTTGCTCCCGAAAGGTGTCAAGTACAAGAACGAATTTCTTGCGCAAAGCATCATGCTCGAACAGGCCGTCAAATTTTTCATCGTGTTCTTCGTGGTCGTCGAGCCGATCTCGCTGATCCCGGTTTTCTCCGGTCTCACCGAAGGCGCGAGCGCGAACTACAAACACAAGATGGCCCTGAAGTCGGTGTTAGTTGCAAGCGGAATACTTCTGCTCTTCGCACTCGCTGGCGCCGGCTTCCTCAACGCGATGGGCATCGCGCTCGACTCGTTCAGGATCTTCGGCGGCTTGTTGCTTTTCCTCATCGCACTCGAGATGGTGTTCGCGCGCGAATCGGGCACGCGCACCTCGAGCGACGAGAAAGTGGAGAGCAAGCGACGTGCCGACATCTCGGTTTTCCCGCTGGCCTTCCCGTTCATGGCCGGTCCTGGTGCGTTGACCACGCTGCTGCTCTGGTTCGGACCAATTCCAGTCACCACCCACCCGCTGCAGTTCCTGCTGATGTTCGCCTGCGCGATGCTGGTGCTCGCCTGTTGCTTGTTCGCCATGTGGGTGGCGGCACCGCTGATGCGCATCATCGGCGTGACCGGGACCAACGTCGCGAACCGGCTGTTCGGCGTGGTGCTCGGCGCGCTGGCGGTGCAGTTCGTGGTGGACGGCCTGCGCGCCAGCTTCACCGGGATTTCCTGAGTCGCGGGCACTCGCTGCCGCGACCACGGCAGGCGAGCTTCAGGATTTCCGGAACGCCAGGTCCCACACGCCGTGGCCAAGCCGCGCGCCGCGTCTCTCGAACCGCGTCGGCGCGCGTTCATCCGGGCGCGGCATCCAGTCGCCGGTCGAAGATAGATTCTTGAACTGCGGGTTTGCACGTATCACTTCGAGCATCTGCGTTGCGTATTCTTCCCAGTCGGTTGCGAGTCGCAGCACGCCGGCGGGCGCGAGACGCGAGGCGACCAGTTCGACGAACGCCGGCTGGATCAGGCGTCGTTTGTGATGGCGCTTCTTGTGCCAGGGATCGGGAAACAGCACCAGCACCTCGTCGAGCGCCGCGGGCACGATCTGCTGGCGTAGTACTTCCACCGCGTCGTGCGTGCTGGCGCGAATGTTCGCGAGGTTTCCAGTCGCCGCGAGCATGAACAGATGGCCGACGCCGGGCCGGTGCACCTCGACGCCGAAGTAGTCGCGCTCCGGGTGCGCGGCCGCGAGCGCGGCCAGGTGTTCACCATTGCCGAAACCGATCTCGAGCGTGCGCGGCGCGCGACGTCCGAACAGTGCATCGAGATCGAGCGGGGCCGGCGAATACTCCACGCCGAAGCGCGGCCATAAATCCTCGAGTGCGCGCGCCTGGCCGGGAGTCATGCGGCCGGTGCGCATCACGAAGCTGCGAATGGGGCGGTGTGCCGGGTCGTTCATGCGGCCTCGCCCAGCGATGCGTACAACGCCGCAAAACTTTTCGCCGCCGCATCCAGCGCCGCTTCCCAGTGAACCGCCGAGTCGCTGTCCGCGCCATCGGTGACGTACTTGGCGCAGACGAAAGGCACGCCCTCGGCCACGCATACGCGCGCCAGTGCGAACGCCTCCATGTCGACCACGTCACCACCGACCTCGTGCAGGTGCGTGGCGAAGGAGTCCGCGGTGGAGCAGGTGAATTGCGGCAGATGGGTGAACAGCGGCGGGAACTCGAGCACCGCGGGCGACGTGTCGAACGGCGTCACGCCGCGCTCGAAGCCGAGGCCGCTCACGTCCATGTCCCGCTGCGCGAACCGATTGCAGGCCACCAGCGTGTGCGCGCGCACGCTGCGACTGCCGGCGGTGCCGAGGTTCAAGACCCGCGCCGGCGTTTCGCCTGAACAGCGCAATTCAGCGAGTCGGCGCGCGAGACTCGCAGCGGCGTTGACCTTGCCGACGCCGGTGTACAACACCGACGCGCCAGCGCGTTCGAGCAGGTGGCGGGACTCCTGCGGCAATGCCATGGCTACCAATGGTTTCTTCATCTGGGACGTTGGGATACGCTTCGCGGGGCGCGGGTGTAGTTCAATGGTAGAACTGTAGCTTCCCAAGCTACTAACGTGGGTTCGATTCCCATCACCCGCTCCATCAAATCTCTTCCCTTGAAGTCAATAGGACACGGCCATGACGCTGGCCGCCTGATCCCATAACCAAAAGAATACGTCACCAAGCCTTTCGGGCGGCGTACTGAGCAGCATGGGCACAGCATCGAGACGATGTTGCGCAACTGTGCAGCCTGGACGGCGACGCCGAAACCAAGGACTGCTTCTACCGCGCTGATGCGGGCCATCTGGGAACGGATGGCCATCGCCCTTCAGCTTTGTCGACTCGGCGCGGGTCAGCAACAGGAGGCGAGGCATGAGTGGCGCGACCGATGAAGTGATGGGCCTGATCTTTGGCAGATGGCGGAGCCAGATACTGTATGCCGGAGCCGAACTCGGCATCTTCGACCATCTCGATGGATCAACGGCAAAGACCGCTCAGGCACTGGCCGAGGAACTGAGCGTCGATGCCGCTCTGCTGTATCGCTTGCTTCGGGCACAGGCAGCCATCGGCTTGCTCGCAGAGGACGACTCGAGGGGATTCCTGCTCACCGACCAGGGTGCACTGCTGAGGACCGATCACCGCCAGTCGCTCAAGTCGATGGTGCGGCTGGAAGAGGGACCGCAACACTATGCACTTTGGAAACACCTGCCAGCGATGATCCGTGACGGCAGGCAGAACGCGTTCCTGCGAGAGTTCGGGCGCATGGCGTTCGACCATGCCCGTAGCGATCGCGACTACGGCGAGAGATTCACGCAGGCGATGTCGAGTTACTCGGCGGTCCAGTCGGACATGGTGCTGGAGGCGTTACGCAGCTACGACTTCTCGGGTATTCAATCCTTTTGCGATGTTGCCGGCGGTCACGGGCACCTGATGTGCGCCATTCTCCAGGCACACCGCAGCCTCACGGGTATCGTCCTCGACCTGCCTGAAGTGGTCGATGACGTCGATGCACTTTGGGCGCCCAAGCTCGGCCTGCAAGATCGTTGCAGCTATGTCGCGGGTGACATGTTCGAGAAGGTGCCGACCGCCGACGCCTACAGTCTCAAGCTGATCCTTCACGACTGGAGTGACGAGGAGTGCACCGAGATTCTTTCCAACGTGCGCAGCGCGGCACCCGAGGGAGCACGCCTGTTGATCATCGAGCACATCGTGCCCTGCCCTGAGGTTGCGCATTTCTCAAAGCTCTTCGACGTCCACATGATGTGCTGGGGCACCGGCCAGGAAAGAACCGAGGGCCAATATCGACGTCTGATGGAGCGCGCTGGGTGGAGACCCACCGGCTGCCACTACTTCGCCAATCGCCTGATGGGTGTTGTCACGGGGGTCGGTGCATAGACCGTTACTTGGGGCTCCAAGAATGCGCTGTCACACAGTGTGTGACCGAACGGTCTCGGCGCCTTCTCGCCGGAATACTCAGTGAGTAACGGCTTGGCCGTTTTGTATCCCCTGGGCTACTAAATTGAGCAGTTCGGGCTCCTGTGTATCCCAAGAGGCACATTTTCACTTGTATCCCTTGTATCCCATGGGATACATTTTCATCCCAATACTCAATTTCAGTAGCCCAAGGGATACAAATGAGCACCCTGGCGGACGTGGCGGAAATGCTGAAGGCAGTCCGCAACGAGCAAAACCTCACCCAAGCCGAACTGGCAAAACGCGCGCGGGTATCGCGCCTCACGCTCGCGCGAATGGAAACCCTCGCGAGAGGGGACATGAGCGTGTCGGTGCTTGTGCGCTTACTGGAGGCCGCGGGCTACGACCTCAAAGCTGTAAAAGCAGGGCACGTGCGTACCCTCGAAGACATCCTCGCTGAGCAGCGCTCAGCCGGCGACAAGCCATGAGGCTCGATGTCCAGGTTCGCGGCAAACGCACCGCCCAGCTCTACCGGGAGCGGGACGAGTACGTCCTGAAATACCTCCCGGAAGCAACGGACTTCGTGAGCCT
>Ga0164241_10006764_pt1 | contig 10394 bp, 12 predicted proteins | sample OricomyardsoilBY_FD_108780 | JGI IMG/M metagenome (GOLD analysis project Ga0164241, IMG submission 108780) | Backyard soil microbial communities from Emeryville, California, USA - Original compost - Back yard soil (BY) | ecosystem: Environmental > Terrestrial > Soil > Unclassified | place: USA... | reverse complement strand
CTGATGGTGCCGAACGTCAACCCGGCCGTGGCGGCAACAATGATCAGTTGAACGATCGCGACCGGTGTCAGCCAGGCGGTTTCAAGGCTGAGACCGGACACGGCATCCACGTCTTTGCCGACCTGCTTTTTCACCAGGCCGTACAGTCCGAATGAGAACGCGAGCACGAGGGCGATCCACGGTAGCGCGCCGTAACCAACGGTGAGCACGACGACGGCTGCGATGCTGATGCCGACGGCGATCCACTGGGTGACGCGCAGCCGCTCACGCAGCACGATCACGCCGAGAAAGACGGTGACAATCGGGTTGATGAAGTACCCCAGCGCCGCTTCGACCACGTGCCCGGTGGCGACGCCGTAGACATACGTCTGCCAGTTCACGTAGATGAGCGCTCCCGCGGCTCCCATGATGAACACGGTGCGCGGACGGCGCAAGATCACTATCAGTGGCCGCCACGCGCGGGTCACCGCGATGAGGATGGCGCAGAACGCCACCGAGAACACCACGCGCCATGCGACGATTTCGAATGCGTTCGCCGGCGCGAGCGCTACGAAGTAGATCGGCAGAAATCCCCACAGCACGTAGGCACCGACGGCGAAGATCATGCCGCTTCTGCTGCGCGGGGCAGCGGATGTCTGGGGCGCGGTTACTGGGGCTCGTGTCACTTGGCAATGCTACGGCCTGGTGCCGACATCCGCAGATCGCACGTTCATCCGTCGCCCTCGCGCACGCGCCCACCGCGACAGGTTCCAATCCCGTTTCAGCGATTCCGGCCCCGTGAAGTGTTCAGAATCGCTGAAACGGGATTGGAACGCGACCTGCGTGCACGCCGAAGGGCCCGGACGGCATACGCCATCCGGGCCCTTCGCGAACTGATTGTGCTTAGCGCACGACCACGGCGAGAACGTCGCGAGCCGAGAGCACGAGGTACTCGTCTGCGCCGAACTTCACCTCGGTGCCGCCGTACTTGGAGTACAGCACCTTGTCGCCGACGGCGACGTCGATCGGAACGCGGTTGCCGTTGTCGTCAATGCGACCGGGTCCGACGGCGATGACCTCGCCCTCCTGCGGCTTCTCCTTGGCGGTGTCGGGGATGACCAGACCTGAGGCAGTGGTCTGCTCAGCCTCGACCTGCTGAATGACAATGCGATCCTCGAGCGGCTTGATGGAGACCGACACGGTTGACCTCTTTCTTGTACTTTGTACCGAAGGCTTGAGTTAGCACACTCACACCGAGAGTGCTAACACTGAGTTTAGGACCTGAGTTGGCACTCGCGCAACGTGAGTGCCAAATCCGCGACGGGTCGCTCCCGCCGAACCGGTGTGCTGGTGCGTCGCATCCACCCCCGGATAACTCAGGTGATTTGGCCGCGGACTTCTGGTCGGCGGCAGGATTACGCGGATTCTCAACTCACGCGTTGCATTCTTCCTGAGTTGTCCAGGGGGCGCGGCTCGCACCCGACGGTCGATTGGTAGGTTGGCGGGATGGATCGCGCCGAACTACTCGAGCTGATGAGCCCCGATGCCCTTGCTTTGCTCGACGCATTGCCCCCGTACGATTCGGCGGCAGACGTGGTGCGCACCGTTTCCGAATTGCGCAACGCCGGGCATCCGCCCGCACGAGTCGCCGCTGTTTTGAGCCAAGCGAAGTTGCGCACGAAGGCGGCGGCCAAATTCGGTGACTTCGCGACCAGGATGCTGTTCACTCAGGCCGGTCTCGAACAGGCCACGCGTTTGCAGGTGGCCGCACGGCATGCCGGGCGATTCCGGTCGGCCGGCATCCATCGCGTCGCAGACCTCGGATGCGGTATCGGCGGCGACGCTATGGCCATGGCGGCGCTTGGCCTGACGGTCACCGCGGTCGACGTCGACGAGATCACCGCGGCGATCGCGGCTTACAATCTCGCGCCGTTCCCAACGGCAGAGGTGGTGAACGCGACGGCGCAATCCGTTGACCTTGCCGCCGTCGACGGTGTCTACCTCGACCCCGCGCGCCGCACGGCCGGGCACTCGAATACGAACCGCATCACGAACCCCGACGACTACTCACCATCGCTTGATTTCGCGTTCGACGTGGCGCGACGGATGCCGACGGGCATCAAACTCGGGCCGGGTCTCGACAGAGACCTCATCCCGTCGCAGGTCGAAGCCCAGTGGGTGTCGGTCGACGGCCATGTGGTCGAACTGGGGCTCTGGTCTGGGGTGCTTGCGCGTTCAGGGATCCTCCGGTCCGCGCTCGTGCTCAGCGGAGGGCAGAGCGCCGAACTGCATGCATCCGCCGACAGCGATGACGAGCCGATCGGCGACCTCGGTGCCTACCTGTATGAACCGGATGGCGCCGTCATCCGCGCCAGGCTCATCGGCGACCTCGCGCGCTCGCTCAACGCGCGCATGGTCAGTGACGGTATTGCGTACCTGACGGCGGATACCGCCACCTCGACCCCATTCGCCACCGGTTTTCGGGTACTGGAGACGCTGCCGTTTCACGAGAAGGAACTCAAGCGCGCGCTTCGCGAACGCGACATCGGAACGCTCGAAATCAAAAAGCGCGGAGTCGACGTCGATCCCGCGACCTTGCGCATCCGCCTGTCGTTGCGGGGATCGCAGAGCGCCACGATCGTGCTGACGCGCGTCGCGGGTCGACACACGGCCCTGTTGGTTGAGCGCGTGTAGCGATCCGGATGCCCGGGTCGCCCCGCGTGCCGTGCGCGCTTCCCTGCCCACCAGTGCGCGCTTCCCTGCCTACCAGTGCGCGCTACCCTGCCCACCAGTGCGCGCTGCACCGGACTTCTACCCCAAAACAGGACAAACCCCCCAAAAACTCCGGCACAGGAGCAAAACTCCGGCACAGCGCGACGGCCCCGCAGCGCGACGGCCCCGAAGCCCCATACATGCGCAACGGGCCGCCCTCCAGCAGGAGAGCGGCCCGTTGGGTGCATCGAGCGGCTTAGTAGGACGAGTAGCCCACGTTTGCTGCTGCGATTCCGATCAGGATGTAGAAGATCAGCCAAATGACTGAAATCAGCACGCCGACGAATCCGAGGATGATGCCGGTCAGCCACATGCCCTTCGCAGCCGGCTCCTTGCTCTTGCCGAGGAACCCGAGAACAATTCCAGCGACCGAGAAGATGAAACCGAAACCGCCGAAGATCGAGATCAGCACGCCGAGGATACCGGTGATCAGCGCGATGATGCTGAGCACCGGCGACTTCTGCGCGGGCGCTGCCGCGTACGGCTGCCCATACGGCGAGCCCTGCTGGGGAGCCCCGTACGGCGCGGCCGGCGGCTGCGGTGCACCATACGCCGGCTGCTGCGGTGCACCATATGCAGGCGGCGCCGGCGGCGCGGCCGGCGCGGGCGCAGCTGGTGCTTCGGGCGCAGCGGGCGGAGGAACCTGCCCCGCGCCCGGGTCCGCAACGGGCTCGCCCGCATCTGGTGCGGGCGGAACCGGCGGAACCTGTGCGTTCGGGTCCTCCGGCTGGCCGTTGGGTACGTTCGGATCGGTCATGGGACCAATCTCCTTTCCTTGTGGTCAGTGACGCCGGAGCCCGGCGCACAACTGTGAGTGATCAGCTGACGGACACGTTCGCCGCTGCAACAACAGCGAACGCGATGATCAGGATGACGATGAAAAGTACAACTTCGATGATGGCGATCCAGATGGCCGCGAGCGCAAAGCCCCGGCCTTTCTCGCCCGTTCTCTTAATCTGACTGAGCGCGACCGCGCCGAGAATAACGGCGATCACGTTGAAGCCCACGATCGCCAGCACAAACCCGACAACCGCGAGCACATTCGTGCTTTGTACCGGCCGCGTCACCGCGGGCGTCTGTGTATCCGCCATGGTTCTTCATCCCCCGAATTCTGAACACACGCTGTATTCATGCCAATGGTGGCATTCCCCCTATGGAGTGTCAATGGACATGTCTCCCCATAGTGCCGCACGGTGTCCGGCTGGCCACGCAATTACGACGCGTCAGGACGCGGTACCGTTCGTGGCCACTGTCGCGAATATGCCTGCCCACAGCAAAGGCAACGCAAGAGTGGCGATCCAGAAGAGCACCCAGAATGCGCACCCGACGTATCCGATGATGAGGCCGGCAATGGCCATGCCGCGACCCTGTTCGCCCGTCTTCTTGAGTTGGCTCAGCGAGATATGACCGGTGATGACCGCGCCGATGCTGATACCGACCAGCGCAAGCACCAGCGTGATCACGGCGAGCACGTTCGTGGGCCGCGCCGCAACGTAGGCCTGCGGCGGGTAAGCGTACTGCTGCGGGTAGCCGACAGGTTGCTGTTGATACGGTGCAGGCGGTTGCTGCGGATACGCCGCCTGCGGCTGGGATGCGACCGGTTGTTGCGGATAGCCTGCAGGCGGATACGCAACAGGTTGCTGAGGTGTGCCGTCTCCAGACGGGGGCGGTGCGGATGTCATGCCCGCACTTTATCGCATGACCTGAATATTCGTCACTGGCAGCGTCGAGTCCGCGCCGAACCGGAGTGTGGACGGTTCGTACCCCGCCATGATCAACTGAGCACCCAGCGCCGCGATCATCGCGCCGTTGTCGGTGCACAGCGAAAAGGCGGGGATACGCAGGGCAATCCCCGCCGCATCGCACCGCTCCTGGGCGAGAGCACGGATGCGCGCATTGGCCACCACTCCGCCGCCCAGCAGCAGCCGGGGCACGCCGCGGTCGACACAGGCCGCCACGGCTTTGCTCAGCAACACGTCGGCGACCGCCTCACGGAAGCTGGCCGCGACATCCGCGATCGGAACACTCTCACCGGCGTCCTGACGCTTTTCCACCCATCGGGCAACGGCCGTTTTCAGTCCGGAGAAGGAGAAGTCGTATCGATGCTTCGCCATGTCTTTCGGAAGCGTCAGGCCGCGCGGAAAGCGAATCGCCCTCGGGTCGCCATCCGCCGCGACCCGATCGATCTGCGGACCGCCGGGGTATGGCAGCCCGAGCACGCGCGCCACCTTGTCGAAGGCCTCCCCCGCCGCGTCGTCGATGGTCTCACCGAGCAGTTCGACGTCGCCAACCAGATCGCGCACGTGCAGCAGCGACGTGTGGCCGCCCGAGACCAGCAGTGCGATCGTGGGCACGTCGACGGCGCGGCCGGGACCACCATCGGCGTCGAGAACGTCAGCACCGACGTGCCCGACCAGGTGGTTGACCGCGTAGATGGGCTTCCCGAGTGACACCGCCAGCGCTTTCGCGGCCCCCACGCCGACCATGAGTGCCCCCGCCAGGCCGGGGCCACTGGTCACCGCAATCGCATCAACGTCGGCGAGCTGGATGCCGGCGTCGGCGAGCGCGGTGCGAATCGTCGGCTCGAACTCTTCGAGGTGGGCGCGTGCGGCGACCTCGGGCACGACGCCACCGTACCGCGCGTGCTCTTCCATCGATGACGCGATCGTGTTGGCCAGCAGACGCGTGCCTCGCACGATTCCGATGCCGGTCTCATCGCAGGAGGTCTCGATGCCGAGAACGAGCGGTTCGGTGCGGTTCATGCTGGATCCTTCGATTCGATGCCTGCGCGCATGACCACCGCGTCGACGTCATCGGGCTGGTAGTAGCGCGGCCGCACACCGATCTCCTCGAATCCGAACGAGCGGTACAGAGCTTGCGCGTTCGGGTTGTCGGCCCGCACCTCGAGGAAGACCTCCGTCGCTCCGCGTTCGTCAGCCGCCGCCATCAGCGCGGCGACCAGCGCGCGCCCGATCCCGTTCCGTCGCGCGGCTTCGGCCACGGCAATGGTCTGGATGTCTGCCTCTTTCGCCCCGCGGGGCGCGAGCAGCCCCGCATAACCGGCGATGTCCTGCGAGTCTGCGCCATCGGCCCGCACCGCGACCAGGTACACGGTGTTCTGGTTGGCCAACTCGGCTCGCATAGACGCCGCCGACCACGCGTCGCTGGTGAACGTTGACGTTTCCAACGCCATGATCGCGTCGAGGTCGTGCATGGTCGCGGCCCGCAGCATCCATTGCGCGTTCACGCGGTCACCCGTTTCGGGCCGTTCGACAGCGTCACGTCCGGTGAGCGCAGGTACAACGGCTGGTCGGATGCGAACGGTCGCCCGTGCAGATACGTGAGCTCGGCGAGCATTCCGAGTTCGGCGGCAGAGACGGATGCTGCATCGAGCCGTTCAAGGTCGGCGTGCGGCAGGACGTCTGGCTTGCACAGGCCGGGACCGTCGATTCGGATCGGTATGCCGACGTCGTCGAGGCCCCGGTACGCCGACCAGTACACCTCGCGCCGTCGGGCATCCGTGACGACAAGCAGGCCCCCGGTGGCGCCAGCCTCATAACGCTGTCGGGCGACCGCGTCGTGGCTGACCAGCGGCACAAGCGGGATTCCCGCGCCGATGGCGAACGCACGCGCCGCCGCGATGCCCACGCGCAGGCCAGTGAACGGGCCGGGTCCCATCCCCGCGGCGACCGCCGACAGCTCAGCCGCCGTGACGTGGGCCTCGCGCAGCGCATCATCGATGAGCGACCCGATGACTTCGGCGTGACGCATCGTGTCGTCAATGGATCGATCGGCCAGCACGCCGCGGTCCAGATCGACGACGGCAACACTGGATCCGGCCGAGGTGTCGATCGCGAGCAGCATGTCTTTCAGCCTAATGTGCGGCCACCGATCCAGCGGCCGGGCGGCAATTTCACTAGCGAGCCCATCGCGACAGGCATAGCGTGGAACCGAGCCATCGGGAGGAAGTCACATGAGTGTTGGAGCACTGGCTGTGCGAGTTGTCATCGGAGGATTGTTCGTCGGGCACGGCATGCAGAAGCTCGCCGGGTGGTTTGGCGGGCCCGGGCTTGAAGGCACAGACAAGATGATGGAGGCGCTCGACTTGCATCCGACGCGGCGCAACGCCTTCCTGTCGGCGGCAACCGAAACCGTGTGCGGCGGAATGCTCGTCGCCGGTCTCGCGACGCCGGTGGCCGCTGCGGGCCTGGTCGGTTCGATGATCACGGCCATCCGCACCGTGCACGGCCCGAAGGGTCCATGGAACAGCAACGGCGGTTGGGAATACAACGCCGTGCTGGTTGCCAGCCTGTTCGCCCTGGTGGAGTCGGGGCCGGGCGCAGTATCGCTGGATGCTGCGCGCGGGCGAGCGCGCGGCGGCCTGGGCTGGGCTGTTGGTGCACTGGCGGCCGGCGCCGCGGCATCCACGGCCATCATCGAAGTCGGCCGCAGGAACGCGCGAGCACACAAGGCCGCGTCGGAATCGTAACGGTTCGGGCTTCGTACGAGGCCGCGTCAGCGCACGGCGGCGACATTCGTCACGGCCGACACGCGCAGAAAGTCCAGCTTCTCTGCGGCCTCGGAGCCGGTCGCCGTCGTATACGCGACGATGCGCAGGTCGGTGCCCGCGACGGTGATGACATCGCAATCAAGCTCGATGTCACCGACGATGTCGTTGCGCAGCACCTTCCGCTCGGATTGGTGCTCGCCGACCGCGCCACTGTCCCACAGTTGACGGAACCGGTCGCTTGACGCATGCAGCTCGTCGACGAGAGCATCGACCCCGCGGTCGTCTGGATATCGGCCGTGCACGCGTCGCAGGTCGGCCACCAGCGATGCCTCAAATGCGTCGAGTCCGGCTGAACGGCTGACGATCCGCCGCTCAGGGTCGCCGATGGTCGTCCCGCTGAAGTGTGCGCGCAGCAGATTCGGTCTGGCAGTGCCGGTTTTCACCGGCTCGCCGAGCAGCGCCGCCCAGAGTGGGCTCCACGTAATGAGGTCCCACGAGGCGGTGAAGACGGCCAGCGGCACCTCGCCGAGTCTCGCGACCAAGCGCTGCACTCCGGGCGGGATGTGGGAGGGCACCTCCAGCGGCGATGGTGGCAGCAACCCGGCAACGACGAAAAGATGGTCCCGCTCGGAGGCGCTCAGTTGCAGCGCCCTCGCCAAGGATGCCGCCACCTGGCTTGACGGCCGGGTTGCGCGACCTTGCTCCAATCGCACGATGTAGTCGACGCTGAGGCCGGCGAGCGCTGCAAGCTCCTCACGGCGCAAACCCGCGGCCCGCCGCGAATCGTTTGCGGGAAAGCCCACGTCCACCGGCGACAGGCGATCGCGCCACGACCGAAGAACCGCTCCCAGTTCGCTCTGCGAATTCTGCATCAGTTCAGTGTGGCATCGCGCGGCGCATCCTGGGTGGTATTGCCAATCCTCCTGTCGAGCCGGGCCTGGGCGATACAGCGCGACCGATCCAGGCTTGACGCATGACAACAACATTGATCACCGGAGCCAACAAGGGCCTCGGTTACGAAACCGCCCGCCGACTCATCGAAGCCGGACACACCGTCTGGATCGGCGCACGCGACCGAACACGCGGACAGGAGGCGGCCGACACGCTCGGCGGCCGATTCGTCCAACTCGATGTCACTGACGACGCATCGGTCGCGGCCGCAGCCACGACGATCGCCGCCGCAGGCGGACTCGACGTACTCATTAACAACGCAGGCATCATCGGACGGCACGCTGATGCAGCGGATCTGACCGCACAGGACGCGCTGACGGTGTACAACACGAACGTCGTCAGTATCGTTCGGATGACCAGCGCGTTCGTGCCAATCCTGCGCCAATCGAGCGCCCCGACAATCGTCAATGTCACAAGCGGCCTGGGTTCGTTCGACTTTGTGCACGACCCGGCGCGCATTGAATCCACGATCGTCTCACCGTTGTACCCGTCGTCGAAGTCCGCGGTCACGATGATGACGGTGCAGTACGCCAAGGCGTTCCCCGAGATGCGCATCAATGCGGCAGACCCGGGCTACACGGCAACCGATTTCAACGGGAACAGCGGCACACAGAGCGTGCATGAAGGAACGGATGCCATCGTCGAGCTGGCGACCCGCGGCGGCGACGGGCCGACGGGCACGTTCATCAACCGCTCGGGCGTCGCACCGTTTTAGCGTGTCGCCGCTCACCCTCGGCGCCGGTGGGCGGGTCGCTCAGATGTCCGCGGACCAACGCGGGCCGTGGCCCGTGAGTGTCACGGTGCGCGGTTCGGGCGCGTCCACGTCGGCATCGGCATCGGGGCCAGCGGCATCGTCGGCGTCACCGTCGACGGATGCCGCGCCGGTCGGCCGCTGGATCGCCACGTCGAGCCACGACTCGACGACGCCATCGAGCATCCCAGCGCCCCATTCGACGACCACGACCGAGCGCGCGAAGTCGATGTCGAGGTCGTCCAGCTCCAGTGCGCTGCCCAACCGGTAGGCGTCAACGTGCACCAACGCCGGGCCGCCCACCTCTGACGGATGCGTTCGAGCCAACACGAACGTCGGGCTCGTCACGGGGCCGCGCACACCAAGGGCGTCGCCAATGCCACGGGTCAGCGTCGTCTTACCAGCGCCAAGCACACCCGTGAGTACGACCAGGTCGCCCGCGCGTAGCATCCGCCCGAGCTCGCGCCCGAGCTCTTCCATGGCGTCGGGGGTTTCGACGCGCTTCTCACGCTGCATCGTCACGAGCTCGAATAGTGTCGTGTCACGCGGAGGCCGATGCGCGTGACGATCTCGTAGTTGATGGTGTCTGCAGCCGTCGCCCAGTCATCGGCCGACGGGACACCAGTCGTCGGGTCGCCGAACAAGACCACGTCGTCGCCGACGGCAACCGCATGCTCGCCCACGTCGACGACGAACTGGTCCATCGCGATTCTGCCGCACACGCGGAAGATGCTGCCATCGATCGCCACGGTGCCGGCGTTCGACGCCTGCCGCGGCACTCCGTCGGCATAGCCGAGCGGCACGAGAGCCAGGGTGGTTGCATGCTCAGTGCGGTATGTATACCCGTACGAGACGCCCGTGCCCGCCGGGACACGGCGCACGGCCGCCACACGCGTGCGCAGCGTCATCGCCGGCGTCAGCCCGATGTCCTTCGACGTGCGCTCAGCAAAGGGCGACAGGCCATACATTCCGATACCGATCCGCACCGTGTTATATCGGGTCGACGGCGCCCAGACAGTAGCGGCAGTCGCGGCCAGATGCACCAGCGAGGGGCTCAGCCCGGCCGCCCGTGCCATCTCCAGCCCACCGTCGAACACCCGCGCCGCAGCCTCGTCATCGGCGACCGACGCGTTCGACACGTGGCTGAACACCCCATCGACGTGCAGAACACCAGCCCGCTCGCATGCACGTGCAGCCTGAAACACGTCGGCCCCATCTTCACGCGGTACGCCATTGCGGCTGAGCCCGGTGTCGAGTTTAAGCTGCACGGATGCCGGTGCTGTAAACCCGTCCGCGGGCGCGGTCTCACGAACGACGGATGCGGCATCCGCCGCCGCTGCAAGCTGTTTGGCCGACGATACTCCGAGACTGATTCCGGCCGCGATCGCTGCCCCGAAATCGGCATTGGTGTCGTGCAACCAGGCCAGAATG
>Ga0164241_10006763_pt1 | contig 10394 bp, 8 predicted proteins | sample OricomyardsoilBY_FD_108780 | JGI IMG/M metagenome (GOLD analysis project Ga0164241, IMG submission 108780) | Backyard soil microbial communities from Emeryville, California, USA - Original compost - Back yard soil (BY) | ecosystem: Environmental > Terrestrial > Soil > Unclassified | place: USA... | reverse complement strand
CGCCCGAGGTGGTGCGACGCTTCGACGAGGTGAGCCAGGCCGCGGACATCCGCAAGGTGGGCGACGAGATCGCGATCGAGATGTGCGACAAGCTGCTGGGCCAGGGAGCGCCGGGCCTGCATTTCTACACGCTCAACCGGTCGACCGCGACCCGCGAGATCTATGAGAGTCTCGGAGTCGCCGCCGAGCAGGGCTCCGGTCGCTCACCCGTGGGTTCGTCGAGCTAGCCGCGCGGCTCGGCAGGTCCGATCAGTTCGGCGACATGGGCCGCCTGCCACGCCACCGAGGCGATGCCGGAACCCAGCAGCAGGCCGGTGCCGAGGCAGTGCAGACCCGGCACCGGGTGCGACCAGGCGGCTCGCTCGGCCAGCCCCCGACCGCCCGGCCAGGGCGGTTCCGACCCGACGCTGCCGGATCGCTCGGTGCGGGAGGTCACGAGCGGCCGGAGGTCGAGTCCGCGTTGCGCCATCGTGTCGAGCACGTCGGCTCGTCCGCGGTCTGAGCTGGTGACCGTTAGTGCGCGGCCGGTTTCCGGGCGGTCTCCTGCCCCCATCGACACGACGACCAACGGATCCCCATGCAGGACCACCTCGGCCGGCAGGGCGCCGGGAGGTTCGGCGAGCCCGAGGAGCGTCACCGGCGCCGGTTCGGTGCCGGCCGGCGCCGCGAAGAGGGTCGCGGACTGCCGGGCCCGGCGGTCGTGGAGGAGGCTGCCGAGCACCTGGCGAGGCGATACCGCGGTCACGACGAGATCCGACGTGACGGGCGAGCCGTCGACAAGCTCGACTCCGCAGGCTCGGCCCGAGCGTATCCGCACGGCCGCCACCTCCGCGCCGAAACGGACGTCTACCGACCGCTCCGCCATGCGTTGCAGCAGGGCCTCGGCCAGGTCGCCGGCACCTCCCGGCGTGCGCCAGACGCCGAACAGCCGCTCCAGGTAGGGATCCACCGCTCGCAGCGCGGGCAGTCCGCGAGCATCGCTGCCTCGAGTGGCTGAGTAGGACGCCACCTGGATCAGTCGTCGATCGTCGAAGGTCTTGTGTAGAAGGCGATCCAGCGACTGCCTCAGGTTGAGCGCGCGGGAGAGACGTCGCTGCGCCAACGCCGTCGCACCGTCCGTCCGGTCGAGGACCTCGGAGCGGAGAACCGTCCACACGTCCTCCTGCCGGTCCAGGAATCGGGTCCAGCTCTGGCCGGCGGCTGCCCCGAGCGAGCCGCTCACGGCGTCGAGCTGCGCCCCCCGCGAACCGGTCGGCAGGTCGAGCGTCGTACCGTCTTCGAACACGTGGCGGCGGGGCGGCCGGCTCAGCCTGAGGTCGACATACCTCTCGAGGGGGCGACCCGACTTGCGGAAGAGGTCGCGCAGCACCGCCGGGATGGTGACCAGCATCGGCGTCGCGTCCCACGCCACATTCTCGTGGCGGACCACCTCCAGGAGACCGCCGGGGGCATCGCCTCGCTCGTAGACCGTGACCCGGTGGCCGAGCTTCGCCAGTCTGGCGGCGGTCGCCAGCCCGCCGAGACCGGCACCGACGACGGCAACGTCAGCCAATCTTCACCGTCACGACGTTCGACATCGTGCCGGTGGCGACGTCGACCATCCGGACGTGGTTCTCGCCGAGCATGCTGGTCTGGATATAGGTGGCGTAGGCACCGCCGCTGACCGTCGTGGGCGAGACCGGGAAGTCGGCCCACGGGCCGTCACCGAGACTGCGTTGCACCTGCAGCTTCGACCCGTCGTGTCCGGGATAGGTGCCGGTCAGGTTGATCCGGTCGAAGCTCCCCACGGTCTTCGGGCTCACCATCAGCCGGATCGCCGACGTCGGCCTGTGGACCGAGCTCCCCGGGGTCGTCGACGTCGGAGGGGTGCTTCGTGGCGGTGCCTCGGTGTGGGTTGCGTCGCCGGTCGTCGGCAGGATCGGTTCGGGGCTGGACGTGGAGTCGCCGACACCGTTCCCGAGTCCCACGTAGTCGGCAGTCCGCACCGCGATGAACGCGAAGATCCCGCCGACCAGCAGCCCGATCGTCAGCAGTACGACCACGCTGATGAGCAACTGGCGCTGCCAGCTCGGTTCCTGGTCCACAGGGGCGGCTCCGTCAGGTGGGATGCGTCTGTCACCGTCCATGGTGCCATGGCGGGAACGACCCGGCTCGGCCAGGTTTGCGCAGGTGAGAGCGGTATGACCGGGCTCGGGAGGGTTACGCTACGTCGATCTCGGTAGCCTCGGTGATCGTCCTCAGTTCGAGGTACGTCGTGGTGAACACGGCATGGGCATGACCTGCCGCGGCCCAGATCACGGAGTGCTCGACGAGTGCCCGGTCGAGGTAGGTGGGAATCGGTGTCGGGTGGCCGACGGGGGCGACCCCACCGATCGCCTGGCCGGTGTGGCGGCGGACGAAGTCGGGGGTCGCCCGGGTCAGCGCGGCCGAGCCGACGGTCCGGGCGACCAGGTCGGTATCGACCCGGTGCGCGCCGGAGGTGAGGATCAGCACCGGTGCGCCGTCGGCGTCGAAGACCAGCGAGTTCGCGATCGCGCCGACCGGGCAGTCGAGTGCGTCGGCGGCCTGCTGGGCCGTCCGGACCGCCTCCGGCAGGAACCTGACCTCGCCCTCAGCGCCGAGCTCGCGCAGCCGCGCGGTCACCGCCGCCACCCCGTGATGCATGCGGTGACCCTAGTACCTCGAGGGGGGTTGACGGGGAGCCGGGGGAAGGGTTAACTAGTCGACATGGTTCGAACATGTGTTCGAGTCGCGAGCGGGGCATCGCGGCCCCCCGCTCGCTGAGGCGGACCGCCGTGGCGAGGCCGGACTCGACCCCCGTCCTCGTCATGGCACCGCCGAGACGAGGACGGGGCAGGCCGTCGAGTCGATCTCGAGCGGGGAGGTGGGTGCGATGCGCAGGTACGACGATCCGATCGACGTACGGCGAGGGATCGTCGCCGGGCACGATGCCCCCGAGCAGTTCATCTGGCGCGGCCGGTTGTGGGTGGTTCGCGAGATCGTCGCGCACTGGGTCAGGACCGGCGCCTGGTGGGACGACACCGAGACGCGGGACCTGCTGGCGGAGAGTGAGGTCTGGCGGGTCGAGGCTGGGCGCGGCGAGGCCGTCGGCGCCGGCGTCTTCGACCTTTCCTTCGACTGGAGCGACGGGCGCTGGCGGCTCGTCTGCAGCATCGACTGATGGATCCGTTCGTCCATCTGCACGTGGCGTCCGGCTACTCGCTCAAGTACGGCGCCTCCCACCCGCGCGACCTGGCACAGCGGGCGGCCGAGGCCGAGATGGACACCCTCGCCCTCACCGACCGAGACGGTGTCTACGGTGCCGTCAGGTTCGCCAAGGCAGCTCAGAGCGTCGGCATCCGACCGATCCTCGGCGTCGACCTGGCCGTCGAGCCGAGGATCATCGCGGCGCATCCGGACCTCGGCGGCCGCCCACCGGAGGCAACCACCCGGTTGCCGAGGAGCCGGGCCGGGGGGCGCGCATCGCCGGCGCGCGGAGGCAGCTACCTGGACCACGACCGGGCCCACCCGCGGGTCACCGTGCTGGCCGCCAGCAAGGCGGGCTGGGCCGCGTTGTGCCGGCTGGTGTCGGCGACCCACCTGCGCGGCCGGCGTGGAGTGCCGGTCGCCACCCGTGACCTGATCGCCGATCATCTGGGCTCCGATCTGCTGGGCTCCGATCTGCTGGTCATGCTCGGCCCGTCGTCCGAGCTCGGGTGGGCGGCGACGCTGCGCCGCGACGACCTCGCAAGGTCGGTGCTGCGGGACTGGTCCGACGTGATCGACCGCGACAACCTGCTGGTCGAGGTCATGTCGCACCGGCGCGGCGGCAGCGGGCCGGGGTCGAGTTCGCACGCGGCCCGGATGGCTGGCCTCGCCACCGCCGCGAGCCACCGGCTGGTGCTCACCAACGAGGTCCGCTACGCCGACCGCGCCGACGCTCCGGTGGTCGACGTCCTCGACGCCACCCGCCGGCTGGTTCCGCTCGACCTGCGACACGTCGACCGGGTCAACGCCGAGGGGTTCTTGAAGACCGGCAAGGAGATGGCCGACATCGCCGACGAGATCTGTCGGTGCGCTGGGCTCGGCGACTCCGACGCGCAGCGGATGCTCGCGAGCACCCGGGTCGTCGCCGATCGGTGCGCCCTCGATCCCCGTGCCGACCTCGGCCTCGGCGAGGTCCACTTCCCCGAGTTCGAGGTGAGCCGGCGCAGCGGCGCCGGCCGCACCGCCGACGCGCTGCTGCGCCAGCGCTGCGATGCGGGTATCGGGCGGCGCTTCGGGTCGGGCGCCGACCTGACCGCCGTACAGTCCCGGCTCGACGCGGAGCTGGAGGTGATCGGCGGCCTCGGCTACGCCACCTACTTCCTCACCGTCGCCGACGTCGTCGACCTGATCCGTGAGAAGGGGGTGCGCGCGGCTGCCCGCGGTTCGGGCGCGGGCAGCCTGGTCAACTACCTGCTCGGGGTCTCCGGGGTCGACCCGATGCGCTACGGGCTGCTGATGGAGCGCTTCTTGTCGCCGCTGCGCCGGGCGCTGCCCGACATCGACGTCGACGTGGAGTCGGCCCGGCGGCTCGAGGTCTACGAGGCGATCCTGCAGCGCTACACCGGCACCCGTTGCGCGTGCGTCTCGATGATGGACACCTACCGGGTGCGGCACGCCGTACGCGATGTCGGGGCCGCGCTCTCGATGCCGCCCGGCGAGATCGACCAGATCGCCAAGGCGTTCCCCCACATCCGGGCAAGGGACGCGCGGACGGCGATCCGCGAGCTTCCCGAGCTGCGGTCGATGAGCCTGGCCTCGAACAGCCTCGGCGAGTCCCGGCTCGACCTGCTCTTCGAGCTCGTCGAGAAGCTCGACGGACTGCCCCGGCACATCGCCATGCACCCGTGCGGGGTGCTCTTGTCCGATGCCAGCCTGCTGGACCGGACACCTGTCGAGGCGAGCTTCCTCGGCTACCCGATGAGCCAGTTCGACAAGGACGACGTCGAGGATCTCGGGCTGCTCAAGCTCGACGTCCTCGGCATCCGGATGCAGTCCGCGATGGCGCACGCGGTGGCCGAGGTGAGCCGGGTCGACGGCGTGGACATCGACCTCGACGACGAGGCGCAGGTGCCGCGCGACGACCCTGCGACGTACGCGCTGATCCAGAGCACCAAGACGCTCGGCTGCTTCCAGATCGAGTCGCCAGGCCAACGCGAGCTGGTCGGGAAGTTCCCCCTGGAGCGGTTCGAGGACATCATCATCGACATCTCGCTGTTCCGGCCGGGCCCGGTCAAGAGCGACATGATCAACCCGTTCCTGCGGGTGCGCCACGGCTGGTCCGAGCCCGAGTACCTCCATGACGACCTGCGCGAGTCATTGGCGCAGACGCACGGCGTCGTGGTGTTCCACGAGCAGGTGATCATGATGATCGCGCGGCTTGCCGACTGCAGCAACGCCGAGGCCGACGAGGCGAGGCGGGCCCTCGGGCACCGTGAGGGCAAGGACGACGTCAAGCTGTGGTTCTTCCCGCGGGCGCTCGGCGCCGGGTACCCGCGGGAGGTGGTCTCCCGGGTCTGGGAGGTGCTGGAGGCCTTCGCCTCGTTCGGGTTCTGCAAGGCCCATGCGGCCGCCTTCGCGCTCCCGACGTTCCAGTCGGCGTGGCTGAAGACGCACCACCCGGCGGCGTTCGTCGCCGGGCTGCTCACCTACGACCCGGGGATGTATCCCAAGCGGCTGATCCTCGACGACGCGAGGCACTTCGGGATCACGGTGCTGCCGCTCGACGTCAACCTGTCCGACGACGTCTACCGGGTCGAGCGGCCGCCCGGGGATGGGGACGGGTACGGCGTCCGGCTGGCGCTGGCGGAGGTCAAGGGCATCAACGACGCCGAGGTGGCGCGGATCATTGCCGCGCGCCCGTTCCACTCACTGACCGACCTGTGGCAACGGGCCCGGGTGTCCCGGCCGGTGATGGAGCGGCTGGTGCTGGCCGGCGCCCTGGACGGGCTCTACGGCATCGGGTCGGCGGTGCCGGTGCGCCGACGCGGCACCGTCACCCGGCGCGACCTGCTGCTCCAGGTGGCCGAGCTTGACCGTTGGACCCGGGCCACCGACAAGGCGGTGCGGGCCGCCTCTCCGCGGAAGCGGCGGATCGGGCCGGACGGACCAGTGCCCGAGCCCGGCCGGGGTCCCGCCGCGCCGGCCGGCTTCGCCGGTCAGCCGGTCGCCGACCCCCGGCTGCTCGCCGCCGCCCAGGCACAGGGTCCGCTGCCCGTCGAGCCGGTGACCGCGGTCCAGCTGACCCTCGACCTGGACGATGTGCCGGCCCTGGGCGAGCCGTCCGGGCTGCCGGAGATGTCGGGTGCCGAGCGGGTGCGCGCCGAGCTCGAAGTGCTCGGGCTCGACGTGAGCCACCATGCAGTCGAGTTCTATGCCCCGATGCTCCGCGACCTCGCTATCACCTGGTCGCGTGACCTGTTGAGCAAGCGCAACCGGTCCGAGCTGCTGGTCGCCGGCGTCAAGGTCGCCACCCAGACCCCGCCGATCCGGTCCGGCCGGCGGGTGATCTTCCTGACCCTCGACGACGGCAGCGGCCCGGTCGACGCCACGTTCTTCGAGGATGTCCAGGGGCCCTACGCCGCCACCGTGTTCCACTCCTGGCTGCTCGTGGTGCGCGGCGAGCTGCGCCGTACCGGCCCGCGCGGGGTGTCGCTGCGGGCGACCGGGTGCTGGGAGCTGCCCGCCTTGTACGGCGTCTGGCAGCGTGCCGGGCTGGCCGGCGTGCACGCGATCCTCGACGAGGTCCCCGCCGGCTTCGACCCGCCGGCGTCCCCGCCGATGTCCCCGCGGGTGCTGGTGCATCCGAGCGGCTTCCGGCAGTCGCCGTACGCCGACCTCAAGCCGCCCGGCATCGACCCGAAGACCGCACCGCGCAAGCTCTGGCACTCCAGCCCCGGCAGCGCAGGTGGCTGACGTGGGGGTTACTAGAGTGCCTCCATGGCGGACTCTCGGCGCAGCATACGGACCGCGATGGTGTGGGACGCGCTGCGCTCGGTGCTGGATCCTGGGGTCGACGGGGGACCGGATCGACTGCTGCACGTTGTCGATCTCGGAGGCGGTACGGGCGGGCTGGCGGTGGCCGTCGCCGAGCTCGGTCACCGGGTCACCGTCGTCGACCCGAGCCCGAACGCCCTCGCGGCGTTGGAGCGCCGGGCCACGGAGGCCGGCGTCACGTCGTTGGTCCGCGGGGTCATCGGTGACGCCGCGACGCTGCCGGATGTGGTCGGCCCGGCGGCGGCCGACGTCGTGGTGTGCCATGGCGTGCTGGAGATCGTCGACGAGCCGGTGCAGGCGCTGCATGCCGCGGCCGCCGTCCTGCGTGCCGAGGGTCGGCTCAGTTTGCTCGCCACCCAGCTGTCCGGGGCCGTGCTCGCGCAGGTCATCGGGGGTCACGTCGACGAGGCGCTGGCGCTGCTCCGGGCCGGCGCCGACCGGCAGCCGCGCAGGTTCACCCGCGGGCAGCTCGAGACGCTGGTGGCGGCGGCCGGGTTCACCGTCACCGAGGTGCGTGGTGTCCGGCTGTTCAGCGATCACGTCGGCAGTCGGGTCGTCGACGAGCAGCCCAGTGCCGCCGACCGGCTCGGCGAGCTCGAGGCGGCGGTCTGTGCCGATGCCGACTTCATGCAGTTCGCGACCCAGCTGCATCTGCTCGCCCGCAGATCGTAGGGATCCGTCCGGGTCACGCTGGGGGTTTGCCGGCTGGGCGGGTCGGACGAATCCGTGAGCACCCCCGAAGGCACCGGGTGCACCGTCCTGCACGTCGACATGGACGCGTTCTACGCCTGCGTGGCGATCCGGGACCGGCCCGAGCTGCAGGGCAGGCCGGTAATCGCGGGTGGCGGCAGCCGAGGGGTCGTGCTGTCAGCGTCGTACCAGGCCCGTCAGTTCGGCATCCACTCCGCGATGTCGATGACCAGGGCGCGCCGGATGTGCCCGCAGGCGGTCATCGTGCACCCCGACTACGACGAGCTGAGCACCGTGTCGGCAGCGGTCATGGAGACGTTCCGCAGCATCACCTCGACGGTGGAGACGCTGTCGATGGACGAGGCGTTCCTCGACATCAGCGGTGCGCTGCTCAGGTTCCCGTCCGCGGTGGCCATCGGCGAGCATCTGCGGGCCAGGATCGCCGACGAGCAGCGGATCACCTGCTCGGTGGGGATCTCGTCCACCACCCAGCTGGCCAAGCTTGCCTCTCGCCGGGCCAAGCCCGACGGGCTGGTCGTGGTCGCCCCCGGCGAGGTGACTGCGTTCCTGCATCCGCTTGCCGTCGATGAGCTGTGGGGGGTTGGGGAGAAGACCGCCGAGCAGCTGCGCCGGCTGGGTCTGCGCACCGTCGGTGATCTCGCGCATACGCCGGTGGAGACCCTGCGCCGGGCGGTCGGACGGTTTCTCGGCACCCGGTTGCATGCCCTCGCCTGGGGTGACGACGACCGCCGGGTGATGGATCGACGGGGGCCCGACGAGCCCGAGCACAGCATCGGCTCCGACGAGACGTTCGGCCGCGACACCGACGACCACGACGTGGTGGCCCGCGAGCTGCTGCGCCTGACCTGCAAGGTTGCGGCGCGGATGCGGACAGCCGAGCTGGTGGGTCGGACCGTCGTACTCAAGGTCAGGTTCTCCGACTTCACCACGATCACCCGGTCCCGCACCCTGCGCGAGCACACCTTCCTCTCCACGGAGATCTACGCCGCGGCACTCGGCCTGTTCGACGGGCTTGGGCTGCAGCGGGCCCGGCTACGCCTGGTCGGTGTCCGGGTGCAGGGCCTGGTCGAGGCGTCGTCGGCGTCGCGTCAGCTCATCCTCGGTGCTCGTGAGCACGGTTGGGAGGACGCCGAGCGGGCAGTCGACAGGGCAACCCGCCGCTTCGGTCAGCAGGCGGTGATGCCCGCGAGCCTGATCGGCGCTGCCTCGAGCCGGCCCGCGCAACCCGCGTAGCCCGACTAGGACCAGGCGCCGTAGACCGTCACCCAGAGCCGCTTGTTGTACGTGAGGTTCCACAGTTGGCGGGCATCCTCGACGTACATGTTGATGCACCCGTGGCTGTGGTCCACGAACGGGTCCATCATCAGCCGCGACCCGTGCAACGCCTCGCCGCCGTCGAAGAACTGGGAGTACGGCATCGGCGAGCCGAACTGACCGGAGATGTGGTCGATGTCTCGGTAGTAGACCAGGTGCGTCCCGAGCCGGGTCTGCATGGTGTAGGCGCCGCCGCGGACCAGCCAGGCGTTGCGGATCGACCCGTTGTACCAGAGCGTGACCTGGTGGAACTTGCGGTCGTAGCAGGCATGCCAGCCGGCCCGCTTGCACACCACGGGGACCCCCTGCGGGTTGCGCACCGTGCGCTGCAGCAGCCGCTTCCAGGTCGAGGCGTTCGCGTTGCCGGTCACGATCATGTGCCAGCGGGTCTGGAACGCCCGCACCGCGGCCCGGGTCACCGGCCCGTAGTAGCCGGTGGGGGTGCCCTTGAACAGCCCCACCCACTTCAGTCGGTACTGCAGCTCGCGAACGTGCGCGATCTTGTACGGCGAGAGGTCGTGGGCGCCATAGCGGGTGACCTCACGCGACCAGGGCGCCTTGAGGTTTACCGGGTGGGCGCCGCCATCGACGAAGCGTTGCGCTGTCGCGGCTCCGGTCGACGTCGCTACCGGCAACCCGGGTGACGAGGTGGCGGGTCCGGCGACGGTGAGCGCGAGCGCACCCACCCCGGCCAGGACTACGGCGGCTCGGGCGGCCAGTCTCACTCGGGTCACCTGCACTGGGTCACTCACTGGGTCTCCATATCGTGTTCGTCCGACGGTAGTCGGCGGATGAGCGTCTCATGTCTGAAGACGCGAATGCCACCAATTTGGTTGTCCGGGTTTCCGTGCGGGGGAGTGGCGCCTAGACTGGAGTGAGACACGTCACCACCATTGGTCAACACCATTGGTCAACACCATTGTCCGTCGGGAGGCCCGCGATGCCGCTCTCTGAGGAGGAGCAGCGTCTGCTCGAGCAGATGGAAGAGGCCCTGGCGGCCGAAGACCCGAAGTTCGTGTCCACGATCCGGGGCTCCTCGACGCGGCGCAGACACAAGCGCCTGGCCATCCTCGCCACCATCGGCTTCGTCGTCGGCATCTGCGTCCTGATGGCCGGAGCCGTCACGACGATCACTGTGGTGGCGGTGGCCGGGTTCGTGATCATGCTGGGCTGCGCCTACCTGGCGATCACCAACTGGCGGCGTCTGAGCGACACCGACCTGCCCCCGAACGTGCATCCGATCGGCAAGTCCAAGGGTCGCCAGTCCGCGCAGCCCTCCGGTTTCATGAACCGGATGGAAGACCGCTGGCGCCGCCGCCGCGACGACT
>Ga0164241_10006762_pt1 | contig 10394 bp, 1 predicted proteins | sample OricomyardsoilBY_FD_108780 | JGI IMG/M metagenome (GOLD analysis project Ga0164241, IMG submission 108780) | Backyard soil microbial communities from Emeryville, California, USA - Original compost - Back yard soil (BY) | ecosystem: Environmental > Terrestrial > Soil > Unclassified | place: USA... | reverse complement strand
GAGGTATGTCGGTGTTTAAACCCTATAACAATAGTTGGGTGCGCGATAAAACCCCTGCCGAGTTATTAGCTATACGCCGGGCCGATAAAGCTGAATAATACGCTTGGTATTGCCTAATTTGCGTCCGTGATTAATAATGATACAATTGTTGCTTTAGCTACCGCGCAAGGGGTAGGTGCTATTGGTGTTATCCGCCTATCGGGTGCTAATGCTATTGCTATAACCAATAGCGTGTTTAAGGGAAAAAACTTAACCACACAACCGAGCCATACCATCCATTACGGGCATATAGTAAATGCCGACAAGGTAGTTGATGAAGTGATGATTAGCCTGTTAAAGGCTCCGAAGAGTTTTACTACCGAAGATGTGGTTGAGATAAGTTGTCACGGCTCGCCATATATTGCTGAGCAGATTATTACACTGTTAATTGAAAACGGCGCCCGCCCGGCCAAGCCCGGCGAATTTACCTTACGTGCTTTTATGCACGGACGTATTGATTTATCGCAGGCAGAGGCAGTGGCCGATTTAATAGCATCTAATTCGTCGGCATCGCACAAGTTGGCAATAGGACAAATGCGCGGAGGTTTCAGTAATCAGATTAAAGACCTGCGCCAACGCTTAGTAAATTTTACTTCGCTTATTGAATTGGAACTTGATTTTGGAGAAGAGGATGTGGAGTTTGCTAACCGCGAACAGTTGTTAGCCTTGATAGACGAGATACAAAAAGTATTGGTTCCGTTGATTGATTCGTTTAAGTTAGGTAATGTAATTAAGAACGGTGTGAACACGGTTATAGTTGGCAAACCTAATGCAGGCAAAAGCACTTTACTGAATGCTTTACTGAATGAAGACAGGGCTATTGTATCAGACATTGCAGGTACTACGCGCGATACTATAGAAGAGGTATTTAATATTGACGGCATACAATTCCGGTTTATTGATACCGCAGGTTTGCGTACAACAACCGATGTAATTGAAAAAGCAGGCGTTGATAAAGCGCACGAGAAATTAAGACAGTCTTCAGTTTATATTTATTTGTTTGATGTAAACAGTACCACGCCTGAAGAACTATTGAACGATGTGCGCGAGTTGCAACTGACCCAATTTAACGGACTAATTGTAGGCAACAAAATTGATAAAGCCCATTGGGATGATACCTCTCCTTTTTACTGGATATTAAAAAATAATCCTACTACAGCAGCTATTAACCTGCACAATAAAATGCAGTTTATTTCGGCAGCAAGCGGCAAGAATATTGAGCTATTGAAAGAGAAGTTGTACCAATTGGCCACCAATAACCGCGACCTGTCATCTGAATCGAGCATTGTAGCCAATATGCGCCATTACGAAGCCTTAGTGGGTGCCAATAAAGTATTAAGCGAAATAATATACGGCATTAGCAATCACATAACAGGCGAACTTATTTCGTTAGAGTTAAAGTTGGCCTTGCAGTACCTCGGCGAAATTAGCGGCGAAGTAACCAATGATGAGATACTTGGTAATATTTTCAGCAAGTTTTGTATAGGGAAGTAACCTCCATAAATTAAATACATCAGCACAAACCCGGACAAGGAATCTGGCTACTTAAGGCTTCAAAGTCCGCTATCACTGTTAAAGGGAATGGCTCAGATATGAAAAACATAAGTGTATGTTTTATAGTGTATTATGGATTTTATAGTCAGTCTATGCCCATACTTTATATTATAATAGTCAGGTTATAGGCTTACCAGCAACCTATCTTTACATGGGGGACAGGCAATCTGTCAAGGGAATCAGATATAAGGGCTAATTACCTATTAGCAGTAAAAGCAGCCCGATAAAGGGGATATTAAGCCATTACTGGCCTTTGCCCGTTCATAAGCTCATTTCACTAAAGCCGAACTGATTTGTCTTTTTTGTACCTCAAAAATCAGAAGACATTGTTATCACTACATCCATACTTTTTACGTATAGGGCGGCATATCAAATTTTTAATTATTTATATAATAATTGTGTTGCTATAATAGGATTTAGAGTGTTAATAACTGATTATGAAGAAAAGGAACTTAAAATCTTGCATAACAGTAATATTTTTTGAATTTTTTTTACTGGTTACAATATGTATAATGGTGTAAAAATGTAGCTATAAATCAAGCAATTAAAAATCTCTACTCTTTCGGTAGAATTAATGTGCTTAATGTTATTAAGATGTTAACTGATGCTAACAGCTAAGCAAAAGTTTAAATTTACAGTTCAGATAAATGATTTAGGTATGAGAAAAATTTTATTATTAAATATTTGCATGTTGCTTTTGATTACTGCAAATGCACAAACGGCTTCGCAAATCGGGTATGGAAGTAACGTGGCAGGTACCACATTATTTGCACCCATATACAGGTATAGCAATAGTACAACTACAGATTTTGCCCGTTCAAATATATTGTATGTTGATACGCAATTATCCGCCGCAGGCATTACACCGGGCGCTATAATAACCAAGTTGGCCTTTTATAAAGGTAATGCCGGTGCTACTTTGGGTAATGCTACTTTCAATATTTGGATGAAAAACTCATCAACAGTACCGCCATTATCAACGGCTACTACGTGGGCATCAATAACCAGTTCATATACGCAAGTATATTCGTCAAGTACCCAAACTATACCTGCAACAATAGGATGGATAGAGTTTGCGCTAAATACCCCTATAATATATACAGGTGGTAGTTTAGAAATTGCTTTTGATTGGGATTGCAGCGCAACTACACCAAACCCTACAACCGATGCATTTAGCTGGCAATATACAGGCGGGTATGCTGCCTACATAGTAGGTAATACCGCTTCTTCAAACTCAATTACTACTTTAAGCCAAACAACTGCAGCCTATAAGGAAAGGCCCAACATTAAAATATTCCATACAACATCTTCGCAGTTAGATGCTTCGTTATACGGTACCGTAGCGCCTATTTGCCCCGGCAGCAGCCCTGTAACAGTTAATATACAAAACGGTGCCGGTGTTACATTGGATTCAGCAATTATTAATTGGTCGGTAAATGGTACGCCGCAAACGCCTTACCACTGGGCAGGTGCACTTGCCACAGGGCAATCGGCTGCTGTTAACTTAGGTAATTACACTTTTAATACGGGTACATCGTATAACATACAGGCAATAATTGCCGATGTTAACGGCTTAGGCCCCGATAGCAACCCAAGCAACGATACCGTAACAGTAAACGGTTACAAAACTTCAATGACGGGTACCTACACCATAAATCAGGCATTAGCAACAACAGGCAGCAATTACCACAGCTTTAATGATTTTGTTACCGACCTTACCAACCTTGGTGTTTGCGGTCCGGTTATAGCAAATGTAGCAACAGGCAGCGGCCCGTATGTTGAACATATACGCATACCACAAATAAGCGGCGCCTCGGCTGTTAATACAATTACAGTTAATGGTAATGGCGAAACCATTACTGATAGCTTAACGGTTTCGGCGGAAAGGTCGGTTATAAAATTTGATGGTGCCAATCATGTAACCATTGATAGTTTAAATATTATAGCCACTTTAGGAGCTTATGGTTTTGGTGTACAGATGTTTAACGATGCCGATTCGAATACAGTAAGCCATTGCCATATTACGGTACTCAATAATTCAACCTCAACCAACTATGCAGGTATTGGAATTAGTAATTCCGAAACATCGGCCACTACCACAGGTGCTACTAATTGCGATGGCAATAATATAACTGGCAATACCATATCGGGCGGTTATTACAGTATAACTTTAGTAGCAAATGGTACTACAAATATTATTTACAACAACCGTATTACCAATAATAAGATACTTGACTTTTATACATACGGTATATACTTAAATGGTAATAACGGTGCTTTAATAGAAGGCAATGATATAAGCCGGCCTACGCGCAGTACCATAAGTACTTTTTATGCTGTATATTTTACATCGGTAAGTACTAATTGTGTTGTTTCGGCCAATAGGATACATAACCCTTTTGATGGCAACTTATCAAGCACTTCAGCCGCTTATGGTGTTGAGCATACCGGTTGCGATGCTACTTTGGGTAACGAAAATATTGTAAAGAATAACCTGATATATGCCTTTAATGGTGCGGGTACACAAAACGGCTTATTGAACGTAGGTTCGGATTATGTGAAATACTACCACAACACTATTGCATTAGATGATGCGGCAGCCAATTGCAGTTCGTGCGCCAGCCGTGGGTTTTACGAGCAAACATCGATAGCTAACGGCCTTGAGCTGAAAGATAACATTGTATATATAACACGTTCAGGCGGTGGCGAAGCAGAAGGTTTTTACTTTTCGGTTAGCGGTATTTCGTTTGTATCTGATAACAACAACTTTTATATAAATAATGGTGGTGTTACTAATACTACCGGGTATTATAATGGTGTACAGTATATTACTTTAGCTGATTGGACAACTGCCACATTAACCGACAGCAATTCAATAAGTATAGATCCTTTATTTACTAACCCCGCAGGTGGAGATTATACGCCTGCCAGCGCACCTTTAGATAATAAAGGTGTTAACGTAGGTGTAACGGTAGATATTACAGGAGCCCCACGTAGCTTAACAACACCCGATGTTGGAGCTTACGAATTTAGTGTAAGCGGTAACGATGTATCGGTTAATTCTATATCAATTAATAATTGTGCCGGTACTGATTCGGTAAGGGTGGTTATACAAAACTTTGGCGCTACTACATTAAATACAGTTAAGCTATATGCTACCGTAAATGGGGTGCCAACATCGTTAAGCGGCACTACGTTTAATGTTGGCCTGCCTTCGGGCGGTACAGCTACTGTAAGTGTAGGCACTGCCACTTTTGTTACGGGCAATACATATACAGTTATAGCATATCCGGGTGCGCCTAACGGCGGTGTTGATGGTAATAGCGCTAACGATACCGTAACTGTTGTGCAACAACTTGGGTTATCGGGTACATACACTATTAACTCGGCTGTAGCAACAGGGGGCAATAACTATCAAAACTTTACCGATGCTGCTAATTATATAAATGCGTTTGGTATTTGCGGTCCGGTAGTATTTGATGTGGTTCCTGCTTCAGGCCCTTATAATGAGCAAGTAGCCTTTAATGATATTATTGGCAGCTCGGTTGTAAATACCGTGCGTATAAACGGTAATGGCGAAACGCTTACGTTTGCGCCTACTTCAAGCAGTATGTATATTTTACGTTTAAACGGTGCCGATTATTTTACCGTTAATAATTTGCACGTTATTGGTGCCGATGCTACTTATGGTTATGGCATTGAACTTTCGAACGATGCTAATTACGATTCAATAGTAAATTGTACTATTGATTTAAGTGCCATTACAAGTACTACAAGTGCTAACTCGGCAGGTATATGTATAAGTGCATCACCAACATCGCCAATAGCAGCAGGGCTTAATGCCAATAATTGTATAGTTAAAAATAATACAATAACCGGTGGTGCTACCGGCGGCCCTTACTATGGTATAGCATTAACAGGCAATACTAATACTACAGGTTGTGCCAATAACGTTTTATACGGTAATACACTTACCGATTTTTACAACAATGGTATAAGGCTTATAAGCACACTTGGCACCCGGGTTGAAATGAACGATTTAAGCAGGCCAACCATAACTACTGCAACTACGCTTGAAGGTATATACCTTACAGGTGCCAGTAACCCTTTGGTTAAAATACTTAAAAACAGGGTACACAATTCGCATGGTGGCAACCCTACCAATACTTCGGTTTCTTATCCTATTGATGTTAGCTCGGATGGCGGTGGCGTAAACCGCGAAATATTAATAGCTAATAATGCTGTTTACGATATTAATAACAGTGGTACCTGTTATGCGATTTATATTTCGGGATCGCTATACTCAAACTTCTACCATAATTCAGTTTCGTTAGAAAATACAAGTGCTACCGGAACAAACCTATCGCGCGGGTTTTACATACTTGGCACCAGCGATACCTTTAACGTTAAAAACAACGTTGTATCAATTACACGCGGTGGTACCGGTGTAATGACGGGTATTTATGTTGCCAGTTCGCCAACCCTTTGGACATCGAACTACAACGATATTTATGTAAACAGCGCAACAGGTACAAACTATTTTGGTTACAAAGGCTCTACACAATTAGACTTAGCTGCATGGCAACTTGCTACCTCGCAAGATGCTAACTCGTTTAGCCTTGACCCGCTTTATTCATCAGTTGCCAATGGCGACCTCTCGCCATCATTGCCAACCATTAATAACCAAGGGCAAAATTTGCTTACAGTAGTACCCGATGATATTTTGGGTAATGCACGTACTGCAACACCCGACCCCGGCGCTTTTGAATTTTCGCCAAACAATGATGATGCAGGTGTAAGCGAAATTTTAGCATTTGCATGTGCGGGTACAGATACATTAAGAGTAAGGGTTCAGAATTTAGGCGTATTGCCGCTAACTTCGGTAACTGTATATGCTACTGTTAATGGCGTACCAACACCTGCAAGCGGTACTACTTATACAGTAAATGTAACTACTGGTAACGATGTAGTATTAAACTTGGGCGCAGTAACATTTGCACCTAACACTACACCACAAATAGTTGCATTTACATCGGCACCCAATGGCGCTACCGATGGCAATAATGCAAACGATACCTTAACCTCAACACTTAACTTATCATTAGCAGGTAACTATACCATTAATTCGGCTTTAGCTACCGGTGGTACTAACTTCCAAACATTTACCGATGCAGCTTCGTCGCTTAATTTATATGGCGTTTGCGGGCCGGTAGTGTTCAATGTGGTTCCGGGTTCGGGCCCTTACACAAACCAACAGTTTGAATTGAACAATGTAGCGGGTACATCGGCTGTTAATACAATTACCTATAATGGCAATAATGAATTATTTACTTTCCTTGCTACTGTAAGTGCCAACAGGGCGGGTATACGCATAACCAACACAAGCTATGTAACTATTGATAGCTTAATTATAAATTCAGAAGGTACTACAACCAGCGAATACGGAATTGGGGTGCATTTACTTGACAGGTCGGATTACAATACCATCAGCAATTGTACAATTTATGTAGATACTACAACTACCAGTACTAATTACGCAGGTATATCCATATCAGGTTCTACCACATCGGCTACCGGTACAGGTAATAACGGTAATCATAATACTATCATCAACAACGCCATTCGCGGCGGGTACTATGGTATAGCTACGGTTGGTAGTTCAACCACCAGCCATAACACGGGTAATAGCATTATTGGCAATACCATTACTCATTTTTACTACTACGGTTTATACAATTATTACCAAGATACTGTTACCATAACCGGCAATACTGTAATGCAACGTGTGGGTGGCAGCACTACTTGTTATGGTGTTTATCCTTATTACAACAATTATATTACTGTAACTAAAAACCGAATAGTTACAAACGCTGGTACCAGCAATTATGCGCTTGAGCCATACTACTGTTATGCATCGGCAGCATCGCCAAACTTAATTGCCAATAACTTTATTAGCGCTTTAGGCGGTACAGGTACTACTTATGGTATATACGCATATAATAACTACTACACTAATATATACCATAACAGCGTATTAGTAACAGGTGGCAGTGCAACTGCAGGCAGGGCTTTTTACTTAAACAGTTCTACCACGGGTGGCTACGGCTTTGTAAATGTACTTAACAACATAGGTGTAAATACCAATACAGGCTTAGCTGTTGAAATAAGCAGCGGTGCTAATACACTGGGGTACATAACCAGCATGCAGAATAACAACTGGGTTTCGGCGGGTGCGTTTTTAGGTACATTTAATAACGCTGATGTGGCAACTTTAGCTGCATGGACAGCTGCTTCAGGGTTCGACTCTTCGTCTATTTCATTGGATCCTCAATTTGTATCAAACACTGATTTACATGTTGGTTTAAATTTCTTAAACGACCGAGGTGCCGTTGGTACCGGCATACAGGATGATATTGATGGCGATGTACGTTGCCCTTATGCCACTTGTGCGGGTTCAACGTTACGCCCCGATATTGGCGCCGATGAATTTTTTGGTGTACCTATTACCGTTGATATGGGTGTTGAAAATATAGTAAGCCCCGTACAGCAATCGTGTTACAGCAATTCGGAAACGGTAACTATTAAAATACACAATTACAACTCGCAGGATATTAACTTTAATGTGTACCCTGTTACAGTTTATGGTAGTGTTACAGGCCCTAATGCCGAAGTGTTTACTCCGGTACTGATTGATACAGGCAGCTTGCAAGCCGATTCAACCATGCTTATTACATTCTCTACAGCTTATGATATGTCGCAACCGGGCACATACACATTCAGCTTCTATACAAGCCAAGTTGATGATGGCAACCACTTTAACGATTCATTATTAAACAGCAGCGTAGTATTTAGTGTAGGCGAATTAACGGCTACTTATGGCGAAGTTTGCGCGGGTAATGAATTTGAATTGCGAATTAATGGTATTGCAGGGCCCGTTCAATGGCAATCGTATGATGAACTGAACAGCATGTGGGTTAACGAAACCGGCGTGGGCAACGATTCGGTTGTATATGTAGTTATACCTACCGATACAACACTATACCGGGCTTTAGTTTGCGGTACTTATCCAAGTGCTACCGATACTATTGTGCCATTAAACATAATTGACCCTATTGTTACTTTCGATACTATTTGCGGCGCAGGCACAGCAACGGTTACCGCAACAGGTATGGGTAACCTAAACTGGTATGCAGGTGCAGCAGGTGGCAACGTATTATTTAGCGGCGATACTTTTAACGTGGCAGTAACGGGCGATACAACTTTCTATGTAGAATCATCGGTTACGCCACTTGGCGGTACAGGCTTAGTAAAAATTACCGAAATAGATTTAGGTACTTACGATGCAATAGAAGTTGAAAACCTTTCATCGCAAACAATTAGTACTGCCGGTTGGTTTGTTGGTGTATCGAACAGTTATACCGATATTAATTTGGTAAATACATTATTCTGGAACCTACCAGCAACACTTGTGCCGGGCCAAATAGTGTATGTTACCGACCAAACCACTAATAACTATTGGGGCAATAATATACTTTGGAACCCGGGCAGCCCGGGTTGGGCCGTAATAATGGATAACGCGGGCGCCGTTCAGGATTTTGTAATTTGGGATTGGGATAGCACGCAAGTGGCCGGCTTAAATACCACAGTAAATGGCCAACCTTTAACAGCTACCAATAATTGGGTAGGTGCAGGTATGGATGCTACATCGTTACCGGCCGCACAAACCTTTACACGTACAGGTACAACCGACCATAATAATATGAGTGATTTCCCTCGTGTTAATAGCAGTATTAATGCGCACAATGCCAACCTTGCAACTATCTTCTCGGGTGGCGCATGTGTAAGTAACAGGGTACCGGTAAGTATTTCGGTTAATCCGTTACCGGTAGTAAACCTGGGTACCGATACTATTGAGTGTACTGGAGGTACAGTAGTATTAGATGCAGGTAACGCAGGCCTTGATTACATGTGGAGCACTACTGAAACTACACAAACCGTTACCGTATCAACATCGGGCACATACAGTGTATCGGTGGCTGATGCCGCAGGTTGCGTAGGTATAGATTCAATTAACGTTACCATATCAACAACGCCAATAGTTGATTTAGGCGCCGATACTACCCAATGTGGTGGTACAGTTAGTTTAGATGCAGGTAATGCAGGCGGAACCTACTTATGGAGTACAACTGCCGCTACACAAACAGTAACAGTAAATAGTACTGCTAATTATAGTGTAACGGTAACAAATACCGATGGCTGTAAAGCTGCCGATACAGTATTAGTAACCATTAATGCCTTACCAATAGTTGATTTAGGTGCCGATACTGCAGTGTGCGGCGGCCCTTATTTACTGGATGCAGGCAATGCGGGTAGTACTTATTTATGGAATGATAATACAACTGCACAAACACTTTCGGTAACTGCAACAGGCACTTATGCGGTAGTGGTTACCACTACCGATGGTTGCACTGGAACTGATACGGTTGATGTTACTATTAAAGATATACCGGTAGTTGATTTGGGTGGCGATACTGCACAATGTGCAGGTACAGTAACCCTTGATGCAGGTAATGCAGGTGCTACTTACTTATGGAACGATAATACCACAGCGCAAACGCTTACAGTAAGTGCATCGGGTATGTATTCGGTACTTGTAACTGAAAATGGCTGCTCGGCAAGTGATACGGTTAATGTTACCATTAGCACATTCCCAGTGGTAGATTTGGGTGCGGATACTACACTTTGCGGCGGCCCTTATGTATTAGATGCAGGCAATGCGGGCAGTACGTATGTGTGGAACG
>Ga0164241_10006761_pt1 | contig 10395 bp, 9 predicted proteins | sample OricomyardsoilBY_FD_108780 | JGI IMG/M metagenome (GOLD analysis project Ga0164241, IMG submission 108780) | Backyard soil microbial communities from Emeryville, California, USA - Original compost - Back yard soil (BY) | ecosystem: Environmental > Terrestrial > Soil > Unclassified | place: USA... | reverse complement strand
CGCCACTTCGGGAGCTTCCATCCCGCGCAGCATGCTGCTCGAGACCTCTTCGAAGGCGACGCGCCACGCGCTGCGGATCTCCTGCGTGAAGTCTTCGCCGAGGATCTGCGCGAGGGTGAAGATGAGCGCGTCTCCGACGGCCGCGAAGTGTTGCTGCTGCACGCCGTACGCGCGGTGACCTTGACCGAGGCGCGTGAGGAAGTGCTCGGGATTGCAGCCCACGCGGTGAAAATCCACGATCTGCGCGAGCGAGAGCATGAGCTTGTGCTTTTGCTCTTCGAGATCCGGCCGAAACAGCGCGCGCAGGTGCGGAGCGGTCGTGAACAGGCGCGCGTAGAAGATGGTCGCCGCGTCGTTCTTGTTGGCGCTGATGCGCGCAAAGCTCATCGCCAAAAGCTCAATGGTCCTCGCGTCCATGATTCCCTGTGAGCCCCCAGCAGGTGGGCTCGGCCTGCCATACGGCACGGTGGGTCGGTACTTAATCGCAACACCCGGCGCGCGCGCTTGCTCAAATTGAGACGTGAGAACGCGACGGAGCCGGCGAGACGATGCGGCTCAGCGGCCGCCGCTCACGTCGAGCAGGGCGCCCGTGGAGTACGCCGACTCAGGCGCCGCGAGCCACAAGATCGCGCGCGCGGTTTCCGCGGCGGTGCCCGCACGCCGCAAGGGAACGGAGCTCGCCAAGCGCTCGGCTCGCCGTGGCTCGCCGGCCCGCGCGTGAAACTCCGTATCGATGATGCCGGGGCGTACCGCTGCCACGCGAATTCCTTCCGGGCCGACCTCGCGCGCCAGGCCGATCGTGAACGTATCGACCGCGCCCTTCGACGCGGCGTAGTCCACGTATTCGTTCGGGGAGCCGAGGCGCGCGGCGGCGGACGAGACGTTCACGATGGCGCCGCCGCTGCCGCCACGGCGCGTCGATAGGCGGCGCACGGCTTCGCGCGAGCAGAGCAAGGTGCCGAGCACGTTCGTGGCGAGCACGCGCTCGAGGCGCTCCGCCGTCATCTCCGCGAACGGCGACTGCGACACCGCGAGTCCGGCGCTGTTCACGAGCACGTCGAGCCGGCCGAGCTCGCCGTCGACGGTTTCGAACAGGCGGAGCACGTCGCGCTCGAGCCGTACGTCGGCGTGGACGGCGAGGGCGCGGCCGCCACGGGCGCGAATGGCGTCCGCCGTCGTTTCGGCCGCCGCGCGTTGCTCGACGAAGCCGAGCGCGACCGCGTAGCCCTGTTCGGCCGCGAGCAATGCCGTCGCTTGGCCGACGCCGCCGCTGCCGCCGGTGATCACGAGCACTTTGGACATGGTACCGAGCTTTTACTCACGTTGGGCGCGGGCGCCCAGCCCACGCCGGCGCGGCGCGCCCACTCTCCAATCGCAAGCAGCCGGCGGCCACGACGTTGGGCGGGTCAGCGGTCGATGCTCGACATGTCGGCGTAGCGCTCGCCGGAAACGGAGGCGTGCAGGCGGAGGGAGTCGAGCGCTTCAATCTCGGCGTGGGTGAGCGTGATGCCCGCGGCCGCGCAGTTTTGCTCGAGGTACGTGCGGCGCTTGGTGCCCGGGATGGGGACGATGTCGCTGCCCTGCGCGAGGACCCACGCGAGCACGAACGTGGACGGGGAAACGCGACGAGCTTCGGCGAGCGCGACGACGCGGGCCGCGAGCGCGACGTTCCGATCGATGTTCTCCGGCTTGAAGCGCGGGAAGAGCTGGCGCCGATCCGTCGCTGCTAAATCGGTGTTCCGATGGATGGCGCCGCTCAGCAGGCCACGGGCGAGCGGACTGTAAGCGACGAAGCCGATGCCGAGCTCGCGCAGCGTGGGAAAGAGCTCGCGTTCGGGCTCGCGACTGAAGAGCGAGTACTCCGTCTGAATGGCGCTGATGGGGTGCACGGCGTGGGCGCGCCGAACGGTGGCGGCCGACATCTCCGAAAGGCCGAGGAAGCGCAGCTTGCCGGCCTTCACCGCCTCGGCCAGCGCGCCGACCGTTTCCTCGATGGGCACCTGCTTGTCGAGGCGGTGCTGGTAGTAAAGGTCGATGTAATCGGTGCGCAGGCGGCGGAGGGAAGCGTCGATGCACGTGCGGACGTACTCGGGACTGCCGTTGATGCCGCGGAAGGAGCCGTCTTCCCCGCGCACGTTTCCGAACTTGGTGGCAATGACAGCCTGCTCGCGCCGGCCTGCGAGCGCCTTGCCGACAAGCTCCTCGTTCACGAAGGGGCCGTACATGTCGGCGGTGTCGAAGAAGTCGACGCCGAGCTCGAGGGCGCGGTGAATGGTCGCCAGTGACTCGGTGTCGTCGCGGGATCCGTAGAATTCCGACATCCCCATGCAGCCGAGGCCGACCTCCGACACCACGAGCCCCTGCCGGCCGAGCTTCCGCTTGAGCATGGACAGGGAGCTAGAGCCCGGTGTCGCGCGAGGCAAGAGCCGCCGCGAAGCACGCCGCAGGACGAGTCAGCACCCCTGTGGTTGCCCGTACTTCTGGCGGGGTGGTGCTTTGTGCGAACGGACGAATCGCAATTCGCCGCGGGATTCGTGGCATTCCTGCGCGGCCGCGCTCGGGCGCGAGTGGTACGCTCGCCCGATGGCCCTTTCGAGCAGTACGTTTCGAGAACACTTCCATGCCTGCGCGTTCGTGAGCGGGCCGAGCGAGGAAACCGAGCTCATCGATCCGTTCTTGATTGAAGGGATGCAGCGCGGCGAGAAGGCCGTCTATATCGTCGACCCGGACGACCAAAAGCGACACGCCGCTCGGCTGGCGACGCACGCCCCGCAACACGAGCTGCTCGACGTGACGACCTGGAACGAGGCGCACTTGAAGGGTGGCTCGTTCAATCAGGATCGAATGATGAGTGCGCTCGACGAGCTGATCCGCCTGCACGCGGCGAGCAGGCAGCCGCCGATGCGACTCGTGGGTCAGATGGGTTGGGTGTTTTCGTCGCCGCCGGGCATCGAGCAACTCGTCGCGTACGAGGCGAGCGTCAACGAGGTCTTGAACCGCGGCAAAACGCCGACCATCTGCGTGTACGACGTGCGGCGCCTCAGCGGGTCCATGATGATGGACTTGCTGCGCGCGCATCCCCTCACCGTCATGAACGGCGTCCTGCAGGAAAATCCCTTCTACACGCCCGCGGAAGAGCTGCTGCGCGACCTCGAAGAACGACGCACGCTGAGCTAGGTGGATGACGTCGATCCCTCCGGGCAGCGTCCCTGAAAGTCGCCTCCAGCGCTGCATTCGCGATTTGGCGGCGCTGAACGCGTTGCCCGCCATGTGCATCGGCCGCACGCAGGTCGAGGCGCTCGACGTCATGTTGGATGCGCTGCCCACGGCGCTCGAAGCCGATCTGGTGCTGTTGCTCCTGCCCGGCTCGCCCCCGGAGGAACGTGGTATCCTCCGCCAGCAACCGCTGTCGCCCGAGCGCATTGCGGCTTTGAAGGTGGTTCGAGACGCCAGGCCCGGCGACGGCGCCGTCGATGTCGAGGGGATCGGCCGGCTCTGGTACTTCGAGGCCGAGGTACCCGTCGGCAAGGAACGCGGCATCTTGTTCGTGGCGCGCCGGGGACCGCTCGAGGCCGCCACCGATCGCGTGCTCGTGCGGAGCGCCGCCAATCTGGTCGGTATCACGCTCGAAAACGCCAACGTGCTCGAAGCCGCTCACCGCAAGGATGAATTCCTCGCCGTCCTCGGTCACGAGCTGCGCAATCCGCTGGCTCCGATCCTGACCGCCGTCGAGCTCCTCATGCGGCACCCCGAAGCCGAACGCGAACGGCAGGTCATCGAGCGCAACACACGCCACCTGGCGCGCCTCGTCGACGACCTGCTCGACATTTCGCGCGTGACCCGCGGCCAATTCGAGCTCAAAAACGAGCCCATCCCGCTCGCGACCGTGCTCGAGCGCGCCGTGGAGGTCGTGATGCCCGCCGTCATCCGGCTTGGCCACACGCTCGAAGTCGGCAGCGCGGGCGACGTGATGCTGCGGGGCGATCCCGTTCGGCTCGTGCAGGTCTTCGGCAATCTGCTGAACAACTCGGCCAAGTTCACGGCGGCGGGCGGTCGTATCCAGGTGCTCGTCGAGCACGCGGCAGAGCGCGTCGTCGTCAGTGTGCGCGACAACGGCCGCGGCATCGCGCCGGACGCGCTCGGACGGATCTTCGCGCCCTTCGTGCAGGCCGAAGCCGCGGAGGATCGGCGCCGCGGCGGACTCGGACTCGGGCTCGCCATCGTGCGCGATCTGGTGACGCGGCACGGCGGGTCGATCACGGCGCACAGCGAGGGCCGCGGGCGCGGCGCGGCGTTCCGTGTCGAGCTGCCCACGGTGGCTCCGCCGGAGGAGCAACCGGCGAGTCCCCGTCCCACGGCGCCGGAACGGCGCGGTGGCGTCCGCGTGCTCGTCGTCGATGACAACGCCGATGTCGCCGAGCTCCTTTCGGAGGCGCTGACGGACGCCGGCTTCGAGACGGCCGTCGCCTTCGACGCGCGCGCCGCGCTCGAGCTCTGGCGACAGTTCGGTCCGCACGCGGCGGTGCTCGACGTGGGCCTACCGGAGGTGGACGGCTACGACCTCGCGAAGAGCCTCCGCGACGAGCACGGCTCGACCCCGACGCTCATCGCCGCGACGGGGTACGGCGGGCAGCAAGACCGCAAGCGCGCCGCGGAGGCCGGTTTCGACTGCCATTTCGTGAAGCCCGTGAGCGTGCGTGATCTCGTCGGCGCGCTCGACGAACGCGTCGCGCGCTCCGGAGGTCCGCCGCGCGCATCGTGACTCACGGGCTCGAGCGAGCGCCGCGCGGGCGTTCGTGCTCGTGGAGCCACGTGAGCATTTCATCCATCGTCGCCTCGGGGTGCGGACCCATCGAACCGTGGGTGGCCTCCGGAATGAGGAGGAACGTCGCGGGAACGCCGGCCGCAGCGAGGGTGCGCGCGCTCGCCTGCATCAAGTCGCGACGATCGCGCTCGCCCGCCATGGCGACGGCCGCCCGCAACGATTCGAGCCCGGCCGCCTTCGCCGCGTACGGGCCGCCCATGAGGACGAGGCGCGTGTAGACGCCGGGGTACTCGCGCGCGAGCGTTTCGGCGCGCGTGGCTCCCTGCGAATAGCCGATCACGATGATGTCCTCGACCGGCTCCGCGTGCCCGAGCGCGCGAAACGCCTGCGTGATGCGGCGATGCAGGGCGGCGATGTCCTTCGACCAGCGCGCCCACGGCCCGTCCCCGCACGGAACGTCGGCCTGGGGTGCGATGAGCGTGCCGCGCTTTGCCGCGCTTTGCTGGAAGGACTGCGCGTAGCCGAGCCCGTGCCCGCACATGCCGTGCAAAAACACGAGCTTCTCGGGCCCGAGCGGCCTGCCGCGCAGCACGAACACGGGCGGCGTCGTGCCCTCGAGCGCCTCGACCCGAATGGGCTCGGGAGCCGGCGCGGCCGAGGCGATGCCGGACGGCGCCGGCGCGACGCCGCGCGCCTCGGCGCCGTCACGCGAGCAGTGTCGGCTCACGAGCGGCGTGAGCAGGCAGAGCAGCATCAGCGCGCGCACGGGGCCTCCTCGACGGCAGGCGCGGCGCCCTGCTTCGGTTCGCCCTCGAGGTGCATGGGCGTCGGTTGTTTGGGGATGCGCGCTTTCTCGACGACGAAGGCTGCGACGTCGGACCAGAGCGCAGCGAAGCGTTCGCTCGTGAACCCGCTGTAGCTCGGGATCCAGTCGCCGCCCCACGCGGCTTCCTCGACGCGGCCGTATTGACCCACGACGTCCAGGTGGTCCGCCGTCGTGACGTGAATGATCTCTCCCCAGACTTGCGAGAGCGTGGGAACGATGCCGTCGCTGTCGCGCGACGAGGGGAGCTCGCCGTATCCCACGGTGAGCGCGGCGGCTTGCTCGACGGTGAGCGGCGCGAGGGCTTCCTTGCCGCGCGCCGCGACGAAATGCAAAAGCGCGAAGATGGGATGGATGATTTGCGTGTAAAGCTCGCGCAGGCTGCGCAAAAACGTGCGGAACGTGGGGGGATGCGCGCGCGCGACGACGGAGCCGTAATAAAGCGCAGGATCCGCCGTGCACGCGTTCAAAAGGTCGCAGCCGGCCGGCGTCAGCTGGAAGACGAGCGCGGTGTCCGACGACACGGCGTCGAGGAACCGGATGAGCTCGAGCCGCCGCTCGTCGCCGAGGTCCCGGAAGAGCTTTTCGTAGAGCTCGTCGAAGGTGCCCCGGTGCCGGCGCCACGGATCGCGCAGGCGCACGAAGAAATAGCCGACGCGGAGGAGCAGCGCGATCGGGATGCGCCCGCGCTTCAGGAGCCACATCCAATAACGCGCGACGAGCCGCAGCAGTGGTTTGCCGAGCGCGCTCCCGAAAAAAGACGCGAGCGGCGTGCCGAAATGCGGGCAGCACACGCTCACGAGCGTGTGGACGCGGGAATAGTCGGCAAGCCGCGCCGTCGTCGGCAGCGCGGCCGTCGGCGCGATCGCGAGACGCGCGTCGAGGCCGCCCGTCGAATGGCCGATCACGTGGATAGGCCCCGTGCTGCTTTCGGCCACGCTGACGAGCGCCTCGAGCACGCGCGCGGCGCGCACGCGGATGGACGCCGTCGGGAGCGTCTTTACTTCGGTGACCGTGACGTCGATACCCTGGCGAGCAAAGCTTGCGGCGAGCTGCTCGCGAACGCCGCTGAAATACGCGAGCTCGCCCAGGCTTCCGAAGCCGAAAAATCCGGGGATCAGCAGCACCTGGTGGTGAGCACGGGCAGGTGCAACGGTCGACACGGCGTGGAAAATCGTACGAGCGGCACGCTGGTCGTGCAACGGGCTCCCCACGCACCGTCGCGTCGCCGCGCTGGCCGGGTGGGCGGCTGCGTGGCAAGACCGCTCTGATCGTTCGTGGCGACCCTCACGCTGAGCCAAATCAGGACCCGCTACGTCGAGCGAGGCCGAGCCTTACCGAGCGAGCTCGAAGCGACGCTGCGCCGCGATCCGCGTCCGGGCGCGCGAGCCATTCTGGAGCAGATCGAGCGCCGCCGTCGCGGCAACCGAGCGGAGGGCCAGCGCTTGCGCTGGATGCTCGAGTTCGAACGCGCTTTGTGGGGCAAAAACGTGCTGCTCGTCGCCGGTATCGACGAGGCCGGGATGAGCCCGCTCGCAGGTCCCGTTGCGGCCGCGGCCGTCGTGCTCGAGCCCGAGTGGCGCGCCGAGGGCGTCAATGATTCGAAGCAAGTTTCACCGGAGCGCCGGCGCGAGCTCGCGGCGCAGATCAAGCGCGAAGCGCGCGCCTGGGCCGTCGCGTTCGTCGAGCCCGACGAAATCGATCGCATCAACATTTACTGGGCGGGCATCGCGGCCATGCAGCGCGCCGTCGAAGGGCTCGGCATGACGCCGGAGCACCTGCTGATCGACGCCCGCAAGCTGCGTGACGTGCCCATCGAGCAGACGCGCATCGTCAAAGGGGACGAGAGAAGTCTTTCGATCGCGGCCGCTTCCATCCTCGCGAAGACGGAGCGCGACGCGCGCATGTGCGCGTACGCGACCGAATACCCCAGGTACGGGTTTGAGCGGCACAAGGGCTACCCGGTCAAGGAACACGTGGCGGCGCTCCGGAAACACGGGGCGTGCGCGATCCATCGACGTTCGTTCGGCCCAGTGCGCGAGGCGCTCGGGTTACCGCCCCTCGTGCGCGAAGACGACGGCGGCGGCGCGAACGAAGCCGAGTAGCGAAACCGGGTCGCAAGCGGCGCTGACCGAAAGTACGAGCCGGCGCTCAGGGCCCGCAACAGACGTGGTGGCCGTTGGTCGGCGTCGCTTCGCCCGTCATGAAGTTGTTCACCTGGCAGGAACCGGAGCCCGGCACGGGATTGCCGATGATGCGCGCCGAATGCGGTGCGAACGAGAGCCCGCAAGCGTCGCCTTGATCCGGAACGCTCTGCAGCGGCATGGCATTCGTGCCGCAGCCGCCGTCGGAATAAATCCCGATGTAGCTGGCGCTGCAATCCGCCGTGCCGAGGCCGCACTGGCACTCCGTGCACCCGCGCTGGTCGTCGACGCCCTCGTACCAGGGGCCGCGATCGTCGGGGTAGTCGGAGCTGCAGTTGGCGTCGCTGAGCGTGCAAAACCCGGGTGCCTCGGCTGGAACGCAAGCCTTGCCGGAACCGCAACCGCCGCCGACGCGATCGGCGAGGCAGAACACGGCGCTCTGTGCCCACGACACCGGCTCGAACGTCGGAGTGCCCGACGGCGTGCACTGTGATGTGCCGCGGATCGAATAGTAGTGAATGTTCGGGTCGGCGTTCGGCAACCCCGTGCAGCGATCGCTATAAACGTCGTAGAGCAGGCCGTTGAATTGGTAGCTAGGACACGGATAGCTGCCGTGACCGTAGATGCCGCTGTCGCACAGCAGATCCGTCGGGTTGATGCACGAGCAGCCGCTGCACTGCATTGGAACCTGTAAGTCTTGATTGAGAGCGAGCTCGGTGTAGCCACTCGGACAAGCTTCGCCCGCGGCGGCAAAGTACCCGAGCTCCGAGCCCGACGGGGCCGGCCGGCACTCGGCGGGGCCCTTGCACGCCGAGTCCGCGCAATCGATGTCGCCGTTGCAGTCGTCGTCGAGGGCGTTGAAGCAGTTTTCGGCGCCGCGGCTCACGCAAGCGCCTGAAGTCCCCGCTTCGCCCGGCGCGCCTGCGAGCTCGCCGCTGCCCGCTTCGCCCGCGGCCCCGCCCGTGCCGGAGCCCCCACCCTTCCCGCCGCGGCCTGCCGAACCGCCAACGGCCTTGCCGCCGGCGCCCGCCGCCTTGCCGCCGCTGCTCGTGGAGCTGCCAGCCGCGCCGCCCTTGCCGCCGGAAGCCAGGCCGCCCGAGCCGGCGTGGAATTCGGAGTCCTCGCCGCCGGCACCCACGAGCACGTAGTCGCTCTCGTTGCCGAGGATGGCGTTGCACGCGCCGGCGATCGTGAGAAGGCCGACCGGCAGCAGAATACGCGCGAATCGCATTAGAACGACCCCTGGAGATGAACGCTGCCCGGCGTGAGCTGCAGCGCGGCAGTGGCCGGCGCTTTCGGAGCGGTGAGCCACAGCGTGACGCCCGCCGCGAGACCGACACCACCGATGATCATGGCGACGGTCGAGACGTTGCCGGCGGAGTGCGCCGCGTTGCCCGCGCTCACGCCGCGGGCGTCCGTGCAGCGGTTGCCGTCGCAATAATTTTCCGCTTCGTCGTGCTCCGACTTCGATTTCAGGCCGAAGATGCTGCCGACGACCACGCCGACGACGCCGACCCCACCCGCCACGAGCGCGACCGTTCGCTGCGTGCCGAGACCGCCGCTCGGACGCGCCGGCTCTGGCGCGCCGACCGCCGCCGGCACCGGCTCGGGATTCACGGCGAGGGGAGCGCCACCGGCCGGCACGAGCGCGGGAACGAACGCGGTGAAGGTGCCGCCCGGCCCTTTCACGACGACGACGCCTTGCCACGACTCGCGACCCGGCGCGGCCGCCGTCACGCGATGCTCGCCCGCGTCGGCGGGGATCGGCACTCCCCACTGGGCCGGTCCCACGCGCTCGCCGTCGCGCGTCACCTCGAGTCCGCTCACGGCTTTGGCGTCGGGCGAAATATCGATGACGAGCTCGGACAAGGTGGGACGCAACGCCGCCGCGCGAGCCCGCGCCTCTTTCTCGCGCTGCACGTTGCCCGAGGCCGCCGCTGCGGCTGCCGCTTCGAGATACTTGTTCCAGGCCGACGCGAGCCGCTCGGTTTGCTCGTAGCAGCGCGCCAAGTTGATGAGCGTGCCGCTGCCGGGGTCGAGGTGCTGACTCTCCTCGAGCTTCGGGCAAGCCTCCGCGGCTTTGCCTTCCTTCAGCAGGCGTTTTGCCTGCTCGAACAGGGCTTGCGCGGCAGCGCTGTCGGCCGGCGAGGTCGCGCGAGCAGGCAGCGGCGTGAGCGCCAAAGCCGCGGCCACCCCGGCGCCGAGGAGCGCGCAGCGAAGCCGCGGCGCCGAAACGCGCGCGTCGCTTTGCTCACTTGCGATCGTCATAGACGTCGAGCTTACCAGCCGTGGCGGCCTTGCCGGAGACTTTGGCTGAGGACTTTTGCACCCTGCTGCTCGGAGTAGCGGAGCTCGTGCGCGCGGCGGGCGCCGCACGCGCGGAAGGCTGAGTCGCGCTCGCACTCGCGCGTGCGAGCGGTGATTCCGCAGCGACAGCCGCACGCGCGGCGACCGGAGGCGCGGTCACCGCCGGCGGTGCGGCAGCCGTCACGGAGGGAGGCGGTGGTTCGGGCGCGTGCGACGACGAACGTGCGACCGTCGCGGTTTCCGGCACGGCGGCCGACGCCGTCGCGGCGCCGCCAGTCGCGGTATCGTGACGGAGCGCAAACCAGGTCACGCCCAGTAGCGCGGCAGCAGCGCCGGCAGCGATCGCGAAGAGCGGG
>Ga0164241_10006760_pt1 | contig 10395 bp, 8 predicted proteins | sample OricomyardsoilBY_FD_108780 | JGI IMG/M metagenome (GOLD analysis project Ga0164241, IMG submission 108780) | Backyard soil microbial communities from Emeryville, California, USA - Original compost - Back yard soil (BY) | ecosystem: Environmental > Terrestrial > Soil > Unclassified | place: USA... | reverse complement strand
GACCCAGCCCGAGCTGTGGCGCCGCGCCATCGCCGACACCACGGAGGTCGCCGCCCTCCTCGCCGCCCCCGGCGAGAAGGTGCTGGTCAGCATCGACCGCGGCGCCAAGCGCTCGACCCTGCACGCCCACGACGAGATGCTGCGGCTTGTCCGCGAGCGCTGGCTGGCGCGCAACGGCGCCGATCAGGTCGCTCCCTACGACCGCGCCCTCGACGCCGGCGGGCCGCTCGAGGGCGGCGAGGTGCCCGGCTACTCCGACGCCGGCCCCGAGGAGCCGGTCAAGGTCTCCGACCGCGTCCTCGCCGGCTTCGGCTGGCAGCGCGACGACGTCAAACTGGTCCAGCAGATGGCCTCCAACGGGGCCGAGCCGGTCGGTTCGCTCGGTTACGACGGGCCGCTGGCGGCGCTCTCGCCTGAGCGCCAGAACCTCGCCGACTACTTCAAGGAGACGGTCGCCGTCGTCACCAACCCGGCGATCGACCGCGAGCGCGAGATGGAGCACTTCTCGACCCGGACCCTGTTCGGCCGCCGCCCCTCGATCGACGCGGCCGGCGAGGACACCGGCACGGTCGAAACCTCGTTCCCGGTCATCCTCGGCGGTCACCACGGCCTGGCGCCGCTCTCCGACGAGGCCTACCGCCGCATCGCCCGGGAGCACCGCACCTACCTGCTGGAGGACCTCTGGGAGGAGTTCCGCGGCCGTGCCGCCGCGGTCGACATCTCGCTGCTGGAGTCGGAGACGACCAGCGGCGCGATCGAGCGGCTGAAGCAGGAAGCGGTGAAGAAGGTCCGCAACGGGGCCGAGCTGCTGATCCTCACCGACCGCACCGTCTACGACGGCGAGCGCCGCTACATCGACCCGCACCTGGCGACCTCGGCGGTCGACATGGCGCTGAAGCAGTTCCGGGTCGAGCCCGGTGAGGAGAACCTGCGCCGCCGCTGCGGCCTCGTCCTCCGCTCCGCCGCGATCCGCAACGTCCACGACACGATGCTGGCCCTCGGGCTCGGCGCCAACGGCGTCTGCCCGTACACGATGGTCGAGGTGGTCTGCGTCGAGGACTACGAGACCGACGTCGCCAACCTCTGCGCCGCCCTGACCAAGGGGATCGAGAAAGTGATCTCGACGATCGGCATCCACGAGGTCCGCGGCTACGCCCGTCAGTTCTCCTCGATCGGGGTCAAGCCGGAGCTGGCCGAGATCTTCCAGACCAAGGCCTTCGCCGCCTCGGCGAGCGGCGGCACCGGCTTCGCCGACCTCGACGAGGACACCAACGCCCGTGCCCGCGCCCTCAGCGGCGACGACGAGGCGGCCAAACCGGCGAAGACGTTCCGCTTTTACCCCAAGGTCTACAAGGCTGCGATCGCCACCGCCAACGGCAGCGGCTCCTACGAGGACTACTCGGAGAAAGTCCGCGACCTCGAGCGCCAGAACCCGATCTCGATGCGCCACATCATGGGCCTCAAGGGCGATCGCGACCCGGTCGACCCGGCCAGCGTCGACGCCGGCATCGGTCACCACGACTACCCGATCGTGATCTCCTCGATGAGCTTCGGCTCGCAGTCCGAGCCGGCCTTCCGCGCCTACGCGGAGGCGGCCAAGGCGACCAACATCCTCTGCGTCAACGGCGAGGGTGGCGAGATCCGCGACATGTACGGCCACTACCGCAAGTGGCGCGGCCAGCAGGTCGCCTCGGGCCGCTTCGGCGTCTCGGCGGAGATGCTCAACTCCTCCTACCTGGCGGAGATCAAGATCGGCCAGGGCGCCAAGCCCGGCGAGGGCGGCCACCTGCCCGGCAAGAAGGTCTCCGAGAAGGTCGCCGCGGCTCGTAACGCGGCCCCCGGCACCGACCTGATCTCACCTTCCAACAACCACGACCTCTACTCGATCGAGGACCTGGCCGAGCTGATCGACGAGCTCAAGACCGTCAACCCGGACGTGCGCGTCTCGGTCAAGGTCCCGGTGGTGCCGAACATCGGCACGATCGGCCTCGGCATCGCCAAGGCGGGGGCGGACATCATCACCCTCTCCGGCTTCGAGGGCGGCACCGGCGCCGCCCGCCAGCACGCTCTGCGCCACGTCGGCCTGCCCTCGGACATCGGCACCCGCGCCGTGCACCGGGCGCTGATGGAGGCCGGGCTGCGCAACCGGGTCGAGATCTGGGCCGACGGCGGCTACCGGACCGGCCACGACATCGTCAAATTGCACTGCCTCGGCGCCAACCGGGTCGGCTTCGGCACCCTGGCGATGGTCAGCCTCGGCTGCACGATCTGCCGCGGCTGCCAGCTCGATACCTGCCACGTCGGCATCGCCACCCAGATCGAGACGACCGAGGAAGCCGAGGCCCACGGCCTGAAGAAGTTCACCCCGCAGGAGGTCGACCTGGCGGCTGAGAGCTGCGCCCGCTTCTTCGCCTCGATGGGCGAGGAGGTCAAGCAGGTGGTCGCCTCGCTCGGCTACGAACGCGCCCAGGACCTGGTCGGCCGCTACGACCTGCTGGAGCAGGTAGCCGCTCACGACAAGGTCGACCTGGCGCCGCTGATCACGCCGCTGGAGGAGTTCCTCGACCTCGAGCCGATCGACCTGCCGGTGGCGGAGGCCGAGGACCTGCGGGCCGAGGCCGGCCTCGTCGTCGCCCGGCCGATCCGGATGGGGGAGAAGCAGGCCTCGACCCAGATCGCCGCGCTCGCCGGCGACATCTGCTCCGGCCGCACGATCCGCAGCGAGTTCCCGCGCGCCACCGATGCCGACGACCGCGTCCTCGGCACCGAGCTGGCCGGGGCGATCGCCCGCTCGCGGATCTTCGAGGACGGGCCCGAGTCCAACGACGAAGTCCTCGCCAGCCTCGAGTTCAACGGCGGCTCGGTCGCCGGCCAGGGCCTCGGCGCCTTCAACGCCTACGGCGTCTCGATCCGCATCGAGGGCGGCGCCCAGGACGGCGTCGGCAAGACGATGCTGGGCGGCTCGATCGCGATCCTCAAGGGCAAGGGAGCCAAGGGCAAGCGCCTCAACGGCTCGGTCGGCAAGTCCTTCGCCTACGGCGCCCAGCGCGGCCGCCTCTACGTCCAGGGATCGGCCGACTCGCGCTTCTGCATCCGTCTCTCCGGCGCCGACGTCGTCCTCGCCGGCGAGCCCGAGCAGGACGTCGACGACAGCCGCGGCTGCGTCGTCGACCGTGCCAACGCCAAGGGCTTCGCCTTCGAGTACATGACCTCGGGGCGGGCTCTGGTCTTCGGCGACCTCGGCCCCTGGGCCTGCGCCGGGATGACCGGCGGCCGCGTCTACGTCCGCCACAACGCCTTCGGCATCGACCGCGACGCGATCGTCCGTCGCCTCGGCGAGGGCGCCAAAGTCCAGCTCAAGGACCTCGACGCCGAGGGTTTGCTCGACATCGACGACCTCACCAGCCACTACGCGAAGGAACTCCGCGCGACCGGCCAGGACGAGGAGGCGGAGCGGGTGCTCAACCTGGCGGCCGATGCCACCAGCAACTTCCTGATGATCGTGCCGCACAAGGTCCAGGCGGACCCGAGCATCTCGACCGAGTGATCTCTCGCGTCGCGTAGATCCGCGCGCGCGTCGTTCTGCGGATCTTGACTGACCGTCTGCCGGCGGTTATGCCTTCCTGACCGGACAGCGAGTCCCAGAAAGGCATAGCCCATGAGTAAGAAGATGACGATGTTCGCTCTCGCGGTCGGTGCGCTGATCGCGTGCGCACTGCCGGCGGCGGCGAATGCCCAGACCCTGGAAGAGGGCGGCACTGCCTTGGCGGTGGGAGCAGAAGTGACATCGACAAGCACCAACTTCAAGATCACAACCGGCGCTGGGAACATCGTCTGTGCGAAAGCCACGTATCACGCCGAAGTCGCGGCCAATACCGAAGAAAGCGGATCGACGCTGCAGTCAGCGCCCTTCGGCGGATTCGTGGTGACCGGTTGCACCGTGAACGGGGTCCCGGTTACCGTCACAGCGCCCGCGATCGCAACCGTGACCTTCTCTGGCTTCAAAGGCGGGACCACCGGATTCACATTGATTACCGATATCGCCGGCCTCTCCTGTCACTTTTCCGGGGTCCCAGGGGTGACTTCCTTCCCTCTGGGCGTCGACTCATTCCATCTGGAAGGCGCTTTGGTCGGGACCCACCTTCCCTGCCCGGCGGGGGCCGTCGTGGAGGGAGATTTCACACTGGAGACATCCGACGGAACCCCCGTCACGCTGAACCTGTAGCGCTGCGCTACCCCTGGCGGGTCAGCAGATCCGCGATCGCGCGGACCTCTTGCAGCAGGCCGTCGAGCATCTGCTCGGTGGCGGTGTGGATCCGGTACTCGGCCGCCTGGCGGTCTGCCTCGACCTGGTCGATTCGGGCCTCCAGTCGCTGGGTGCGGTCGTCGATCCTGCGGACCGAGCGTTCGAGTTTCTTCTCCGTCTTGCGGACGCGCTTCTTGACGTAGAGGCGGGTCTCCTCGCGGATGCTGTCGAGTTCCCGGCGCAGGTCGGTGTTGATCGGCTCCTGCTGCTCGCTGAGCATCTCTTCGACCCCGAGGCGAACCCGCTCGATCTCCTCGTGGAGCTCGGCGCGGGCGCGGTCGGCAGCGGCGGAGATCCCGGGGGCCGCCGCAGGCAGGGAGGGGTCGGCCGGGTTCGGGGCAGCGTTCACTGAGGTCATCCTAGGGACGGGGGTGGCCGGAAATTGCGGCTATCGCTGCAGCACGTAGAGGTCGAAGCGGCCGATCGCCAGCCGGTCGCCGTCGCGCAGCGGTCCCCACTCGACCGTCTCGCCGTTGAGGAAGACCCCGTTGAGGCTGCGATCGTCGAGCACGCGCAGCGGCTTGCCCGGCTCGGCGACGATCAGGGCGTGGCGGCGGGAGACGCTGGGGTCGTCCAGCCGCAGGTCGGCGGTGAGGCTGCGGCCGATCCGGGTCCAGCCGCGTTCGATCGGGAAGATCTGGACCTCGCCGCCGTCGTCCTCGCGCGCCAGGCAGTAGTCGGCGCCGGTCTGCCGGGCGCGCGCCTGCTGGAGCCAGCTGGGCGGCGCCGTGGGGGTGGGGGCGCGGAATTCACTGGTCGCCTGGCCGTGGTCCTGAAGCGACTCGAAGATCGAGTCGCGGCGGAACTGGGCGCCGCCGCAGCGGGGGCAGTCGGGGAGCTTGTCGGTCTCCTCCATCGAGAGCTGGGAACCGCAGGCGAGGCAGAAGAACGTGCCCTCGCCAGGGGTCGCTCCGGTGCCGTAGCGGTCGTCGAGTGGGCTGCTGCTGACGCTTTCGAAGATGGTGGCCCTCCTTCCTGCGTCCTCCATCGATCCTAGCGCGGCGGCGGGGCGCCGTCACTCAATTTTTCCGATCTGTTCTCCAGGGCGGGGTGCGACGTGGGGGCGACGACTAGAATCGCGCCGCGATGGGCCCCCTACGCGCCGAAGCCGAGATCGACGTCCCCCGCGAGCGGGTCTTCGAGGCGATCGCCGACCTCGCTCTCCGGCCCTCGTTCACCGACCATTTCCTCACCGACTTCCACCTCACTCGGATCGAGTCGACCGGGGTCGGTGCCGGTGCCCGCTTCCGGGTCCAGGCGCCGCTGCGCTCGCCCTGGATGGACACGACGGTCGTCGAGCTCGACACCCCGCACCGGATCGTCGAGCGCGGCCAGGGCGGCCGCGTCAACCGCATCGCCAACCACACGGTCTGGGAGCTGACCGAGGGCCCGGGCGCGCTGACGGCGGTGCGGGTTTCGCACTGGACCGCGCCGAGAAACCCGGTCGATCGCGGCCTGGAGATCCTCTCCGCCGGCTCGGTCTGGCAGGAGCGAAGCTGGCGCGAGGCGATGAAGCGGCTGCGCGAGGGGCTCGAGTCCGACACCCTCGGAAGCGACCGGATCGCGATCGCCGGCGGCAACCGATACGCGACCGGCATCCCTTGAGCCGCATCCCCCAATAGACTCTCGCCGCCCGATGTTCCAGAACCGCAGACTCATCCCCTCGCTGCTCGCCGCCCTGGCCTTCGCCGTCCTTGCGGTCGGCGTCACCGCCTGCGGCTACGAGAGCCATGAGAAGGACGTGGTCGAGGGCGAGCCGGTGGAGCTGGGCGAGCTCTCCTTCAACGTCATCTTCTCGCGCTACCTGAACCCGGCCGACAACGAGGACTCCGCCTACCTGGTCGGCCAGAAGCCGCCCCCCGAGGGCTCCACCTACTTCGGCGTCTTCCTCCAGGTCCAGAACGAAAGCGACGAGCCGCAGACGCTGCCCTCGACGCTGACGATCACCGATGCTGACCACAACACCTACGAGGTGCTGCCGAGCGAAAGCCTCTACGCGCTCGAATTCGGCGGCGAAGTCGAACCGCAGGAACAGGTCCCGGTGCTGGATTCGACCGCCGACCTCGGCGCGATCGAGGGCGCCGTCGCGATCTTCCTGCTTCCGGCCGAGGCCTCCGACGCCCGCCCGCTGACCCTGGAGATTCCCGGGGCCGACGGCGAGCACGGCGAGGTCGAGCTCGACCTGTAGCCGTCGCGGGGCCGGCCGGCTCAGAGGCCGGCGGAGAGGACCTGGGCGGCGGCCGGCGCGGCGACTTCGCCACCGGCGGCTTCGGCTTCGATCAGCAGCACCCCGATCGCCAGCCGCGGCTTCTCGGCCGGGGTGAAGGCGGCGAACCAGGCGTCCTTGATCTGGGTCGGGTTCTCCTCTTCCTCCTGCCCGGGCTTCGGCCCCAGCTCGGCGGTGCCGGTCTTGCCCGCCACCTGGGCCTCGGGGATCGCCCCGGCGGTGCCGGTCCCGCCGGTGACGACGCCGACCATGAGGTCGGTCATCTCTTCGGCCAGCTGCTCCGACATCACCCGTTCCGGCCCGGCGCTGGGCCGCAGCTTCTTGTTGGCGACGATCGAGGTCGGCTGCCGGACCCCGCCGTTGGCGATCGTCTGCGCCACGCTCGCCATCTGCAGCGGCGTCGCCAGGACTTCCCCCTGGCCGATCGCCGAGACGCCGAGGTCGATTTCTTCGCCGATCTCGGTCGGGATCGTCGACTCCGCCAGTTCCGCTTCGCGGACGTACTTCGGCGCGTAGAGGGTCGGTGGCGAGTTGAAGCCGAAGTCTTCGGCGGCGGCGACCAGGTCGTCGTTGCCGATCGCCGGTCCGAGCGGGGCGAAGTCGGCGTTGCAGGACTCGGCGAAGGCTTCGGGGAGGGTGCCGCCGCAGAACTCGCCGTTGGCGTTGTAGATGAAGCGGCCGCCGACGTTGACCCCGTCGACGATTTCGAATTCGTCGTCGAGGGAGAGGACGCCCTTCTCCAGAGCGGCGATGGTGGTGATCATCTTGAAGGTGGAGCCCGGGGGGCGGGGGGCGGAGAAGGCCTGGCCGGCGAGGGCGCGGACGTTGCCGTCGCGGCTGTCGAGCACGGCGATGCCGCCGGAGCGCCCGGCGAGGGCGGAGACGGCGGCTTCCTGCAGCGCGGGCTCGATCGTCGTCTTCACCGGGGCGCCCGCCTCGGGCTTGCCCTGGGCGATCACCCGCAGCGAGGTCCCGGCTTCGTCGGCGGCCAGCAGCGATCCTCCCGGCCGGCCGGCCAGGCGCGCGTTGAAGGCGCGCTCGAGGCCGCTGATGCCGACCGGCGTGTCGGCTGCGAAGCCCTGGCGGGCCAGCCTCGGCAGGTCGTCTTCCCCGGCGCTGCCGATTTCGCCGGTGACGTCGATGGCGGCGCTGCCGAGCGGGTGTTCGCGTTCCTCGGCCGGGCCCGCGGCCAGCTCCGTACCGTCGGCGGCGAGGATCGGCGCCCGTGGCGCCAGCTCGATCTGGCTCTCGAGGTGCTCGCCCTGGCGCAGGCCCGGGAAGACGAGGCTGGGATCCCAGTCGATGCCGCCGTCGGCGTAGGGGATCTCCACCGCCTCCTCGAAGCGGCCGAAGGCGCGCGTGGCGACGGCGATCGGCACCGGTATCACCGTCTCCTCCTCGCGTGAGGCGGGATCGTGCGGGGAGCCGGGTTCGAGCGAGTGCAGGGTCGCGACCTGGTCGGCTTCGCGGTAGGCGATGACGAAGTCGTTGAGCTCGATCGAGGCCTGCGCGGCCGGGTTCAGCTCCCTGTACATGGCGGCGAATTCGTCCGCCGCCCAGGCCTCGGCGAAGCGGTCGGCGGCTTCCTTCTCCGGCGATCCGGGGGCGCCGACCGAGGCGCCGACGGCGAAGGAGACGATGGCGACGATCGCCAGGGGAAGCGTGCGGGTGACAAGGCGACGTCGCCGCTCCACCTCGGGTGACATCGGACTCACCGAGTGAAAGGTAATAGAGCGGTCCCCCGCATGCTTCTATTCAGTGGTGACCGTTCTGGACTGGGCCATCGTCGCCTTCACCCTCGCGCTCGGGCTGTGGGGCTATCGGCAGGGCCTGATCGTCGGCGCGATGACCCTGGTCGGCTTCGCCGGCGGTGCCTTCGCCGGCAGCAGGCTGGGGCCGATGGTGCTCTCGCAGGGCTCCGAGTCCCCCTACGCGCCGCTCTGCGCGGCCCTGGGGGCGCTCTTGGCCGGGGCCCTGGTCGCGGTCGCGGTCGAGAGCTTCGCCCTGGGGGTGCGGGCGCGGGTGATCCGCCGGCCCGTCCTGCACCTCGCCGACGGGGCCGGCGGTGCCGCCCTGATCGCCGCCGTGGCCCTGGGCCTGGCCTGGGTCTTCGGCGCGGTGGCGCTGCACGCGCCGGGGACCGAACGGCTGCGGGGGGACGTCCAGGAGTCGGTGATCCTGCGCAGCCTCAACGAGGTGCTGCCAGCCTCGGGCCCGGTCCTCAACGCGCTCGACCGGGTCGACCCCGCACCGTCGGTGGCCGGTCCGGCGGCGCCGGTGGCGCGCCCCGACCACGCGATCGCCACCGATCCCGACGTGCTGGAGGCCGGACGTTCGGTCGTGCGGGTGCTCGGCACCGCCTGTGGGTTGGGGGTCGAGGGCTCGGGCTGGGCGGTGGAGCCCGGCCTGGTCGTCACCAACGCCCATGTCGTCGCCGGCTCCGACCACACCACGGTGACCACCCAGGACGGGGTCGAGCTCGACGCGACGCCGGTCTACTACGGGCCGGAGAACGACCTGGCGCTGCTGCGGGTCGGCTCCAACCTGCCGACCCTGCCGGTCTCGGCGCAGCGCCAGTCCGGCGCCGACGGGGCCGTCCTCGGCTACCCGGAGAACGGCCCCTACGCGGTCGCGCCCGCCCGGCTCGGCGAGACCCGCCCCACGATCAGCGAGGACTCCTACGGCAACGGGCCGGTCGACCGCACGATCGTGGCGCTGCGGGGCTCGGTCCGCAGCGGCAACTCGGGCGGGCCTCTGGTCGATGCCGACGGGCGCGTGGTCGGGACCGTCTTCGCCGCCACCACCGCCGGTCCGGCGGGCGGGTTCGCGATCCCGGCGGAGGAGGTCCGCAACGCCCTCGGGCAGGTCTCGGCCTCGGTCTCGACCGGGGCCTGCACCGGCTGAGGCCGGAGGGCCCGTCGCTTACGTTCAGTAAGCTCGTCCCTCGTGGAACCGGCTCCTTCGACCCAGGCTCCCGTCGGCCCGCCCGGCGCGGTCTGCCCTCACTTCCACGCGGCGATCGAGCTGATCGGGAAGCGCTGGACCGGGGCGATCGTCTGCGCCCTGACCGAGCGGCCGATGCGCTTCGGGGAGCTCGGCAAGGCCGTCCCCGGCCTCTCCGACCGCCTGCTCTCGCAGCGACTGCGGGAGCTGGAGGAGGAAGGGCTGGTGGAGCGGGAGGTCGAAGCCGGCACCCCGGTGCGGGTGACCTACTCGCTGACGGATATCGGCACCCAGCTGGGCCCGGCGATCGGGGAGCTGCGGTCCTGGGCCCGGCAGTGGAAAAGCACCGGGTGAGCCGTTAAATAGCCTGGGGCCCCATGGATCTGCCCGGTCCTTATCCCGTTGGTCGCTACGCCCAGAAACTGCAGGCCTGGATGCGCGAACGGGCGCGGGTGCAGCTGATCGGCGAGGTCACCGGGGTCGGCCGCAGCAAGGTCCAGGCCTACTTCGAGTTGCGCGACGCCCAGGGCGCCGTTCCCTGCGCGATCTGGCTCAACGATCTGGAGAAGGCGGGGCTGCCGGAGGGGGCGCTGCGCGATGGCGCCGAACTGGTGATCTCCGGCGGACCGGACTATTACCCCGGTGGCGGCCAGGCTTCGCCCAGCTTCAGCTTTCGCGCCACTCACGTGCGGCTGGCCGGGGAGGGCGACCTGCTGGCGCGGCTGGAGGCGCTGCGCAAGCAGCTGCGGGCCGAAGGCCTGTTCGAGCTGCAGAAGCAGCTGGCACGCCCGCTGCTGCCGATGACGATCGGGGTGGTGACGGCGGAATCGGGCGCCGCCCGCCGCGATCTCCTCGCCAGCCTGCGCCGGCGCGGCTGGGGCGGGACCGTGGTCTGGGCCTTCGCGCCGGTGCAGGACCG
>Ga0164241_10006759_pt1 | contig 10395 bp, 9 predicted proteins | sample OricomyardsoilBY_FD_108780 | JGI IMG/M metagenome (GOLD analysis project Ga0164241, IMG submission 108780) | Backyard soil microbial communities from Emeryville, California, USA - Original compost - Back yard soil (BY) | ecosystem: Environmental > Terrestrial > Soil > Unclassified | place: USA... | reverse complement strand
CCAAGCTTCGCTTTGTTTTCTACAAGCTTTGTTACTTCAGCAGGAGGCCATTGCATTGCATGTACCGCACCTGTTTGCGCCTGTGGTTGTTTTGGTTGTTCTTGAACCTGTGCTTGTAATACTGTGCCCTGTGGTTCTGGGTCAGAGTTTACCGGTTGGTTTTGCTGGATTGCTAAGTCCTGATTTTGCATTGCCTGAGAAGCAGTTTGGAATTGATTGATATCAACTGGTGGTGCTTCTTGTACAGGCTGAGCTGGTGTTGGTGGTGTATAGCTTTGTACATTCGGTGCCGGTGTTTCAACTGGTGCTGTCACAGGAGCCGTTTGTACTGGGGCTGTTTGTTGAACAGGAGCTGTCATGTATGCTTCATGTGCTTCATACTCTAAGCCTTCTGCCGCGCCATATAAGTCAAGACCAATACCTACTAGTGATGCACATTTCTTTAATGCATCAGTGGAAGCGGACTTGAATGCACTTTCTTGTTCAGTAGCTCCGCCGATTAATACCTTAGAACCATATTGTTCTTTGATACCAATACCCGGAATCGTTAAACGACCAAGTACTTTTACGACAGGAGGCTGTGCTTCAAATTGTCCTGTATTAATCTTCTGACCTTTCTCCCATTTCACAATCGCCTTTGGAAGAGACTGTACGATTTCTTCTGATACAATCTCAAAGCTCCATTGATAATTGAAAGCTTTGTTTAGTAAACGGATTACGATATGTCCTCCAATGTAAGAAAGAGTTGCAGAACCCTGCTTACGTTGTTCAATCCAGCTCGGATTCAATTTCTCCGTAACGGTTTTAATCGCTTGCTCTAAATTGTAATTTGCTGGAATCATAAATACTTGTGATGTCATATTCACATATCTCCTTTTAAATTGGTAATATTATCTTATCATACTAGACCTGTTCATTCCATGGCTTTCTTAGATAAGTTTCTAGATTTTTCACATCGTCTAAATCGTAGAACTCAAATAAGATGCCCGGACATTCTACACAGACCCTAGCATGCGTTTTCTCTTCTGAATTCTTTTTATCAAATACCTTATATTCCATATCAGCATGACAAAGAGAACAATGAACTTCTTCCATGTTAATGCCTCCTATTCTTTGTCGTCACGGAATCCCATGAAGATAGGGAAACGTAAGGATAGATTTCCTTCCTTATCCTTTGTCTCTTCGAAGTACTTGACCTCGATTACCTTATTAATCATCTCATTGCGATTGTCCCAGATATGATTACGCATACTTTCAGAGAATCCACTTCCCACGTTTACTTCATATCCTTTGTATTCCACAGTAACAGCGCCCATTGTATACTCCAGTTTCGAGCCCGGTAATCCCGGTTGAACGGCTGTGATAATTAAGTCCAGTGTATCCATGTCCTTTACCTTCTGTATTGACCAAGAACGTTTGCATTCATACACGGCATCTAAATCTTTTATCATGGAACCTTCATATCCTTTTGCTAAGTACATACGATGGTTTTCCATAATCTTTTCTTCTGGGTCTATGCCTTCGAATAACTCTTCCATAATCTCTGGTGTGTATCTTCGTTGTTCTACGAGCTCCAGAACATTCGGAAGCATGCCCTTGTTACGAATATCTCCAATAACAATCCCAAGACGATTTCTTCTTATCTCATTTGATTCTGTTGACGCATTCTTATAGAACTCATCAATTGGAATCATGTCAAAGAGATTGAATACGCCCGGCTTGTCTTCTACGTCTTTCTTGAACGCAACCTTCTGCATATCAGAGAATGTCCCTGACTCACTCATGATTTCGCCATCGTACACATAACCCGGAGTTAATAGTTTAACAGCTTCTTCAATACTTCTGTAGCCAGTAAGTTCTTTCCCATTACGTGTACGAAGTTCTACATAGTCTCCTCGGTGAATCGCAAGGCATCTATATCCATCTAGCTTCGGCTCAATAGCAAATCGTTTTGGCAACTTCTTTCTATTATATGTCTGCGCTAGTGAACAAGAGAATGTAGGAATCTGGTCTTCTGTAAATACCTTATTAAAAGTAGAAGAAGTCATTCCTATCTTTAAATCTTTCAGAAGAACACGGCTATACCATTTCTGCTCTGTTATATTCATGAGTTTAAACATAGCCTCAATTCTTTCTAAAGCGGCATTGCCCGTTATTTGTCTGGAACTTAGACTGCGAAGTAAATCTATGAATGCAAAATACATAGTTTGATTCACTGGACCAGAGTTCGCAACATCTATTTCCCCAAACTTTCTTACGTAGAACATCTTATAGGGATTATATGTCCACCATAATAGTTCACGGAACTTATTATTCCCTCTCATATCTTCTAGTAAAGCTTCTTTCTCTTTTCTAGATGCAGTTGCTCCGATAGACTCCATTGCCTCGAAACACAAATCTAGTTCTGATTTTACTTTCTCATCACTATTAATATTCAATAGATTGACCTCTCTTTCTATTACAAAAAATCGCGCACCGGTACGGTGCCTACGCCAATACGCCATACGTTATAAACAGTAAAATAATGGTTGCTTTTACTAGACCAAATGGTTACATTACGTGAGTACTAGTACACTATCATTTTATAGGAGTGATGTTAATGGCAACTTATAACGTACACGGTGGTCACAACTCAATTATCCAAGGTGCAAACTCACAATACGGAAAAGAACATATTCTTGACCGTCAAGTAAAGGACGCTTTAATTGCGAAGTTACGCGGTCTTGGACATACGGTATATGACTGTACTGACGAAGTAGGGACAACTCAGAACGCTATTCTTTACAACATCGTAAACAAGTGTAATGCTCATAAGGTAGACCTAGACATCTCACTGCATCTTAATGCTTACAATGGTTCTGCAAACGGTGTTGAAGTTTGCTACTATGACCAACAGGCTTTAGCGGCTAAGATTTCTAAACAATTGTCTGATGACATTGGTTGGTCTAACCGCGGAGCAAAACCACGTACAGACCTTTATGTGTTAAACAACACGCACGCTCCAGCTATCTTAATTGAGATGGGCTTCATCGACAATGCAGGCGACATGGCAAAATGGAACGTAGACAAAATCGCTGGTTCTATCTGTTACGCATTAACTGGTAGTCGCGGTAGTGGTTCAACTAGCGGTGGCGGAAGCACTGGTGGTTCTACCGAAGTACCTTCAGATGGTCGCTACGGAACATTAACTGTAACAGGTGATGTAGTAAACATCCGTAAAGGTCCGGGCACAAACTATGATATCGCATCAGGTACTGGTTACCAAGGCGATGGTAAAGCTCGTCAAGGCGAGTCTTACGTAGTATGGGGCGAACAAAACGGATGGTACAATGTCGGCGGAGACGCTTGGATTATCGGTACTTATGTAAATTTTACTAAAGCTCCACAGTCATCTGAAATCGGTAAGTTAGTAGTTTCTAAAGTTGATGGACTTTGGGTTTATGGTTCTGCAAACTGGAACGATAAAATCAAACAAGTCAACGCTGGTGAAGCATTTACTATCGTAAACGTATTAACAGTTGACGGAGCTAAGATGTATCAATGTAAATACTTTTACATTACAGCTAATACAGAATATGTAACTGTAAAGTAAGACAAAAAGAAGAGACGACTAGGCCAGTCGTCTTTTTCTTATGCGTTAATTGGGTTTAATCCAAGAATTAGTTCATCTAACTCTTCTGGGTTGTATCCACGAGAACGTGCTACTTCATTACCTTCTGCGTCTACTAAAATCGTAACTGGTACTTGGAAACCGATTTGGTATTTCCCAGCTAAGTCAGCCGCTTCTCCGCCATCAAATGGATTAAGAGCAGTATATTCTACGCCTTCCTCATTTAAGTAGTTTGATACCATTGTGCATGGTCCGCAGTTTTGTTTTTCAAATTTAATAATCTTCATGTTGTTTGTTCCCCTTTTCTTCTAATCACATTGTATTTTTCATCACGATAATGCGTGTCCGGGATTTCAGTTACAACTTCCCAGTACTCTGCATATACCTTTGGGTCGTCACCTAGTGTCTTACAAAAAGCTCCATGCTCTTCATTCCACGTATGTAAAGAGATTCCGAATGTAGAATAATGAACAGTCGCATATGTTTCCATACCTTTTAACTTCACGATATCTCCTACTTGAATCATTCTTCTTCTCCCGTTCCTGTTTCTAGATATTCTTTAATATCATCTGGAACTAATGACATATCACATCCAGCTAATTGCATAACCGATGCCCATTTCTGTTCTGTTGTGTGACCGTTGTATGCCACATCTATTTCTGGTAAAGCCCCTAAATCAAAGTTATCAGGAATATGGAAGTTTACTTTTCCTCCGTATAGACTAATGACTCTCTTCCAGCCCGCCCAGTTATTTTCTTCATCGTAATACCATCCGCACTTAAACTCTTCTTCATTCTCTAAATCAAAGTCTGATTCCTCTAGTAATTCAACGAATGCATTCACTGTTGTAGCAAATAAGAGCGCAATCATATTACGCTCCCAGTATGCTAGGTTAGAAGTTTCCTGAAGGTCCATATCCTTGTTCCAAGAGATTGGTTTCATTGGCTCTGGTCTCATAGGCGGTCTCCGAAATCAAAGTCTGCATTCGTCATCGGTTTATGGTTTAATGCCTTCACATATCCATTTCCTTTTACAGAGAAGAAGTCGTGGTTAATAGTATCTGTTTTAATACCATTTTGTACAATCGGATTGATTGCTTCTTCTGGGAAGTATGGCTCAAGACCTAAGTTTAATAGCGCACGGTTTGCATTGTAGCGAACATATGTAAGTACTTCGTCTACTAAACCAATCTCTGTGTAAAGTTCTTTTGTATATACGATTTCATTCTTATACAAATTTTCTAGTAAACGAATGACTTCAGCATCCACATCTGCTTTATCTTCCTCTGAAAGTTCTTCGTATACTTCTTGTGCAACTACACCAGTGAATGCCCCGTGAATTGCTTCGTCTCTTAGAATAAGAGAAATGATTTCGCCACTAGCTGTCATCTTCCCTTGACCTGCTAAGAACAATGGATAGAAAAATCCACTATAGAATAAATAGCTTTCTAGGAATACAGAAGCTACCATTGCCATGTATAAGTTCTTCTTGCGAATGTCTTGTTTAAAGATACGATTGTAATAGCCAATGATAGTATCAGCTTTTGTTTGAGCTGATTGATTGGTATGAACCCACTCATATACTTCTTCGATTTCTTCTTGAGAAATTAATGTTGTGAAAATATGAGAATATGATTTCGCATGAACTTCTTCCATCGCTCCCATGAATGCAAAGACTGCACGTTGTTGGTCATTAGGTGCATGAAGTGTCATAAGCGGCATGCCATTACCACCTTGACGTGTATCAAGTAAAGTAAGACCTGCTAATACCTTCTTGTATGTTAATCTTTCTGCTGGACTTAAATCATTCCACGCATCCTTGTCATCTGATACAGGAATCTCTTCTTCTAGCCAGAACTGTTGTGTGTTTTGTTTCCATAATGATAAGGAATAATCATCTTCTTTTTTATTCCAGTTTACTGCTGTATGTGTCATTCTCTCTCCCCATTTCTATAAAAAAGCCTCCGAAGAGGCTCTAGATTATACTGCGCAAGACGTACATTCTTCCACTTTTAAATTACGAGTACGAGTATAGTAAAGGGATTTTAAACCTTTCTTCTGTGCGTACACATAGTAACGTGCAAGTTCTGATGTTGCCACATCACTGTTTACATATAAAATCGTTGAGATACCTTGGTCAACGTGCGGCTGAATTTCAGCAATCAAGTCGATGATATCTAATTGATTCATATCGTAAGCAGACTTGTATAAGAAGTACGTTTCTGGTGATAGGTAAGGCATTGGATAAACTGTAGTTGCATTCGCATACTTACGAGTTTCAATGTGGTCTACTACCGGCATTACCGATGCAGTCGCATTCTGAATGTATCCAATTGATTGGGTCGGAGCCACTGCCATACGATAAGCATGGAATAAACCATTCTCTCTTACAGCTATAGCAAGTTCTGCCCATTCACTAGGTCCCGGTAACCAGATGCCTTCGAATAAGTCTTGGACTTTCGTAGTTTGTGGACGGAAGTCTTGTGTGTATTGTTTGAAGTAGTTTCCATTTGCGTACTCAGACTTCTTAAATCCTTTGAATGTTTCTTTGCGCTCAATTGCAATTTCCATAGAACGAACAATACTCCAGTAGTTCATTACCATAAAGAACGCACGAACAAAGTCTTTCGCTTCTGCTGAATCATAGGCAATACCATTTTTCGCTAAGTAACCATGTAAGTTCATAGCTCCTAAGCCAATGGCATGTAAGTCCTCTTTTGATTTCTGAATAGATGGTGCATTCTCAAGGACAGTAATTTCAGATACAGCCGTAAGGGAATCCATACCTGAGAAAACAGCTTCTTTAATAGCTTTGTTTTCCATTACGTTTACGATGTTAAGTGAGCCAAGTGTACAGTTGATATCGTATTCAATTTGGTCTTCTTGTCCATAGTTATTGATAACAGAAGTAACCATTAGCTGGAAGATTTCTGTACACAAATTACTCATCTTAATTTGACCAAGCTCTTTTAATGCGTGCTGTTTGTTTGCATTCGTTTTGAACATGAAGTATGGATATCCTGATTCTAATTGAATAGTCGCAATCTTAATTAAGAAGTCACGAGCTGAGATGTCTAATTTCTTTTTCTTAACCATTGGGTTTTGAAGTAGTTCATAGTACATTTCATTTAAGTCCATGTCATCTAAGTGAATACCATATGCTTTATAAACAGTATAAGGAGCAAATACATGCATGTCCTCATCTCGCTCTGCTAAATCAAATAAAATCTTCTCAGCAATTAAGCCAATAGATAAGGTTTGAAGTCGAGACTTTTCGTCACCAGCAATCTTCTTCGTATTTAGGAATTCAATTACATCCCAGTGGAAAGCATTTAAGTACGCCGCGCCTGCGCCTTTACGTTGTCCTAATTGGTCAGCGTATGAGAAACTATCTTCTAATAATTTTGTTACAGGTACAACACCAGATGCCGCTCCTTCTACGCCCTTAATAGGTTCTTGACGAGCACGCAACTTAGATAAGTTCAGCGCAACTCCTCCGCCTATTTTAGATAATTGCATAGCCTGATTAATATTAAATCCGATAGAGTTTAAGCTATCATCCATTTCCGTTAAGAAACAAGAAATCATTTCTCCGCGTCTTGCTCTGCCGGCGTTCATAAAAGTAGGTGTTGCAGGTTGGTAGTTTTGCATAACCATTTGCGTTGCATCTCTAAGGGCTCTTTCGTAATTGCCTCCTGCTAAGTACAATGCTACAATAGCAACGTGTTGTTCATAGTCTTCAAGGTATTGTTTACGGTCATCTGTTTTTAGAACGTAATCCTTAAAGAATTTTGAAATTGCCATGTATGATTGGAACTCGAACTGGTAAGAATATAGAATGCGGTGTAGTTCTTCAATCTGTTCCATGGAATACTGCTCCAGTAATTCTGGATAGTAATAATTGTGTTCCATCATATACTCTATACGTTCAGTTACGGATGAGAAGCGTTTCGTCTTTGGCTCGATTTCTTCGAGTATAAAAGCCGAGATTGCTTCTTTATCTTTTTCTAATTGGAAAAACCCATCTGCTCCAATTGTTGATACTTCGTTGTTTAATTCCACATGCTTCATTTAATTTCCTCCACCCTCTTCGTAAAAGTTTCTACGTCCTTTTTAAATCCCGCTAATTCAAATTTATGCAGGACAGGGACATTGTATTGTTCGCTGATAATATCAGCACTTCGGGCAAAGTACTCATTTCCCCAATTCCGATTACCGCTAGCGGCTACCCCTTGTAAATTTTCTTTGTGCAATGGTGAGCGTTCTAAAAACTCTGTAACAAGTTCAGGGACTTGCCCGAACTTATCAGTATATGTAAGAAGCACAAAGGGCTCGTCTACGGTCAGTTCATCTGTGATAACATCGGAGGGAAAGTGTACCTTACCAATAAACCGTTTAACATTACCTGTTCGTGATGCATAAACAAGTTTCATTGGAATGACTTCCCTTCTTGCAGTAAACATTGTTGATTCTCATCTAAACCTTTTGGCAAAGAGGAGTCAATGATGTCTACAACAAATTTTTTGTCAATTGTTTTCAACCGGGTTTTCGAGAATTGGGGTGTTCAGTTTCATGTGAAATCTGTATTCATTTGTCATAGTACTCCCCTGTATATTTCTCTAGTTTGTATGTACCGCGAAAGCGCCTTCGAATAGTATACAGGAAATAAATCTAACTTCCTAGTATCTATATGAAACTATTTTCGTTAAATACAAAAAAAAGAAGAACAGGATTAAACCTGTACTTCCTTCTCTTGTGCTTCGAATGCATCGCGGATATCAATGATGCTCATTTTACGTAAGTTGTCTACCCCTTGTTTTACCATCCAGTTATACACTTTGTTGTGTTTTGCTGAGTAAAGAGCAGGTACATTGTGTCTACGGATAATACCGTCTCTAATCCCTCTCATGTTCTTCCAGAAATTATAGTACGGAAGTTTAAGCTTGGTCATGAAACCAGAAGCATCTTCAATTACATATCCTTCTTCCTCAATTGAGTAGTCTTTGGATACGTCCTTGTACCATGCATAGAAGTCTAGCCACTTATCAAACTCATGACGAAGTTCTTTGTGCTCAATACCAAGGAAGCGAGCTGTATCTTGTACAATCTCAAATGGCATTTTCTTATACACGATGTCACGGTATACGATATCTAACATGACAATTTTGTCTGCTTCGTACTTGATGATGTGTGGGTCTTTCTCTATTAAGATAACCTCGAATGTCATAGACACGCCTTGTGTTTTCAAGAAGTTCTTAATCCATGCCACTGCACTCTCATCAAATGTCTTGTAGAATAATTCCTTGAACCATCCTGCGAAGTCAGTACGGGTTTCAGACTTAGAAGAAATGACAAGTTCGTCTGTCTTAGAGTCATACCCAACGATACCTAAGTATCCATTTGGTTTCGTATACACACGAACAGGGAACTGTAAATCATCTGCTAATGCAGAAATCTTTGTGAAAGAACGCTCTCCTACATTAAAGAACTTGTTGTAAGAACGAGATACGATTTCACCTGTGTCTGTGTTCACGAATAATCCGCGGGCTTTGACATTGATGTCGTCCCACTTTTTATCCCAGAATGCTTCTTTTGTAAAGTTAAAGGAAGCAATATGGTCTGTTAACTGCGTACGACGAATGCTCTTATGATTAGATAAGTACTCTAATAATAACTCAGGAGTTAAAGCAGTTTCTTCAATAACAACTGGACGAGTTGATTTACGAACAATGAAGTTGTCATTCTTAATCTCTTTTACTTCCCATCCATTCTCATCTAGGATAGCAATACGTAAGTGACCTCCGCCTTCTACTTGTCCTTCTACGTTAAATGAACGTGGGCTTGCTTCAGTTGGTAAACGATAGATATTACGGTGACCATGGACTTGGTAGAAGTTCTCTTCTGTTTTCTCTGTCCAGATAGCATCAATATCATCTTCGTATTTTCCTACGCCATTAATCATAGCATGAGTAGAGATATGCTCTAATTTCTCAGGCACTAATGGGAAGCCGCCATGTGTAACGAATACAGTCTTGTCTCCGTATGTGTAGTAAACAGCTTGACGTAAACGACGGTAGAATTGACGAGCCTCTGACTTATCTACTCCGCCTGCTTCTAATTGAGGCTGTGTTTCATTTCTGAATACACGAGAACGGATTGCTTCTTCTCCTTCTTCGTTTGCCCATGCCCATAACCAGCGTTCATGATTACCTTCTAGGAAGATAACGTTCTTATGATTTCTGATTAAGTTCATAAGGAATTTCATAACCTCTGCGTTCTGTGGACCGCGGTCGATGTAATCGCCTGTGAAAATATATAATTCATCTTCTTTTAGTCCTTCTGCAAAGTAATCATGAAGTACATCGTAACATCCGTGGATATCTCCGATGTGGTGAATTCTTTTATAGTGAGACATGTCCATTGGCTTGAAGTAGATAGCTTCTTCAAATTCCTCTGGCAAGACTTTGTTTGTCCAGCCCGGATTTGTTTTCTCTGCTTTCAAGCGTTCGATGATATTTAAGATAGCATCTTCTGGAACATGCTTGTGAGTAGGTCTTTGTTTATTTTGTGCTAGGATTGTATCTACTGATAATCCTGAGAAATCTACTACCGTACAACGGTATCTATACTTTTGGCATAGTTCTTTGTACTGGGTAATCATGGATGTCTTAGAGTGCGTTGCATCAATGACAGTAAAATCTCCTCGTTGCATTCTTGATTCTAGTAATTGGAATAATGTTTTCCAAACAAGTCCATCGTTTGCCATCGTAATTTCTGTTGAACCCT
>Ga0164241_10006758_pt1 | contig 10396 bp, 8 predicted proteins | sample OricomyardsoilBY_FD_108780 | JGI IMG/M metagenome (GOLD analysis project Ga0164241, IMG submission 108780) | Backyard soil microbial communities from Emeryville, California, USA - Original compost - Back yard soil (BY) | ecosystem: Environmental > Terrestrial > Soil > Unclassified | place: USA... | reverse complement strand
GGCCGTACGCTTTGATGAACTGCAGGTCACCACCGTGCACGCAGCAGCACGCGCGCTGCTCGATGCAGTGGGCGTGATGCAGGCAGCGAGCGCGCTGGCCCCGGAAGTCGCGCCGTTCATCGCACATGCAACGGCATCCGGTGGAATTCCCGAGGCCACGATTCTCGGTACCGGCCTGCGGGCGCCGGCGGCACTGGCCGCGTTTGCCAACGGCGCGATGGCCCACGCGCTGGACTACGAGGATGCCTTCGACCGCGCGCCATTGCATCCCAACGCGGCATTGATACCGGCGCTTCTGGCACTGGCACAGGCCGATCGCACAGTGAGTGGCAGCGCCCTGCTGGCTGCACTGGTGGTCGGCTGCGAGACCGCCTGCCGCATTGCATTGAGCCTGCGCCAGCCACTGGAAGATGGCGGCTGGTATCCACCGCCGATCCTGGGTGCATGGGGTGCGGTCGCCGGCGCGGCGCATCTGCTCAGGCTCTCGCCGCAACAGCTGCTCGATGCCTGGTCACTGATGCTGCTGCAGACGAGCACCCCCGGCGAGATCAAGCACGGGGAGGAATCATCGATCCGCGCCGTGCGCGAGGCATTTCCTGCGCAGGCTGCAGTGAGTGTCGCGCAACTTGCATCGCGTGGCGTGCGCGGATTCAGTGCGCCGCTGGAGGGACGCGACGGCTTCTTCCGGCTTTTCGCCGGTGGGCGTTATGACGCGGCCGGCCTGCGCGCACCATGGGGACAGCGCTGGTACATCGAGCAACTGAGTTTCAAGCCGTGGCCGAGCTGTCGCGGCACCCACGCTGCCATCGAGTGCGCGCTGCGTCTGCGCACGTCGATTGGAGATGTCTCGAAGCTGTCGCGCATCGTCGTCGAAGGAGGCGAAGTTCATCAGATGCTGGTCGAGCCGCGCGCGCGCAAGATTGCCCCGGCCGGCGCCATCGAGGCGAAGTTCAGCCTGCCATTCACGGTGGCCGCGACGTTGCACGACGGCGCGGTGACGCTGGATACATTCAGCGCCCCGAGCCTGGCGCGGCCCGATCTGCGTGCGCTGGCCGGACGCGTGGAATTCGAGCAACGCGCGGACTGGGGTCGCGACCGGGCGGTGTGCGGTGCGCTGCGCCTGGCACTGGCCGACGGCCGCGAACTGCGCGAGGAAATCCTGGATCCACTCGGCTCGCCGCAACGCGCACTGGACGACGCCGCATTGATCGCCAAGTTCGTCGACTGCGCCGGCCGCGCGCGCCAGCCTCTGCCTGCAACCGATGCCACCGTTCTCGCGCGGCGACTGCTGGATCTGCAGCGCGAACAGTCGGTGGCGGCACTGCCCTGGTAAAGGGAACAGAGCCCTCGTTCAGCAGGTGGCCAAGCCGATTTCAGGTGACGGATTGCAAGCCTGACGCGCACCACGACCAACACCGACTGGAACGGCGACTTCCTGATGTCGGGCCAGCCCGAGGATGCGTTCACGCCCAGCGGTGGGCAGGGGCACTACGCGATGGTGATTCCGGCGCGCAAGGTGGTGATCGTGCGGCGTGGCTTCGATTCGGGCGGCGGCTTCGACATCGACCGCTTCAGTGCGGATGTGCTCAAGGCCATCGACAGGCCCTGAGCAAGGACCGGCAGCTCTTCTATTCTCTGGCCTTGCACTGAACAAAGGCTGATTGCTGTCTTTGGTATTCGGCGCATCCCTCATTGAAGAAGACCGAGTTTTGTCCACAAGAGCCGCCGGTGCGTTGCGCCCACTTGAAACCGGCATGCTGTTCGACTTCGTCTGAGTACGGGTTGTGGGGCTCTGGGCAGGCCGGCGTGCCGGCGCCCTGCGGAATCGCGGCGAGACGCACCTCGCGCAGTGCATTGGCGCGAACCATGAAGGCATCAAGCAGTGTCTTGATCTCTCCCGAAATCGAAGAGAAGTCGGCTACGGCCGCACAATTGTCATGGCCGAAATTCGCCCTGTTCCTGACGGCGAACTCGTGGAACAGCAGGAGTCGCTGCTTTCGCAACCTCAAAAGCTCGTCATCGAGAGACAACTGTCGCGCGATAACCAGATTCTCGATTTCCCCGCACCTGTTCGCATCCACGCAATCCGCACCAAGTCGCCGGTACGTTTGGTAGAGCGTGCCAGTCTCGCCCATCATGTAAGTGCTTTTGAGCTGTTGTTCCAGTGCCTGGCCGCAATCAGGGTCCGCATCCTGTGCAGCAACCGGCTGGGGCGGGGAGGCGGCTGGCTTCTGCAGTTCAACCAGTCTCTCCGCGATTATCGTGTTGAAGCGCGTGGCATATGCTGCATCCATTGCAGTGGCCTGGCTGAGCACCGGGGGAAAGTCGGCGGCAACTTCGCAGTGGCGGCCACTCAGCAATTTGTCCCGGTGCGTTGCGGCGAATTCACCGAGCAGTGAGAGTCTCTGCTTCTGGAGTCTCACAAGCTCGTCATCGAGGAAGATCAGCTCCGTCGAAGCCAGCGGCTCGATCACCCCATCCGTCAGTTTTGTCATCTGCTCCGTGAGGCTCCTCACGTATGCCGAGTAGAGACCGGATTGCGCCAGGTGGAGGTTGCCTTCGCTGGTCTTCTGATATTCCGCCGCGAGGTTTCTGGCGCAATCAAATTCTGCGTCTTGTGCAACGCCAGATACGGGAAAGGCGAATGCAACCAGCAACAGCATTGTCTTCGTGGGCGCCATGATGGCCTTATGCCAGACTGCGGCGCTCCTGCATAGGCATGATCAGGGAAGGCCTTCGTTACTTCGGCGGGTAGGTCTTCCAGATCCATTCCATGGCTTCTTCCAGCGTCTGGTGCTGCGCGCAATTTGCCGTGCGGCGCGAACACGCCGTGGAACCTGGTCAAGTGCATGCGTGGCGGCGGCACCAGCGCCGCCAGCCGCGCCATCAGATCCAGCGGCTCCAGCACCCCCCGAGCTCGCCTTCGACTTCGATGCCGTGGTAGATGAGGCGCTGACAGAACGGATCACGCAGGCCAACCAGGAACTGGACCTGCGACCGAGCCCCTGGCCGCGATGATCTTCGCCTGGCTCAAGGAGCAGGAGGCGCGGCGTAGCCAGGAAGCCCGGCGCGAGCGCCGCTGGCGCACGGTGCGCATGGCGTTCCTCGCCCTGTCCTTAATGTGCGGCATAGAACTCCAAAGCCTTGGAGTCGGGGTGATCGTGCTGATTGTCCTCGCCGACGGAGATGGCAGTCATTATCGAACCATGGTGACTCGCAAGCAGGATGGAAGACTTCAAGTCTGCGGTTGAATAGGACTCGGCGATGTATTTCCAGGTTCGTGCGTCGTTATCTCCAGTCAGCATTACGCTTGGCGGTGCGTCAAATGCATCAGGTCTATGCTCTGCTCGATGTGCCCATGGTCGTCTCCTCGAAGCTCACAGTGCGATGATTGGATCGCTGCCATTCCGGCAGGCCTGACGAGCCGCCTTTCCCAGGCCCGCCAAAGTATCCTGCTCCTTCAGCAAGGTCTGGCGCGGGTCGTGCTCCGGTGCAAGCCCGGGCGGCACGATTACCGGCCGTGTCGTGGCAACATTGAAGCGCGCGGGAGGTTTCTCTTTCGGGCATCCGGATGCGAAACCTGCCTCGGCGATGCGCAGGAGTTCAGCTGCATATCCGCCTGGGCCACCGAGCAGATCCCCCGGCCATTGCAGGGCACCGCTGGCCAGCCCTTCCCCCCGGGCATCCAGCAAGACCCAGTCCAGAACCGTCGACCCACTGCTTACGAACCGCGGTTTTCTCCCCATATCGCGCGCGCGATCGCCTTGTACCACCCCTGACACGGGATCGATACCTGGGGGCATCCCGTACACATCCGACTCGACGTAGCCCTCGACGCTCTCGCCCACCAGCAGCAGCATCCAGGCGAGTTCGCGCAGTTTATCGATCGCCATGAAACCACTGGCCATGCGAGGGTTGGGTACCAGTGGGGCATCCGGCCCGGCCCTGTCGAGCTCGGCCGCGCGGACCAGCCTGTTGCAGTCCTGACGGACAAAGGCCGCACCCGAGGCCAGTGAGTACATCCTGATCTCGCTGCAGACGCCGTAGTGGCCGCGGGCACCAAGCACGATCAACCAGCCGGAGGTTGGTGCCCGCAAGGAGCCGAGCGGCATCACGAACCCGACCTTGCGGTTTGCCCGTACACATAGATCCCAAAAGGCATAACGCCCAGCCACAGGCTGCTCGAGAGCCTGGTCGCGACACTCCTTTTCGGTCGGAAAGCGAGGCTGGAACAGGTCCGTCGGGATCATCAAGCCGTTGTCCGGAGGCCGCGGCTTGAAACCCGGACCGACCTGCACTGCGAGATCCCTGAAGCGAGCTTCAGCACGCAGCCACCAACCAGCGCTCTCACTGCCACAATTCGTGTCCGCCAACGGGCACAGCAATTCGTCCACCAATTGACCATTGCGCGTTTCCTTCGCCACCACCTTTCGCATCGGCGGCGGGAATGCGGCGACCCGGCTTGCGGCCTGCTCCAGGCGGCTACGAATCCAGGTCTCGCCGCCGGATTTCCAGAAGTCGACCAGGGCCACCGCACCCTCGGCGCGCAGGCTGCCAGCATCCAGGTCAGACATGGCCAGCGCCATGCAATGGTGGCCAACCAGCGCCGCCAGCGCGTCATTGGCCGACCTGGGATCGTCAGCGGGCCGGAGATTCAGGATCAGGGCGTCCAGTGCCTCCAGCTGCGTTGTCGCTTCGGTCAAGTCGGCGCTGCCTGTCTCGCAGGGCTGTACAGATGCAACCACACCCGGCCGCTGTCCGGACTGCACAGGCGCCGACCTGGGATCCGCAGCGGACCAGGTCTCCGGCGCGCTCCACAGGCAGGCAAGGCACAGCAGCCGAAAGAGCCGTCTCATGGCGTTGCTCATTTCGCAGCCTCCACTTTCCTGATGAGGTACTCCGACACATCACGCAACTGCTTGACGTCGTAGATCTCGCGAAACCTGGGCATGCCGTTGCACCCGGTGATGGTCACGGCACGGATCTGGTTCGCGTCGAGCTTGCGGGGCAGGATCGGCCCACCAACATTCGTGATCCATGCATCCGTGGGTGGCGGTGCGAGAGACCGACGGGACCCGCAGTGCAAGGTCTCGTGCTTTGCTCACAGCTGCGGAAAGTGCAGGGTGATGGTCAGTGACCGGGAGCGTTCTACTTCAGCAGGTGGCGCCGCAGGCGCCACTGATCGCCGCTGCAGAAACCGCAGTTCTCGCCGACGAACATGGCGCGCGCCTTCGCGTCGCCCTTCAGTTGCCATTGCAGCCACGCCAGCGGCCCAGTCACGAACGGGCCGCCGTTGGGCTGGCTGTAGGTGGCGCCATGGCCCACGTCCATCTGTGCATTGAGCACCGGGATCTTGCGCGTCTGCAGATCCTTCCAGTCGGTTTCTGAATTGGCGTAGGCAATATCCGTTTCGCCACCGATGAAATACGCGATGGGCGCATGCATCTGGTCGAGCACCGAGCGCTTGAGCTCGTGCCGCACCATGTACTGGTCATCGTCGGTGATCATGCCGCTGTTGAGCACCACTGCCGTGGTGATGCGCGGATCGGTCGAAGCCTTCACCGTCTGCAGGCCGCCGCAGGAGTGGCCCATCACGGCCACCTTGTTCGTCACCACCTTGCCATTGAACACACTGCCCGCCCGCTTGTTCTCGGCGGTGATCCAGTCGAGCGCGTCGAACATCTGCTTCCAGCTGGTTTCGAACGGCGGCCACTCGGCCGGATTCTCCGGGCGCTGCTGGCGGGGCGCTGGTGTATCGCGATGCGGCCCGATGGCCAGCACGATGAAACCATGCGAAGCGATCTCGGACAGGAACTCGCGATAGCCGAAGCTGCTGTTGACGCAGGATCCATTGCCCCACAGCACCACCGGATACCGGCCCTTGAGATTGGCCGGCCGGTAAATGGTGTGCGTAGGCAGCGAGGCTTCCGAATAGACCTTCGCGGCTTCCGGACCGGAACCGGTCGGGTCGGCTGCCAGCGCGGCACTGCCCGCCAGCACGCTCGCCAACATCAATGCCGAGGTCCGGGTCGCTGCACGTAACGCATTGCGCATGGTTGCTCTCCGTTGAAGTGCGTTCAGTCCACGATGGCCTGGTAGACCAGCGTCTCGAATTCGGATGCCATCCTAGGACCATCCGGCGCACCCATCACCTGGATCATGAACACCGCCACCAGGTCCTCGCTGCGATCCACGAAGAAATGCGTGCCGGCCGCACCCGACCAGCCGAAGGTTCCCTTCGAAGTGAGGTTGCTGGCCTTCGCCGGATCGGTGACCACGCGCACACCGAGGCCGTAGCCTTCGCCGGCTGCGGTGCCGCCGCCCGCAGCGCCCCGCTCGACGCCCGCGGGCAGGTGGTTGGAATCCATCAGGTCGATGGTCTTGCGCGACAGGATGCGCACACCATCGAGCTCACCCGAGCCCACCAGCATCTGCGCGAAGCGCCCGTAATCAGCCGCGGTGGCCGACAGGCTGAATCCGCCCAGCACCTTCGTTGCGGCACCCGGCGCATCCAGTGCGCCGGTCGGCACCAGCTTGCCTGACTCATCCGGACGGTAGAGGGTGGCGAACTGGTCCTTCAGGTCGTCGGGCCGGCCGAACACCGCATGCTTCAGCCCCAGTGGTTCGATGATGTGCTCGCGCACGTACTGGTCGAACGGCATGCCGGACAGCACTTCCACCAGCCGCGCCTGCACGTCATGCGACACCGAGTAGATCCATTGCGTGCCGGGCTCATAGGCCAGCGGCAGTTTGCCGAGCCGCAGCGTCAGATCCGCCAGCGTGCCACCCAGCACATTGGCCTCGCGATAGGCGTCGTCGATGCTGCGATTGCCGGCCGGGCCGTAGAGAAATCCGGCCGTGTGCCGGAACACGTCCTCGATGGTGGGCTGACGCAGCGGCTTGCGGGTGATCATGCCGCCGCGCGGACTCTCGCCCACATACAGGTTCAGGTTCGCCAGTTCCGGCAGGTACTTCGCGATCGGGTCGCTGAGCTGGAACTTGCCCTGCTCATACAGTGTGAGCAGCGCCACGCTGGTGAAGGGTTTGGTCATCGAGTACACGTAGAAGTACGCATCCTTCGTCATCGGGCGGTTGGCCTCGATGTCGGCCATGCCGTAGGCGTCTTCGTGTACCACCTGGCCATGCCGCGCGATCCACGTGACCACGCCTGCCATCTTTCCCTCGTCCACCAGTTTGTGAAAGTGTTCATCCAGATGCTGCAGGCGCTGCAGCGACATGCCGGCGCGCACGTCGGCACTGCTGTCATTCGACTGGTTCTGGCAACCGGCGACGCAGATCGCCAGCAGCAGGCAGACCGCCGCGTACAGGTTCTTCATGGCTCCCCCTGGTCTTGTTCTGTTCGATCGATTATGGCCGTGAGCGAATCATCCTGCCCGATAGCGTACGCGTCTCACCGTCATACGTGAATCTGCAGTCGCGACAGCAGATTGCATTGCGCGCGACTCGGCTAGAATCCGCTCCGACAGTCGCAGCGCACGGGAGGATTGCATGTCCACATCACGAAACCTTCCGTCGTTGTTGCTGGTGACGGCACTCGCGGCCGGCATGATCGGCGGCGCGCAAGCCGCGAAGGTCGGCGACGCCACCGGCACCGGTGCATCGCCGGCCTATGCGGAATCCGTCGATGGCTTTGCCGACCACACCATCTTCCGTCCGGAGAAATGGCCTGACGGCAAGGTTCCGGTTTACCTCTGGGGCAATGGCGGCTGCAGCGCCAACGGCATGTCGCATGCCGCCTACCTGCGCGAGATCGCCTCGCACGGCTACCTGGTGATTGCGCTGGGCAACCCGGCGGCGGAGCGCAGCGGGCCGCCGGCTGGTGCCGGCCCGGCACGCGGGCCCGGCGCGGGGCCGCGCGCTGGTGGACCTGCACTGCCACCACCCCCGGCCACGCCCCCCACTCCCGCCGACGACCCAACCCAGGTGCAGCAGCACCGCGACTCGCTGCAGTGGATCACGCGCGAGAGCACGCGCGCGGGTGGCGAGTTCGCCGGCCACGTGGACCTGGCACGCATCGCGGTAGGCGGCCACAGCTGCGGCGGCCTGCAGGCACTGGCCGTATCCGATGATCCGCGCATCAAGACCACACTGGTGGTCGACAGCGGTGTCTACAACTCGCGCGTGGGCACTCGCAGCGGCGTGGCCATCGAGAAGAGCGACCTGAAGAAACTGCACGGGCCGGTGCTGTATCTGATCGGCGGCAAGAACGACATTGCCTACCCGAATGCGGCCGACGACTTCGAGCGGATCAACCATGTTCCGGTGGCGTTCGCTTCGCTGCCGGTGGGGCATGGCGGAACCTTCTCGCAACCCGATGGCGGCGAATGGGCCCGCGTGACGCTGGCCTGGCTGGACTGGCAGCTGAAGAAGAACGCCGCTGCTGGCAAGGAATTCTCCGGACCGCAGTGCCGCCTGTGCACCGACGCGCGTTGGGAGTTCAGGCAGAAGAACCTGCCGAAGTAAGCGGCGATATCAACGCGCGTGACGGTGGCTGCCATCGACCGCACCCTGGACATCATCCTGAGCGGCGATCTGGTTCTGGACGAACCGGATGCCGCTCACTGGCTGTCCGGCATTGCGCCGGCGATACGCGCCGCGGATCTGGCCATTGGCCATCTCGAGGTTCCGCATACGCGCCGCGGCACCGAACTCAAGGGCGATGTGCCGGCACCCGGTGCACCGCCGGAGAATCTCGCCGCGCTGCGCGAAGCGGGTTTCCACATGGTGAGTCTCGCCGGCAACCACATCGCCGATCTCGGTGCGGAGGGCATTGCCGACACCATTGCCGAGCTGGATCGCCTGGGCATTGCGCATGCTGGTGCCGGAGCCACACTCGTCGCGGCGCGGCGGCCGGCCATCGCCGGGCGCCTGGGCAGGCGCATTGCACTGCTGAGCTACAACTGTGTCGGACCGGAGAGCTCATGGGCCAGCTACGAACGCGCCGGCTGTGCCTGGTTGCGCATCGAAACCAGTGACGGTTCACCCACGGCACCGGCGGCGCCGCTGAGCAGCATGGCGAGCGAGGTGCCCGACATCCTGGCACGCGACATCGCCGCGGCACGCGCCGAAGCGGACCTGGTGCTGGTGGCACTTCACAAGGGCATCGTGCATGTGCCGGCACGTCTTGCACCCTACGAGCGCCCGCTGGCCTGGGCCGCCATCGATGCCGGCGCCGATGCGGTGATCGGGCATCACGCGCACATCGTGCGCGGCATCGAGTTTCATCGCGGGCGCCCGATCTTCCACGGGCTCGGCAACGGCTGCGTGGTGACGCAGGCGCTGAGCCCGGCGCAGGATCATCCGGCACGGCGCGAATGGGCCGAGCGCCGCAAGAAGATGTTCGGCTTCGAACCGGACCCGGCCTATGCGCTCGCGCCCTTCCACCCCGAAGCGGTGAACGCGATGCTGGGCAAATTGCGCTGGCATGAGGATGGCCGCATGGAAGTCGGCATCGTGCCCGTGCATGTGGAGCCACCGGGCCGGCCGGTGCTGGCCGACGCAGCGCGGGCCAGCGAGATCCGCGATTACCTCTGCGCCATCACCATTGCAGGCGGCATGGACGCCGTGCAGATCGACGAACAAGGCCTGGTCGTCGGCCGCGCCACCAGCCCTGCTGCTGCCGATCATCTGCTCCGCGGACCGTAGTGCGGTGGCGCCTGACCGGATTCCAGCGCGCCGAAATCCGGTGCGCGTCCGCAGAAATCGCGACCTTGGCATTGCGGCGGTGATCCCCTCGCCGTCGCCCGGCCCACGCGCGGTGGCCGCGGTCAGCGCAGCCCGTGGCCGGCCACGTCCTGCCACGCGGCGTTGGTGCACAGGCCGCAGCGCTCACCCACGAATTGGGCGCGGGCCTTGCGGTCGCCCTTGAGCTGCCAGTCCAGCCAGGCCACCACCACACGCGACCACTCGCGGTCGGGTTCCACGTAGGCGCCGCTGTGCGCCAGCGGTGGCAGGCTGGCCAGGAACATGGGCAGATTCGCGGCGACGCCATCTTCATAGCTGTCTTTGGCGATGCGGTAGGCCACATCCGTCGACCCGCCAGTGAGGATCAGCGTGGGCGCATGCAGTTCGGACCAGCGGCGATACTCCGGCAGCGGCCCCGGCGGCCTGGCGGGTGGCGTGCGGTAGTAGCCGCTGTTGAGCACCACTGTTGTGGTCGTGCGCGGGTCGGCCGAAGCCGTCAACGCCTGCATGCCACCGCAGGAATGACCCATGAAGGCAATGCGGTCCGCGCGCAACCTGCCGCGATAAGGACTCGAGGCATCGGCATTGCGCGCGATCGCCCAGTCCACCGCCTGGTTGAGCACTTTGACGTCGATGACCTGCAGCAGGCGGCCATCCGGCGCAGTGGTCTGTCCATTGGAACCATTCATCG
>Ga0164241_10006757_pt1 | contig 10397 bp, 12 predicted proteins | sample OricomyardsoilBY_FD_108780 | JGI IMG/M metagenome (GOLD analysis project Ga0164241, IMG submission 108780) | Backyard soil microbial communities from Emeryville, California, USA - Original compost - Back yard soil (BY) | ecosystem: Environmental > Terrestrial > Soil > Unclassified | place: USA... | reverse complement strand
GGAGAAGGTGATCACCCGCGCGCCGAGCTCGATGGCCTGCTCGGCGGCGTACTGCGCGACGTTGCCGGATCCGGAGATCGACACGCGGCGGCCGTCGAAGCCCTGCTGGACGCGCCGCAGCATCTCCTGGGCGAAATACACCGTGCCGTAGCCGGTGCCTTCGGGCCGGATCAGGCTGCCGCCGAAGGCGATGCCCTTGCCGGTGAACACGCTTGCCGTGTGGTTGGACAGCTTCTTCATCGCCCCGGCCATGAAGCCGACTTCGCGCGCCCCGACGCCGATGTCGCCGGCGGGCACGTCGGTGTCCGGGCCCAGGTGGCGGTACAGCTCGGCCATCAGCGCCTGGCAAAAGCGCATCACCTCGCCGTCGCTCTTGCCCTTGGGGTCGAAGTCGGAGCCGCCCTTGCCGCCGCCCATCGGCAAGGTGGTCAGCGAGTTCTTCAGCGTCTGCTCGAAGGCCAGGAATTTCAGGATCGACAAGGTCACCGACGGGTGGAAGCGCATGCCGCCCTTGAACGGGCCGATGGCCGAGCTGTGCTGGACGCGAAAGCCGCGGTTGACCTGCGTGCGCCCGGTGTCGTCGACCCAGGCGACGCGAAACTGGATCACCCGCTCCGGCTCGACCAGGCGCTCCAGCAGCGCGTGGTCGGCATAGCCCGGGTTGGCCTCGATGAAGGGCCACAGGCTGAGCATCACCTCCTGCACCGCCTGCAGGAACTCGCCCTGATGCGGATCGCGTCGCGCCACGGCGGCCAGGAAATCGTGCGGGTCAGCGAAGCTCAAGATGGTCTCCAGGGAGGAATGAACCGGGCGGGGCGGCATGATGCCGGACGGTGCGCACCTGATTGGTGCGGTCCGGCATTCTAAAGATGCACCGAAGTGGCGCGTCGCGGCGCCACGTGCCCAGACTGTGGTAGGGACGGCGGCGTCACGCGGCTTCGGGTCGGGACGCCGGGGCGCCGACGAAATCTGACAAACTAGGCCGGATTCGCCGCGACCCCAGGAGAGAAGAATGTCCAGTGTCGGATACCACGAACCCATCGACGAACTCAGCGACGCCACGCGCGACATGCACCGCGCGATCGTGTCGCTGATGGAGGAGCTCGAAGCCGTCGATTGGTACAACCAGCGCGCCGATGCCTGCAAGGACGCGGAGTTGAAGGCTATCCTCGAGCACAACCGCGACGAGGAAAAGGAACACGCGTCGATGGTGCTGGAGTGGATTCGCCGCCACGACCCGCGCTTCTCGAAGGAACTGAAGGACTACCTGTTCACCAGCAAGTCGCTGAAGCACGACTGAAGCGGGTGCCGCCGCTGCAGCGTTTCAGCATTTCGGATAGCCCGCCACCGCCGCCTGCGGCGCGCACACCGTGGCCCGGCCCAGCGGGCCGAGCGCGACGCGCAGTTGCGCGCCGTCGGCGCCACGCAACTGCGCATGGCCCACACGGGGCTGCAGCGGCTGGCGCGGATCGAACACGGCCTCCTGGCCGTCGACCAGCTCGACGCCGGGATGGTCGCTCGCCTGCACCGCCTTGAGCTGGCAGCTTTGCTCGACGCGGCAATCGCAGCCGGCCGCCGCACTCAACGCGTAGCACCAGGCGCTGCCGGTGTCGAAGTGCACGTGCACCGGCTGGCCGCGCCGCACGGCCTGAAAGCGCATTTCGGCCAGGTCCATCGCCAGGCCTTCGGCGGCGGCCTTCAGCCGCTGCCGGGCCATGATCTGGCCGAACGAGGGCACGGCCAGGCTCGTCAGCACGGCCAGGATGCCGATCGCGACCATGCATTCGATCAGCGTCAATCCGCGGTTGCGCCGGGCCGTTGCGGCGCGCCGGCGCCCGGGTGGCGGCTTCATTGGTTCCAGCAACGTGTGGAAGGGCGCAGTTGCGCCAGCGCATCGTGCACCACCAGCTGCAGCACGCCGCAGCGCGTATCCGAGGCCACCGCGCTGCCCTCGCGCGGCACGGCGCGCACCGCGTAGTCGTCGGCGCCGTCGCGCTGCATCTCGATGCGGTACAGGCCGTCGCCGCTGAGCGGCGCACCGGCACTGCCGAGGTTGCGAAGGGCAGGGGCGTACAGGCCGTGCTGGGCCCTGAAGCTTTCCTGCGCCATCTGCACGCGCTGCAGCGCGGCGATGCCGTCGGCGCGGCGGCCGCGCATCAGGCTTTCCCGGAACGATGGCCATGCGGCAGCGGCGACCAGGCCCGCCAGGGCCATCACCACGCACAGCTCCACCAGCGTGAAGCCATGCCGTGGCGGCGCAGCGTGCGGACGCATGCGGTCGTCGCCTTCAGCGCGACAGCAGGCGGCGACGCTGCTGCGTGCGGTCGATGTAGCGCTGCAGCGCCCGTTGCGCCGGTGCTTCCAGCGCGAGCAGCTCGCAACCCAGACGCACGCCGCTCGCGCCGGGCTGCAACGAACTGACGTGCTGCAGCTTCAGGCTGGCGTTGAAGGCGGTATCGCCGTCGAGCTCGATGCGCGCGCCATGCAGCGTCACGCCCGGCTGCAGCGGCGGGACGTCGTCGGGCAGCGCCAGGGCACAGCCGCCGGCGCTGACATCGACGATGCGCAGTGCCAGCAGCATGTCCGGCATCGACGGGTGGCGCAGCCGGACCTTCGGCGCATGGCGCTGCAGCGTGCGCACCCGGTAGCTGTCGCGGCGCTGGAAGCGGTACAGCGTTTGCGGCCAGCGGGCGCGAAGCACCTGGCTGCCGTGGCCATGCACCAGCAACAGTTCGGTGAGATCGAACTGCAGCTTCACCTCGTCGAGATAGCTCACGGCCACGGCCTCGTCGGCCTGAGCCATCTGGCCCAGCCGCGGGCTGGCGTCGTCGGCGCTGAAGCACAACTGCTCACGCACCGGATCCATCGACCAGAGCTGGCTGCTGATCGCCACGCCGGCCGGCGTGCTCAGCACGACCGGCACGCCGGCGTCGCGCAGCTGCTGCAAGGTGCTCAGCATGTCCGCGCGATCGTCGACGCGGAAGGCGGACCAGGGGTCGGTTGCGCCGTCGCCGTCCAGCGCCGCGGGGCGGGTGTCGTCGAACATGTTTGCCGCGCCGAAGCGATCAGTGCAGGGTGTTCACCTTGCCCTGCAGCACGCTGTCCAGGTCCTGCAGCCAGGGCTCGGCCAGGTGGCGCAGCTCGGCGTCGTTGAGCAAGATGCGCTGCATGATGCGCGACTTGGTCTTGGCTTCGTCGGGCGGCAGCGAGGTGTCGCGCGCGGCCTGCTTGAGCTGGCTGATCAACAGCACGCAGGCCCCTTCGAGCTTGACGACCTGGTTCCAGTCGCCGGCGCGCGCGGCGCTCAGCATGTCGGCGCTGGCCTTTTCGATGGCCTCGTACCAGCTCAGCACGGATGGATTCATGTCGTTGTCGTCCATGGTTTCAGACAAGGTTTCAGGCGGCCGGAGCGATCGAGACCCAGGCCTCGCGCAGCGGCTGCATCAGGCGACGGCATTCGTCGAGCGCCGCCAGGTCGCCGGTCAGTTGCGCGTGCAGCAGGCGGGCGCTGATGTACGCATACAGCGCGCGCAGATCGGCCGCCAGCGTGCCGCCTTCGCTCAGGTTCAGGCTGGCCTGCAGGCCCTCTTCGACGATGCGCGTGGCGCGCGCGATGGCGCGGCATTTGGCTTGCACCTGGCGCGAGCGAATGGCGCCGACGGCCTGCACCAGGCTGTCGTCGAAGCCGTCGAACAGCATCAGCACCAGCTGGTGCGGCGTCGCGGCGGCGACGCCGGTCTCGACGCCGACGCGCTGGTAGGCGCCGGCATGCGGGTGGAACGGGGAGGCGGTGGCGGTTGCGAACATCGGCGTCGGTGGGCGTCAGGCTTGAGTGCTTATCGGCGCGTTCGCAAGCCCACTTGAGTCGCGGCGGCCCAGGAGAAAGGCCTGCCGAAGCAGGCCTTTTGCCGTTGCGCAGGGCGATGCGCCGAGGATGCGCTCCGCCCGCACGGGGTGTTCGTCAAACTCGAGAACGTTGTTCAGTTGCTGGGCGCTGCATCGAAGTAGGGGTCCGACGCTCCGCTAGGCGTCCTTGGCCTTGATCCCTGGAGGCAGCCCTGGTTGTAATGACTTTGTCGTTACGATGTGATAGGGTGCTGCCGGATAGCACAGGACCAGCCATGACGACTGCCAGCACGACGAAAACGCCCCGGGACACGCTCAACCTGCGCATACCGCCGGCCGAGCGCAACCTGATCGACCGTGCGGCGGCGTCGGCGGGCAAGACGCGCACGGACTTCATCCTGGAGGCGGCACGCCGCGCGGCTGAAGAGACGCTGCTGGACCGCGCCCTGATGGTGGTCAGCCCCGAAGCCTACGGCGAATTCCTGAAGCGGCTCGACCGCCCGGCCCAGCCCAATGAGCGGTTGAAGCGGACGATGCGCAGCAAGCCGCCCTGGCAGACGGCCCGAACCTGATGCTGCGCGCTGCGGAACCGCTCGACTCCGATCACGACATCGCCGGCTTCGACTGCGGGGTGGCGTCGCTCGACGACTGGCTCGAACGTCGTGCGGCGGCGAACCAGGTCAGCGGTGCATCGCGCACATTCGTCTCGTGCGAGGGTGCCAAGGTCGTCGGCTACTACGCTTTGGCATCCAGCGCCGTCGTCCCGGCCGCCGCGCCCGGTCGCTTCCGCCGCAACATGCCCGACCCGATCCCGGTCGTCGTGCTCGGCCGGCTGGCCGTGGCGACAAGCCATCACGGGCAAGGGCTCGGCCGCGCTCTCTTTCAGGACGCCGCGCTGCGCGTCATCCATGCGGCCGACGCCATCGGCATCCGCGGCATGGTCGTGCACGCCCTGTCCGGGCAAGCCAAGGCCTTCTATCTGCGCCTCGGCCTCGATGAATCACCGCTCGATCCGATGACATTGATGGTGACGGTTGCCGACCTGCGTGCGGCGATGCAGCCCTGAGACATCCCGGGTCGACCTGCGTGGGCCGACGCCGCGTCAGCTGCTGCTGCTGTTGTTGAACTGGAGCAGCTGCTGGGTGACGTAGTTCGACAGGCTGGTCAGCTGCCCCATCTGCGTGTCCAGCGCGGTGTACTGCGCGCGCAGCCGCTTTTCGGTCGCGTCGACGCGGTCGTTCAGCTGGTCCTGGCGGTCCTGGTTGAGGTCGATGCGCTTGCGCAGGCCGTCGCTGCGCGTGCTCAGCGTGCCGTCGATGCCGAGCACGGCGTCGGCCATCTGGCGCAGTTGCACCGCGATGCCGTTGTTCGACGGGGTGAGCGCGTCGGTGTTGCCGAACAGCTTCTTCAACTCGTCCACGTTGGCCAGGCCGTTGGCGAACTTGGTGTCGTTGACCTGGATCGAGCCGTCGCGCTGCACGTCCAGGCCGACATCGGCCAGCCGGCCGAACATCGCCGACGCGCCGCTGCTCGCGCCGAGCATGTTGCGCAAGGCGTTGCGGATCGAGACCGCGGCGCTGTCGCCCTGCAGCACGCCGCCGGTTTTCGAAGCGGCGTCGTACTTGGTCTGGTCGACGATCAGCTGGTTCAGGCCGTTGTAGGCGCTGACGAAGGTGTCCAGCGCCTTGCGCATCGACGCGTCGTCCTGCTTGGCGTCGACCTGGACCGGCCCGCTCGTCACCTTCGACAGGTTCAGCGTGATGCCGTCCAGCACGTTGCCGAGCGTGTTGCTCGCCGACGATACCGACAGGCCGTTCAAGGTAGCCGAGGCGTTCGCCGCGGCCAGCGCCTGCGCCATCGTCAGGATGCCGGCCGAGGGGTCGAAGGCCAGTGCCGACAGGCCGATGCCGTCGGTGTTGTTGCCGTCGTTGTCGGCGACGCCGACGCGAAAGCCGTTGGCCAGGCCGGTGGCCGACGAGCGCAGCACCAGCCGCGCGCCGCTGGCGTCGCTGAGCACCGAGGCGACGACCCCGGCATTGGACGCATTGATCTTGTCGCGCAGCTGCGCCAGCGATTCGGCCGGGGGGCCGACGCTGATGTCCACGGCCGTGGTGCCGGCTTGCGGCGTGAACGTGGTCTGCCCGGCATCCCAGCTGCCCAGCTCGATGTGCAAGGTGCCTTCGCCGACCAGCGCGTCGGCCGAGGCGTAGGTGCCGGTGACGTTCGACTGTGCCGACGCCAGCTGCTGCACCTCGACGCTGTAGCTGCCGGCGCGGGTGGCGCTGCTGGTGGTGACCGACACGGACGACGCATCGCTGCTGCTGCCGGTGGTGGCGCCCCAGGTGTCGCTGCGCGTCAACGCGGCGGCGGCGTCGCGCACCGCGGCCAGGCCGGACTGCATCTTGCCGTAGGTCGACAGCTTGGTCTGCAGCGAGCTGGCTTCGGTCTGCAGCTGCGTCAGCGGCTGGCGCTCGACGGCCAGCAGCTGGGTGATCATGCTGTTGATGTCCAGCCCGCTGCCGATGCCGATTGAGGAGATGGTGGCCATGGTCTTTTCCCTGTTCGTTCAACGCCTTTCGGCAGGCGCTGGCCGAACTTTAGGAATTTCAAGAAGCCCCCGTGCCGCCCGCCCCTCGGCGATCGGGGCGCGCGGCGGCGGACGCCTCAGCTGCGCAGCAGCTGCAGGACCTGCTGCGGCAGCTGGTTGGCCTGCGCCACCATCGCCGTGCCGGCCTGCTGCAGGATCTGCGCGCGCGACAGGTTGGCGGTTTCGGTCGCGAAGTCCGCGTCCATGATGCGGCCGCGCGCGGCGGACTGGTTCTCGCCGGTGACCTGCAGGTTCTGGATGGCCATGCCGAAGCGGCTCATCGCCGCGCCGTAGGTGGCGCGGTCGGTGTTGATCGCGTCCAGCTTGGCGTCGATGGCGGCCAGCGCGGCGGAGGCATTGGCGACGGTGTCGACGCCGCCGGTGACCGCGCTGATGGTGTGCGTGGTGATCGCCAGCGTGTCGCCGTTGTTGGCGCCGACCTGGAACACCGTGGTCGTCGCGCCGCTGCCGATGACGGCCACGCCGTTGAATTTGGTCTGCGTCGCGATGCGGTCGATTTCGGCCGACAGCTGCTGGTATTCGGTGTCCAGGTTGGCGCGGTCGCCGCTGCCGTTGCTGCCGTTTTGCGCCTGCACCGCCAGTTCGCGCATGCGCTGCAGCGCATCGGTGACGGTGGCCAGCGCGCCTTCCGCGGTCTGCGCCATCGAGATGCCGTCGTTGGCGTTGCGGATGGCCGCGTTGATGCCGCGGATCTGGGTGTTCAGGCGGTCGGCGATCGCCAGGCCGGCGGCGTCGTCCTTCGAGGAATTGACGCGCAGCCCCGACGACAGGCGCTGCATCGAGGTCGCCAGCGACGACTGCGAGGTGTTGAGGTTGCGCTGGGCGTTCAGCGACACGACGTTGGTGTTGATCGTTTGCGGCATGGCGCGCGTTCCTTGTGGGTTCAGACCTTTCGGCGGGTAGGGCGGCTCGTCCGGCCGCGCGTTGTGCAAGGCGACCTTCGTGGCGAATTGTGCGAATCCGCCTGACACGCCTTAGGCCCGAAAAGCACGGCTTTGACCGTGCAATCACTGAACACCAGCAAAGAAAAAGCCGCCTCGGGGGAGGCGGCTTGCGCTCGACAGGCCGCGATGGCGGCCTGCGACAGGATCAGCGCAACAGCGCCAGCACCTGGTTGGGAAGCTGGTTGGCCTGCGCCACCATCGCGCTGCCCGCCTGCTGCAGGATCTGCGACCGGGACAGGTTGGCCGTCTCGGTCGCGAAGTCCGCGTCCATGATGCGGCCGCGCGCGGCCGTCTGGTTCTCGCCGGTGACCTGCAGGTTCTGGATGGCCATGCCGAAGCGGCTCATCGCCGCGCCGTAGGTGGCGCGGTCGGTGTTGATCGCGTCCAGCTTGTCGTCGATCGCGGCCAGCGCGGTCGATGCGTTGGCCGCCGACGTCAGGTCGCCGCCCACGGTGGACACCTGGTTGGTGGCAATCGACAGGGTGTCGCCGTTGTTGGCGCCGACCTGGAAGTCCGTGGTGCCGGCGCCGGCACCGATGACGGCCACGCCGTTGAACTTGGTCTGGTTGGCGATGCGCGTGATCTCGGCCGACAGCTGCTGGTATTCCGTGTCCAGATTGGCCCGGTCGGTGCTGCCATTGCTGCCGTTTTGCGCCTGCACCGCCAGTTCGCGCATGCGTTGCAGCGCATCGGTCACGGTCGAAAGCGCGCCTTCGGCCGTCTGCGCCATCGACACGCCGTCGTTGGCATTGCGGATGGCCACGTTGATGCCGCGAATCTGCGAATTCATGCGGTCGGCGATGGCCAGGCCGGCGGCATCGTCCTTCGCGGAATTGACGCGCAGCCCCGAGGACAGGCGCTGCATCGATGTCGCCAGCGAAGACTGCGACATGCTCAGGTTGCGCTGGGCATTCAGCGAAACCACGTTGGTGTTGATCGTCATCGGCATGAAAGGATGCTCCTAAGAAAATGAACCAGAGACTTCCTGGTCGAGCCGCCGGCGAAAAGCTTGAAGTGCCTTCGTCCTTTGGCCGGCCGACCGGACCACGTCCCGACTAATTCGGCTGCGTTGGAGGGGTTATCGGAGCGCCATTTCGGGAACTTGAGCGCAATCTTTGCGCCGCCCAAGCCCGAATGCGCCGCCTCCAATCGCCGCAATAGCGGCCGCCGGCATGGCCTGATCGACGCATCGGGCGGGCCGCCGCCCGGGCACGCTGTGGCGATGAACGCCCTTGCGCTGGTGATGATCGTTCGCGACGAGGCGCGCTGCCTGCAACGCTGCCTGCAAAGCGCCCGCGAATGGGTCGACGAGATCTGCGTGCTCGACACCGGCTCGGTCGACGACAGTCCCGCGATCGCGGCGCGCCTCGGCGCGCGGGTCGCGCATGCGCCGTGGCGCGACGACTTCTCGGCCGCGCGCAACACCGCGCTGGATATGACCCGCGCCGGCTGGCGGCTGGTGCTGGATGCCGACGAATGGATCGGCGGTGGCGCCGACAGTCTTGCCGGGCTGCGCACGCAGCCGCCGCGACATCTGGGCCTGGTGCAGGTGCGCAGCGTCTGCGACGTGGCGAGCGGCGAGCGGCAGCACGCGTCGAGCTGGATGCCGCGCGTGTTGCCGCGTGGCGCGCACTACGCCGGACGGGTGCACGAGCAGCCGGCGGGCGTCTGGCCGCGCCAGCGGCTGCGGCTGTGCGTCGAACACGATGGCTATCTGGCCGAGCACAAGGCGCGCAAGCGCGGGCGCAACCGCGCGCTGCTCGAACGCGCGCTGGCCGAAGGGCCCGACGATGCCTATATGTTGTACCAGTGCGGCAAGGACCATGAACTGGCCGGCGAATACGCCGCCGCCGAATGCCGCTACGCGCGCGCCTTCGCGCTGGCGCCGCGCGCGGCGGCCTGGTTCCATGACCTGCTGCTGCGGCGGCTGTTCACGCTGAAGAAGCTGCGGGCCTTCGAGCCGGCGATGCAGCTGGCCGAGGCCGAAATGGGTCGCTGGGACCATTCACCGGACTTCTTCTTCACGGTCGGCGACCTGCTGCTCGACTGCGCCGCGGCGCAGCCGCAGCATGCGGCGGCGTTGCTGCCGATGATCGAAGCCAGCTGGCAGCGCGCGCTGCGCATCGGCGACAACCCGCAGCTGCCCGACAGCGTGCATGGCCGCGGCAGCTTCCTGGCCGCGCACAACCTCGGCGTGTTCTTCGACAGCCTGGGCGACGCCGCGCAGGCGCGCTTCTGGCGCGAACGCAGCGCGCAGATGCGCGCCGACGCCTGACCCACACCAGCGACGCATCGCGAAGAGGCGCGTTTCGAGGCGGCTTATCGGTCCTTCGCGGACGGCCCGCAGGCCTAGTCTTGCCGCCAACGCAACCGCATGCTCGCCGCGGCCGGCCAGGCCGGGCGATCCAGCCATGACCATGCCCTCCGTGCGGTACGCGCCCGAACCGCGCAGCCACGACAACAAGCGCTCCCCGCCCGGGCGCGACGTCGCCGCCGGCCACGCCGACGTGCTCGCGCAGGCCGTGGCGCTGATTGCCGGTGGGAAGGCCGCCGAGGTGCTGGCGCATGCGCGCCGCCTGTGCCGGGCACAGCCCGCGCTGGCCCTCGGCTACACCATCGAAGCGAAAGCGCTGTGCGCGCTGGGCCGGCCCGAAGAGGCGCTGATGGTGCTGCGCGCGCTGCCCGCGCAGGTCGCTGCCGACGCCGGCTACCTGGCGACGCTGGCGATGACCTTGCAGAAGCTCGAGCGGCATGCCGAATCGCTGCCGGTGTTCCTGCAGGCGCTCGGCTTGAAGATCGACGACGCCTTGCTGCACTACTACCTGGGCGCGGCCTTCAAGGCGCAGCACCTGAAGGCCGAGGCCGCCGAATGCCTGCGCACCGCCGTCGTGCTCGGCCTGGGCAGCAGCGATCTGGCGGCGCGCGGCCAGCTGGTGTTCCTGGAGCGCGAGGCCTGCCGCTGGCAGCAGGCCGACGGCGAACTGGCCGAGCTGCGCGCG
>Ga0164241_10006756_pt1 | contig 10398 bp, 10 predicted proteins | sample OricomyardsoilBY_FD_108780 | JGI IMG/M metagenome (GOLD analysis project Ga0164241, IMG submission 108780) | Backyard soil microbial communities from Emeryville, California, USA - Original compost - Back yard soil (BY) | ecosystem: Environmental > Terrestrial > Soil > Unclassified | place: USA... | reverse complement strand
GTCCTTCGACGTCACCTCGGTGCCGTCCTCGAACTTCACACCCTTGCGGATCTTGTAGGTCCACGTCTTGGCGTCGTCGCTGGGCACACCGGCGGCCTCGGCGAGGTCCGGAACGACCTCCGCGCCCGCCTTGCCCGGAGCCGACTTGAAGACCATCAGCGGCCGGACGTAGTTGCGCACCAGGTTCCACGACAGGCCGTAATAGGTGTCACCGGGGTCCTGGGAGTCCCAGCCCTCGGTGATGGCCATGCGGAGCGTGCCGCCCTTTTTGTCGCTCGGGTTGAATGTACCGGTGACGGCGGCGTTGAACTCCGGCTTCGACTTGTCGCCGCTGTTGCCGGACCCTCCGGAGCCGTTGTTGCTGTTGCCCCCGCAAGCCACGAGGCTCAAGGCGACGGCCGCACTGACGGCGGTTGCCGTCGTGATGCGATTCCATCTCATCTGTTGTTGCACCCCTTTTTTCGTGAGAGCCAGGGCTCCCTGGTTGGAGAGAAGTCCTATCGCGACCGCGGGTCGAGGGCGTCACGCAACCCGTCGCCGAAGAGATTGAAGGCCAGTACGGTGGCGAAGATGGCCAGGCCCGGCGGGACCATGTAGAGCGGGGCGACCTGGTACCAGTTCGCGGCGATCGACAGCATGTCGCCCCAGCTGGCCGTCGGCGGCCGGACGCCGACACCCAGGTACGACAGAGCGGCCTCGAACAGCACGTTGGTCGGGATCAGCAGCGTCGCGTACACCAGGATCGGAGCGATCAGGTTCGGCAGCAGCTCGGTGAACAGGATGTACGGGCGCCGCGCGCCGAGGCTGCGGGCCGCGTCGACGAACTCACGCTCGCGCAGCGAGAACGTCTGACCGCGGATGATCCGGCCGATGTAGGGCCAACTGAAGAAGCCGATGATGAACACGATCAGCGCGACCCGGAGCGAGTCGCCGCTGAGTCCGAGCAGCTTGTCCGGCAGGGCTCCGACCAGCGCCAGCGCGAACAGCACCAGCGGGAAGGCCAGGAAGATGTCCATCAGCCGGCTGATCAGCGTGTCCACCCAGCCGCCGAAGTAGCCGGCCACGATGCCCATCACGACCCCGATCACCACGGACAGCATCGTGGCCAGGAAAGCGATCAGCAGCGAGATCCGGGCGCCGTACACGATCCGGGCGAAGATGTCGCGGCCGTTCACCGGCTCGACCCCGAACGGGTGGTCCCAGCTGATGCCGTTCATCTTGCCGATCGGCGTCTGCAGCGACGGGTCGACCAGATCCTGGTGGAAGTCGTTCGGCGTGACCCCGAAGATCTTGCACAGCAGCGGCGCGAAGATCGCGACCAGGACGAGGATCACCACGAAGACACCGCCGGCGATCGCGACCTTGTCGCGCTTGAGGCGCATCCAGGAGATCTGCCAGAGCGAGCGGCCCTCGATCTTGCCGGCGCCCTCGAGGATGGCCTCGGGCTGCGCGGACGACGATCCGGGCTCGACCTCGAGTGGTGCGGTCACGCGATGGGTCCCCTGCCTCGTTCGATTGGAACCGGGACGATTTCCGGTAGCTGCGGCCTTAACCTGCCGCCATTACTCGCTGGAGTCAAACGCGGAAACGGCTGCGTTGCCCGATCGTGATCGTCAGGAAATCGTCCCGTATCGTGGACAATCCGCAGTAAACCACGGCGTCGTACCCACGGTCGCCGGGACTTCGCCAACCGTTACTGTCATGGCATATTTGTGTCAGCCCGGCTGATTACTTGCGGAGACCGGACAGGTACAGGAACGACAGCGGATTCAGCGCTCCGGACACGTTCTCCACATCCTTGCCCGCGGCCACTGTGAACCGCCCCTGCCAGGCCGGGATCACCGGAGCCTCCCGGGCGAGCACTCCCTGTAGCTGACCGACCAGGTCGTCGCGTTCGAGCCCGTTCTGCTCGGTCGTCTCCTGCTGCAGCAGCTTCACTGCCGCCGAGGAGCGATAGCCGTTCTGGAAGACGCCACCGGTCCGGACGACCGGCGCGAGGTAGTCGTCGGCGTCCGGGTACTCCGGGATCCAGCTCCCGTAGTAGACGTCGTACGTGCCCGCGCGAGCGAGGGTCTGGTACTGCGGCCAGTCCGCGTTCCGCAACGTGACGCGGAACAGGCCCGACGCGTCGAGCTGCCGCTTGAGCTCCAGCACCTCTGCCTTCGCACCGATCCCGTACTGCACCGGGGTCCATCCGATCGTCAGCGGCACCGGTACGGTGATGCCCGCCGCCCTGAGGATCGCCGCGGCAGTCGTCTTGTTCGGCTGCTTGTACTCCGACTTGAACGCGTCCACCTGACCGCCGAACCCGGGCGGCACCAACGAGTACAGCGGCGTCACGTGGTCGCCGTACACCTTCTTCACCAGCGTCTGGCGGTCGAGCAGTTGCGCGAAGGCCTGGCGCACGGCGGGCTTGCGCGACGTCGGCGACTTCATGTGGAAGGCGTAGAACTGGATCGCCGCGTAGTCGGACTCGACCAGCTGGACCCGGTCCGAGGTGCGCAGCTTGTCCTGCAGGCTCGGCCCGAACCCGTGGTACGCCAGATCCGTCTTGCCGGCCGTCACGGTCTGGTACAGCGCTGTCGAGTCCTTCACGAACGTGATCTCGGCGCCGTCGTTCTGGGGCCCGCGCGGACCGCGGTACCCGTCGAAGCGGGCGAGCGTCATCCGCTCCCCCGGCCGGTACGCCGTCAGCCGGTACGGGCCGCTGCCCATCGCCTTGGTGTCGAGCAGCTTGTTCGCCGGGTAGAACTCCTCGTCCACGATCGACCCGGCGGTCGTGGTCAGCAGGTACGGCAGCCGCGCGTCCGGGCTCTTCAGGTTGAACACCGCGGTGAGGTCGTCCGGCGTACTGACCGAGGTCACGGACGAGAACATCGCGGCCGGACCGTTCGGCGTCTTCAGCTTCAGCATCCGCTCGAAGCTGAACTTCACGTCCGACGAGGTCAGTTCGTGCCCGTTCGGGAAGGTCAGTCCTTCTTTCAGGCTGCACGTGTACGTCGTCGGCGAGTCGAACTGGCAGTCCGCGGCGTCCGGCACCGGTGTCGGCTTGCCCGGCATGATCGTCAGCAATGTCTGGTACAGGTTCGCCTCGACGGTGCGCGAGGCAACGTCGTACGGCCCGGCCGGGTCGAGCGAAGTGATCCGATCCGTGGTCGCGAGCCGCAGCACCATCGCCTTCGGCGTCGGCTCACCCGGGTGCGGCGCCTGGTCGTCCGGCTCACCGCACGCCACCAGTGCCACCCCCAGCAGACCCGCCGCGGCCGTCACCGCGCCACGGCGCCACCACTCGATCAACATCTCACCTTCCCCAGCCCGTTACCCCGATCAACGCCCCCGAGGGCTCCAAGTGACGGTAGCTCCTCAACGGAGCAGATCGCGCAGAGCCTCCGGTGTGAGCGGCTCGAGCGAACGGACCACCAGCCGCCGCGGCGCGTCCGGGATCGTCACCCACTGCGGTACGGCGACCACGTACGCGCCGGCCGCCGTACCGGCCTCGGTGCCGGTGTTCGAGTCCTCGATCACCACGCACCGGGTCGGGTCGACGCCGAGCTTGCGGGCCGCGGTCAGGTACGGCTCCGGGTGCGGCTTGCCGTGCGTCACCTCGTCGCCGGCGACGATCACGTCGAACGGGTCGGGCCGCAGGTGACCGAGCACCGCGTCGATCATGTTCCGGTACGACGCCGACACCAGTGCGCAGGGGATCTCCTCCTTGCGCAGCGCCCGGAGCAACTCGACCGCGCCCGGCTGGAAGTTGACTTCCCTGCGAAGCTCCTCGACCACCTCGCCGAACATCCGCTCGGCGAGTTCCTCGGCGGTGATCACGCCGGCCGGGATCCGGGCCATCCAGACGTCGACCGCGTCCCGCAGGTCGCTGCCGATCAGGGTCAGGCAGTCCTCCTCGGTCCACGTCGCGCCGAGCTCGGCCAGCAGCCGCAACTGCACCTCGGCCCAGGTCTTCTCGGAGTCGACCAAGGTTCCGTCCATGTCCCAGAGCACCGCTTGCAGGGTTTGTTCCGGGTGCACAGTGCAGCTCCTTCGTGAGGGTCGGCGCGATCGGTTCGCGGAACCATTTTCCCGTGCGGCCCCGGAACCGGCCGCCGCGGGGTGCCGTCCGTGCCCCTGCCATGCCCGTGTTGAGCCCGTGTCGAGCCCCTGCCGACACGTTCCGCTGGGCGTGAAACGCGGCGCGCGCACCCCCGCGACCACGTAGGCTGGCACTCCGGTTTCCGGCGACCCCGCCGGATGGCACAGAGACGACAGGGGGCCTGCGAGTGGTTGATCTCGCGAACCTGAGGGACCCGGTCGTGATCGCCGCGTTCGAGGGCTGGAACGACGCGGCCGAGGCGGCCACCGGAGCGGTCGACCATCTGATCGACGAGTGGGACGCCGAGCTCGTCACCGCGATCGACCCCGAGGACTACTACGACTTCCAGGTGAACCGCCCCACCGTCGGCTTCGACGAGGACGGCGAGCGCCGCCTGACCTGGCCGACCACCCGGGTGTACGTCGCCCGGCCCGAGGACACCGACCGCGACGTGCTGCTGATCCGCGGCATCGAGCCGAACATGCGCTGGCGCGGCTTCTGCCAGGAACTGCTCGAGGTGGTCGACGAGTCGAACGCGCAGCTCGTCGTGGTGCTCGGCGCACTGCTCGCCGACTCCCCGCACACCCGGCCGATCCCCGTCTCGGCGACGTCGTCCGACCCGGAGCTGGCCGCGTCGTGGAGCCTCGAGCCGTCGACGTACGAAGGCCCGACCGGCATCACCGGCGTCTTCGCCGACCTCTGCGGCACTCTCGGCGTACCGTCGGTGTCGATCTGGTCCGCGATCCCCCACTACATCGCCAGCACGCCGTGCCCGAAGGCCTCACTCGCGTTGCTGGGCAAGGTGGAAGCTCTGCTGGATCTGCAGATCCCGGACGGCGACCTGCCGGAGCTGGCCCGGGCCTGGCAGCGCGGAGCCGACGAGCTCAGCGAGGAGGACCCCGAGGTCGCGGAGTACGTGCACTCCCTGGAGGAGCAGCGCGACACCGCCGACCTGCCGGAGGCCACCGGCGACGCGATCGCCGCGGAGTTCGAGCGCTACCTACGCCGCCGCAACAAGAACCACCCAGGCGACTAGGGCCCAGACCGGCCGTCGGGTCGCCCACCACACGATCCGCGTCACCGCCTGGCGGAGTAGCACGACACGGCCGCGTCGGCCGAGGTCCCCGGACTTCACACCTGCGGACTGGGGAGGATTTGACCCTGGACTGGGGAGGATTCACCCCCCGAATCGGGCCGGAATCCTCCCCACTCGCGCCAGCCTCCGCCACGGATCGGAGGACGAGGCTAGAGTTCCGCGGCGGCGGTGGTGATCACGTCGTCGAGGACTGCGCGGGAGTTGGTCAGGTCGGCGATCATGCGGTCGATCCGGTCGCGCTCGGCGGTCAGGTCCGTGACGAGCTGCGGTGTGGCGCGCTCGTTCGGGCCGCCGTCGGGGTCGCGCATGCACGGGAGCAGCTCGGCGATCTTCTTGCTGTGCAGTCCGGCCGCGAACAGCTCCTGGATCAGGATCACCCGGTCGACCGCGCTCTCGGGGTAGTCGCGTTGACCGCCGGAGGTCCGGTCGGACACCAGCAGTCCCTGCTGCTCGTAGTACCGCAGCGACCTCTCGCTCACCCCGGTCCGCCGGGCCAGCTCACCGATCCGCATCCCCAGTCCTCCCGCCGGACTTGAACTTGACACTGATGTCAGATTTTACCGTGTCTGTATGACACTCGAACTCTTCGACTACAGCCCCATCACCGAACGCCCGCAGCTGACCTGGCCCGAGGGTAAGCGGGTCGCCTTCTACGTCGGCCTGAACGTCGAGCACTTCCTCGTCGACCGGCCGTCCACCAGCATCTGGCCGCTCGAGCTGGTCCCGGACGCGCTCAACTACGGCTGGCGCGACTACGGCGCCCGGGTCGGCATCTGGCGGATCATCGACATCCTGGACAAGCACGGCATCCGGGCCAGCACGCTGGTCAACTCGATGGTTGCCGAGCACAACCCGCAGATCATCAAGGCCGGCGTCGAACGCGACTGGGCCTGGCTGGCTCACGGCAGCACGAACTCGATCCTGCACACCGGCCTGGAGGCGGACGAGGAGCGCAAGGTCCTCACCGAGATCGTCGACACGATCCACAACGCGAGCGGTAGCCGGCCGAAGGGCTGGATGGGACCGGCCCTCACGGAGACGTTCAACACGCCCAAACTGCTCGCCGAGCTCGGCCTGAAGTACGTCCTGGACTGGACCAACGACGACCAGCCCTACCGGCTGAACGTCCCCGGCATGATCAGCGTCCCGTACACCCTCGGGCTGAACGACCTCGGCCTGTTCCTGCGCGGTACGTCCGGCCCCGAGTTCCTCCAGATGGTCAAGGACCAGTACGACGTACTGCGCGACGAGTCCGAGCACAGCGGCCGGGTGATGGCGCTCGCGCTGCACCCGTTCGTGATCGGCCAGCCGTTCCTGGCGAAGTACCTCGACCTCGCACTGGAGTACATCGCGTCGCAGCCCGACGTCTGGCTCACCACCAGCGACGAGATCGCGGAGCACTACCTCAAAGCCTGATCCCGAGCAGCGCATCGACCGCCTGGGCGACGAGCGCCGGCGCCGACGGATCGTCGCCGTTGGTCTCGGCCCAGGTGTCGATCGCGGACAGCGCCGCCACGCTGTCCAGGTCGTTGGTCAGCGCGGCCCGTACGGCATCGACCGCGGCGGCACCGTCGGGACCCGAGCCCCGGCTGATCGCGCCACGCCACACGTCCAGGCGCTCCTGCGCGTCGAGCAGCACCGACGACGTCCAGAACCAGTCGGTGCGGTAGTGGTGCGCGAGCAGCGCCAGCCGGATCGCCATCGGGTCGGACCCGGCCTGGCGCTCCTTCGAGACCAGCACCAGGTTGCCCTTCGACTTCGACATCTTCTCGCCGTCCAGCCCGACCATCGCCTGGTGCACGTACGCGCGGGCGAACGGGTGCTTCCCGGTCGCCACCTGCGCACCGCTGGCGGACATCTCGTGGTGCGGGAAGATCAGGTCGGACCCACCACCCTGCACGTCGAACGACATGCCCAGGGTATCCAGCGCGATCGCCGAACACTCGACATGCCAGCCGGGCCGGCCGCGACCGACGGCCGAGTCCCAGGCCGGTTCCCCCGGACGCTCGTGGCGCCACAGCAGGCTGTCCAACGGGTCCTGCTTGCCCGCCCGCTCCGGGTCGCCGCCGCGCTCGGCGAACAGCGCCGTCATCGTCTCCCGGTCGTAGCCGGACACACCGCCGAAGGCCGGGTCCGCCTTCACCGCGAAGTACAGGTCGCCGTCGACCGAGTAGACCGCGCCGGACCGGCGCAGGTCCTCGACCGCCTGCGCCACCAGGTCGACCGACTCGACCACGCCGACGTAGTTCTGCGGCGGGATCACCCGCAGCGCGGTCATGTCGTCGCGGAACAGCTGGATCTCGCGCAGCGCCAGGTCTGTCCAGTCGACCCCGGTCGCGGCCGCCCGCTCGAGCAGCGGGTCGTCGACGTCGGTGATGTTCTGCGTGTAGTGGACGTCGTACCCGGCGTCCCGCCACATCCGGTTGATCAGGTCGAACGTCACGTACGTCGCCGCATGGCCCATGTGCGTGGCGTCGTACGGCGTGATGCCGCACACGTACATCCGCGCGGTGCCGCCGTCGGCCGGAGGCACCTCGACCAGTCCGCCCGAGGCGGTGTCGTGGAGCCGCAGCCTCCGGGCCGGGCCCGGCACGACCGGGATGTCTGGAGTTGTCCACGCCTGCATGGTCTGGAGCTTATGCCAGCCCGATTCCGGTGCCACGACACGGTTCCACTCCCCGGTCCCCCGCGCGCCCGGCGGCCGGGTGAGGTAGGGACCCCGCCGGCCGCTAGCCTCGCGACGGTGAACGCACCCGAGGACTTCAGCCCCGAGTTCCAGGCGTACGGCGGCTGGGTCGCCGCCGCCGCGATCCACCAGCAGGACCTGTTCAACGACGCGATCGGCGACGGTGACCTGTTCGCGGATCTGACCGCACGCACCCTCAGCGGCGAGCGGGTCGCCCTGGGCGGCGTCTCACTGCTCGGCAGCCTCTCGCACCTCGACAACACCTGGCTGTGGGGATGGGCGAACCCGGGCTTCGGGCCGGAGGCTCCCGCGGTGGCGTCGACGCTGGCGATCCGCGACTTCGGCGGGCAGCACGACATCGCCGAGTTCATCACCGAGAGCCCTGACCTCAATGGTTTCCCGCAGCCGGCCCAGGCAGGCGCCACTCTCGCGATCACCGCGGCGACCGTGCTCGGCGGCCGCGGAGTCTGGTCGACGTCGATCAACGACGGTCAGGGGCACGTGTACCTGCACGTCGCCGACGAGCAACTCCCGCTGGGTGGGTTCGATCCGTTCGTCACACCGCGGCTGCTGCTGACCGCGGTCGGCGTGTTCCCGACCGACCACCGGCGCATCGTCCGCGGCTACTTCCAGCACCACGGGATCCAGTACGCCGAGACGCCGGACACCATCGCCGGCACGGCGCCGGACGGCAGCAAGCTCGCCGTCGCCTTCGACGAGTACGGCCGCCTCGGCAACGTCAGCGTCGAACCCGCCTAGAACGCAGGCCAGGGAATGGCCGGCCAGTCCTCACTGGGGAACGGGAAGATCCCGGTCTTCAGCAGCGCCGCACACCGCTCGCGGGTCGCGGTCAGCTCGACGGCCGTGATCAGCTCACACAGCTGCGTCCCGAGTCCACCCGCGAGTTGGTCGGCCAGCTTCCGTACGTCGTCCAGCAGCTCGGCGGGGATGGGATCACCGGCCCAGCCCCACAGCACCGTGCGCAACTTGTCGTCGGCGTTGAAGGTGACACCGTGGTCGACCCCGAAGACGCGGCCGTCGCCGGGGTTCAGCACGTGGCCGCCCTTGCGGTCGGCATTGTTGACCACGGCATCGAACACCGCCATCCGCCGGAGCGCGTCGTTCTCCGCGTGCACGAGGGTCACCGGGTTGTGCCGGCCGTCGAGCGCGTCGAAGACGCCGACCCAGCCCTTCGGGACCCGGCCCTGCGGGACGATGTCGACCAGCTCGGTCTCCCCCGCCGGCAGCTCGGCCTCGTCGATCCACAGCTGCACCATGCCCTCGCCGAGCGGGCCGTCGCGCAACAGCGTCGGCGGCACCACCGACCAGCCGAGCGCCTCGGACACGACGTACGCCGCGTACTCGCGCTGGGCCAGCGTGCCGTCGGGGAAGTCCCACAGCGGGCGCTCCCCCTGGACCGGTTTGTAGACGACCGTCGCCGTCCGGTCCCCCTGGCTGACCGAGCCCTGGAACGTACCGTTCGACGCGGCCACCAGCCGGCCGTGCAGGGACAGCTCCCCGTGGGCGAGCAGGTCCTGGTCGATCATTCCGGCAGATGCCTGCGGTAGCCGTTGGCGCGCGGACAGATGTGGCCGTCCGCGTCGATCGGCCGGCCGCAGAACGGGCAGCTCGGCCGCCCGGACGCGACCAGCGCGACGGCCCGCCGGGCGAACGCGCGGGCCTGCTCCTCGCTGATCCGGACGATGAACACCTCGGCGTCCTCGGCGTCCATCGCGGCCTGGACCGGGTCGGCCTCCTCCAGCTCGGCCTGCTCGCCGGTGACGACCGCGAACACCTCGATCACCACCCGCTCGGCGTCGGCCTCCCAGGCCAGCGTCATGGTGCCGGCCCGGAACTCCTCCTCGATCGGCTGCTCGAGCGGGTCGGTGTCGTCCACACCGTTGGGGGTGACCGGGTCCCGGTCGAACCGCCGCGCGACCTCGTCCAGCATCACGTCGAGCCGCTCCGCGAGCGCCATCACCTGTTCCTTCTCACAGGCCACCGAGGTCAGCCGGACACCGGCCCGGGCCTGCAGGAAGAAGGTTCTGGCACCGGGTTCTCCCACGGTGCCGGCGACGAACCGATCCGGGTCGTCGTACGAATGAACAACACGCGCCATGTGTAGAACCCTAGAACATGGCCGGTCGTCCCGTGCCGTCGCGAGCAGGTGCTCGGTGGTGTAGCTGGGTGTGCTGGTGGCGAGGTTTCGATGCGGAGCATCGTGACCTTGCCACCAGTGCAGCCAGATGCGCCACCGGGTGCCGCGCAGTAGGCACGGGACGACCGGCCATGTTCTTGTTACCGTCCGCCGACCACTGCGTCGGAAGACTGTTTCCTGGCCCGGCCCTTGGCCGGTGGTTCGGGGATCAGCGACTGCAGTTCGCTGCCGGAGTCGTTCAGCCGGACCAGGAACGGCCGGGTCGCGGTGTAGGTGATGATCGTGGTCGACGCGGTGTCGACCACGATCCGCTGGAACGTGTCCAGGTGCTGCCCGAGCGCGTCGGCGACGATCGCCTTGATCACGTCGCC
>Ga0164241_10006755_pt1 | contig 10398 bp, 7 predicted proteins | sample OricomyardsoilBY_FD_108780 | JGI IMG/M metagenome (GOLD analysis project Ga0164241, IMG submission 108780) | Backyard soil microbial communities from Emeryville, California, USA - Original compost - Back yard soil (BY) | ecosystem: Environmental > Terrestrial > Soil > Unclassified | place: USA... | reverse complement strand
GACGGTGGTCGCGTCGTCGCGCGCACGCTCGACCACAACTCCGGCGGGGCGGGGGGGTTCCACGAGGGTCTGGGATGGGCCGTCGAGCGCGGGGCCGACCTGGTCTGGCTGATGGACGACGACGGGCTACCGGAGCCGGACTGCCTCGACCTGCTGCTGGCGCACGCCGGCGACCTGGACTTCTGGGGCCCGGTCGTCGTCGACGAGCAGGACCCCGAGCGACTGGTGTTCCCGATCCGGCTCCCCGGGGGCGCGCGCGTCGTGCACGCCATGGCCGACGTACGCCGCGCCGCCGAGGAAGGCCTGATCCGCGGCATCGTGATCCCGTTCAACGGCGTGCTCGTGACGCGCGACCTCGTGCAGCGGATCGGCCTGCCGCGCGCAGAGTTCTTCATCTGGGGCGACGACCACGAGTACCGGCTGCGCGCCGAAAGGGCCGGCGCGTGTGTCGCCACCGTGGTCGACGCTCGCGTCCGCCACCCCTCAGTCGGGGCGCTCGGCACCCCCATGGCCTTCGGGCGTACGACGTACAACGACACCCCGAGCGACCTCAAGCACTACTGCATGGCGCGCAACAACCTGGTCAACCTCCGTGAGTACGGCGGCACGCTGCACGCGCTCGCGTTCGTCGCCAAGACGCTGTGGTTCTACACCTTCACCCGACGCGATCCCGGGCGGATCCGGCTCAGCATCGGCGCCTGGCGCGATGCTCTGAGCGGTGACTTCACCGGCCATGAGAGGTTCCTGCGGTGACCGAGACCGTGGCCGTCGTCGTCGTCACGTTCAACCGGGCCGACCTGCTCGCGCGGACCCTGGACGGCCTCGCCGCGCAGACCCATGCGCCGAACGCCGTGATCGTGGTCGACAACGCCAGCACCGACCACACCGGCGAGATTCTGGACGCGCACCAGGCAACGCTTGGGCTGCCGCTGCACCGCATCCACCTCGAGACCAACACCGGCGGGGCCGGCGGCTTCCGAGCGGGGGTGGGGGCCGCGTACGAACAGGGCTTCGACCGGATCTGGCTGATGGATGACGACGTGGTGCCGGCCGCTGACTGTCTGGCCGTGCTGATGGCGATCGACGAGCCCTGCCTGATGTCCGTGCGCGAGGACACCCGCGGTCATCTCGTCGAGAAGGCCGCCATCGACTTCGACCTGAACCGTCCCTGGTCGATCCGCCCGAAGCGCGCCAGCGTGGAGACGTCGTACGGCGAGCGCTCGGCGATGCCCGATCGGGTCGAGCTCCACAACATCGCCTTCGAGGGCTTCCTGGTACGCCGTGAGGTGATCACGGCGGTCGGCCTGCCCGACGACTCCTTCTTCATCTTCTACGACGACGTCGACCTCGCCCTGCGGGCCCGTCGAGCGGGCTACCGGATCTGGGCGGTGCGCGACGCCGTCCTCGTGCGGCAGCTCGACTTCGACCAGCAGCACGCGCTCGACACGTGGAAGGGCTACTACATGTATCGCAACCTGTTCGCGGTGCACTTCCGGTACGGCGCGAACCCCCTGGTCCGCGCCAAGCCCTATGCCATCACCGCCGCGGTCGTGGCCCTGAGTCCCATCCGAGGCGGCAGGGCCGAGGCAGGAAACGTGATCCGCGCCATCCGCGGCGCTCGGGCGATGCGCTCGATTCCAGGTTCGACCCCCCTCCCTCGGTAGACTGCCGGAACGACCCGCACAGGGACTGATCAGGAGTTTTCACCTTGTCCAAGCCCGACCTCGTCGTCGTCGGCTCCGGATTCTTCGGCCTCACCATCGCAGAACGGTGCGCCAACGAACTCGGCCTCGACGTCCTCGTCCTCGAGCGTCGCCGCCACCTCGGCGGCAACGCCTACAGCGAGGCCGACCCCGAGACCGGTATCGAGGTGCATGTGTACGGCGCGCACCTCTTCCACACCTCCAACGAGCGGGTGTGGGAGTACGTCAACCGGTTCACGTCGTTCACGAACTACCAGCACCGGGTGTTCGGCCAGTACGACGGGCAGGTCTACTCGCTGCCGATGAACCTCGGGCTGATCAACCAGTTCTTCGGTCGCAGCCACACCCCGGACGAGGCGCGGGAGCTGATCGCCAAGCAGGCCAGCGAGTTCGAGACGGACCGGGCCCGCAACCTCGAGGAGAAGGCGATCAGCCTGATCGGCCGGCCCCTCTACGAGGCGTTCATCAAGGGCTACACCGCCAAGCAGTGGCAGACCGACCCGACCGCGCTGAGCGCGGACATCATCACCCGGCTCCCGGTGCGCTACAACTTCGACAACCGCTGGTTCAACGACACCCATGAGGGCCTGCCCGTCGACGGCTACACCGCGTGGCTGACGAAGATGGCCGACCATCCGAAGATCGAGGTGCGGCTGAACACCGACTTCTTCGACGCGGCCAACGGGCTGCGCGAGGAGTTCACCGGGAAGGTGCCGATCGTCTACACCGGCCCGGTCGACGAGTACTTCGGTCACAGCGAGGGCCGCCTGTCCTGGCGGACCGTCGATCTCGAGGCCGAGGTCCAACACGTCGACGACTTCCAGGGCTGCGCGGTGATGAACTACAACGACCAGGACGTGCCCTGGACCCGCATCCACGAGTTCAAGCACTTCCACCCGGAGCGCACCTACCTCCCGGGCAAGACCGTGATCGTGCACGAGTACAGCCGCTTCGCCGAGGACGACGACGAGCCGTACTACCCGATCAACACCGCCGAGGACCGCGCGAAGCTGAAGCGATATCGAGAGCTCGTCAAGCAGGAGGCCGCCGACAACCAGGTGCTCTTCGGCGGGCGTCTCGGCACCTACAAGTACCTCGACATGCACATGGCGATCGGTTCGGCCCTGTCCATGTTCGACAACAAGCTCCGCCCGCACTTCGCCGACGGCGACGTGCTGGCCAGTGGAGGAGTCGACGAATGACCACACGTGTGCTGCAGCGGCAGATCATGCCGCTGGACCGGGACTTCGACGTGCTGGCGCTGTACGTCGACCCCGAGGAGGCCAAGCTCGACACCGACCGGTACGCCGTCGGTGGCAACCGAGGGGCCAAGGATCTCAACAACGCGGCGATCCGCCAGTCGATCTCCACGGGCGCCTCGATCCATCCGGACCAGATCGAGTCGCGCACCTCGGTGCGGGTCCGCTCGGGTGAGCGTCTCTCGTTCGGCACCTACTTCAACGGCTTCCCGGCGAGCTACTGGCGCCGGTGGACGATCGTCGACCAGGTCACGCTCACCGTCGAGGTGCAGGGCAGCGGTGCGACCGTGATCGTCTACAAGTCGATGGCCAAGGGCCACTCGCAGCGGGTCGCGGCCGAGTCCACGTCGGACGACCAGCCCACTCGATTCACCTTCGACCTCACCCTGAGGCCCTTCATCGACGGCGGCTGGTACTGGTACGACGTCGTCGCGGGTGACGACGACGTGGTCGTCGCGTCCGCTGAATGGACGGCCGACGTGCCGGCCGACCGCGCCGACCACGGCACGGTCGACATCGCGATCACCACGATGAACCGACCTGACTACGTCGCCAAGCTGATCACACAGATCGGCGAGACGGAGGAGCTGCGTCCCTACCTCGACCAGGTGATGGTGATGGAGCAGGGCACGCAGGTGATGCGCGACTCGGAGTTCTTCCCGGCGGCGGAGAAGTCGCTGGGCGACCTCCTCCGCGTCATCGAGCAGGGCAACCTCGGCGGGTCCGGCGGCTACGCCCGAGGCCAGCTCGAGTCGGTGCGCAAGGGCACCGCGACGTACGCGCTGATGATGGACGACGACGTGGTGTGCGAGCCCGAGGGCATCATCCGGGCGGTCACGTTCGGCGATCTCGCCAAGAACCCGACGATCGTCGGCGGCCACATGTTCAACATCTACAAGCGGTCGGTACTACACAGCTTCGGCGAGGTCGTGCAGCCCTGGCGGTTCTGGTGGCAGACCCGACTCGACGGTTACAGCGAGTGGGACTTCGCGGCCCGCAACCTGCGCTCGTCACGCTGGCTCCACAAGCGGGCGGACGTCGACTTCAACGGCTGGTTCATGTGCCTGATCCCACGTCAGGTCCTGGAGCGGGTCGGGCTGTCACTGCCGCTCTTCCTCAAGTGGGACGACAGCGAGTTCGGGCTCCGCGCGAAGGAGGCGGGATTCTCGACCGTGTCGTTCCCGGGCGCGGCCGTCTGGCACATCCCGTGGACCGACAAGAACGACGGGCTCGACTGGCAGTCCTACTTCCACCAGCGCAACCGCTTCATCGCCGCGCTGCTCCACTCGCCGTACCCGCGGGGCGGTCGGATGGTCCGCGAGTCGCTCAACCACCAGATCAAGCACCTCGTCTCGATGCAGTACGCCACGGTCGAGCTGCGCCACCAGGCTCTGGTCGACGTGCTCGAGGGTCCGTACGCGCTCCACGAGAAGCTGCCGACCCGGCTGGCCGAGGTCAACGCGATGGCCAAGCAGCACACCGACATGCAGCTGCACACCGACCGCGACGAGCTGCCGCCGGTACGCCGCAAGAAGCCCCCGCGGAAGGGCCGCGTGACCTATGAGGTCCCAGGACGCCTGTCCCTCCTCGTGACCGCCGGGCTGTCGCCGCTGCGTCAGCTGCGAGGGGTGCGTCCGATGTCGCAGGAGTTCCCCGAGGTCGAGCTCACCGCGATGGATGCCGCCTGGTACCGCCTGGCTAGCTTCGACTCGGCCGTGGTGTCGATGAACGACGGCACGTCGGCCGCGCTCTACCGCCGAGACCCGGAGCGGTTCCGCGACCTGATGCGCAAGACGATCGAGATCCACGAGCGCTTCCGGCGGGAGTGGCCGCGGCTTGCCCAGGAGTACCGCGCGGCCCTGGCCGACATCACGTCCCCCGAGGCCTGGGAGCAGACGTTGCGGCCCTGGACCGAATCCGAGGAGTGAGCGACCACATGAGTGCCCCCGTGGCACCGGCGGACAAGCGCCGCGTGGATGCCCCAATGCGCCCGCCGTGGTCGCAGCAGGGCCTCCTCGAGGTGTTCCGTCACCGCTACATCCTCACCCTGCTGGTACGCCGCGAGATCGCTGCGCGCTACCAGGGCTCGGTGCTCGGGCTGCTCTGGTCGTATCTCAACCCGTTGTCGCAGTTCCTCATCTACTACTTCGTGATGGGGATCCTCTTCGGGCGGGCCCAGCGCACCGAGGACTTCGCGATCCACGTCTTCTGCGGCCTGATCGTCGTGCACTTCTTCGTGGAGACGATGAACGCCGGCACCAGGTCGATCGTCCGCAACAAGTCGTTGGTGCAGAAGATGGCGGTGCCCCGGGAGATGTTCCCGGTCGCCTCGATGCTGGTGTCGCTGTTCCACGTGGCCCCGCAGGTGCTGATCCTGCTGGTCGCCACCTTGATCGCGGGCTGGCAGCCGGACCCGGTGGGTCTGATCTATGGCGTTCTCGGGTTGCTGATCGCGATGATCCTCGGCACCGCGATGGCGCTGATGTTCAGCGCGGCCAACGTCTTCATGCGCGACATCTCGAACGCCGTGAGCATCCTGAGCAACTTCGTCCGGTTCGGCGTCCCGATGATGTACCCCTACGCGCTGGTCGCCGCGCGCTTCCGCGGGCACACCGACCTCTACCTGCTGAACCCGATGACCCAGTCGGTGCTCTGCTTCCAGCGCGCGTTCTGGGTCGGCGCCACCGACGACCCGGCTCGCACCGCGGCCATCGACCTGCCACCTGACTTCTTCTTCCTGACGGTGCGGGCACTGGCGATCAGCTTCGCGGTCCTGGTCTTCGCACAGTCGACGTTCACGCGGCTCGAGCGCCGCATCCCGGAACGGCTGCTGTGATGGGCCGCAAGTCCGACACCCGGTCGATCGTCGTCCGCCACGTGTCCAAGACGTTCACCCTGCGCTACCACCGGACGCTGAAGCAGATGTCGGTCGCGATGCTGAGGCAGCAGGAGCTCTCCGACTCGTTCCTCGCGGTCGACGACGTGTCGTTCACGGTGCAGCAGGGCGAGTCGATCGGGCTGATGGGCCTGAACGGCTCGGGCAAGAGCACGCTGCTGAAGATGATCAACGGGATCATGCGTCCCGACTCGGGCAAGGTGCTCACGCGTGGCCGCACGGCGGGCCTGATCGCCACCGGCGCCGGCTTCCACGCGCAGCTCTCCGGCCGCGACAACGTGTACCTGAACGCCGCGATCCTCGGCATGACCGAGGCCGAGACGCGGCGCAAGTTCGACGACATCGTCGAGTTCGCCGACATCGGCAAGTTCCTGGACTCGCCCGTCGGCCACTACTCCTCCGGCATGTTCGCCCGGCTCGGATTCGCGGTCGCCATCCACGTCGACGCCGACATCTTCTTGGCCGACGAGGTGCTCGCCGTCGGCGACCGCCCGTTCAAGAAGAAGTGCCTGGCGAAGATGCAGGAGATCCGCGACGGCGGCACCACCTTGTTCTACGTCAGCCACTCGGCGGGCAGCGTCCGCAAGATGTGTGAGCGCGTGCTCGTCCTCGAGAAGGGCCGCCTGATGTTCGACGGCGGCGTCGACGAGGGCATCAAGTTCCTGCACTACGACGACGACAAGGAGAGCGCCCTCGACACCGAGGACGAGCTCGACGAGGAGATGGGAGCAGACATCTGACGCGCTTCGCGCGTTGGGTGTGCGTCCCGGGCCGTCGTGGGGGCGCCCGGAGCGGACTCCCATCGGGGGCTGGGTTCGCCGTGTCGCCGGGTACGCCGCGCGTGGGCGACACCTCGTCCGGCGCCACGCCGAACTTCTACGCCCCCGATGGCAGCCCTCTCCGTCCGCCCGTGCAGCACGCGGGTACGCGGTGGGATGGGGTCGGTGAGATTGCCACGGACTACTTACTGCACCAGGAAGCAGAAGGGGTGGCCGGCGGGGTCGCGCATCACGAAGAGCGGCTCGCCGTCGTCTGCACTGCGGTCGTACAGCAGTGAGGCGCCGAGCGCTTCGGCACGACCGCGGTGACGCCGGAGCTCCTCGACCGAGGGAACCTTGAAGTCCATGTGCATCTGCATCGGCACGCGCTCCGACGGCCAGGTCGGGGGAGTGGTGTCGAGCTTCTGCTGGACGGTCACCACCCGGTTGCCGTCGACGTCAAGCAGGACGAGCCAGTCGGCGTCGTCCGGGCTGCCGTCGGTGGGCGGCTCCTCGCCCTCGCGGTAGTGAAGCCCGAGGAGCTCGCGGTAGAACTCCGCCAGGCCTCGGCAGTCCGCCGCGTCGATCGCGGTGTGCAGGAGCACGGGGTAGTCAGTCACGGCGCCTCCTGGGTTGAGTGCTCACGTTAACGTCGATGGATTTCGAGATTCGGAGCAAGCTCCGAATCCGGGCCTCGACGGCGTGTCGACTGGAAAGTACACCATTGTAGTTACTCAGAACTTCTTCCCGGTTCGTGTGACTGGTGTGAAACTTGCTGCTCGTGTGACTCCTTCCCCCACACATCTGGAGCATCGCGTGACCCCGAATCGCAGCCGCTTCGTCACGGCCTGCCAGCAGCTGCTGGCGCTCGCCGTGGTGCTGGCTGCACTCACCCCGGCGGCCAGCATCGTCACGTTGGACGTCGTCGGAACGGGCCCTGGGGTAGGCGGCGGAGCCGGTCCTGCCCTCGACCCGCCGACGGGCCTGGCGGCGTACACCGCGCAGGCCCAGCAGAGGTCGCGGGTGCCCACCGCGCCGGTGAAGCCCCACGTCAGGGAGGTGCAGCTGACCTCACCGAGCGGTGCCGCGGGTCAGGGCCTGTCGTCGACGTCAGAGCGCCTGGAACCCGCAAGAGGCGGGGCTTCCACGCTGACCTCGGCGCCGCAGACCGTCACCGGATTCGGTGAGGTGGGCGTCACCTGGGCGCACGGCATCCACCTTCCGGAGGCGGAGCTCTCCGTCAGCGCCCGCACACGCACGGACGGCGACTGGACACCCTGGAGTGAGGTGCCCTACGACCCGGAGCACGGCCCCGACCCCGGCTCGGCCGAGGCGCGGCACGCACGTCCGGGCACCGAACCGGTCCTGGTCGGGAAGGTCGGGAAGGTCCAGGTGCGCGTGGAGTCGCGCAGCGCGCTACCGGCCGACATGAAGCTGGCCGTCGTCTCGCCCGGGAAGTCCAGCGACTCCGCCGAGGAGCACGCTGCTCTCGACACCAGCACGATGGACGGCGACGACGGCACCGACTCGGTGTACGCCGAGCCCGCGACGTCCGGGAGCTCGGTGGCGGGCGCCGACGACACCGTCCGGCTCGCCGCCGCGGTGTTCACCCCCAAGCCCGTGATCTACTCGCGCAAGCAGTGGGGGGCCGATGAGCGGATCCGCGGCAAGTCCTCGCTGCACTACGGCGACGTCCACGCGGGGTTCGTGCACCACACGGTCAACGCCAACGACTACTCGCGGTCCGAGGTGCCCGGAATCCTGCGCAGTATCTACGCCTACCACGTGAAGTCCAGGGGCTGGAGCGACATCGGTTACAACTACCTGATCGACCGGTTCGGTCGCATCTGGGAGGGCCGGTACGGCGGGATCGACCGCGCGGTCGTGGGCGCTCACACCCTGGGCTACAACGACGACTCGTTCGCGGCGTCGGCGATCGGCAACTTCCAGATCACCAAGCCGAGCAAGGCGATGATCCAGGCGTACGCCGCACTCTTCGCGTGGAAGCTCTCGCTGCACGGCGTCGACGCCGACTCGACACACCAGTGGGTCACCAAGCGGTGGTTCCAGGCGATCAACGGGCACCGCGACGCGGCGGCCACGCTCTGCCCGGGGCAGTACTTGTACAACAAGATCCCCAGCATCCGCAGGCTCGCTGCGGCCGCGCAGCGCGGGTGGACGGGCCGGCAGCTCGAGTCCAACCTGGGGTCGACCCCCGCGCCGGACATCGTCGTCCGCCGGGCGAGTGACGGCGAGGCGTTCGTCGTCCCGACCGGGGGACTGTTCCGCTTCCCGCCGGCCGGCACCGTCGCCTCAGGGGCGGCCGATGGGACTCAGCTCGTCGTGACCCGCGACATCACCGGCGATCGCTACGGCGACCTGCTGGTCCGCGAGGCCGACGGGGCGCTGGAGGTCCGGCCGGGCAGTGCCGCCGGGAGGTTCGGTGACGCGTCGAAGGTGCTGAGGTCCTTCCGCGGCCTCGACCAGGTGCTCGCGCCGGGTGATCTCAACGGCGACGGCCGCAACGATCTCGCGGCCCGCAACCCAGCCACCGGCGCGCTGATGGCCTTCCTGCAGAAGGCCGACGGCGACTTCCGCAAGGAGCGGGTCGGCACCGGCTGGGGCTCCTTCGTCCTGATCACTGCCGCCGGCGACCTGGACGGCGACGGGCACTCGGATCTCGTTGCGCTCGACGCCGACCGCCGGCTCTGGTGGTTCGCCGGGCGCGGTGACGCGACGTTCGCCAAGGGTGTCCGGGTCCCCGGCCGATTCGGGGGGTACGACGTGATCGCAGGCGCCGGCGACCTCAGTCACGACGGCAAGGCGGACCTCTTCGTGCGGCAGCGCAAGACCGGCGCCAGCTATGTGCTGCCCGGCACCGGGGACGGGACGTTCGGGCGCAAGCTCGGCCCGATCACCCGGTCCGCCCGGGAGGCCGACCTGGCGGTCGGCCAGGTCGACGGGTCCAAGGCAGCCGACATCGTCGCGCTGGACGGCAGCAAGGTGAGGGCCTGGATCAACTCCGGTGGGTTCACCGTCGGCCGACCCATCGACACCCGGGCCGATTTCTCTGGCGTGAACCGGATCCTGGTCGTCGGCGACTGGGACCGCGACGGGTACGCGGACGTCGTCACGCGGCAGAGCAGATCTGGCAACCTCCGCCTGTGGCGGGGCGACGGCCACGGCCACCTGACCCGCGCGCTGACGCTCGCCAAGGCCTTCGGGAGCGTGAGCAAGCTCGCGGCAGTGGGCGACATGACCGGCGACGGGTTCCCGGACCTGGTCGGACAGCCGCGCGGCGGAGTGCTGCGCGTCTACCCGGGCAAGGGGATGGCCGGGTTCAAGAAGTCCTACCCGGTCTACGGCGCCGTCAAGAAGGGCACCCCGATCGGGATCGGGCGTTGGGACTCGGACGGCGCCCCGGACAGCCTGCTGCGGCGCGGCGGTGACCTCACGCTGCTGCACGGCAACGGTCCGGGCGGGTTGCACGCCCCGTCGAGGCTCGCGGCCGACGTCACGGCGTACGACTGGGTGATCGGGATCAGCGACCTGAGGGGCAAGGGCCACCCGGACCTGATCGTGCGGAACAAGAACAACGGGAGGCTCTACGCCCTGCCGGGCCGCGGGGGCGGGGTCAAGGCACCGATCTATCTCGGCAGCGGCTTCGGAGGCTACGACCTGGCCGGCTAGCAGGTGCCTGCCGGCGTGAACCGGTCGGTCACCCGCTCGTCGATCGCGATCTGCTCGCGTCTCTCCACCGAGGCGTGGGCGACCAGGACCAG
>Ga0164241_10006754_pt1 | contig 10399 bp, 9 predicted proteins | sample OricomyardsoilBY_FD_108780 | JGI IMG/M metagenome (GOLD analysis project Ga0164241, IMG submission 108780) | Backyard soil microbial communities from Emeryville, California, USA - Original compost - Back yard soil (BY) | ecosystem: Environmental > Terrestrial > Soil > Unclassified | place: USA... | reverse complement strand
TGGTCGGGCCGAGTGGAGCCGGAAAATCGAGCTTCGCGCAACTGGTGCCGCGCTTCTACGACCCGGACTCCGGGCGCGTGTTGCTCGACGGGGTCGATCTGCGCGAGCTCCGGGTGCGGCAATTGCGAGCGCGCATCGGCATCGTAGCGCAGGAGAACCTGCTTTTCTCCGGCAGCGTGCTCGACAACATCCTGTACGGAAAGCCCCGGGCCAGCCGGCAAGAGGTGATGACCGCAGCGCGTTCAGCGCACGCCGAGGAATTCATCGACAAGCTGCCCGAGGGTTACGACACGCTGATCGGGGAGCGGGGTGCAAAGTTGTCTGGAGGGCAGAAACAACGATTGGCGCTGGCGCGGGCGTTTCTCTCCGATCCGCGCGTGTTGATTCTGGACGAGGCGACCAGCGCGCTCGACAGCGAGTCCGAGCAGCTGATTCAACGTTCGCTCGCCGAGCTGATGAAGAGCCGTACCAGTATCGTGATCGCCCACCGGCTCTCCACCATTCTGGCTGCCGACCGCATCATCGTGCTCGACCAGGGGCGTATCATCGAGGTGGGCAACCACGCGGACCTCTTGCGCCAGGACGGCCTGTACGCTCGCCTGTATCGGGCGCAACGGCTCGGGTCCCGGAGCGGCGAACCGTTGCAGCTGGCAGAAATCACTCGCCCGCCCGCCAACGTTTAGGCAGGCTCTGCACATGCTGCAGCTCGGTCAGATCGAGATTCGGTCACTCCTGGATATCAGCGGCCTACACGCTCCGATCGGAGAGGTTTTTCGGGAAGCCACGCCCGAGGCGCTGGCGCCCCACCGGCACTGGCTCGAGCCGGATGCCTTATGCCCCATCACTCAGCGCATCATCCTCCCGGTACAGGCCTACCTGGTGCGGACGCGCCACCACCGCATCCTGATCGATACCTGCGTCGGCTGCGGAAAGTCTATCCCCGACGCTCCCGATTGGCATCAGCGCAGCGACGCGAGTTGGCTCGCGCGGCTGGCTGCTGCGGGACTGCGCCCCCAGGACATCGACTACGTGTTTTGCACGCACCTACACTCGGACCATTGCGGCTGGAACACCGAGCGACGCGACGGGCGCTGGGTGCCGACCTTTCCCAACGCGAAGTACGTGTTCTCGAAGCTCGAGTATGAAGCCACAGCCAAGGCCGGCGGAGCGGCGTTCGAGGAGAGCGTGCTGCCGATCCTGGAGGCGGGGTTGGCACAGCTGGTAGACCTCGATTTTGCGCTGGACGACGAGGTGTGGCTGGCACCAGCGCTCGGGCATACCGAGGGGCACGTGGTCGTTCATCTGAAATCTAACGGGCGGCACGCGGCGATGTGCGGCGACATGATGCACAGCCCAGTGCAATGCCCGCATCCGGAATGGAGCCCGGTCTGGGATCGAGACCCGGAGGCGGCACGCCGCACCCGACGCAGCTTTTTGGAATGCCACGCGGATACGGACACGCTCGTGCTCACTGCGCATTTTCCGTTGCCCTCGATCGGGCGAGTGGTGGCAGAGGGCAGCGGCTTCCTGTTCCGCTACATCTGAGCGGAGCTCCGCGGCTATCTTTGAGCCTGTACCCGGTAGCCTCTACGACTGCAGCGGCGCTTCCAGGCCACCCCGCGTCGGCCAAGCAGGCGTTGCGGCGGGAACGGGGCAGAGCTCGTTCAAGCGGAACGCCAACTCGTGCATCTCGAACGGCTTCTGCAGAATCATGTCCGTCTTCTGCAGCAGCCCCTTCTCCATGAGATAAGGCGCCGGGTGCGCCGAGATGTAGAGCGCCTTCAGATCGGGGTATTGGCTCTTCAACATTTCGCGAATCCTGGGGCCTGTCACCTCGGGCAAGACCACGTCGATCACGAGCAACACCAAAGCGCCGTGGGCGCGAGATAACGCCTCCACTGAGTCGCTCGCCTCTACCACCTCGAAGCCGAGGTCCTCGAGATACTGGCGCACGCTGACGCGAACGGTCCAGTCGTCCTCGACGAGCAGCGCGCGACCCGTGAAATGAGTCACCGCCGGCGCCCGCGGCGTGTTCACGGGCGCTGCCGCCACCGCCGGAAAGTGAAACACGAAGGAGGTGCCGCGCCCGAGCTCGCTATCGACGTCCACCTGCCCGCCGAGCGAGCGGGTCACGGCGCGTACCGCCGATAGGCCCAAGCCCGTGCCTTTGCCGGCCGGTTGGTGGTAAAAAACGGCTCGAAAATCTTCTCCTGGGTCTCCCTGTCCATGCCGCAGCCAATGTCCCGCACCTCCAAGCGCACAGAGGGCCGACGAGTGGGGGTGCCCCCCGAGCGAACCTCTGAGGTCCGGATCAGCAGCCTTCCGCCGGCAGGCATGGCGTCGCGCGCATTGGCCGCCAGGTTCATCAAGATCTGCTCGATCTGAACCGGGTCCGCCAGAATCATTCCGTGCGGCGCGTGCGCTTCGATGTTGAGCTGAATGTGATCGCCGAGCAGCCGCTGCAGCAACTTGGCACAACCTGAAATGGCAGTGTCCAACGCCACGACTCGCGGATGTGCACGCTCCTTACGACCAAACTTCATGAGCTGCGCTACCAGCGAGGCACCGCCGCGCACCCCATCAGCGCCTGCCGCGTGTAGTCCCGAGCCCGTTCCGGCGACGCCGTATCGCTCAAGGCGATGTTCAGGCACCCCATCACGCCTTGCAACAAGTTGCCAAAGTCGTGGGCCACGCTACTGGCCAGCGTTCCCAGGGCTTCCAATTTTTGGGCCTGTCGAAGCTCCTCCTCCAGCTCCCGATCGTCCGTCACGTCCCGCGCCACGCCGACGATCTGGGGCGTCGGCTGTTCGATCAGGAAGGCCCGATCGCGGATCCAGCGGATCGACCCGTCGCGGCGTACAATTCGGTACTCCTCATCGAAGGGGTCGCCCTTCAGGAGCAGGCGCCGGGCTTCATTCGTCTGCGCGAGATCGTCCGGGTAGACGGCATGGAACCAGAGTTGTCCGCGCGCCTCTGCGGGCTCGCGGCCCCAGGTCTGCTGATACGCAACATTCACGTGCACGACGCGGCCCGACGCGTCCGTCTGGTAGTACACGTCCTCCACGTGCGCAGCGATGCGGCGTAGCAGCGCATCGCTCTCCTGCAACAAGTAGAGCTGGGTGAGGTCTGTGACCGTCACCAGGCAGCTCCAGGTTTCGACATCCTGACTGAGCACGATGGAACTGAGACGAACATGAACGCTCGTTCCGTCTTCCCGCCGTAGCCGCAGCTCTACGCTACGCCTGGTCTGCTGCTCCGCTTGCTGCACTTCCTCGAGGTGTTGCTCCAGAACCGCTACGTCAGAGTCCGATACGAAGTCCGACAGTGGGTGGCCCACGCAGCCCTCTGCCGATAATCCCAGAAATCCCGCGGCGCTCGAGTTCAGCTTCAAGATCCGACGCGCGGCGTCAACGATGCAGTACCCGACCGGAGCTTCGTCAAACACCTGACGGAAGTGATCTCGGGCATGGCCCATTTCGCTCAACGTCCGTTTCAGACCACGGTTGTCGAGCTCCAATTCACTGCAACGACGACGCAACTCCCGCACCTGATCGTCCACGTGAGCTTCGTGCTCGCGCGGACGCTCGGGCGTTTCCGGACTTGATAGCGACATTGAACCTCCAACAGGACGCGCCGCTGCATCCCCCTTGTTGGAGCATAAATCAGCCATCGCGCACTGAAAAGCGCAACCGGGAGTCACGCACGTTTCCGCGCTTGGCCGGCGCACTTGGGCGCGGCGCTTTGCCGCACCCCTCGCTGGCCACAGTCACTGAGACGCGGCGCTTTGCCGCACCCTCATTGCGCTCCGGCGGGCCCTGTTCGCCGTCCCGAGTTCGTCACAGGTCCGAGTTCTCGCTCTGCTCCGCCCCGGCCGTCAGACCAGTAAATCAGCCGACGGCTGCACCGCGCTCATTCTGGTTCGAATGGTCGTCTTCCTCGTCCACGTTGGACTCCGTGATCTGATGCGTCTTCAGCTTTTCCCACAGCGTCTTGCGCGAGATCCCAAGCAATCGCGCGGCCTTGAACTTGACGCCGTTGGTCTCGTTGAGCGCCAGGATCAGGCACTGCCGCTCGAACTCCTTCATCGACTCCGTGAGCCGGCGCACCCTCGTATTTCCCTGACCGTCACCGTCGCCACCGCGGATGTCCGCCGGCAGATGCGAAATGTCGATCTCCTGGCCCTGCGACAGCACCACGGCGTGGTGGATCGCATGCTCGAGCTCGCGCACGTTGCCCGGAAAGGAGTGGCGCATGAGCGCGCTCCACGCCCGTGGATCCATGCGTAGCTCACCCCGATTGCCGCCGAACCTACGATGAAAATGGCTGACCAGAAGCGGCAGATCTGCGCGCCGATCACGCAGCGGAGGCACGTGGATCTGCAGCACGTTCAGACGGTAGTAAAGATCTTCCCGGAACGTGCCCGCCGCGATCATCTGCTTCAAATTGCGGTGTGTGGCACAGATCAACCGCACATTGAGGCTCACCGGACGGTCACCGCCGAGCGGCTCGATCGTCCCTTCCTGGAGCACTCGCAGCAGCTTGGCCTGCACGCTGGGAGGGATCTCTCCCACCTCGTCGAGGAGCAAGGTTCCGCCATCCGCCGCTTTGAAGCGACCTTCGCGCCTTTGCGTGGCCCCAGTGAATGCTCCGCGTTCGTGACCGAAGAGCTCCGCCTCGATCAACGTTTCCGGAAACGCCGTACAATTGACGGCAACGAACGGGCCCGACGCCCGCAGGCTCGCCTCATGAATGGCGCGCGCCACCAGCTCTTTGCCGGTGCCGCTCTCCCCCAGGATGACGACGCCGGCGTCGGTGGGAGCGACCGTCTTGATGCGCTCGATCAACGACAGCATGCTGGGCGACTTGCCGATCAGCTTCGATCCTGGACTCAGCCCCGCCAGTGTGGCTCGAGCGTCTCCGAGCTCCTGGGTCAGGCGTAGCCGAGCAGCAAGACGCTCGACACGAATCAGCAGCTCTGCGATGTCGAATGGCTTCGTGACGTAGTCGTCCACACCTGCCTTCAGGGCGTCCACCGCGTCGTTCACGTTGCCGTGCGCCGTGACCAACATCACCGCCGTCGCTGGCGCGTGCTTGCGGATATGCTGAAACAGCGCCGCCCCATTGACCTTGGGCATCCTCACATCGCTGATGACGATGTCGAAGCGCTTCTCTGCGAAACGGGCCATGGCTTCTTGCCCGTCCGTTACGGCCTCGACAGCATAACCAGCCGTCTCCAGGGCCTCGCGCATGGTCAGACGAACCAGCTCATCGTCCTCCGCGATCAGCACCTCGAATTTCATTGCCCCCAACTCCCTGCGCCGCTCACGACGCGTTTAGAAACCCTCGGACTCTCTATCCAGACCAGAACCTCAGGGTTGACCGTACGAAACGATGTCGAAGCGTCCGGTCAGACCGAAGCTGAGAAAGTTGGTGTCAGTGCCTGGAACGAGCACCGCCCGAGCCTCCGCGTCGAGGCGAATCAGGTTGTTGTCCAGCGCCTTGAAGCCGAGCACGAGCTGACTGGTGATGGGCGTCTGGCTGGACGAACTCTCCTCACCTTGAAAGGTGTAGGACTGCTCCATCACTGCTATCCCGATACCCAGCCGCACGCGGAAGCGCCAAAACTCGGTCGATACACCGGGCGAGATGATCCAGGTCGCCATGTGCTGCTCCATGGTCCCGCCTGCGCCCCACTCACCGTCGGGAAGCACGGACTTTCCGTCCGCGAGCGCCGCGTAGCTGACCTCGAGCAGAGGGTCCAAGAAGTAGGGCGAGCGATACGCGAGCGCGAGCGACGCGAGCACACCCACCCGATTGAAGGACTGCGTGTACGCGGGGTTGGCAGGCTCTCCGAAAACGATGGTCGGGCCCAGCGAAGCGGACAACTCCCATGCGGAAGGCGCCCTCGACTCCTCGACGGGCGCAGTCGCTTCCTGTGCTGCGGCTCGCGCCGGAAGGCTCAGCACGCTCAACGTGCCGAGCAGCGCTCCGAGAGCGCCGACGTAGGTTCCAGCCAGGCGCCTCACTCTGTCTCTCCTGGCAAGGGCGGGGGGGTCCCGATCTTTTGATACCGATGAAACAGCAGCGCAGAGCGTGCGGTGATGATGCCGTTGGGGTGCGCGCGGGTCAAAAACTCGTTCAAGAAGTCGCTTTGGTTGATCGTCCAGAAGACGGTGATGGCGCCGGCCGCCCGCACCTTGTTGACGTTGGCGACTTGCGGCCCCTGGGTCCAGGTGGGGCCCCACGCGACGCAATCTTCCGACACGACCAGGTTGGGATCGTATTCCAGGAGACAGGGCGGCGGCGTCAGACCTTCGGCCTCCAGCGTGGCCTTGGCCGCATGCCATGCGGTCAGCACCTCGTCTGTCGTGATCGCGACCACGATGCCGACCGTGCGATCGTCCGTCACGTCGTCGTTCTCGTTGCGCGCCTGCAGGTCCGCTAGCGCAGAAATCGCCAGGCGGGCCGTCGGCAGAACTGCCTCCGGGACCTTCATGTCGAGGTACACGCCCTCGATCTCCGTCTCGTTGATGATCGAAGTCAGCGCCTGGCCGACGGTCGGGATCGTCTCCCCGTAGGTCAACGTGCAATTGGCGCGCAGCTCCGCCAGCGAGAGCTCCGCGATCTTGCCGTTACAGAACAGGCCCTCGACCAGTGCGCTCGACAACCCGGGGTCGTGAAACAGCACCGGAATACCATCGCGGGTCGAGCGCACGTCGATCTCGACGGCATTCGAGCCGATGCGGTCGGCCAGACGCATCGACTCGAGGGTGTTTTGGGAGACACCGCAATGGTCCGTGGGCTCGCACGCGCCGTGATGCGCCGTGGTGAAGAAACGGCCACGCCAGGGTTTCAGATCGCGTGCCCAGGCCAGCGTCAGAGGCTCCGTTGGATACTGGTCCCCCTTACCGTAGCTGCCACTCAGCTGAAGCTCGGTGGAGGGCAAGGGTACCTCACCGTTGCAGAGGGAGAGCGCCAGGTCCGGCGAATCGACGAACAGGCGCACCAGGCCCGCCTTCACGCGCGTCGGATATTGCCAGTACCCCTCGAGCACCACGCGCTGATCCGGTAGGCATGCTGCACCGAGCACCACATAGCCGGCATCCTTGTCCGTGAGGATCGAGACGGTGCCGTTGCTGGTGCGCACCGAGGCATCCGAGCCCAGCAGGTCGGAGCCCTGGGACAGATCGAACATGCCCTCGAAGCTGTACAGCTGTTCCCGGGTGAGCGGCGTGCCCAGACGCAACATGCCGCCGTCGCCGAACATCGGCACGTGAGATTCCGGCGATGCCTCACACGAGGTGGTCGCTGCTGCGAGAGCCGCGCACGCGAGCAGGCGGCACAACACGTTGCCGCCAAAGGAATGGGACTCAGAATTCATAACCAGCCACGAGGCGAGGGTAGGTGTAAAGCGACGGAGAATCTGGGAACAGCACCCACAGCGCGTAGTACGCCCGGGTCGTCATCACGCCTGCCCCGAAGTACCAGATGGAGTCATCGTCGGTGGTGTTCTCGACGTAGACCATCTCGCTGTGTCCGACGAACAGGCTCGAATTATCGAGCCCACCCCAGACCTCCCCCACCTTCACACGCTCCGGCCCCATCAACAGCAGCGAGCCGCGAAACGACAGGGCAATGCCGCCCATATCGTAACCGAGCGCGACCTCTGGCCGGTACTCCGGCGATAGGAGCAGCGCATCAAAGCCGAACTGCCCGAGCTTGCCGACGAAGATGCCGGCGCTCAGCGTCGCCTCCCACGACCAGCGCCCGAGATGTTGCGCGTAGCTCCCGCCGAACAAAAGCTCGTTGGTGACGAACATGGTGTTCAGGTGACCCTTGAGCGACCACCCGTCACCGAGACCCCAGCGCGCATCCATGCTGAACTGCGGCAAGCGAAAGTTCATGCCGTACATGACCGCCGGATCGATGGCGTCGTAGTAGGCACCGATTGCGAGGCGGAACGCACCTGGCGTGGGCGCGGATGGGTAATAGGCGAAACCCCTGCGATGCGCCTGGGTGCTCACCGAGCTGAGGCGCTCCGTCTTGGGCTCATCCGGCGGGTTTGCTGATCCAGCAACCGCCGCCGCCTGGACGCTCAGCGTCGGCACGGGTTGCAGCTGCGCCGAGTCGTCCGCAGTCAATGTCAAGGTCGCTATTGAGGGTGGCCACTGAGCCAACCCTGCATCTCCCTGCGGCGGGGATACGCTCGCCAGAGACAGAATGCAAGAGACTGCCTTGCCCATAGGCCGGCGAAACGAGGCGCCTTCGTGCCAGCTTGCAACGGCGCTAGCGTGTTGCACGGCACGCAACGCTGCCCGACACTCTTGGCAAAAGCCGCTCACGAAACCAGAGCTGCTGCTGGCCGCGGCGAACCGGTTGCGGCTGCATTGCGGAAGACTCTGACCCGAAGCGCTACCAAAGCGTAACGGCAATGGCGTATCCACCAGCGGCGCAGCGAGCGCATCTGCAGGGGGCGAGTCCCTCCCCACTCACTGCCGCCATCTTTTTACTTGACGCTGCGAAATCAGGGCGACCTTTGTGGGGGCGCAGCCTGGCTCTAGAACCGCGTGCGCGGCGACCCAGGCATCGGTGATTCATCGGCTGCAACACCGAGCAGACGCCACCCTTCACGCCGCTGCTCCAGGAAGACCTCGGCCCCAGCCGGTGCAGTCTTAACCCGGCGCTGGCGGCGTGCGGATGGCACCGCGCAAGGCCCCCGAGCGTCGCGAATCCGGGCGTCGGGGGCCCCGGGCGGACCGAGGAGGCCCATTAGTCGTCAAAGGCACGAACGGTAGCCCCCGGGCTCATTTCACCGGCACTGTTATGGCGCTTGGGTGTCCGTTTCGAGCTTGCCACGCGGGCCGGCCGCGCCCAACCCCGCGGAAGAGCGCTTTCACCTCGGTTTCGTCTGGACTAGATGTGCCAGGTCGAGGAAAAACAATCTTGCTATCTTTGGCGGACCGTCGATGCCGCCAGGGGACTTACCGTCATGAGCCAGGCAACCCACCCCAAGCCGCAGCGCGGCACCACTCGCATGTTCGAGTCGGACTTCTTTGAGAAGTTTTCGCGAGTGCATCCGTGGATACCCGCCGTGTTGTACCTACCCGTGGTGGCGATCTCGGCCTTCGTCGCGTCCCAGTCGTATGGGGTCGCGCCGGGCCGGCTACTGCTCCAGGTGTTCGGCGGTTACCTGACGTGGACGCTGTTTGAGTACTGGGCGCACCGCCTGGTGTTTCACTTGCCCGTCATTGGCCCCAAGACGAAGCGCCTGCAGTTCCTGATTCACGGCGTGCACCACGACTTTCCTTGGGATGAGATGCGGCTGGTGTTTCCGCCAGGCGCGTCCATCGGGCTGTGCCTGGTGACGTACGCCGCCTTCCGAGCCATTTTCGGAGTCGAGGGCATGTATGGCCCGTTCGCCGGTTTCGTACTCGGTTATGTCATCTATGACGAGTTGCACTGGTACGTCCACGCCAAGCAGCCGACGGGTCGCTTCGGGCGCTGGCTGCGACGGGAGCACTTCGTTCATCATTTCAAGGAGAAGGAGTCGGGGACTCGCTTCGGTGTGAGTTGCCCCTGGCTCGACTACGTGTTTGGCACCCAAGGCCGAGCAGAGCGCCCCACCACGGGCGGCCGCTCCGCTGCTGCGGGACTCGACGTAGACTCTGTCGTTTGAAGCGAGCCGTTGGCAGCCACGCTGTCTGAGCCACGCGGTTTGAAGCCAGTGGTTTAAACCATGCCCCGACCTCGGGCGGTCGCACGGGTGGTGGGCGATATGCAGCAACCTGCTGCGATGGTGCTTGGCGCAGAGGGTTCCCTACACCTATATCGAAGCGTAGCTTCGAACTCCCAGGTGTATTTTTGACTCCGAACTGCCGCTCTGAATCAGGGGCAAACCCGAGCAGGAGCGCTTCCCCACGAGCGCGCTCGCCGCTGTGCGCTGCAGCACTCGTCCACGCTGCAACGGCGGTCGGGGTGCTAGGCTGCACCGGAGCCGCCGACATTGCCAATGTGCCCGATCTCTCCGCCCTGGAGGAGAGCTACGAGGAGCCCAGCGCCGCGCTCATGGAAGGACCTGCAGTGCAGGCGGCCGTGGAAAGCGTCCCGGATCTCCAGAACCTCGCAGGCGCGTTTCGCGCTACCGGATCGTTGATCGACCCCATCGATCAGGCGAGCGATGCCGCCGGTGACTCTAGCGGAGATGGCATTCGCGTCCGGGGTTCGATTCAGGTCGAAGTGCGCTGTCCGGGAGCGGGAGATACGCCCGTCTTTGACGCGGCGACCAATGGCACTCTCACGCTGAACCTCGCCGTCTCCAACAATAGTATTCGCAGCTCCTTCTGGGCCGACGCAAGCCATTGCCTGACGAGCGGCGAAGCCCGGGGCACAGTGATCCCCA
>Ga0164241_10006753_pt1 | contig 10401 bp, 9 predicted proteins | sample OricomyardsoilBY_FD_108780 | JGI IMG/M metagenome (GOLD analysis project Ga0164241, IMG submission 108780) | Backyard soil microbial communities from Emeryville, California, USA - Original compost - Back yard soil (BY) | ecosystem: Environmental > Terrestrial > Soil > Unclassified | place: USA... | reverse complement strand
TCGACGGCGCCACCGCCGTCAAATACAGCTACAAAGCCTTGAACGCGACCGATCGCCGCACCCCGGTCGGCGAACCGCTCGAGGTCGGACCCTTTCCGCTCGCCGACGATGGTCACTTCGACGCCGAAACGAGCGAGTCGACGTTGCCCGGCAACGCCAACGCCATCTTGCCCGGCGTCGAGATCACGTCCGTGCTCACGTTGCACGGCACAATCTGCGGCGTGTCGGACTTCTACTGCGGCACCGTGACCGGCGACGTGAGCGCGCCGATCGCCGGCCCCACCACCGGCCAGTTCGGCCTGCTGCTGGTCCCGAGCATCGACGACATTCCCGCGCGCCCGCGCTTCGGTTGCAGCGAAAAAGCGCTAGCGCCCGAGCTACGTCCGTCGCCATAAGGACTCGAGACTTTCACACGAAGATCAGAAGGACAGATTGGAGACCAAAAGTCACTTCGGTTCCGAAGTCACTTTTTTGTCTGGGATGGGCCGCCCGTCGCGGTCGCCTCCCAGTTTCATCCCATCAGGGCGGCGGACGCCGCCATCCACGACTTCCTGTGAAAAAAATCTGGGGACTCACAAAGCCGTTACGCTTTGCGGCTGAGCTTGAAGGTACGCTTACCGTTGTGCTCGGTGGGCGGGGAGATCTCGAGCATATCGACGGCGATTTCGCGGATGCGGCCTTGGCCGTGCACGTCACGCAGCTTGAGCCGATCGCCGGTGTCCTGCAGCACCTCGCACAACCCGAAGGCAAAGTGGCGCACGTAGTCCCCGCGCACGGGTCGCGTCGGCTCGGGTTCGTCTTCTTCTTCTTGATTGGCGGCCGCGGCGGCAGCGGCGGCGGCAGCCCAGCCGGCGGCGGCGGGCGCAGCTGCGGCGGGCTTGTCAGCCGCAGCTGGCGCGGCTTCGCCGCGCGGCGGCGCGGCGTCGACCAGCTCACGCACGCTGCCCTGTGCCACCCAGAGCGTGGCCGTGACCGCCGCCGAGCGAGCCGACAACAACTGCCCCGCGACCAGCTCGGCACCCAAGCTGGTGTGACGCGAGAGCGTTGCAAAATAGGGCCCGCCAAACGGCCCCGAAAGTTGCGCCAAGGTGAGCCGCCCTCGCAACTGCTTGCGTACGTCGGCGCCCTCGCCGGCCAAGCGCAGCTCGACTGAATCGACGTGACCGACCGCGGCTATCCAGCCGTCGGCCGGACCGCAAGCCTCGGCCAAGGCATCGAGCAGGTTTTCGCCGTCGGCGATGGTAACGAGACGCGGAGCGGCGGTGGCCATGGCCGAGCCGTAGCCAAGGGTCCGCGAATGGTCAAGTCAGTCGATGATCGCGGCGGGGCCTGACTCAGACGTAGCGCGCAAGGCTCCGCTCGACCGATTCGACGTAGCTGCCGCCGAACAGGTTGACGTGAACGAGCAGCGGATACAGCTGATAGAGCGCGATACGCTCGGCGTAGCCCGGCGAAAGCGGCCACTCTTCCTGGTAGGCGCGAAACACGCGTTCGCCGAAGCCGCCAAACAAGCGCATCATCGCCAGGTCCACCTCGCGGTGGCCGCCGTAGGCCGCGGGGTCGATGAGACAGGGTGCGCCCGCTTCGTCGAGGTGCAGGTTGCCGCCCCACAGGTCGCCGTGCAGGCGCGCGGGGGGCTCGACTGGGCCGACGAGCTGAGTCAGCCGCGACGCCAAACGCTCGAACCCGGTACGCAGACGCGCGCTGGCCAACCCCGCCGCCACCGCCCGCGACAGCTGGGGCTCCAGCCGCTCGTACCAATAAAAGTCCGCCCAAGTGTCGTGCGGCTCGTTGCGCTGCGGCAAGGTGCCGATGAAATTGGCGCGCTCCCACCCAAAGCGCGGCGCGCCAAAGCGATGCAGCGTCGCCATGCCGCGGCCGAGGCGCTCGTCGAAGTCCCGTTGCGGCTTGCCGGGCGTGAGCAGCTCGAGCACCAAGAAGCCGGGCTCGCCTTCACGGCCGTTGGACACCGCCAACACCTCGGGCACCCGCAAGGCGTGGGCGGCGCGCAGCCAATCGAGTCCCAGCGCTTCGGCGGGAAACATGCTGGCCGGTGCCCCCGCGTTGGTCTTGAGAAAGACTCGTACGCCACTCATCAGCTCGAGCTCGAAGGCGTCGTTGATGTCGCCCCCGGATAAACGCCGCGTCGTCTTCAGCGCCGAACCGAGCGCATAGCGTAGAGCCTCTTCGAGGGCGGGGTCGATCATGGGCTACAGCTTGTGCTCGCGCCGCAGCTGCTCGAGCAATGGCGCACATGCCGCCAGGCAGATGCGAACGACGTCGTCGAAGTCTTCGTCATCGCCGTAGTAGGGATCCGGGACCGATGCGCCCTCCGGGGAGTCGGGGTCGAAGCGCCGCAGCAAGTGCAGCCGCTCGCGCAATGTCGAGTCCTTCACCAACTCGGACAAGTCTTCGAAATTGGTGCGGTCCATCGCCAGCACGTAGTCGAAGCGCTCGAAATCAGCGCGCTTGAACTGACGGGCGCGTCCGCCAACCTCGATGCCCAAGCGCCGCCCGGCCGCTCGCGCGCGCGCGTCGGGTGGCTCGCCCGCGTGGTAACCGGCCGTCCCCGCGCTATCGACCTCCACTTTGCCGGTCAGGCCCGCGCCCTCCAGCAAATGACGCATCACTCCTTCACCGATCGGTGAGCGGCAGATGTTGCCCAAGCAAACGAAGCACAAGCGCAGCATGCAACCGCGCAGCTTACCTCAAATGTGCATCGACCGGAGCAACCAGTAAATGGCGTAACCTGCGCCAAAACAGCTCAAAATAACCAGCGTCAGAAAGGCGCCGGGGCGCGCGACGACCACGGAGCGTCGCTCGGGAGCGCGCTCGACGCTGACGCGTTCGTCGCCTTCAGCACGCTGTTCTGGCGGGGACGGCACGGGCCGAAGCTATCACGGGGTCGGAGCCGGCGCCCGGCGGCATCACGATTTTTGCCGCGCGCGGCTTTAGAGAAAACCGCTCAGCGCGCCGGTTTTCGTGTCGGTCGAACCGAACTTTTCCATCTCCGACACGCCCATCAGCTGCGCCATGCTGACCAGCAAGCGGTTGTGCTCCACGCCGTTGTACTGCAGGTACCGGCCTGTCTTGAGCTTGCCCGCCGCGCCACCCGCGACCACGAACGGCATTTTCTCGAACGAGTGCGAGTTACCTTTGCCCAGCTCGCTGCCCCACACGACCAGCGAGTTGTCGAGCATGGTACCGGCGCCCTCGGGAATGGCGTCGAGCTTGCCCAAGAATTTGCCGAACATCTCTGCGTACCAAGTATAAATCTTGGTCAGCTCGGCCTTGGCGTTCATGTTCGTGTCGGCTTCGTGCGTCATCAAGTGATGCTCGAGATCGGTGATGCCGAGCCAGTCGTATAGATAACCGCCGTCGTTCTCGCCGACTCGGTACTGCATGCTGGCGAAGCTCGTCAGCCCGCACGACAGCGATGAAGCCATCAACGACACCATCGCGTCCATCACCACCGGCGTGTTGCTCGACTTATTGACGTCGACCTCGGTGCCCAGCACGGGGCCCTGGCAAGCGACGTTCGAGTTTTGCAAACGCAGCTCGATCTCACGAACGGCGGCCAAATGCGCGTCGACCTTCTTTTGATCGGCGCTGCCCAGCTTGCCCTGCAAGGCGGAAAGCTCGCCGTCGAGCACGTCGAGCACGCTGCGCCGTTCGGCGCGCAGCCGCTCGAGCTCGTCGGTGGTCTTGCCGATGTCGCCGATCAGCCGCTTGAAGGCCGCCCACGGGTTGGTTTCGGGCGCGAGCGGGGTTTCGGCGCCGGTGTAAATCATGCGCGAGCCGGGGTGGCTGCCGCCGGAGCGCACGCCGAACTCGAGCGACTTGTACGGCGTCGTCGGCTTCAGCTCGTTGATGATGACTTGGTCGAGGCTGGGCGCGCTGTTCCAACCGTAATACATGCCGCCCGAGCCATCGGTGCGGGTAAAGGTCATGTCGTTGTTCAACGGCGAGGCCGTCCACAACAACGGCGGGCCCTTGGTGTGCGGAGCGCCCACGCCGTCGGCCTGGATCTTCAAGCCGTCCAACAGGTTGAGCTTGGCGCGGTACGGCTCGAGCGGCTTCAAGACGGGGCTGAGCGTAAAATCAGTCTGCCCACCGCTCGGCTTCCAGTTGTCGTAAACGGTGCCGTGGGGCGTGAACCACAAGATGAGTCGCAACGGCTGCCCCTCTTGGCCCTGGGCTTCCAGTAGTGGCAAGAACGGCGCCAGCGCGGCCGACGCGCCCACGCCGCGCAGCAGCGCCCGCCGGCTCAGCGAGCGGTTTCCGAGCCACCTTTGCACGGGTTTCAAGGCTCCACCTTCCGGTAACGGAACGCGTCCGAGGTCACGAGCGACAGCAGCAGCTTCTTGACGTCGAAGTCCGAAGCCTCGAATTCTGCGTTCAGGCTTTGCAGGGTGCACGCATCGTCGGCGCCCTCGAAGCGCCCGAGCGAGAAGCGGAACCATTGCTTTTGTACACAGGTTCGCACTTCCGGGCTCGTCGCCAGCTTCTTGGCCAACTCCACCGCGCCGGTGAACGTGGCGCCGCTCGCGGTGCCGGTGAGCTGGCCGCTGGCGTCGATGGGCAAGCCGTTCTCGTCGCTGCGATAGCGACCGATGGCGTCGTAGTTCTCGAAACCGACGCCCAGAGGATCCAAAAGCTCGTGACATCCGGCGCACGTTGGATCGATGCGATGCTGCTCGAAGCGTTGGCGCGTGGTCGCCTTGGGATCCGGCGCGGGCGGGTTGTTGTTCACGTTCGCGGGCGGGTCGGGCAAATCGGTGCACAGCAAGTTCTTGCGCACGGCCAAGCCGCGATGAACCGGCGAGGTCTGATTCGGATGCGAATGGGCGGACAAGAACGCGCCTTGGGTCAGGAGCCCGGCGCGCTGGGCGGGGTCGAGCTGCACCGTGCCATCAGCGGCCGGTGTCGCGGTCGCACCGTACAGGCTCAGCACGTTGGGGCCGGCGACGGTGAAGGGCGCGCTCAGCAACGTCTCCAACCGGCCGTCACCGCGGCGGATGACGAAGTCGGCAAAACCGGTCGCTTCGTCGCGCAGCGCGCTCTTCAGCGCGTCGTTGTATTGGGGAAACAGCTGCGCGTCTTTGTTGGTGTCGAGCAAGCCGTCCAAGCCCAGCCACTGCACGTGGAAGCTCGACAGCGCGTCTTTGGCCCGATCACTGGCCAAAAGCCGCTCCGCCTGGGCGCGTAGGCCTTCTTTCGCGTCCAGCATGCCGGCGCCGGCCGCGTCGAGTAGCTCGTCGTCGGGCAAGGTGTTCCACAGGGCGTACGACAGTCGTGACGCGACTTCGTACCCGCCGAGCGGCGTTACCCCCACCCCGCCCGGCGCGGGTGTCAGCTCCAAGTAGTAGATGAAATTGGGCGACTGCAGCAACGTCTGCAGCACCACTCGAATGCCTTCGCCGAAGCCGCGCAACTGATTGGCGTCGAACAACTCGCGGTAGCGTGCCGCTTCGGCCGTGCTGAGCGGACGCCGGAAGGCGCGCCGACCAAAGCCTTGAATGAACGCGTCGGCGCAGGCCGCGTTTTGGTTCGCGCCGGTGCAACCGGTCAAGGCGTCGAGCTTATTTTTTACGGCCGCTGCCGCCAAATCCTCGGCCGAATCACGATACTGTTCGACCGACAGGCGCGACACGGGCGAGATGGAGTTGCTGAAGAAGGCGGCTAACTTTTCGTCCGCGGCCAGCGCCAACGACGGGTGCCCCTCGACGCCGAGCAGATCGCGAATGGAGTTGTCGTATTGCTCGCGCGTCAGCCGCCGTAGCGGCGCGGCCGAGACCTGGGTCTTGGTGCAGTCGAGCGCCTTATCACCCTGAGGGGTTGTGCTGACGCCACCGGTGCCGGCGCCACCAGGCGTCAGACCACCTCCCGGCATGACGTCAGCAGGAGCACCGCTACCTAGCAACTGGCCCTCGCAGCCGGCCAATAAGGCGAGCGCCGTGGAGGCGATGAAGAGGCGCGGCCCGGACACTCGAAGGTGAGTGCTCGGCGCGGTCGCTAGCCGTTTAGCTTCGGAGCCTTTTTTGAGACGAGCGGGCGGCCACTCGTTCAATCGCATCTATTGGAGACGTCTAGGCTTTTTCGGTTCGGCCGAGAGTACAGTATTCCGTCGACGGTGCGTCATTTCTGCTGACTTAGGTGGTCAAAAGTGACGAAAATTGGGGCTCGCCCACCTGAGGTGGTTGACCCCAGAAAATGACTGCCGCACCCTCACCTACATGATGGGGCAAGCGACGCAAGCAGTTGGCGAAGCGCAGCTAGTGTGCCTTCGCGGTTTCGATTCAACCGAGCTCACCGAGCTCGGCACTTCCCTCGCTGACGGTGGAATCGCCGTCAGCGACGACGCCTCGTTGGCCACGGTGTGCGTCGCGAAAGCGGACGTCACCAATCCCAGCGATGTGCCCGCCAATCAAGCCGTGCTTTGGATTGTCCCCGGAACGGGACACCCCTCGCCTAGCTTGTTCGAGCGGGAATCACCCACCGATTTCCTACGCTCGCCCGTCGATGGGCTCGAGCTTCGGTTACGCATCTTGGCGCTGGTGGCACGCACGCGACGCACGTCGGAAGTTTTCCGAAGCGTGTTGCGCGCGGGTCCGCTGTGCCTCGATCGGTTGAGTCGCTCACTCACGGTGAACGATCAAGAAGTACCGCTGCGTCGCGCCGAGTGCGCGGTGCTCGAGTTCTTGCTCGATCACTCCGAGCGCTTCGTTCCTTCCAAGGAGCTGAACCGCGTCGTGCTCAACGGCTCGGTCGGCGGCAACGCCGCCCGCAACCAAGTGTACGAGCTGCGTCAACGCCTCGGCGTCGCCGGCGCGCCCGACGCCATTCAGTACCTGCGCGGTCGCGGCTACCGAGTGCGCTGGCCGGTCGCGCGGTAGGCTTCGGTCGTCTCCTTCAGGGTAGGCCCTGTCTCTGCGTGGCCAGCTGGCCACGCCAACCAGAAACACGGCCTACCCACGGCAGCGCACGCGCGTCTTCGTAGCAGCACGCGTGTGGACCCAGATTTTTTCACGGGAAGATCAGAAGGACAGACGGTCCGCGAGGCGAGATTTTGGGCGCAGATTTGTTTCGTCGATCGCGTCACGACGCCCGGAGTCGTAAGGCTTCCCAGCGTCGTCGATTCTCGCAGCGCCGTCGAGTCGCCAGGTCTTCGTTCGCCCGGCGACTCCCGCCCGAGACGGCAAAGCGGAGCGCTCTGCTACGTCGCGCGCTCGCGCAAAGCGCGAGCCGGAGCACCCTCAACCACACTTTGGCGAGAGCAGATCACGATCGAAACAGAAGACCGGAGTGAACAAACTCGGCGCGGCCGAGCGCGCGCTACGGTTCAGGTCGAGAGGATCGCTGAACACACCAAGCAGGGCACGGAGCAAAACAGGAACTAGTATCTAATCCCTTTGATTTCGATTTCGATTTCGCCGGCGGGGCGCGTCACGGAGACGACGTCGCCGACCTTCCGCTTCATGAGCGCTTTGCCCAGCGGCGACTGGAAGCTGATGCTGCCGGCCGACGGTGACGCTTCGTCGGGGCCGAGGATGAGGTAGCTGCTTTTTTTGCCGTTTTCGTCTTCGACGTCGACCGTCGCGCCGAAGCGCACTTCGTCGTGCGAGCCTTCTTGTTTGACGACGACGGCCGCGTCCAGGCGCTTGGTCAGAAAACGGATGCGGCGATCGATTTCGCGCAGCTTTTTCTTGCCGTAAATGTACTCGGCATTCTCGGAGCGATCACCCTGTGCGGCCGCCTCCGCCACTTCGTTCACGACCTTGGCGCGCTGCACGTTGAGCAGCTGATTCAGCTCGGCCTGCAGCTTCTTAGCGCCTTCGGGGGTGAGGTAGTTAGGCATGGTAGGCTCGGCGCGTGAGACGAACGCACGGCATTTTACTGGCCCTGGGAATCGTGGTCGTGGGTGTCATCGGCATCGTCTGCGGGGTTCTCGCCTATTTGCCCGGGTACATCGAGAAGCGGGTCGTAGCAGAAGCCAAGGCGCGCGGCATCGAGCTTACGCCCGGCGAGGTCGCATTTGGCAGGGGTTGGGTGCAGCTGTCCGGCGTCGAGGCCAAGCTGATCGGCGCGCCTTCGTTCGCGGCAAAAATTCGGCTCGTGGATGTCTCGCTCGACGGCTTCACGCCGCTACAGGTGCAGCTGTCCGACGTGCAGGTGGGCGTGAGCGGTAGCTTGCCCCGCGTGCTGTTGGAGCTGGGCGAGTGGACGAAAAATCATCCCGAAGCGTTCGCAGCGCCGTTGATCGCCAGCCGCGTCAAGCTGCGCGTCGCCGAGACGCCCGCCGGTGCACCATGGCTCGAGCTTTCGAACGGCATGCTGACGAGGACGGTCGCGGGCGCGGCGTTCTCGGCCGATAGCTGCAAGCTTTCCGGCTTCGAAATCGGCAAAGTGGGCGCGGGCTTCACCAAAACCGGCGGCAACGTCAGCATTGGTTTCGGTGACCAAAGCGCGCAAGCAGCACCGCTGCGGCTCGACGCAAGCGTGGACGCCAAGAGCGCCGGACAAATGACGGTCGTGCTCACGCCCACGAAGCTCGGTTTGCTCGGCCAAGGCATCGGCGTGCCGTTGCCGCTGCCCGACGTGATCGCGGCCGGCAAGGTGGAGCTCGCATTTCCGCCCGGGCTCGGCGGTGAAATCACCGGCAAGCTGGGCCTTAGCCTGACCGGGTTCATCCCGCCGCATCCGCCCGAGCTCGACGGCTTCGTGTTCGGCGACGTAACGACGTTCGATACGGAGCTGCGCATCGACGCCACGCGAAACCACGTGACGCTGAGCAACTCCAAGGTCAAAGCGGGAAGGTTCGAGCTGAGCGGCGGCGGCAACGTGCTGCGCGCAGGCTCGAACGCCAGCGTGGACCTGGCTTTGAAAGGCGCGTTGCCGTGCGACGCTTTGGCGGGCGCGGCGGCGGAGTCGCGCTTGGGCCAGCTGCTGGGGCGCGCTTCGGGCCAGCAAGGCAAACGGACCGCGCTCGCCATCGTGCGCGGCGACGTCTCGGTCGAGGTCAGCATCAAAGCCAGCACACAAGATGTGGCGAACGCGAAACTGACGCAGAAAATCGGGGTCGGTTGCGGCCTGCGCCCGCTCACGCTCGGCGAGCTGATCGCGCTGACGCCCAACGCCAAAGATCTGCAAGCCATCGGCGACGAAGTCGGCAAAAAGCTCGAGGGTATCGGCAAGGACCTGGGGCTGCCGCCGGTGCCGTCCGGTCTGGCGCTGCCCCCGCTGCCACCCTTTCCGCCGCTAGTCCCCAAGGCCACGCCGCCGGCTACGTCTCCGCAGAAGAAGCTGGCCGCTCCCGCGCCGTCTGGCTAAAGACGCTGGCATGAGCGTCATCGCGATCGTCGGGGCCGGCATGATGGGCAGCGCGCTTTCGGCCCCGTTCGTCGCGAACGGCCATGAAGTGCGACTGGTCGGCACCCCCCTCGATCACGATATCATCGCGGCGCTGAAGGCCTCGGCGCCGCACCCCAAGCTGCGCGCGGCCGTGCCGGGAGTCACTCCCTACTTCGTGACCGAGCTCGCGGCCGCGCTGCACGGTGTCGACGCGATCGCGCTCGGGGTCAGCTCGGCGGGCGTGCGCTGGGCGACCGAAGTGTTGGGCGAAGAGCTGGCGCGTGCGCCCAAGCCGGTGCTGATGGTGTCCAAGGGCCTGGTTTGGCAGAACGAGCGGCTCGACGTGCTGCCCGACGTGTTGCAGTCGTTTCTACCCGCGGCGGCCGCGGCGCGCGTTTCGCCGGTCGGTGTCGCGGGGCCGTGCATTGCGGGCGAGCTGTTGCTGGGTGTGCCGACCAGCGTCGTGTTCACGGGCCGCTCACCGGCGGCTTGTGAAACGTGGGCGGCGCTGGCGCGCGGGCCGTTCTATTACGTGCACGTCGAGCCCGACGTCGTCGGCGCCGAGACGTGCGCGGCGCTGAAAAATGCCTTCGCGATGGGCGTTGGCTTCGGCCAGGGTGTGCACGAAGCGCACGGCGGGACGAGCGGCAGCGTTGCCTATCACAACTACGAAAGTGGCGTATTCGCCCAGGCTATTTTGGAAATGCAGCGTCTGGTGGTGCTGAGCGGCGGGCACGCGCAGACGGTGGTGGGGCTGCCCGGCACCGGCGACCTCACCGTGACGTGCAACGGTGGTCGCACCGGACGCTTCGGCAAGTGGTTGGGCAAGGGTCTGTCTCTGGCCGAAGCCATCGACAAGATGGAGGGCGCAACGCTCGAGTGCTTGGAGGTGCTGCGCGAGCTCGATCGAGCGCTGAGCAGCTTCGACGCGGCCGGGCGCACGCAAGCGCACGAGCTGCCTTTGCTGCGGCACTTGCTCGAGGTCGCCCTGCGCGGCGCGCCCGTAGCGATGCCGTTCGCGCGCTTCGGCCGCTAGCAGCGGCTGTACGG
>Ga0164241_10006751_pt1 | contig 10402 bp, 9 predicted proteins | sample OricomyardsoilBY_FD_108780 | JGI IMG/M metagenome (GOLD analysis project Ga0164241, IMG submission 108780) | Backyard soil microbial communities from Emeryville, California, USA - Original compost - Back yard soil (BY) | ecosystem: Environmental > Terrestrial > Soil > Unclassified | place: USA... | reverse complement strand
GGAGACAAGTTGTCGCGGGCACAGGTTCTCGCATCACCGACGTGGGCGCAAGCGATGGGCGCGCCCGTCTGGTCTGGCGGAGGAACATCCGGACTCGGCATCAACTATCTGGTGCTGGACCCTTATTCCGGCACGACCGCGGATGGCAGGCTTCAAACATCTACGTACAACGACTTCCCGCACCTGCGGTGGCTGGGTGCCGTGCGCTCGTCCACTCCAATATTTGATCGGCCACACATCGGCAGATGGTACTGTGTCGAGGCGCATGTGCGACTCAACGACGCCGGCCTGTCAAATGGGGGGTTCGAATTGTGGATCGACGATCATCTCGAAGCGCGACACGCCGATCTCAACTGGCTCGGCAGCTTCGCCGAGTTTGGAATCAATACGGTGTTTCTCGAGAACTACTGGAATGCCGGCTCGCCAGCGGACCAGTATCGATACATGGACAATTTTATCGTCAGTACTCAGCGGATCGGATGCGGAAGACTTGCTACCGCGGATACTGCTTCCGCGGTAGCCCGCTGATGAACGTTCCCTGAGCTGATGGCTACCCTATATCGGGTATGGCCAGCCAGGTAACCGGCAATCCGCCGCCGGCCGCGTCGATCACAACGATCGTGCGCACCTGACCCGATGTCAACGCAGACGCATTGGCGTCGAGCAACACAGTCTTGGTCCCTGCGTTGGTAACCACCAGATGTACAGCGCCTACTCCCGCATACTGATAGTTCATCACGCCTTCGAATGGAATATTCGTCGCGACTGGGGCCGTGAGTGCGGTGCTGTCAGCTCCAGTTATGTACACGTCGACCGCACCCGCGGAGGGCGCAACGTTGACGATCCGCAAACCGATCGAGTTGACGGGCGGTGGCGTTACCGTGTCTGGAAGAACGAGCAATCCAGCACCGGACGTGTGCTGTGTGAGGATAATCGCGTACGTTCCCTGGGTTTCCACGAGCAATTGGCTCGAAGCAATCGTCGTGGTATCCGGCGCACTACGAATCGCGATACTGCGCGGAGTTGTCGACGCACCTACATAGACCGACGAGCCATATCCGTAAGGCAGCCCGGAAAGGGTGTCGACTCCATCGACGAAGAGATCCGCGGTCGCATAGCTGTTTGCGGCGTTGATGAACTGCACGATTCCCTGGTTGTTCGTCGGCCCCAGGGCATTGTCCACCTGGCATCCAGAGATCGCGACCAGGCCAGCAGCGATGCCGAAAAGCGCAAGTCCTCGTACGCTCAAGTGGTTGCGAATCACGGAGAGCGTCATGTTTTGAGCCATTTGAAATCTTGGTTAGTGATAAAGTCAGACCGAGCCATGACCCGTATGTTCATCACATTTCGAGCCACAGTGCGGTCAAATACCCGTTCTGGATCGTCCCGGGTCCACCGATCGATCGGCATGGGCAAAAAAATAGAGCGCCAGAAAGCGCTCCCGCAGTCCCTGACCAGCGACTCAGCGCTGGCCTGGATTGGCAACCACACGACGCTGGACAGGCTGTTCCAAAGTTATCCGGCGATCTTCACGCCGCTCGGCTCCCGATGCCTCAGTTTCTGCTTCACCCCCAGACGCCGTTGGTTGCTCGCCCCGTTCGAAAGCCCCTTCGCCCCGACGCTCTACGGGCGAGCCGTCCGCACGTCTCATATCGTGGAGCAGCGCGCACCGGAGACATAGATCGACCGTCCGATTCCGACGACGAAAAACCCCGAACGGCGCTCCGCAGACTTCGCAGTTCAGCGCGGCCAGAGCCATCGTCACGATCAGAATCGGGCATAGCACCAGAGCCGCGACGACCCAGTGCTCGATCATTATGCCCAACAGCGCGGTGAGTGTCACCAAATCTCCATGTGAACCTGGGACCAGAACTGGTCAGGCCGCGTCAAGTAACCCAAGCTTTATTATCGACCACTCGTTCGGGAACGACCAGTCAAGATGTCGAAACAGCTGATTGCGCAGGAATTCTCGAATCCCCGCCGGCGTACTTGATCAGCCGCGGCGGAGCTTTTCAGGCCATTTCTTTTCGGCTACTTAATGCAGATTTCAGGCTGAAAGTCATACATTCGTCCTGCGCAGTGTGGCGCGTACCTCGGCAACGGACGACTATGTTTCTTACAATTGCACTTGTCTTGCTGCTGCTCTGGGCACTCGGATTTTTCGTGTTTCCCGCCGTCGGCGCACTGATCCACATCCTGCTCGTGCTCGCGATTATCTCCATCCTCTGGCATTTCATCGCCCGCCCTACGACACGCGCATAGCCTGCAAGCCGCGGACCCTGAACCAGATCCGACGTGCTTCACTACGCGCTCCTGAAGCTCAGGCTGTGACATACCGCCTGATTGGCTGTTAGCCGCAAACCGTAAAATCATATAATTGTCGCGTTCCTGGGCCGTCGCTGTCCGGTTAGTGGCACCAAAATATCAGCAGGATGCTACCAGCAGGCCTGAACCCAGTCATTACCGTATCAACTGATCGCCAGGCAGACCGTTCGGTTAGGGTGAACGCGCGAACGCGCCCCTGATTCCAGCGCCAAGCACCGCAGCGGTGCCAGCCAGCAGCGCGCCAAATACCAGCGTCACCACTACCAGAAGAGCGCCCGGCACCTGCATGACGGCGCCAATCTGAGTTGCCACCACCCGGACGTCAGCTCCCCTCGCCAGCTCCGAACCCAGTAAACCCGCCCACGCGATCACCGCTCCCACGGAGGCTGCTGTACCTCGCGCCGCCATCCGCCACTCGAGCATGCCGTAAACAAATCCGACACATGGCACGCCGACCCAGCCAAGCCACGCCGTCCCTGCCGCGCAAGCCAGGGCGACCATCAAGGCTCCAGCTGCAAACCGAACGATCCTCATCATCGGCTTCGTGGATCCAATTCGAGAGTGGCGCTGGTTTCACTGGCCGGCAGCTCGGCGGCGGTTCGCGGAAACTTGAGGGGTTGAAGTGTTCCGCTTTCCCAGAACCGAAGGTGATCCGCGTACCGCGGACTGAACGGGTTGCCGCTCTGCCCGCCTGGCAGAGTCCCCCATGCCCGGATCTCGGGGCCCATCTCGACCACCATTCGCCAGCTCGGACCGAATATGCCGCTGCCGCTGGACGGCGCGAGCGTACCCACCCCGCCCTGAACCGGAATCCCCAGTTCGGAAAATGCCGGGATCTGCAACAGATGGTAAATGTTGGCGAAACGCACCCGATCCCAGCGCCACCCTCCAGAGTCGGGCGCGCCGCGCTCCTTTTGCACGATGTGAAGCGCCGCGACAAGGCTCTTCGCAAGAATGTCGTCCCGACCCTCGACCACTCCCTTCGTGCGACGATCGTCCCACCACGAACTGGCAGGCTGACTCATCAGCTCGGCCAGTACCGCGGTACTTGGTGTGGCAACACGCTTTCCGTCACGCTGCAGTTCATCCCACGTGAAATCGGAGAGTTGCTGCATTGCGGTCTCGAACAGCACCGCACGTGTATTGTCGCGCGTGTACTTTCGATCCCACTGACCAAGCAGAGTCGCGGCAGAATCGAGATCCGCGACGTGGCGCCCAAGCGAATCCTCGTTCCTCGCGGCCGACAGAAAATACGGCACGAAGATGTCTGCGCGCACGCTGGACGGATCGGTCTGCCAGCGAATCATGCTGTCGACCGTCACGTTTGTACTTTTGCGCAGCAGCTGATTGATCCGCAGCGCGCGCCACACTTCATAATCCGCATCGCCGCCGAGATACCCAAACTGCGACTCAGGCGTCTCGGGCTCCTGGTTCGCGGATGCGAGAAACCCCTGCGCTGGATTTACCGACTGCGGGTATTTATCAACGGGCCAGTAGCCGGTCCAGTCGTTGGCACTGCTCGAACCGTCGAAGATGAACTGGCCAGTCTCCCCATGGGGACGAATGGGGAAATGACCGGTAGAGCGAATCGCAATCGATCCGGTGCGATCTGCAGCCAGCATGTTCTGGGCAGGTGCCCAGAAGCTACGAGCTGTTGCAGTCTCGAACTCGTTGACATCTCGAGCATGCGACGCGTCGTAAAACGCGCGTATCTCGTTGGATGGATCCAGCACGGTCCAGCGCATCGAGACCCACTCACCGTGATCGTGCGTCATGGGGCCGCGATGTGTGTAGCGCATGGTGTCCGTGTGAATCACTGCACCTGATCGATCACGATACTGTTCCACGCGAGTAACGATCTTGCGCCATTCACCGTCGACGAGATACCGCTCCGGATTCAGCGTGTCGTCAACCGTCTCGCGGTAGAAATCCATCACATCCGCGCCAGTATTTGTGAATGTCCACGACACATCACGGTTGAAGCCAATCACGACACCAGGTGAACCCGGGATGGTAACGCCATACACGTCCAGCTTGCCCGGTACTACCAGATGCACCTCGTACCAGATACTCGGGAGAGTCAGCTGCAGGTGCGGGTCGCCGGCGAGCAACGCGTACCCGTTCTTCGTTCGTGCAGGTGCGACCGCCCAGTTGTTGCTTGCGTACGACCGGTGGGTCTCTGCGCCTGGATCGTCACCTTCGAATCGCTTGAAGAGTGATGCGACTCTGGCCGCTGCGGTATCGGGCGCGCCCGGCGCCGCAATCTGCTTGAACTGATCGTGCGGTCCGGTCCATCCGGGTACGGGCTGGATCGGCTCCTGGATAGGCGTGTGTACTGGGAAGACGGACTCGGCCGCGCTGTCTCCCACGAGAGCCGCGGCGCGCAGCAGCTCGTGGTCCGGGCCGCCGGCAGCAAGCGTCAATCCCATCTGATTCAGCAGATGCAGTGAATTGATGCTGCGCCACCGCTCGGGACGCGTGTTGAGCAGCTTGTATTCGATCGGATAGTCCTTTGGCTTCAGATTATCGATGTATGCATTGATCCCGTCGGCATACGCGTCCATTATGCGGCGCGAGACGCCTCGCGGGTTGAGGGCTGCGAACTTCTGTTCCGCGGCACGCGGCATTCCCAGAGCACGTGGCGCCTCGTCCGCCCCGAGAGCCTGCCCACCCACGAGCTCAGTCAGGCGGCCGGTCGCAGCTCGCGTCTGAATCTCGAGCTGGAACAGCCGGTCGCGCGCGACTACGTAGCCAAGGGCGCGATAAACGTCTTCTTCACTGGTGGCGAAAATATGCGGCACCCCGCGCGCGTCGTAGCGAACATCAACCGGCCCCTCGAGTCCGGGAATATTCGTCACGACGCTTGCCGCCGGCACAGACGTTCCCGCGTTCGCCCAGACTCCGTTCACAGGGTCGAGTAAACCGCCGAGTGGCGGGAGCGGTCCGATTGGGCGCAATCCCGCATAGAGAGTGGCGGCCAGAGCGACGGCCGCTAGGGTGGTTACCAGAGGTTTTGGCGGCATGGTCGAGGTGGCTGTAAGATACCGGTTCGGGCGAGGACCGCTCCCACCGAATCCACCCTTGGCAGGCACCTCTTGATTGCGGTCATCTCCGGGACCGAACGCTTTTCCCGTATCCGGCATCCAACCCTCAGTCCGTCGAACAAATGAGTACAGCGGCGACGAACGATATCCACGTGAACTCTGGGAGATTGCCCGTAGCAACAACCGATGACTGCGCGTGAATGAAGCGCAGCTGATTACGCGGGTGTTGACGGGCGACCGACTGGCCGGCCGCGAGTTGTACGACGCGCATGCACCACGGGTCTTCCGGCTCGCGTTCAGCATGACTCGCGACGAGGAGCTTGCCCGGGAATGCACTCAGGACACGTTCGTACGCGCGTTCTCCAAGCTGGACAGGTTTCGCCAGGAGGCAGCGTTTTCGACATGGATTCACCGAATCGCGGTTTCTACGGTTCTGGAAGCATTGCGTGGAAGACGCCGAGCGGCTGCGCGTTTCGTGAGCATCGACGCAGCACAGGACATCCACGTGGAAGACGACTCTCGCGACGTTGAACTCGTGGCTCGGGTTGAGAAGGCTGTTGATGAACTACCCGAGATCTATCGCACCGCACTGATCATGCACGATCTGGAAGGATATACGCACGCTGCAATTGCCGATGTGTTGTCCATCCCCGAAGGCACGTCGAAGACAAGAGTAGCACAGGCACGCGCGAAGCTGCGCGAGACACTTGCATCATTGCGGGACTGATGAAGTTCTCTGATAAAGATGGAGCATCGATGGAAGAAGAACATCTGGACGAAATGATTCGGCACGCGCTTGCCGAATCACGACACCCGCCGGAGCCTCCGCTCGACGAGATGTGGGCGCACATCGAACGGAAGGCGTTCGACGACGCGCCATCCCGCCGAACAGTGGTTGGAATGCCGGCACGCTGGTCGCGGTTGGCAGTTCCCGCGATCGCGGCCGCAGCGGCGTTGCTGATCGGTGTCGGACTAGGATGGTCCGTGGCACCGCGTGGTAGCGTGGTGACGCGCATCGTAACCGTACCAGCACAGTCTGTCGCAACAACTCAACAAGCCGAACCTCCGCACACCGACAACGCTGTCGGCAGCGTTGTGACCGGTCACGCGGTACACATACCTTCCAGAACCCCACGTGGCGTGCCTGCAAACGCTTCGCACAGTTCCGGGTTCCCTGATCGCACAACTCAACAATCAGTAGGGGCGCTCCTCGCCACGCGGTTCGATGATGCCGACGGAAATGACGTGAGCCGCTACCTGGTCAGAACGGCCGCGTTGCTCCAGGCTCTCCCGGCTGACAGAACAACCGCAAAATCTGATACCGCGATTGCAAACCGAGCGGCTGAGCTGTTGACACAAACCCATCTGCTTCTCGATTCCAAGTCCGGTAGCGATCCAACACTGCACAGGCTGCTCGAGGATCTGGAGTTGGTGCTCGCCCAGGTCGCGCGCCTCCGCGTGCAACAGAGCGGAAGCGATCTGCAACTGATACACCAGGCACTCACTGTTCGTGACGTATTGCCGCGCGTACATGACGCGACGGTTGAAGCAAGCATATCCGAATGAGGATCCACTAGACATGCGTACTGAATTTCTCCGCCTTGCGACTTTCGTCTCAGCTATCTCGGCCGTCTGCGTCGTTGCACCCGCGACAGCACAGACCGGATCGAGACCGGGTATCGCTCCCGTGACACCGGTCGCGCCTGCAGCGCCGAACCGCATCCATCCGTCCAAACCAGCAACTGCGCCAAGGGCTCTCGCGCCACTGGCAGCGCTGGACGCATCGGGCTGGGATCAGTTTGATCAGGCCCGTGACGATGCCATGATTGCCTCTCTCGACGCCGTTAACCGTCTCGATGATCTGGACATGGACTCTTTCACGCCGATGGCTGCGATGAAGCTGGACATGGCACCGATGATAGCCTCAGCCGTACCGCTTACCGAATTCCAATTCGGTTTCGCGCCGCGCGCTTCGTTCTCTCTCCCGAGCTCACCGCGCGCACCGTGGGCATCTGCGGACCCCGCCGATTCACTATATCGACTGGCCCGTCAGTCTCTCAACGCCGGCGATTACCGGAAGGCCGCCGAGTTATTCGCGCAGATCACTCGACAGTACCCGACATCGCAATACCGGTCCGATGCGATCTACTGGCGTGCCTTCGCACTCTATCGCATCGGCAGCACTGCTTACCTGCACGAAGCGCTCGCAACACTTGACTCGGCACCGCCTGCTCGACGCGACGTGAACGGAATAAGCAGGACCACGAACTCCGTGACCAGCCCGCGCGTCGAGATTGCGTCGCGCAACTTGAACGTTGCACGCGCGGGACAGGTGAATGCCGAAGCAGACAGAACGGCAGCCGAGGCAATGTCTACGGCTGCGCGGATGCAGAGAGACTTCATGCTTCAATCTCGCGACAACGAGTCCGCAATTCTCGCCATGCGAATTCGTAGCGCGCTCGCCGCTCGCGGCGACGCCGCTGCCGCGGCGCAGATTGCAAGCGCAGCTGGAGCCGGTGGTCCTTCCTGCGATGACGAAGACGCGGAGCTGCGTGTCGAGGCGCTCAACGCGCTCATTCAGATGGATCCGAAGAATGCGGAGCCGGCGATCACCAAAGTGCTCGCACGGAGAGACAGCTGCTCGGTTCCCCTTCGTCGCGGCGCCGTGACGCTGGCCGCGCGAAGCACCGATGCGGCTACTGATGCGAGCACGATCGCACTTCTCATCAATACGGCGCGTAACGATCCATCGCTCGAGGTTCAGGCGGAAGCAGTTCGCGGTCTGAGTCGCTCATCCGATGCAGGCGCTACCACCGCACTCGCTGATATCGCAACCTCGTCCAGGAACCCCGCGCTCCAGCGCATCGCTGTGCGCTCTCTGGCGGCGCAGGATTCACCGGCTGCACGTGAGGCAATCAAAAACCTCATGAGTCGCGGTGACCTTCCGAGCGATGTGCGCGTTACGGCGTTGCATTACGCCGGCAAGTCGGATCTTTCGGTCGCAAATCTCGCCAGCATTTACGACGCCGCCGCGGATAGATCCACACGACAGGAAATCGTATCGCTGCTGCAGCAACGGCCAGAATCAGAAGCGTCTGACAAGCTCGTGAGCATCGCACGCACAAGCACGGATCCGTCGCTGCGGCGCCGCGCGATCGATGCGCTTGCAACCAGAAAGGATCCGCGTGCGAAACAACTCCTCATGGACATCCTCAACAAATGACAAACCGCCGCTTCTTCCTGCACATCGCCGGAGCCCTCACCTTTATTGCCTGCGCAGCTCCATCGATGCCGGCGTCAGCGCAATCTCTGGCGTCGCGCGTCAACTCGGCGCCAACGTCGCGAGTACAGTTCGAATTTGCAGCGAAAGCTGGAGTGTGTGGCGACGGGTTGTCCTTCCTTTCGAGCGGTAACGGATCGTCCTACTATGGACGTATCAACATCGTGAATGGAGTCGCGACCCAGCCGTGCTCCCCGGGTCCTGTTCGCGTCGTCATCGATCGCGCCGATGGAGTCATTACGAATATCGAGACGGTTGCAGGTCCGCTGCATCCCGCAGAGGGCGCAACCGATCTGGGCACAGTCACCGGACGGGACGCTGCCGATTTTCTGATGGCGATTGCAACCAAAACGGACGGCAGTGCAGGTCGCGAAGCGATTCTACCAGCCGGACTCGCCGACGGCGTGGATATTACGCAGTCACTGGTCACAATCGCTCGTGACCAGAATCGGCCCGTGGACATCCGTCGCGCATCACTCTCCTGGCTTGCGCGCGACGGCGCAACGTATTCCGATTCGCGGGCTTCGAGCGCGTCCGACTTGCTACTCTCGATCGCTCGAGATAACAACGAAACCCAGGCGCTGCGCCGGAGCGCGCTCGGTCTGCTAGCACGCGTTGGCCATGGTACAGGGATCCCGGCGTTGATCCGGCTGGCAACGGATAACTCCTCATCCTGGATCGGGCAGGAGAGCCTCCGCGCCATCTCGCAGTCTGATGATCCGCGCGCTCGCGCGTTCCTGCGCAAGGAACTCACGAATGCTGCACTACCCGACGCAATGCTCCTCGAAGCGGTCCGCGCAATTGGCGGAAATCAGGCTACGGGACAGGATATAGAGCTTCTGCGCAGTACTTTCGCGTCGACCTCCAGTGTACAGGCACAACAAGCCATTCTTGAGATAATGGCGCAACGCGGTACAGCTCAGGACACCAAGTGGATCAGCGCCGTGGCGCGTGATTCCAGACAGCCGGTAGCGAACAGGCGCAGGGCACTTCAGCTTGCCGCGCGCGGTCCTGGTGGGAATGAGCAGATGCTCGCGATGTACGGCAGCATGGATGACCCATCGCTCAAGGCCGCGTTGATTGAGATCTATGCTCGCAGCAAGGATAGTGCATCCATCGACAAACTCATCTCGATCGCGAAGACCGACTCCGACTACACACTACGCCGCCGCGCGATTGCTTCGCTCGGGCGAACAGACGATCCGCGCGCGAAGGCGGCGCTTCAGGATATCACGACTCGGTAATGACACCGTCTCCGGGCTACGGCCCGGAGACGGCTCCCATCTGGACGATCTCGAAGTCACTACCATGCAGCTTCGCAAGATTGTGCAGATCGTCGTCGTTCCAACGCGAGTCCGGCGCGCCACTGAGATAGAACGCCGATCCGTTATCCGCCAGGAACATTCCGTATTTCTTCAGTGCCTTGAGAATGACCTGCATCTGAGGCGAATAGCCGGATATATCCACGGATGCCTTGAGGCGGAAGCGTGCGCCCATTGGCGGCAGCGATGGATCGGTTCCACTGCCAGCTTGATGTCGAGCAGGCGAGACGTAGCCCTTGCGGGTACGCGGACACGTTACCCGGAGTGCATGGTTGATAGCACCGGCGCTGACTTCATCGTAGCGGACCAGTCCGGGAAAGATCGGCAGGCCTGCGGCATCGGCGGATGTCCATCCCGCCGGACGCAGCGCGTCCGAGCTCAGATCGAAAACCGCGCCAGAGCCTGCCGTCCACGATGAGCTGCCGGGATGC
>Ga0164241_10006750_pt1 | contig 10403 bp, 8 predicted proteins | sample OricomyardsoilBY_FD_108780 | JGI IMG/M metagenome (GOLD analysis project Ga0164241, IMG submission 108780) | Backyard soil microbial communities from Emeryville, California, USA - Original compost - Back yard soil (BY) | ecosystem: Environmental > Terrestrial > Soil > Unclassified | place: USA... | reverse complement strand
GCGCTCGGCAATTTGTCCGACCGCATCGTGCGCTCCAACGTGATCGACTTCATCGACTACCAGGCGCACTGGATCGAGTCGATGAACCGCCTGATCGGCAAGATCGTCAAGGGCTGGTCGATCACCGATCACTGGCCGACCTTCAACGTGGCCGACATCGCCATCTGCGTCGGCGTCGGGTTGATGGCGGTCGACATGTTCACGTCCCGTCGCGGCGTCTCGGCTTCGATTCCGCCGCGGCCGCCCGCGGGCGGCAACCTCGGCGTGGACTCCGCGTCGATCGCGGCGCCGCCCATCGGCAGCCTGAGCGTGCCGGAATCGACGCCACCCCTCAAGCCGGACGCCTGAGCGCCCGAAAACCGCAGCAGCATGCAAAGTCGGCTATTTACGCTCGATTTCTCCGCCTTCGGGGGCGACGTGTCGGTGCCGGCGCCGAGCTACTTCGTGCTGCTGCTGGTCGGTTTCCTGTTCGCCACGATTCTGGGCTGCTTGTGGGCCAAGCGCGTGGGCCAAGATCCGGACGTGATCGTCGATCTGGGGCTGGCGATGTTGCTGGCCGGCGTCGCCGGTGGCCGCTTGCTGCACGTCTTCGCCGACGGCTACTTCTGGGACTACGTTCACCTGTGCACCGATCCGAGCAAGGTCGATTGGCACGTCACGCGCAGTGAGTGCGTCTCGGCCTACGACGGCATCTGGAACGTCGCTCAAGGCGTGTGTCGTCCGAAGCAGGCCGATTGCCTGGCGTGGGCGAAGTTCTACGGCGGTGGTTTCGCCTACTATGGCGGTTTCATCGGCGCGTCGGCGGCTGCCTGGTTCTTGCTCAAAGCCGATCGGTTCCCGTTTTGGAAGGGCGCGGACATGGCCGGCATGGTCGTGCCGGTAGGGCTCGCGTTCGGGCGGATGGGCTGCACTCTGGCCGGCTGCTGCTTCGGCAAGATCTGGATCGGCTCGTCGTGGGCGCTGTCGTTTCCGGGCCACAGCCCCGCCAGCGAGGCCCAGTGGAAGGACAAGCTACTCGAGCAGCCATCGGAGCCGTCGCTGCCGGTGCACCCGACTCAGCTCTACGAATCGGCCGCGTCGCTGGCCATCGCCGTCTTTCTGACCTTGTATCTGCACAGCCGCAAGAAGTACGACGGCCAGATCTTCATCGCGTTCATGGCCCTCTACGCGGCGGCGCGCTTCGCGATCGAGTTTTTCCGCGACGACGATCGAGGCGCGCTGCTCGGCCTCAGCACGTCGCAGCTGATTGGCGCATTGTTGATCGTCGCCGGCGTCTACTTGCACACGCGCCTGCGCAAGCCCGTCGCGCTGACCACCCCCGCCGCCAGCTAGAAGGCCGGATTTACGTGGCTTTCATGGCGCGGCCGGCGACGGCGCCGGTCGGGCGCCGCTAATTGGCGTAAGCCAGCGCGCTGGCTTAGGTTTCGCGCATGCGCGTGCTCGTTTCGTTGCTTGGCCTGTTGGTCGGCGCGGGTTGCGGCCAGGAAATCGACCATCCGGCTCTGGTGCCGGGATGCGACCCGGCGACAACGAAGTGCTCGATGGGGCCGTTGCAAGGCGGGACCGGCGACGGCAACGCGGCCGGAGCCGGCTCCAGTGACGACGCGGTGGGGTCGATCAGCGGGCGAGTGCTGGGCCTCACTGACGACTTCTTCGAGCAGGGCGTGGGCCTGAGCGCCAACGCCGAGGTCTCCGCCGACGGTCGCGGCGGCTCACGGGTGAAGGGGACCTACGACGGCAGCAAGTTCGAGCTCGACGACGTGCTCAAGACCTCCGTCAACTGGTTTTTGACGACTCCCGCGGCAGACACCGGGTTTTTGCCGACGCTGGTGCCGAGCGACACCCTGCGCGCGAAGGCGGACGAGCTGGTGGTGGCGGTCGCCCCGACGCTGCCGGTCGAGGGCATCTTGCAGAGCTTGGGGACAGCTCGCTCGGACGCGCGAGCGCAGATCGTCGTCCGCGTGGTCGATGGCCGGGGTCGCTCCGTGACCGGCGTGACCAGCGACTTCACGGCGGAAACGACGGCGTATCGGACGGCGGGGGTCTGGCTCGCCAACGATGACGGCACCGACGACAGTGGCTTGATCTTCCTCGGCAACGCTCCCGTAGGCTCCGCGCTCAGCCGGGCCAGCATCAACCTGCGCGGCGCCGCGACGGGGCGGGTGGACGTGGAAATCATGGCCGGGGCGACCACCCTCGTCACCGCCGTCGTCGTTCCGAAGTGACGCCTGGTCGCCGCCCGCCGTGCCTGCTAGATCCCGGCGGCCATGGCGCAAATCATCGACGGCAAGGCCGTCGCGCAGAAGGTTCGGAGCGAGGTGAAGGCCGGCGTGGCGGCGTTCCAGGCCGCTCACGGGCGCGCGCCGGGGCTACACGTCGTGCTGGTCGGCGACGATCCGGCGTCGGCGGTCTACGTGCGAAACAAGGAGGCCGCCGCCCAAGAGGTGGCAATGGCGGGCAAAGTCTACCGCTTGCCGGCGTCCACCAGCGAAGCCGAGCTGCTCGAGCTGGTCCGGCAGCTCAACGCCGACGACACCGTGGACGGCATCTTGGTGCAATTTCCGGTGCCGGCGCAGATCAACCAGACGCGCGTGATCGAGACGATCTCGCCCGCCAAGGACGTCGACGGCTTGCATCCGCTGAGCGCGGGCGCGCTATGGGCCGGCGCCGAGGGTCTCGTGTCGTGCACACCCGCCGGCTGCATGCGCTTGCTGCGAGAAGCCGGCGTGGAGCTGGCTGGCAAAAACGCGGTCGTGGTCGGCCGCAGTAACTTGGTGGGAAAGCCGATCGCGGCCCTACTTTTGGCGGAAAACGCCACCGTTACCATCGCCCACTCCAAGACCCGCGATCTCGGCGCGGTTTGCCGCCAGGCCGACGTCTTGGTGGCCGCGGTCGGGCGCGAGGCCATCATCAAAGGCGACTACGTCAAGCCGGGCGCGGCCGTGATCGACGTCGGCATGAACCGCAACGCGGCCGGCAAGCTGTGCGGCGACGTCGATTTCGAAGCGGCCGAAAAAGTAGCGGGCTACATCACGAAGGTGCCGGGCGGCGTGGGCCCGATGACGATCGCGTGCTTGCTGGAAAATACGCTAAAAGCCGCGAAAATGCGCGTCTCACGCGCCCGCTGACGCGCGGAGCTTCGGCAGTAGGGCGTCGACCTGGGCCGCGAGCTCCGCGACGCTACCGTCGTTTTCGAGCACGTGATCGGCGCGCTTGCGCTTTTCGGACAGCGGCAGCTGCGCGCGGATCCGGGCGTGCGCCTCGCCTTCGCTCAGGCCATCGCGCGCCATGATCCGCTTCAGCTGGTTCGGCTCGCTGGCCGCGACGAGCACGACCGGCCGGAGCGTGGCGTCCAGCCCGACCTCGAACAGCAGCGGCACGTCGTAGCCGGCCAGCGGCACGCCTTGGCTCGCCAGCTCCGCGAAGCGCTCCGCCGACAGCTGACGGACGCGGGGGTGGGTGAGCGCGTTCAGCCGTTTTCGGGCCGCTTCATCGGAAAACACGAGGGCGGCCAGGCGTTTGCGATCGAGGCTGCCATCCGGCGCCAGCACCTCCGGGCCAAATTCGGCCACGACGTCTGCCAGCCCGGCGCTGCCCGCCGCGACGGCTTCACGCGCCAGCTCGTCGGCGTCCACCACCGGCACTCCGCGGTCCCGCAGCAGCGCCGCGACCCGGCTCTTGCCCGAGCCGATGCCGCCGGTGAGGCCGAAGACGCTGAAGGGCATCGGGGCGCAGCGTAGCAGCTACGGGCTTGCCCCCGGGCCGGCTTTTCCGCAGGGTAGGCGGCCGTGCGCGCCCGGTGGTGTTGTCTTTGGCTCAGCGTCTCGACGCTCCTCGCGGTGGACGCGCGCGCCGCCCACGACGCGCGGACGGTGTACAAATTCGCGACCGCGGCGGCGCTGTTCGCCCGGCCGGGGCTCGGGCACGATGGCGCCATCTACGTCGGCGCCGGTGACGGCTACGTTCACGCGCTCGGCCCGGACGGCAGCTTTCGTTGGAGCTACACCGTGAAGGGCCGCGTGACGGCGCCACCCGTCGAAGACCCTGGCAACGGCCACCTGTTCGTGGTCACGAGCGAGGCGCGGCTCTACGCGCTCGATCGCGACGCCGCGCTGCGCTGGGTGTTTCCACTACCGGCTGCGCCCAAGAGCGAGCTCGCCCTCACACCGAAGGGCACGCTCTTGTTCGTCGGCCAAGACGATCATTTGTACGGCGTCACGACCGGCGGCGCGCTGAGCCTGCGGCTCGCGGCACCCGGGGCGCGCTCCGCCCCCGCGCTGCTCGCGGACGGCCGGATCGGGGTGGTGCTGGGTGAGGAGCTCGCAACTCTCAAGGCTTACGGCTACGAGCGAGCGCCGCTGCCCGGCCCGTTCGGTGCGTCGGCCAAGCTCGCCCTCCGCGCCGATCGAGCCATTTTCGCCTGTGAAGATCGTGTCGTCAGGGTGGTGGGAGCGGCGCCCGCGCTCGCCGCCAGCAGCGACTGCCTTTCGCCACCAGTCCGCGGCGACGACTTCTTCGCGGTGGCCGAAGCCAGCGGCGACGTGCGTCTGTTCTTCGACGACGGCACCGAGCTCGGCATCGGCCTCGGGGCGGCGCCGCTCCGCCCGAGCTGGGATGCGGCGCGACGGCGCTTGATCGTGTCGACAGCCACCGGCGCGCTGAGCGCGCTCGAGCTCGCGGACGGAGGACCCTGATCGTGGATTTCAAGCGCAAGCTCGGTTTCCTCCCGGCGCCGCCGGCAGTGCCAGCGGCCGCGACCGCCGAGCCAGATGCGGCGCCGCTCGGGATCATCGAGCAGCTGCGCCTGAAAATGACGGAAATCCTCGAACGCCCGCGGTTTCAGGCGCCGCCTCGGCCACCTGCCGACCCGAGCGAGACAGCGCTGCCGTTCACGTGCCAGGAGACGCCCAGCGGCCCACTCTATCGGCGCCACAGCATCTTGCCGCGCTCGCATCACGTCGGGCGCATTCCCGTCGATTCGGCCTACGCCAGCCGTCCGGAGCTGCTCGCGCTGCTGGCGCTCGATCCGCGGCTGGCGGCGAGCAACTTCGGGCGCGCGCTGTTCTTCGACACCGAGACGACGGGGCTGGGCGGCGCGGGGGCGATCGCGTTTCTGCTCGGCATGGCCTGGTTCGACGCCGAGGGCCGGCTCAACGTCGAACAGCTGCTGCTCCGGAGCCCCGCCGACGAGCCCGCGCTGCTCGACGTCTTGACGGAGCGGCTGGCGACCGCCGAGCTGCTCGTGTCCTACAATGGCAAGGCCTTCGATTGGCCGCTGCTCAAGGGGCGCTTCGTGATGAATCGCCGGCAAATACCCGGCGATTTGCCGCATCTCGACCTGCTGCACATCGGCCGGCGCCTCCATCGCAAGCGGCTCGGCGCCTGCCGGCTCAAGACGCTCGAGAGCGAGGTGCTCGGCTTCGATCGCGGCATCGACGTCGAGGGCGCCGACGTCCCGGCCCGCTATTCTCACTTCCTGCGCACCGGCGACGAGCAGGCCCTGCGCGAGGTGGTCGAGCACAACGCCTGGGACGTCGTGAGCATGGCGGCCCTGGTCGGCCTGTACGGCGAGCCGTTCGACTTGCTACACGGGGAGGACCTGGTCGGCTTCGCCAAGACGATGAAGCGCGCCGGGGCGCTGGCGGTCGCCGAACGCGCCGCCGATCGAGCCCTCGAGCTGGGTGCCAAGCGCGCCCTGAAGATCCGCGGCGACGTGCACAAGGCCCGCGGCGATCGACAACGCGCGCTGCGTGACTTCGAATCGCTGGCAAAAGAGGTCGACGATCCGGCGCTGCGCCTCGAGCTCGCGAAGCTGTACGAGCACTTCGTCAAGGACCCGCAGCGCGCCCTCGCCATGCTCGAGCAGGGCACTGGCGAAGCCGACGCGGCGCTCGAAAAACGCCGGCAACGCCTCGAGCGCAAGCGCTCGCGCCGGCCGCCCGGCGACTGAACGTGGCCGCTGGCCGGGGTCGCCGAACGGGGCGGGGGGGTGCTATATGGCGGTCGGCGTATGGCTTACGATCATCGAGCGATTGAACCGAAGTGGCAGCAAGTTTGGGAGGCGCGCCAGACTTTCAAGTCCGTGCGCCATCCGGGGCGGCCGAAGTTCTACGCGCTCGACATGTTTCCGTACCCGTCGGGCTCCGGCCTTCACGTCGGGCACCCCGAGGGCTACACCGCCACCGACATCGTGGCGCGCTACAAGCGCGCGCGCGGCTTCGACGTGCTCCACCCGATGGGCTGGGATGCGTTCGGCTTGCCCGCCGAGCAACACGCGATCAAGACCGGACAGCACCCCGCCAAGAACACCGCCGACAACATCGCCGTGTTCCGGCGCCAGCTCAAGAGCCTCGGCTTCGCCTATGATTGGTCGCGCGAGGTCGACACCACCGATCCCAGCTACGTGCGGTGGACGCAGTGGATCTTCCTGAAATTCTTCGAGCGCGGACTGGCATTTCAGGGCGAAATTCCCGTCAACTGGTGCCCGGCGCTCGGAACGGTGTTGTCCAACGAGGAGATCGTCGACGGCCGCAGTGAGCGCGGCAACCATCCGATCGTGCGCTTGCCGCTGCGGCAGTGGCAGCTGCGCATCACCGCCTACGCCGATCGCCTCGCCGACGAGCTCGAGCCGCTCGACTGGCCCGAGACGCGCCAGAAGCAACGCGACTGGATCGGCCGCAGCGAAGGCGCCGAGGTCGATTTCCCGGTCGCGGGCCGGGCCGAGAAGATCCGCGTCTTCACGACCCGACCCGACACGCTCTACGGCGCCACGTACATGGTGATCGCGCCCGATCACCCGCTCACGCTATCGCTGGCGGGCGAGGCCGAGCGCGCTGCCGTCGAGCAGTACGTCGCGGCCGCCGCGCGCAAGAGCGACATGGAGCGCACGGCGCTGAATAAGCAGAAGACCGGCGTTTTTACCGGCTCATACGCCGTCAATCCGCTGACCGAAAGACCGATCCCGATCTACACCGCCGACTACGTGCTCGGCGCTTACGGCACCGGCGCGATCATGGCCGTACCGGCCCACGACGAGCGCGATTTCGAGTTCGCCAAACAGTACGGCTTGCCGATCGTCGAAGTGGTGAGCCCCGACGGCCAGCTGCACGAAACGCTCGACGTGCCATTCACGGACGACGGCGTCGCGGTGCGCTCGGGGGTGATCGACGGGCTTTGCACCCCCGAGGCCAAGCAGCGCATCTTGCGCCACCTCGAGCAGCAGCAGCTCGGCGAGCGTAAGGTCAACTACCGCATCCGCGACTGGGTGTTTTCGCGGCAGCGCTACTGGGGCGAGCCGATTCCGATCTATTTCCCCGTCGAATGCGCGGGCGACCCGCGAACCGGCGAGGCTTACACCGTCGACTATTCGCAGCCGATCGCCGTCGATGATCACGAGCTGCCGCTGCGCTTGCCCGATCTCCAAGATTACACGCCGGGCGATCCCGCCGGCGCCCTCGCCAAGGCGCTCGACTGGCGATTCTTTCGCAAAGACGGCAAGTGGTTCGCGCGCGAAACCAACACCATGCCGCAGTGGGCCGGCTCCTGCTGGTATTACCTGCGCTACCTCGACCCGCACAACTCCGAAGCGCCGTTCTCACAAGAGGCCTACGACGCGTGGATGCCGGTCGATCTTTACGTCGGCGGCAACGAGCACGGCGTTTTACACCTGCTTTACGCGCGGTTTTGGCACAAGCTGCTGTTCGACATCGGCATCGTCAAGCACCCCGAGCCGTTTCAAAAGCTCGTGCACCAGGGCATGATCCTGGGCAACGCCTACCGCTGGTACGCGGTGCTGGACGCCGACGGCGAGCTGCTGCGCGCGCTCGACGGCGACGACGCGAGCGTGCAGGCCGACGCCGAGGGCGAGCTGCACACCGCCGGCGGCGAAAAGGTCGAGGCGCGCTACGTCGGCCCGGCCGACGTCGCGTCCAAGGACGGCACCTTTCGCCACCCCGAGCACGGCGTGAAGCTCCACGCCTCGCTCGAGAAGATGGCCAAATCTCGCGGCAACGTCGTCAATCCGGACGTGATGGTGGCCGAGTTCGGCGCCGACGCCTTGCGTGTGTACGAGATGTTCATGGGGCCGCTCAAGGAAACCAAGCCGTGGCAGACGGCGGGCATCCAGGGCACCCGCCGCTTCCTCGACAAAGTGCACGCGGTCGCCACGCGGGCGCTCGCCGACGGCGAAGGCGACGACGAGACGCGCAAGCTGCTGCACCGCACGATCAAGAAGGTGGGTGAAGACATCGAGAGCATGCGCTTCAACACCGCCGTCAGCTCGCTGATGATCTTGACCAATCGCCTCGCCAGCCTCGACGCGCCGCCCCGCGTCGCCGTCGAGCGGCTCCTCGAGCTCTTGGCTCCGTTCGCGCCGCACCTGGCCGAAGAGCTGTGGAGTCAGCTCGGCCATCAACAGCTGATCGCGGAAGCGGCCTGGCCCAGCTACGACGAGGCGCTGTGTGTGGACGACGTGATCGAGATCGGCGTGCAAGTGAACGGCAAGGCGCGCGGTCGCGTCAGACTCGCCAAAGACGCGTCCGAGGCGGAGGCTCGGGAACAGTCGCTCAAAGACGAAAATGTGGCCCGTTTCATCGCCGACAAGCCTCTGAAGAAATTCATCTACGTTCCGGGAAAGATTGTTAATTTCATCGTGAGTTAGGCTGCCCCACTGAACGGCTGGTCGGATGTGGATAGGTTGTTGTTTCCCGTGAAACTTGGCCCCGAACTCCGCGATGTGCCTCAGGAAGTTGCGCCGGAGGCCCTGGGGGCAACTCGCCGAGATCGGGCCCGGACCCGCAGCGCGTGCGGCCCGTGGCTCGGTTTGCTGATGCTGGTGGGAGGCTGCGGTTATCGGCCCGTCTACGCCGAGGGCGGGCCGCGCTACGAGGTCGTCGCTGGCCGTTACGGCACCGCCAACTTCGAAGCCGTCCAAGCCGCCACGGCCGGCGTCAGGAGCGAGCTCGCGGCAGCCGAGGCGCTCGGCAGCGGCTTCCCGCAGGTGGTAGTGGAGGTGCTGCGCGTCGACGAGCGCAGCATCGGCGTCCGCGCTGTCGGAGACGTGCCCCTGGCGCGCGGCTCCGAGGTAGTCGTCACCGGCCGCGCTCGCGTGATCATCAAGCCCGACGCAGCTCCAACCCTCGACACAGGCGACATGAATCGCGCCGCCCAGTTCGCTGCCGGCGCAACCGCCGCCGCCGACGCCGACGCACGCAGCCGCGCCGTGCGCGATGCAGCGCGCAGCTTAGGCCGAGCCTTGGGCCGCGCCGTTTTGGGATTACCGGAGCCGGCAGAAGGCTAGCTGCAGCGTGGGCCCTACGGGCCCGACCCGTGCTCGCTCATCGCGCCGCCGCCCACGAGAAGCCCGCGCCGCCGCCCACGAGGAGCCGGCGCGCCCGCCCACGAGAAGCCAGCCCCGCGCGCCCTACCACGAGACGCCCGCGCGAGCTCGTTGCCATGCTGGACTTAAAAGTCTAGAAGCTCGAGGAGGGGCGGGTCGGGGCTAAATGGTGGGCTGCCGCATCGCCGCCCACTTTGCAGAAACTGCCGTGCCGTCGCTCGGTCGCGCTGATCGAGCGACGGCGTCAACCGCTACCGAAGGCCGCTCCTGAAGCTTCTGCAAGTCGGGGCGCGTTTTGGCAGCCCCCGACACGGATGACCTTTGGACGAACGCCGGCGTTTAGGCGACGCGCATCAGACGATGCCCATCGCCTTCTTGAAGCGCTTGGCGTCGGCGAACATGTCGACGTTGGTAAAGACGTAGGTGGCGGCTTGGGTTTTTCCGCCGCCGGCGATGTCGGCCAGCTTTTCGATGGCGGGGTCTTCGTAGCGCGACTTGTGGCCGGCGGGACCGGGCAAGCGGTAGTACGCGACTTTGCGCTTCGACAGGCCTTGGTGCAGCGGATCGCGCGCCGAGAGCGTGTCCGTCTCTTCCGCCAAGTCGTCGGCGTCGTCCGGCTTCCAGGCTGGGCCTGGCTCGAAGACCACGGTGTCGAACTGCTTACGGACGCTCTTCAGGAAGTCTCGCAGCGCGGCGCGATTGGCGCGGCTGCTGGTGAAGTCGGGCGGAGCGACGAAGATGGCGGCCTTCGAGTCGAGCTCCTTGGCTACCTCGCCGAGCGTCTTGAGCGCGGTTTCGACCACCTTGCCCTCGCGGAAGCCCTCCTGGGCGATCTGACGCGGCCCCAGCAGGGCAAATTCGAAGCCCTGAGGCGCCTCCCGGCGCCAGCGACGCACGGTTCCAGGGCCGGGCACGGCCATGTGCGTCTCTTGAACTTCGACGAAGAGGTACTCTTTGAAATAGCGCGTCGCTGGAACGGCAAAACCAGCGCAGCCAACGACCATCATGATTGGGGCAGACGCTAACACACGAGAGGTAGCCACGCCCGCCCACAGGGGCGATTTTC
>Ga0164241_10006749_pt1 | contig 10404 bp, 12 predicted proteins | sample OricomyardsoilBY_FD_108780 | JGI IMG/M metagenome (GOLD analysis project Ga0164241, IMG submission 108780) | Backyard soil microbial communities from Emeryville, California, USA - Original compost - Back yard soil (BY) | ecosystem: Environmental > Terrestrial > Soil > Unclassified | place: USA... | reverse complement strand
TTCGAAGCGAGTTGCACGAAATCACTATCCAGGAGTCTGTGGATGAGCTCATCGCCCAAAGATCTAAGTCCCAAAAACGAAGCCACGGACAGAACAGAGCAGACTTCGGATTCGACCGCTAAGCCTGCGAAGCCGGTGGACATCACGAACAAGATCGGGCCAATGCAGATGCACGAGCTCATGAGTATTCCCCAGCAGGACGTCAAGATCACGCTCACGGGCGTAGAGACTGAGTTCCTCCTTGGCTCGCTCCATAACTTGCATTTCCACTTGGTCCAGACTATTCGTGACCCTAAGGCCACTAAGGAAGAGCGTAACTCGGCGTACGGCGTAGCCCTCACTACAGAGAAGCTGTACGCGAATATCTTCGAGCAGCTCAAGATCAAGAAGGTCGACAGGGAAGAGTTGCATTGACGTCTTGCCCAATCATTTCCTAGACGGTATAACCTCTCCATGGTAGAATTTCACCCTGGAGAATATTATGCAGTGGAAAAGACAACAAGAACTGTTCAAGGCCCTCGTCAAAGAAGAGATGGACCTCTTGAACAAGAAGGGCGCCGAGTACGCCAGCGATACCGACGCTCTCGCTAACTTCAAGAAGAGAGCCGAAGATATCGGCATTGGCCCTAAGCAGATCCTGTGGATCTTCTTGTCCAAGCACCTTGACTCTATTAAAAGCTACATCAAGAAAGGCCACGTCATCAGCGACGAGCCTATCGAGGGTCGTATTCAGGACGCGAGGAACTACTTGTTCCTCTTGTCTTGTTTGATCGACGAAGAGAAAACCGAAGCCAAAGCAAAACCTTTGCTGGAAAAAGCTAATCCAGCGGAGTAAGGAGAGTATCCAGTGACCACCGTCCCTTCAGTAGCCCCAGCGGCTCCAGCAGATCCTAAGCCTGTCTCAACGCAGGGTGACGCTAAGAAGAATCCGTTCGGTGAGATCACACCGCAAGACCTGATAGTCACCCAGCACGACTGGGACTATCTGGCCTCTGCTATTCACCATATCCGAGTCGACACCCACGGTTTCGCGTTCTTCGGAGCGATGCTTCAGTCTATCATGATTGACTTCAGCTCCCGCGTACCTACGGCGTGTATCAGCTTCCAGCCGACAAAGAAACAGTTCCTCATCGAGCTCAATCTGGCGTTCTTCCGAATGCTGACTCTCGAAGAGCGAATGGCAGTCTTGTTGCACGAAGTGTACCACATGACTCACAATCACCTTACTCGTATCCCTGCTCTCCAAGACAGGCACCTGGGTAACAAGGCGGCCGACGCTGCCATCAACCAGATCATCCCTGGTATCCCCACTCGAAAACCTATTCGCTGTATCTTCCCTGAAGACTTCGGTCTCGACAGAGACAAGACTATGGAGTTCTACTACGAGAACTGGCCTAAGGACGAAGACGAGGACGACCAGCAGCAGAACGGCCAAGGGCAGGGTCAGGGCAAAGCTAAGGGTAAACCTCAGAAAGGTCAGCCTGGTCAAGGTCCTGGCGAGAAAGGCGACGTCCTAGACGTCCACGACTGGGACCCTAACGTCGACGAATCTGACGTACTCGACGGCATGGAAGACGTAGTCAAGAGGACGATGATCAAGACTAACAAGTCTCACTCGAACCTCCCTAAGTTTATTCAGGACATGCTCGAGACTATCGAGAAGCGCCGCAAGTGCATCAACTGGAAGCAGCAGCTCAAGATGTTCTTGAAGCGTACCACTACTGGTATCGACAAGGAGTACACTCGCAGCAGACCTAACCGTCGCTACGACTACGCTTCTCCAGGTATGAAGCTAGGCGACTTGCCTAAGGTCCTCATCCTGCAAGATACCTCTGGCTCGATGTCCTCTATCGAAGTGAACGCGACTCTCGACCAAGTGGACGAGATCCTTAAGATCGGTATGCGAACAGTCTCTATCGGTCTATGGCATACTGGCCTCTATAAAGTAATGAAGTACAAGCGAGGCCAGCGACAAGCTGTTCACTCGAAAGTACAGTCTGGTGGTACCTGCTTCGAAGAGTGCGCAGAGTACATCAACAAGATGAAGCCTGACGCGGTGATCGTCATGACTGACGGTTACTACAGTCCTACGACGATTAAAGTCGAGTGCCCGATCTTGTTCGTGATCACTTCTGGCGGCGTCAAGCAACTCGTCACAGACTACCCGCGACAGAAGATGATCGCGTTACCTCATATGGGCGAATAGATGAGTAAAGAAGCTATGAGAGCGTGGATAGCTAAAAACCCTGAGCGCAATAAACGCAACAGGGAGCGATGGCTTAAAGAAAACGCTCGCAAAGTTCGAAGTGATAAACTTATGAAGAAGTTTGGCATCTCTTTAGAGCAATACGAAGAGATGTTTGCTGATCAAGGTGGCTGTTGCAAGATTTGCAATCAACCTGAAACAGTAGTCAATCGGCAGCTTGCGGTAGATCACTGTCATGCAACTGGTAAAATTCGTGGCTTACTTTGTAGTAAATGCAATAAAGCTATTGGATTATTTCAAGATGATTGCGAAAGACTGCTGAGAGCAGTCGGATATTTGAGGCAATAATGGCAAAAGGCTATAAACCAGAACGCCCTGTAACATCTGACAAGATCCGCAAGGAGATTGTAGCAGTATTCGACAAGAAGTACGAGCGGAAATACTACACCGCGGCGAACTCTTGGAAGAGGCTGTTCAAGCGAAGACTGCCGGAGAGCCGGGGATTCGTTCGTGGATTCGAGGGTTACGCCAGTGGGCAAGGCCTCGAAGGTAACAATAAGTTTTACGCCCTCGCTATCTCAGACGAGACAGATACCAAACTAGACTCTGTCTACCTCGTGGACAACGCGGACGAAGAGTGCAAGCGACTAGGCGTCAACGAGCTTATGTTCGCAGAGGACTGATATGACAGCCAAAGAAGACTTGCTGAACAATCCCAAGTTCAAAGCTCGAGTAGCTAAGCTCGAAGGTAACCAGTACATCAAAGTCTTCAAAGACCCGCTTCTCGTCAAGCTAGACGACGAGCGGGATTACTACGTCATCGCTATCGGCATCAACGACTCCTACCTAGTCGTTACGCCGCGAGCAGACGGGTGCATCTTGTCGGTGTTCTGGACTAAGCACGACCAGTTCAGTCAACCTGGCCCGCTACACGAGGCTATACAGATGTCAGTACTCAACTGGCTGATGATGCACTCGCTAGACAACGCGACAGAGAAGATGCGCCACGGCGCTCTCAACGTCCAGGAGCTGGCATTCAAAGGTCTCTTCAAGAAGCTAGGACAGAAGTACTTCCTAGACTTCCCTAAAGAAGTATCAATCGCCGTTCAAGGCACAGTCCGAGACGGAATCAAAAACCCTTATAACAGGTAATCGCACATGGCTATGCACATCAAGGACGTTCCTTCTATCATGGGCCTCTCGTGGCCATCGCTTCCAGGGGTAAGCGAATGATCCCTTGCTTCTCCGGTCCTTCCGGCGTAGGCAAGTCGCAGTCTATTCACCAGTGGGTGAACGAGATGGCTGTGAAAATCCCAGGCTTCCGCATGATCGACTTGCGCGGAGCTACCATCGACGCGTCAGATACTCGCGGTCTTCCGTGGAAAGATGACAAGACGGGCCAGACGGTGTTCCTTCCGCCTGACTTCCTTCCTCAAAAAGGTACGTTCGGCGTCCTGTTCATCGACGAGGTTAACCGCTCGTCTACTCCGGTCATGAACTGCTTCATGGAGCTGTTCACCGAAGGCCGCATCGGTAACTACGAGTTGCCCAACGACCCTAAGAACGGCATGTGGATCATCGTCACCGCCATCAACCCTGGCGACGGTGAAGCTTACGACGTCAACTCGATGGACGCTGCATTGCAGAACCGTCTCACTATCTTCAACGTCAAGTTCGACCACCGCTCCTTCGTCTCGTACGCGACGAAGAAAGGCTGGAGCGAGTCTGTCACTAACTACTTGCAGACTGGTGAGTGGGTTTACAAGGAGCCAGGTCAAGGCGATGGTCACTACATCGCTCCTCGCTCTTGGGAGTTCATGTCTGACGCTGAGCTCGCTGGCGCAAAAGACGACTCAGAGCTTCACCACGAGATCTGCATCGCTTTGCTCGGCAAGAACATCGGTACTACGTACTGGAACTACTGCCACAAGACGAAGCCCATCATGTACGACGACTTCGACAAAGACTACACCAAGGCCGGTCGCAAGAAAGATCGCCTTGAGACTCTTCCGTCGATCAAAGAGTTCACCAAGTACGCTGATACTCGCTCTATCAAGCAGTATCGAGCTGACCTTATCAGCAGCACTGTTCAGAGCTTCTTGACTCTGGCGACCAAAGATCCGACAAAGATCGACCACGACATCCTCGAAGCGGTGTGTATGGTTCTTCCTGCGGACCAAGCAGCTGCCCTCATCCAAGGTATCGCGATGAAGTCTTCTGACCCAGCTCGCTGGATCGCTGACTACAAGTCTAAGTACAAGACTCTCTTCGAGCGTCTCCGTACATCAGTGTCTAAGAACGGTGTCCAGCAAGGTGCCGCACAAGGAGCGACTAGCCCATGAGTAGACGACCATACGCGAGCGGTTCGACTCCGCTCATGATTCTCTGTTACTACTCTAAGTCCATGCCGAACATCAAGTTCTCTAAGCTGGCAGACGCTAAGCGATCTGCGACAAAGCGCGGTGACACCGATGTTCTCGCTAACTGCGACAAGTTTGGAGCTCCATTCGTGGCAGCTTTCAAGCGCAAGGGCCGATGGATGGACAACCCCACACTCGTTAACGCAGACATTCCTGCGTAAGGCATCTCTATGCAACAAGAAGCATCACCTCGTGTGCAGCAGATACAGTTCGACAAGGACGAAGGGAAGCTAAAGATCGCCCGTTTCTACGGCGAGATTGTGGCTTTACCTGTAGCGAGAGGGTGCGTCACTCTGGGGAGCGACACTTACTACGTATCGAACAACTTCCCAGACGGCTCTGTACTCTCTATGAACGTCGTTAGGTCCAAAGGTACTGAAGTCTTTACCTCACTGCTGGTCCGCGACGTTCTGAAGTTTGGTTCATCTGACCTAGCGGCCGTACCGTTCGGAGCTCGACACGAGCTCTTGGACTTACTCGGCAGCTCGTTTCCACCGGAGTACGGTTTCGCTCTGTTCGGCGGTAGGTGCGTAGCTCCTAACGTCTACGTGGCGATTCCTATTACTTTCTCTCTGGCTTCTAAGTGCCTCGACACTCGCCTAATAGGCGTGTCGCTCTTTCCCGCGTCGGAGTTCGGGTCCTTCGAGGACATCCCGGTAATCGTAGAAGACGAGGAAGACGACGTAGACGGCCTGGTAAGGTTTCCTCCGGTCGAGAACGAGTCGAAAAGGGTCTTGGGCTACAAGCACATGATCCAGATGCATATCAGAAAGATATGCGGTAAGTGGCGAGACGCCTATCTCAGCAAGCACAGCCCTGGTCAGCTCCCGTACAGCTCGGAAGACCTGATGCAGCAAGGGTTCCTTGAGGTAACTATTGCTCTGAGGAAGTACAACGCGAACCACAGCTCTAAGGCGCAGGAGTCTACCTTCGTCTACAGGCACTTATGGAATCGCTTCGGACACCTAGCTCACAAATACTCGAAACAGTCACGCGGTTACGGAGTCCACATCATGCGGGACTTCGTGGATGACGATGGCAACATCACTCCATCCTACGACCTAGGCGAGATCATTCACTAAGGATTAACATGAGTAAGCCGCAAATCGTGCTTTTGCCGTTCGCGACACCCCACAGCTTCTTTAAGAAGGGTGGGGTTTTTCATCCGGCCGCTTTACCGATGCAGGTCGAAAAGCGGCCGAAAGATTTCAACGAGACTGTTTCCTACACATCCTACTCTGCAGTGAAGTTGGCAGGAAGTATCTCAACGATGGTTGTCGCTACCATTCCTTCCAAGACTACAGTCGCTGGGATGGCTTTGGACCAGCTCCTCAGTGGCTTCATCGACCCGGTGAATATCTTGGCGGAAGTGGAGCGTATCGAACACGATGGCGACTCGATAGCGAGCCAAGTTACTGCGGGTTTCAACGCCTACCAAGGGATTGATAAGCTCGTACTCATCTGGCCTTACCAGATGTTCGACCACGAGAAGCCTATGGCTTTCACTGGCGAAGTGACTATGGGTCACACTCACCCGATGCTGAGCATCAACAAAGACCACATTCCCGAGTGCGTAGTGTTCTCAGTTACTGACGAGACTGAGAAAGACCAGACCCAGTGCACGGTCAAGAACGTGATGAAGCTCTCTGACGTCGACACAATGATTAAGGGAAGCTTTACGAGGGTGATATCAGTGGTTGATATCATGCGGGACGAGTGGAATGTCTGGCAGCAGACAGCTCAAGACCCAGAAGACATCTCAGAGTTCTTGGCTAAGACGCTGCCGGGAACACAAGCTGGACTCGTGAACCCGGACGGCAATCAGTTTATTTAGGCTTGTTAGCTTTCGCTTGGTACTCGGCCATAAGCTTAGCTTTGTACTCAGGGTCTGCAGTCTTGAGACCGGCAGTCCTGTTAGGATCGGCTGGAGGAGGTGTAGGAGCTCCGGCGTTCGCGGATGATGCCTTACCTTGGCGAGCCTCGTTGAGGCGTCCTATCTGCTCGGGAGTCATCATAGTCTCAGGCGTATTAGCTTTGCCTTTTCCTACTTCTCCGACGTCACCTTCAGGGCCCTCGACGAACTGTCCGGGCTCTTTTTTGATGTCGTTCAAGAGCTTGCTCTGACCTTCTGCTTGCTTCATTGCCTGGTTGCGAGACCTGTGCAAGAAGTGGAAAGTAGAGGCTAGCTTATCGACGTCCAAGTTAGGGTTGTTCTCGTGCTGACCTATCTTGTCTTCCATGTACTTTCGAACCGCTGGGTTCGTGTAGTGGGAGAGCAAATGCTCCTTCATCTTTAAGTAAGACTTGAAGCCCGGGTGATCGTTGATAAGCTTCACTGGGTCGGGACTACCGCTTACAGAACCTGTCTGCATTCTCTCGTCGTCTTCCCCGCGTCCGCCCATCATCTCTTTAGCTTGCATATCGCTGTCGTCACCGTAGCCCATGTCGCCTTTGTCCGCGATCATGTGCTGAGGCATCTTGCCGTGAGCGATGTCTGTCAAGTCTTTCTCGCTGCCCATCTTCGCTTTGCCGGCGACGCCTTCGCGCTTCGGCTGGTAGCTAGGGTCAGCTTCTTTTACTCTCTTCTCGTCATCAGTCATCTCGGCTGCACCAGCCTTGTGAGTGACTCCGCCTGCTCTAGCTTTCGCCGCGTCTTTAGAGATGCTAGCGAACTCTTGAGGAGATATTTTGCCAGACTGCAAATCTTTACCCGCTTGAGCGAGTACTGCTTTGTGGTCGTTGATAGGCTGGTTGCCTTCTTCTTCGTTGGCAGACTGACCAAGACCAGAGCGGGCCAGCTCGCGGTGAGCTTCCACAAACTTCTTGTGGGCCGCTTGAGCCTCAGGGTTGTGACGAATCGTCTGCTGGTACGTAGCCAGTTGGTTACGGTGATCTTGCTCGTTCGGTGTCCCGTGTACCCACTCTTTGTACTTCTCGGGATCTACTTTAGCGTAGGTGTCGTCGGTGAAGACTTCGGGTGGCACAGCGTACGGCGAGCGTCGCATCGTGCGTCCAGGACTCATGGCCGCGATGTCTTCGAGCTCGTCTCGCTTCTCGCCAGGCTTCTCTGTTCGCTGTCCCGCTTCTGTAAGAGGAAGCGGAGTCACTTTACCAGACAGTACGTCCGCGACACCTTGTTTGTGGGCCGCCTCGTACTTGCCGTCTCCGCCTTGCTTGACTGCAGACTCTTTCTTCGCAGCCTTCTCTAGGCGAGAAGAAGCCTCGACGAGGATAGCAGCTTGCTCAGAGGGACGAAGAGACTTGTTTAAGCTGTTCATGACATAATCTCCGAAGTCGGAGTCTGTCATAGATACGTAAGGGTTCATTACGTCGATAAGGTTCTTGGCGAGGACCAAGTGAGCGACAGTGGCTTCTGGGAAATACTCAGAGAGCTGAGAATCAGAAGTCTTTTTCATGCCGCCTACAGGCAAAGCAGTGTGAGCCTCGGAAGTCTTTGTTCCGTGGTATCCGCCTCGAGCAGCCACTTCGCCTTGCTGACCTGGGACTATTACTTTATGCTCTTTGCCTAAGTCGGTAGCGTAGTCTTGCTCGTGAATCTGAGCAGGACCTTCTTCGCCGAACGACTTAACCGCGAGAGGCTCTTTGTTTACTTTGATTTGCTTGAACGGGTAAAGCTCTTTCATCTTGCCGTTCGACGGGTGACCTGGCACTTCTTCGAGAGAAGTGAGCTCAGGCAAACCTGGGTGCCAGTTAGCTCCGCTGTTCTTCGTGATCGCTTGAGTACGAAACTTCGTGCGATCTGTCGCAGAGGGAGTAGAGTGACCGCGATACTTAGAGTCTGTGTGGTTACCTTCGAGCTCAGGACCTTGCAAGTGAGCAGAGAACTGGTGGTGAGCACCTTCGCCCTTCTTCTGCAAGTTATGCCACTCGGTCATGGCTGCCACGTGAGCTAGAAGACGCTTGCTGTGGCTGTTTAGTGCCTGAAGGTCTTTGTTGCCGTGAAACGCGGTGTGAGCTTCTTTCAGCTTCTGGTTGAGGCTGTTCACGATGGCTTGCTTGTTCTCGTTGCTTCGAGACTGCATAAGCTCATGGTCGTGGTTCAAGTCTTCCATGCTGATCTCAGGCGCTTTTGCCTGATCGAGCTTGATCTTCTTGTTGACGTAAGAGCGAGCGGGAACGAGCTTCCCTATCTGGTCAAGGGCTTCTTTTACTTCAGGCTTGTTTCGGTAATGCTCGATCGCGCCTGCGTGATGGGCGAGAGCGTCAGCGTGCTTGTCGTAATCGTCTTGGCTCATCATCGCTGCAGCCATGTGTGCTCGGCTGTTAGCCGTAGACTTCTCGAGCACGTATTCGATAGCGGCGTCTAAGCCTTGGATTAGGTCGATCATTGTGAATTTCTCTCAATCGCTGAGGGGTAGAATTCAGATGCACTGTTATTATACCTACACTTTTACCCTAGCAAATAACTACTTGAGGTCTCTATGTCCGTCAAAGCTTTGATAAGTCATTCTTACATCGGCACTCTCATCGCGGCGGCTAAGCAAGAGAACGTCGACATCATAGCGAGCCAGGAAGCAGCTGGTTTCGGCAGCGGGATACAGACCCATAACTGGCCTGAAGTATTGAACATTCCTAAGAGAGCGAACTGGCTGAAAGCCGAGCAACTTCCCACTGACAACAAGTGGTTCGCCATCGCCCAGCCTCCCTGCGCCGGGGGATCTATGGTGACCCCAGGTCACGCCCGAGGCGGACTCGACAACCCTAAGTCGGCTTTCCACGTCACTCACGACTTCATGAAGTACGCTTACGAGACTGGAGCCCCCATTATCGCAGTGGAATCAGTCCCAGGAACACTCAAGTTCTGCGGCGGCGACTTCGGCAAGATGCGAGACATGTACGCCCCTCACTACGGCATCTTCGTCGTCCTCGACAACAGCTGCGAGTACGGCTGCGTCTCTCTTCGCAAGCGCATGTGGCATATCCACTACAGGAAAGACTTGTTCCCTCAAGGCCTCGAGTGGGGCAAAGAGTGGACAGAGGAGCGAACACTCGCTCAGGCTCTCGAAGGAGCTCACCTGCTTCCGAACCATGTAGTGTCGCCTTCTCAGGCTAAGACCTACGAGAAGTTCAAAGTGTTGTTCGACGCTCTGCCTCAAGGCGAGTACGCCAACAACTGGCTTCGCAAGCAAGGCCGATGGGACCTCGTGCCCGCGGGAGTACCCATCAAGACGAAAGCGAACGGCGAGCAGTTCTTGTTCTACGAGAGCTTGGCCACGAAGCGCTTAGGGTTCGACCAGAAAGCACCTACCATCACCGGCTCGACCTTCCTCATTCACCCGACTGAGAACAGACCTCTGACTTCGCGAGAGTACTTGCGAATCAACAATATGCCTGACTCGTTCACGTTCCCGCCCGAGATGAAAGCAGGTGACCACGTCACCTACATCGGGAAGACAGTATCTATCGGTATAGCTCGGTGGGTAATACAGAACATGGTCAAAAACATCGAAGCACTGGAGCAACAATGAAACTATCAGACGGACAAGTAATGGACTACACAAAGAACGTAGGTCCCTATACAGACGAGCGTTTCCTCCACGGAGCTACTCCACAAGAGGCTCCGGTAGCCCCAGCTATCCCAAGTTCGCACAACCCTCGCACGCCTGACGAAGCAGTTATCTTGGCGCAGCAAAACAACCCTAACAACTGGATTGTTCACAAAGAAAGTGCGCCCGGCCCAGAGAAACCTTGGGTAAACGAGTACCCGAACCTCCAACATTTCGAGCCAGCGATACTGCCTCCTGAGTTGCAGAAACA
>Ga0164241_10006747_pt1 | contig 10404 bp, 6 predicted proteins | sample OricomyardsoilBY_FD_108780 | JGI IMG/M metagenome (GOLD analysis project Ga0164241, IMG submission 108780) | Backyard soil microbial communities from Emeryville, California, USA - Original compost - Back yard soil (BY) | ecosystem: Environmental > Terrestrial > Soil > Unclassified | place: USA... | reverse complement strand
AGTCGAACGTGAGGAAGAAACCGGCAAGCTGTACTTCTTCAATTACCCCATCGAAGGCGGCGGCTTCATCCCCGTCTCGACCACGCGGCCTGAAACCATCCTCGGTGATACCGCGGTGTGCGTCCACCCCGACGATGAGCGCTACAAGCACCTGATTGGCAAGACCGCGCTCGTGCCGCTGCTCAATCGCCCCATCCCCGTGATTGCTGATGTGTATGTTGACCGCGAATTTGGCACAGGCGCGTTAAAAATCACCCCCGCCCACGACTTCAACGACTGGACGATTGGGCAGACGCACAAGCTCGCCATCATCAACATCATGAACAAGGACGCCACCCTTAACGAGAACGCTGGCGCGTATGCGGGTCTAGATCGTTTTGATGCGCGTAAGAAGGTCTGGGCAGATATGGAAGCCGCTGGCTTGACCGTTGAGGTCAAAGACCATCAGATGGTCGTGCCACGCGCCCAACGCGGCGGTGAGGTGATTGAGCCGCTTCTGTCTGACCAATGGTTTGTGAAGATGAAGCCGCTGGCCGAAAAAGCGATGGAAGCCGTCCGTGATGGGCGAATCAAGTTCGTGCCGGAGCGTTTTGAAAAGGTGTTCTTCCATTGGATGGAAAACATCGAAGACTGGTGTATCAGCCGCCAATTGTGGTGGGGTCATCGCATCCCCGCATGGCATCATGAAAATGGCGGCATTTACGTCGGCAAAACAGCGCCAATCGGTGACGGTTGGACGGCGGATGAAGATGTGTTGGATACGTGGTTCTCATCGGGCTTATGGCCGTTCAGCACGCTCGGATGGCCGGAGGAAACGCCCGACTTGGCGCGATTCTATCCCACCGACATCATGGAAACCGGCTATGACATCCTGTTTTTCTGGGTGGCACGCATGATGATGTTCGGGTTGTGGTTCACTGACCAAGCACCATTCCATACCGTCTATCTGCACGGACTCGTGCGCGATAAGACCGGACGCAAAATCAGCAAGACCTATGGCAATGTGATTGACCCGCTGGATTTGATGGAACAGTACGGCACAGACCCGCTACGGTTTAGCTTGATTACCAGTGGCACACCCGGCAATGACGTGAATCTCGATGAGAGCCGGATTGAATCGGATTGGAAGTTCGTCAATAAAATCTGGCAGATGAGCAATTTTGTCACCAGCGGCCTGTCGGATGACTTCACGCCCGCGTTACCGGCTGCGTCGGCCTTAGACTTGCCTTCCCGCTGGATACTCAGCTCGCTCAATAAGCTGATTGGCAACGTCCAACACCTGTTTAATATTCACCAGTACGGCGAAGCAGGCCGTCAGATTCGCGCCTTCCTGTGGGATGAATATGCCGACTGGTATATCGAAGCCAGTAAGCACGGCTTGTATGGCGAAGATGAACAGGTCAAGTCGAACACGCAACAAGTCTTGTTTCATGTCCTAGAGACATGTATCCGGCTGCTACACCCGTTCATGCCGTATGTGACCGAAGAACTTTGGTCATACCTGCCCGCACGGACGGGCTTGGTGATTGTGGCGACATGGCCGACCAGCGATGCGGCTTATATCGACGACAAGACGCAAGCGGATATGGAAGTGCTGCGCGACCTGATTCGCGGAATCCGCAATCTGCGCCTAGAGTACGGGGTTGAACCGTCCAAGAAAGTCACAGCGTCGATTGCCCCCGGCTCACACCGCGAAAACATCAGCGCCCACAGTTTCTTGTTCACACGCCTGTGCAATACCCCGCAAATCAACTTGGTTGACCGTGCGCCAGAAGATTCGGCCTCGGTTACGGTCAGCGACGTGATTTTATATCTGCCGTTGGCTGGTCTGATTGATTACAGCGCGGAAATTGACCGCTTGGACAAGGAACAAACCACGCTATCGGCACGTATCGCCAAGAGTGAAGGCACATTGGGCAATGAAGGGTTTATCGCCCGCGCACGCCCCGATGTCGTCCAGCGTGAACGCGATTCGCTGACCGAGATGCAAGCCACCTTTGGCAAGAACGCCGAACGCTTGGCAGAATTACGCGCCAAACTGGTCTAATACCCCCACGACAAAGCGGACGCCTGACATCAGGCGTCCGCTTATGCAATCAAGCGTTGCAATAGTGCAGTGCGCTATTCGTAGGCGCGGAAATTGCCGCTAGTATGGAGCAAGGCCAGCATATACAACAGATTATCGTAGTAGCGATATTGGCCTGTATTAAGGCGCGAGTCCCAAAACGCTTGCACAAATTCCAGCCGAATCGGGTCATCAGCCGCCATCGCAGCGACGGCATTCATCGCAATCAGGCCGAGTGAACGATGTTGCGGCTGGGCAGGCGTGCCGTCGATTTTGAACTTGGTGTTATAGCGGTCAATGCCGAGGTCATAGAAGAAACGTAATTGGCGATTGCTCTGTTCAACCTGCCATTCATCCGCCCCAAACCAGACGTAATCCGCCGCGATGTGCATCCCCGTCCGCCATGCGTCAGCGTAGAAAAATTCGCCATAGTCGCCCCACGGTACGGGTTCACCAGTAAACTCGGCATAGTCTGGCATCAATCCCGTCTCAGGATGAACGGTGGTGCGCCAGAAATCACGGCTTATCGTGGCGGCTTCTGACCAAAATTCATTGTCTTGCGTCGCCCACCGCGCCCATAACTCATAAAAGTAAGGGGTGTGATAGGACGGGTCGGTGAATTCACCCATCCGGCCAAATTGAGGCACAAAGACCACCATCTTAGAGTCGGCGTCAAACATATTGGTTGCGCCAGCGGTCGGGCTTTCGGTGTGCAACATGGCGTTTAAGATGGTATTGGCCTCCGCCTCGTAATCGAAGATTCCCTCACCGTTTCCCCAGCGGTGTGAGGCAAAAAACAAGGCGGTTACGAACCAAATCTCCCCGTCCGAAGCCGGATTACGATCAAGCGGCGTGCCATCTGTCCGATTATGCCACGAAAAATAACCCTTATACTGCCCATCGACCTGATACATATAGGTTTTTGCCCACGTCCAAAGACGGTCAAATTCCTCTTTATGGTCAAGCTGAACGGCAATCATCATCCCGTAAGACATGCCCTCTGAGCGTATATCTTGGTTGTTCACGTCGATGATATAGGCCATATCATCCCCAACGGGATAATAGATGCGCTCGGTGGCATCATCCCCGTAAAACAGATTGTTCCAAACCGCATCAATCCGCGCCTGAATTTCATCATCGGTCAAGCCGATTTCATGTAGCAAATTCGGATATTCACCCGTGAAAAATGCGCCCGTGGGCGTCTCATCCGCCGAAGCGGGTAAGGTCGATAAACCAACAGCCAGCACAAGCGACAACAACATAAGGCGCAGCATGTTATTTCACCTCAACGGGCGTGAAGAACACCTGCGTAACCGTGGTGGACTCCCCGCTGATGGTGAATGCCCCGTTCAGCCGAATATCGTCTGATGATGACCCGACCATGACCGTGACCTCGCCCGCTTCAACCTGATAGCGCATGTCAAGGTCATAAAACGCGAGATGGCGAGCGCTGAGTGAGAAGGTCACACGCTTAGACTCCCCCACCGCAAGATGGACACGCTTAAAGCCCTTCAACGCCTTGACCGGACGGGTAACGCTGGCGATGGGATCACCGACATATAACTGCACGACCTCATCCCCCGCACGCTCACCGATATTCCGTACCGTCAACCCAATTTCAAGGGTGTCATCCGCCTTGAGGTCTGACGCGCTCAAACTGAGGTCGGTGTATTCAAATTGTGTGTAGCTCAGACCATGACCGAACGGATACAACGGCTTAGTGCTGAGGTCGATATAATCCCCTTGCCAGTGCGTGCGTCCGCCGGACGGTTTGTGATTGTAATACACTGGGATTTGCCCAACAGCGCGGGGGAATGACATCGGCAATTTACCGCCCGGATTAACCACGCCAGTCAGGACATCTGTGAGCGCCGCGCCGCCTTGTTCGGCGGGTTGCCAACAGGTCAACAGCGCGCTGACATGCGCCTCAATGTCGGTCAGGGCGAACGGGCGTCCGTGAATTAGGACGGCGACCACTGGCGTCCCCGTCGCGGCAATCGCTTGGATGAGTTCCGTTTGCACTCCGGGCAGCCGGATATCTGCACGGTCAATGCTCTCACCGCTGGTCGCGCCTTTTGCCAAGCCAGATTTGTCTCCGACCACGACGATTGCCACATCCACGCCTTTTGCCAGCGTAACCGCCTCTGCGAAACCCGAGGTGTCGGCGCTGTCGATGTCACAGCCTTGGGCATAGACGATCTCTGTGTTTTCACCCAACGCGGCACGAATTCCGTCTAAGGCCGTGACCGATGGCGGGAAATGCGTCGTCCAATTCACCTTGACATTCGGTTGCGCCGGATTGGGCGCTTCCAAACTCTGCTCTGGGTCAAACATCCCCTCAAGATGGCTGGGATAATGGTAATCACCTTGTAGACTACGGATGCTGTGCGCGGCTGGCCCAATCACGGCAATGGTCTTATAGACGCCGGATAACGGTAAAACCCCGTTGTTCTTTAAGAGGACAACCGCTTTACCCGCCGCTTCACGGCTGAGGTCAATGGCTGCCGCATCATCGTAAATTTCCAGCACGCTTGATTCATCGACATACGGCGACTCGAACAATCCGAGCGCAATTTTTTGGCGTAGCACGCGCTTGACGCACGCATCCACCAACCCGATTTCGATGTCACCGGCTTCTAATGCCGCCTTCAACGGGTCGCCATAACAATCCTGATTGGGCAGCTCGACATCCACACCTGCTTGCAAGGCCAACCGCGCTGCGCCGCCTTTATCCGCCGCGACATGGTGGTAATCCTTCAGCATATTGATAGCGAAGTAATCCGAGACAACCGTCCCCTCAAACCCCATCTCGCCGCGCAGAATATCGACCAGCAGATGCTTATCTGCGTGGCATGGCACTCCGTCCAGCTCATGGTAAGCGGGCATAACGGAATGGACGCCCACAGAAGTCACGGCTGCCGAGAATGGCGTGAGGAACATCTCGCGCATTTCGCGTTCCGGTACGTGTACCGGCGCCCAGTTCATGCCGCCTTCAGACAAACCATAAGCGGCAAAATGTTTGGCGGTGGCGATGACTCGCCCGTCCCATGAATCGCCTTGTAGCCCACGGATATAGGCCGCGCCAATGGCGGAAATCAGGAAGGGGTCTTCACCAAATGTTTCCTCAACCCGCCCCCAACGGGGGTCGCGCACGACATCTAAGACCGGCGCGAGGGCGTGATGCGCCCCGACAGCCCGCATCTGACGGCGGATAATACGGGTGATTTTCTCGACCAGTTCCGGCTCCCATGTCGCGGCCATCGCCATCGCCTGTGGGAAAGTGGTCGCGCCGCGTGCCATATACCCCGCACAACTTTCTTCATGGACAATCGCGGGAATGCTCAGTCGAGTCTGCTCCATCAAATAACGTTGGAGGGTATTGGCGAGTTTGGCGCTCTCTAACGGGGGGAGTAAGGATGACGCCCCGACGCGAGTCAGGTGTCCGATTCCATGCCCCAACCGCTTTGTCAGCTTCTCTGGGATGATTTGGCGCTCACGGTCAATCAGGTCTGTGACCCAGATTCCCGTGATTTGCGCCAATTTTTCGTCTACAGTCAATTCAGACAACAGGGCATCAACCCTCTCATCTGTTGAAATCGCAGGGTTTAGGTGGAGCATGTTTGGAGTCATAAGGTTAGATGCACAGGCGTCCTTGTCGCCTCAGAGGGGTTAGCCCTTTAATTCGCCGCCGGTCAAACCGGTCACGATATAGCGTTCTGTGAACAGATAAAATGCGATGGCGGGAACCATCAAGATGACCACATACGCCATCACCCGCGCCCAATCGGTGCCGAACTGCCCCTGATACTGCATAATGCCCAATGGCAACGGCCAGAGTTTGGGGTCGGTCAGGACGATAAGCGGCAAGAAATATTCATTCCAGCCCGTAATCACTTGCAACACGGCTACCGAGGCCAGTGCAGGGCGCGCCAGCGGCAATAGGATATACCAGAAGAATCCCCATGTGGTGCAACCGTCAATGTATGAGGCGTCTTCAAGTTCATTGGGGATACTGGTGAAGAACCCGCGCAGGATAACCACACTACCGGGTAAGCCAAAGGCCACCAACGGCAAGATAATCCCCCACATCGAGTTAATCAGCCCCAATTGGCGCACTTGAATAAAGATAGGCAAAACGGCAATCGCCAGCGGGAACAACAACCCAAGCGACAAGATATTGAACAACAATCCGCGCCCACGGAAAGTAATCCGGCTGAAGGCAAAGGCCAAAAGGCTGGCTAAAGACACATTGAAAACGGTTACGCCAACCGTGATGATGAGGCTGTTGCGAAACGAATTCCAAAAATCCCCGTCCGTCAAAACTTCAGTGTAGTGTTGAAGCTGAAGCCCCTCACGCGGGATGTCAAACGGACGCGCCAAAAACTCGCCCGTGGTACGAACACTGCCCAAAATCGCTGTCGCAACAGGCCCCATAATCATCAAGCATAAGGTGATTAGGATAACCAGTTTGACGGTCACGCTAACCTTGAATGGTTTATCTGGTCGGCGGCCTACGGTGATGTCACTCATCACAGTCACCCATCCCTTTCTGTTTAACGAGTGTCTTGATAATCGCGCCGTAGCACGAAAAACTGGTAGCCGAGTGAGAAAATCAACGTAATCACGAACAAAGTCACAGCCACCGAGCTACCATAGCCCAGTTGTAGGCGTTGGATGCCATATTTATAGACATACGTCCCCAACGTCTCGCTGTAATCAACAGGCCCGCCCTGAGTCATGACCCAAACGATGACAAATTGCTGTATCGAGCCTAAAACCGCTAAGAAAATCGTTAATCGGATGGTTGGCCCCAGCATCGGCAAGGTGATATTCCACAACACTTGTCGTTCACTTGCCCCGTCGATACGTGCCGCGTCTTCGAGGTCGCCCGGAATGTTTTGTATCGCGGCCATATACAAAATCATGTAAAAGCCGAAGTATTTCCACGTCAACACAAAGAAAATGGCTAGGATGATAACGTTTGGCTCACCCAACCACGCAATCGGTTGATACCCGGGGACAAGCGAACCGATAATCACGTTAATCAGGCCGGAATTAGGGTCTAAGACGTAGCGCCAGATAATCGCGGTGATGATTTCGCTGAACACATACGGCACGAACAACATCATGCGGAACAACCGACGTCCGGGCAACTCGCCGCGTCCGACCAGTAAGGCAAGCCCTAACGCCAGAGGCAATTGAATGCTTAACGAGAGCGCCACAAATCCAAGCGTATGCCAGAGCGCGGCATGGAACGCTTTATGCTTGAACAACTGTTCAAAATTCTTCAGTTCCCAGAAGATTTCCGGCGGACCGAGACCATTCCATTTATAGAAGCTGAAAATCAATGACTGTGCAATCGGGATGAGGACGAACAAAAAGAATAAAATCATGCCGGGTAGCACCATGAATAGCACCATGCCCGCTTTATTCCAATTGCGCCGCCGACGGTCAGCCGCCATCTTTCCAACGCTGTCAGACAGCGTGGCACTAGGTGTCAGGGATGACATCTGGGGGTACTCCCTGCTAAACTGAGGGGGAAGGCGTTTTACGAAAAACGCTTTTGTGGAAGTAGGAGAAGGTGTGGAGACTGCATAACCCACCCGCCAAGATGGAAAGCCCGTCTCCACACCTTCTTAGCCATTATTGGCTGAGTTCAAATGCCGCGACATCTTCGATGGCAGCAGCCGCTTCTTCAGGGGTAGATGCACCTGCAAAGATCGCTTGAACATTGTCATTCACAGCACCACCCACGGCGGGGGGCAGGAATTGATCGTAGTACAGTTGGGAGTACGGAGCGTTGTTGCGAGCCGCGATAATGGTTTCCATAATCGTGTTGCCTTCCAAGGCCGACTCTGCACCATTGACCGTCGGGACAACCCACAGACCAGCAGCCGCAGTCTGAACTTCGAGGCTGGTGATGTATTGCAAGAACGCGACAGCTTCATCCGGCGCGTTGACGCCAACTGCGAAACCGTCACCGCCACCCAACACGTCATCCGCGTTGCCAGCGCCGCCCTCAATCATCGGGAATGGGAACCAGCCGAGGTCATCACCGATGCCGCCGTTTTGGCTGTTACCTTCTTGTGAGCCGGGCGCCCATTGACCCATCAATTCCATTGCGGCCAAACCGTCGCCCATCAAACCAGATTGCTGACCATAACCCATTGCCATGAAACCGTCTTGGAAGGGTTCTGCCGCCACCAATTGGCTGATGTATTCACCGGCCTGAACGAACGGGGCATCGGTGAATGAACCTTCGCGGTCATAGGCGCTGAGGAACGCATCGCCGCCGCCCAAACGCAACGCCAGATAAACCCACCAGAAGTGACCCGGCCACTTGTCCTGCTCACCCAAAGCAATCGGGGTGATGCCAGCGGCCTTCAAGGCTTCCACTGTCGAGAGGAATTCTTCCCATGTGGTCGGTGTGACTTCGGGGTCAAGGCCAGCCTGAGCGAACAGCGCCTTGTTGTAGAAGAAGCCTACTGCGCCCCAGTTCCACGGGACACCATAATACTCGCCGTCCTTACCATACAGTTCCAACGCGGCCTGTGCGGAGAAGGAGTCTTTCCATTCACCATCCAGTTCCGGTGAGATGTCGCGCATCAAGCCCGCATCAGCGAACTGCCACAGCACGCCGCCGCCCCAGCTCTGGAACAAATCAGGGGGATCGCCCGCCTGCATAACGGTCACGAGGCGGCTCTTGAAGGCCTCATTTTCGAGGATGGTGATTTCGATGTTCACATTCGGGTTAGCCGCCATGTAATCATCAGCGACTTGTTGCCAAAATGCAGCTTCGTTTTCATTGGTGTTGATGTGCCACCAGCGAACGGTGACCTGTTCCTGCGCGGCAGAGAGGCTCAAGGGGAGCGCCAATGCCACCAACAGGGCGAATAAGGCTAAAACACGCTTAGTCATGGGTTTTTCTACTCCTGTAAAACGACGGACAAAAGATAGGTTATTGCTACTGAGTAAATTTTTGCCGACCCTCACCCCCTTTCAGGGTTATATTACGAACCGCTGCGTGGTGGCGCAGTGCTTTCGCGTAGGATAAGCCGTGTCCCCAAAGTCAAATGGCGAACAGGCTTATCCGGCTGCTCAATTTGATCCAACAACATCCGCACGGACACGCGCCCCATCTGATCCAACGGTTGATGAATCGTTGTCAGGCGGGGATGCACCATCACAGAATGTGGAATGTCGTCAAAACCGATGATAGAGAGGTCATCTGGCACGCGCAGACCGCGCTCGCCCGCCGCTTGCAGCGCGCCAAATGCCATCAAATCGTTACCGGCGAAAATCGCCGTCGGGGGCTTGGGGAGTGCCAAGAGATGCTGCCCCCCGCTGTAACCAGTGGGTTGGAAGAAATCGCCGGGGACAATCATTGTCTCGTCCAGCGGGATTTTATGGTCAATTAAAGCCGCTTTATACCCATCCAAACGCTCGATGGCACTAGCTAAGTCCATGCGTCCGGTAATTAGACCGATACGACGGTGGCCGAGGTCAATCAGATGGGTGGTCGCGTCATACGCGCCTTGCCAGTTGGTGGCATAGACCGTGCTGCTATTGTTGGTGGGGTCAGCTTGGTCTACCAACACAAATGGGAATTTGCGTTTTTGCAATACTTCAAGGTAACTGGCGGGGACAAGCGGCACGACCAACAACAGGCCGTCACACAAACCGTTGGCAATCGCGTTGACGAATTGCGATTCCTTGCCGCCGTGCTGATGCGTGGTATACAGCATCAAGCTGTAGCCCTCTTTATTGAGTTCCTCGTCAATACCGCGCGCCACTTCAAGGATATAGCCGTTGTCGAGCGCAGGGACGAGTACCCCTACCACCCGCGAACGCCCACCCGCAAGGCTACGCGCCTGTACATTCACGACATACCCCAATCGCCCAGCCGCAGTCAGTACCTTTTCACGGGCGTCATCGCTGACGTGTTCAAATCCACTCAAGACCCGTGACACGGTGGAGTACGACACACCAGACTCCCGCGCCACATCTATGATGGTGACGGCTTGTGTCTTTTTACGGGGACGGCTCGGTGAATTATCCATAATACCTTGCAAGCGTTTGCACATCACAGCTAAATTAAACGCCTAAGTAGGCGAGAACTACACAGCATTTGTCAGATTGTGTTGTGCTATTTTGCACAATCGCTATCTGCAAACGCTTGCATATAAAGTAACACCTCATTTGGAGGTTGTCAAGGAATTCGATGCAAGATAGGTTATTTCCATATTTGAGGGTCAGAATCGGTCATGAATCAACAAATATCCCTTCACAATGATTCCTTCTGTGTTTATGTATGACGTTTTGTATTATTTATCGTCATT
>Ga0164241_10006746_pt1 | contig 10407 bp, 6 predicted proteins | sample OricomyardsoilBY_FD_108780 | JGI IMG/M metagenome (GOLD analysis project Ga0164241, IMG submission 108780) | Backyard soil microbial communities from Emeryville, California, USA - Original compost - Back yard soil (BY) | ecosystem: Environmental > Terrestrial > Soil > Unclassified | place: USA... | reverse complement strand
TCTTCGGCGGTCATGTACTCGAGCGTGTCGCCGGTGAGGCTGCTGGTGGTCGCGATGTCCTGCCAGGGTACGCCGCCGATCACGGCCAGCGTGAATAGTGAGCGATCGCGATCGACGCCGTCGCGATGAAAGAGCGGATTGGGGACGAGCTGGCCCTGGCGATTCAACACCATGCCGTCGCCGAATCCACTCACGTAGCGCTCGATGGGGTAGAGCAAGCTGAAGCCGAATCGCTCCTTCTGGTGGAAACAACGCAGGTTGAGGTCGTCGTCGGCTTGGGGCAGCGTGAAGCCCTTGGCGCATTCGGAGTCCTCGGAGGTCGGCCTGCAGCCAGGGTTGGGCACCGATTCCGCGCACGACTGGCAACAAGCGTCGTTCGGATCCGTCTTGCACACCGAGGTGGCGCGGTACATCGGCGCGGCGCGCGCCATCAGCCAGCCGTAGCCCTCGTCTTGAATCGAGCAGTCGTTCTCGTCGGTCAACATGAGCACGACGACCGAGGAGTCCGGGCGCAAGAAGCTGCCGCGTTCGTCGAGCAGCTCTTGATCGACGCCCATGGGCGTGGCTATCGAGGTGGTGGTCGACACCGCCACCGACGTTGGCGGCTCCGGATCGACCAAGAAGCGGTACACCGATTCGAGCTGTGCTTCGTAGCCGCAGCCGGTTTCGCCGGAGCTTTCGATCATTTTTGCCAACGACGTCGCGAAGGCCTTCACGTCGCTTTCGCCGGGCGGAGTCGCCAAGCCGTCGGGATCCCACTTCAGGTAGCCCCGGCTGTCGTAGCTCTCGACATCCGGGCGCACGCGGGGAACGAGGTGCGCGTGGTCATCGTCGCCGGCGGTGACACACACGTCTTTGGCACCCGACGCCCCGTGTGAGCCCAAGCTGGAGGTGATGACGCCGACGTGCAAGTCGCGCAGCGGCTCGAACTCGCGCTGGCTGCCCGCCGGGCACGCGGCGGTAGGTGAAGTGGGCTGGGCCGTGATCGCACCGGCGGGGTTAACGCAATGTGGGCTCAGCAGCCGCGTCAACAACTCGGGGATGGTCTTGGCGAACAGCTGCTGCTTTTCGGCCATCGAGATCGAGTTGTCGATGGCGAGGAGCAGGTCGACTTTGCCCGTCTCGGCTTGGGGTCCGTTGTCGGTCGGGATGGGGCCACCTACGCCCGGCTTGCCGGCGCTGCCGCCTGAAGCGCGGGTGCCGCCGGTGGGCTCGGTGGGCTCGCCGCCCATGCTCATGTCGCCTGCCGCGCCCACGTCGCTGCCGCCGCTGGTGCTGACGGTTCCCGCCATGCCGCCTGCGTTTTTGTCACCGGCCCCGCCGTCCCCCTCCCCATGCCCAATTTCCACCCGGGGTCCGCACCCGAGTGTAAGAAGCATACCTACCGCCGCGACGTAGCCTGATCGACCCATCATGCGCTCTAACCTCCAGTTGACCGATTGCGCACGTAGATGGTGGCTGCGGCGCGCCTTGATCTCCTGAGCCATGTCGAATTTCGGTTTTCGATTTGCTTTGGTTCTAGTGACACTGCCCGCCCGTGTCTTCGCTCAGCCCGCAGGGCCCCCGCTCGCGGGCACGGCGCCGCAGCAGGTGTCGCTGCACTATCTCGGCGATCCGGGCTGTCCCAACGAAATGGAGTTCGTCGACGAAGTGACAGCCCGCGTGCGACGCACGGTGCAGTGGTCCAAGGCCGGCGCCGCCGTGCAGATGGTCGTGATCATCCGACAGGTGGGTGACCATGCCAGTGGTACCCTCGAGGTCGTTCAGCGATCGACGGAGCCAACGCGCCGCGAATTCACGTCGGCCTCGTGCTCGGAAGTTGGCTCCGCGCTGGCCCTCGTAGCGGCTCTGGCGCTCGATCCCAACGCGCGTACCGAGCAATTGCCCGGCCACACCGCCGGCTCGAAGCCGAGCGGGGAGCCGCCGGCCTCCGTGGCGGCGCCCGCGGCCCCCGCGGCACCAGAACCCGTGCCAGGGCCGCCCCAATCCGCGCCGGTGCCGGCCGCTTCTTCGCTACCGCCCCCTCCGCCGCTCCCCGCTCGCTACGTCGCGTGGCTGGGTCCGACGGCCATGGTTGCGGCGGGTTATGCATCGGAGCCGCTGGTAGCGGTTGGGCTCAGTCTCGGGGCGCGCAGCGTGCGCTCGGAATTTTCTCCCGGTTTCCAGCTCACACCGCTGTGGGGCAAGACCGGCACGACGGGCCCAGAGGCGACGGGCGGCACCTTCGCTTGGTTCATGGGCCGGCTCGAAGGCTGTCCGTTGCAACTGTCACTGGCGCGGCCGCTCACGTTCGAGCCCTGCATCGCGGCGGAGGTCGGTCGGGTCTCGGCCCACGGTGCGGCCGAGGGCATCGTCCCCGTCAGCGAAGATCGCTGGTGGCTCGCAGTGGGGGCGACTTTTTCCCTGCATTTGAGCCTCGGCTCGTGGTTTGCCCGCCTGGGAGGGTCAGCCCTGTTCCCGCTGACTCGCGACGAGTTCGTGTTTCGGGACCCGAACCGCACTATCCACCAAGCCACTCCGATCGTGCCCGGCGCTACTCTCAGCGTGGGATTTCAGTTCGGGTCGTGATCAACCCGCTTCTGAGGGACCATTAGGCGCGTCGAGTGCTCGTGCAGCGTCTTCCCCTCAGCTCCTCGGTCTCCGCGCCTACTATGCCGCGGGTGGACGAAGTCCGGCTGCGGCGCATCGTCGAGGTGAACTTCGACGGGCTGTGGCGCTTTTTGAGGCGCTTGGGCATCGACGAGGGGGACGTCGACGACGCGGTGCAAGAGGTCATCTTGGTGCTCGCGCGCAAGCTCGAGCTGGTCGACGCCGGCAGCGAGAAATCGTTCGTCTTCAGCACGGCGTTTCGCATCGCCTCCGAAATGCGCCGACGGGCCAAGCGCCGGCGGGAGATAGAGGCCGCGCCGCTGTACGAACCGACCGATGTTGGTCCTGACCCCGAGACGTCGGCCGAGCATAAACGCCTGACCGCGCTGTTCGCGCGCGTGCTCGAGCAACTGTCGCTGGAGTTGCGGGTGGTGTTCGTACTCTACGAGCTGGAGGAATTCACGATGGCCGAGATTGCGGAGACTCTGCGGCTTCCGCCCGGCACCGTCGCTTCTCGTTTGCGGCGTGGTCGCGAAACCTTCGAACGACTCGCGGCCCAGGTTTTGGCGGAGGGAGAGCAGCCATGAACGAACCGATGCGTTTGCGAGACGGACGAGGCGCCGCAAGCCGGCTGATGGCGGGCTCCGTCATGCGCGTGCCCAGCGCTTCGCGCCGGCGGGCGGTGGCGTTCACCAGCGCAGCCGCCACCATGGGCGCGAGCGCTACCGCCATCGCGGCCGGCGCTACCTCGGTGATGAAGAGCTTCCTGCTGTGCATGGCGATCGGCGCCGCGGGCGGTGGCGTCATGTCGTTGGCCGCATCGGAGACCATCGCGCGCTTCGACACCAAGCCGGAGAGCCCCGCGCCGCCGGGGCCGCTACCGAACGAAGCGAAGAAGGCTTCGCCCGCTTCGCTGCCCGCACCCGCGGAGGTGGCGGTCGAAGCTCCGCTCGAGGTTGCGGCGCCCGCCGTCGTCGTGCCGGTCGGCAAGGACACGACCGGCAAAGGCAAATCACCGGCGCGCGATGAAGCCGCAACGCGCGGTCGCGATGGGCTCGACGCGCCGACGGCGCCGACGGCGCCGCGGGCCGAGCCGCGCTTGTTCGAAGAGCAGCGCATCATCGAATCGGCGCGCGCGGCCGTCGCGCGCGGAGATACCCGCTCGGCGTTCGCGCTCTTGGACGACTACGAGCATGCCTACGTTTCCAAGCAGTTCTGGCCCGAAGCGCTGGCGCTGCGGATCGAAGCGCTGCGCAACAGCGGACAGCTGGCGGCGGCGCGAGCCATGGCCGCGGATTTCGCTCAAAAGTACCCGCACCACCCGCTGCTGCAGCGGGTGCAGAACACCGTAGCGCGGTAACGTGGCAGTGCCGCTCGGCGGTTAGTGCACCGCCGCCCGATGGGGCAGGCGCTGGACCAGCTCCGCTTCGAAGTCGAGCATGTAGCCGCCGCGCGCCTTCACCTCGGCTTCGCTGAAGTAGAGCCGCGCCATGCGGAAAAAGAACGCATGGTGGCGCGATTCGGCGCGCGCCAGGTCCATGTACGGTTCGTAGAGCGCCGGGTCGCGCGCTTTCAGCGCCTCGGCCACCATGAACAGGCGCTCGCAGCCGCGCGCTTCGACCACGCCCGAGACGAGCAGCCGGTCCAAGAAGTGGATATCGCCGCCGGCGCGGATCTGCGTCCGCAGCGCGTTGACGTAGGGATCCTTGTAGTCGTCGGCCAGCGTGAGGCCGCGCTCGGCGCAGATGCGATACATGATGTGGAAGTGCTCGAGCTCTTCCTTGGCGAACTCGATCATCGGATCGAGCAGCTCTTTGCGATCCGGATAGCGCGCCACGAACGACATGCCGGTGGACGAAGCTTTGCGTTCACAGTTGGCGTGGTCGAGCAGGAAGGCGTCGAAATCACCAAACACGGCGTCGAGCCATTCGGGCGGCGTTTTGACGCGCAAGTCGAGCATGGAAGGCGGCGGTTATACCCGTCCACGGCGGTTCTGCTAGCTCGGACGGGGGGGCAGGCTACTCAGGTACCCCGTTTCCCCGCAAATTGGGCGTCAAACCGCGGGCGCGGTTTGGGCTGTGGGGCGCTCCCGACACCAAAGGCCGACGCTCTCTTCGCAGGCAGGCGTAATGACTCGTCATCGTCGACGCCATGTTTGCGCGACGACTGAGAGTCTATGGCGGTTTGTTTGCAGTCGACTCGATGGTCGACGCGACCTGGCGAATCGTTCGAGCGGTCGAGGCGTGAGCATCCTCGAATCAATCCATATGGACTAACGCTCGCGCTCCGGTAGGTTCCCCGCGTGCTGGAGCTCCATTGGCGGGGCTCTGCATCGCTTTTTTGGAGGCTGGTTTGCGGCGAACGACCATGTCTGGAGCTTCGCGGCGCGCCGTCGCGGCGTTGGCGCTGCTGGCGTGCTGCTCGATTCCCGCGCGACGCGCAGCTGCCGAACGCCTGCCGCTCGGTGGGCGCAGCGCGTCGATGGGGGGCGCGGCCGCCGCCAGCGGGCGCGACGCGGCGATGTCGTTCATCAACCCGGCCGGCTTCGGGCGGGTACCGCACCTCACGCTGTCGCTTTCAGCGAGTCTGTATCAGTACGAGCGCATTCACGTGAGTGACTTCTTCCTTCCGCGCGCGCTCGATCCCACGCTGTCGTCGCTCGGCGGTGCGCCCGCCGTTCATGGCAACGACATCGACTCGAGCCAGTTCAGCGCTTTTCCCGGGGCCGCCGCTCTGCTCTGGCATTTCGGCGGCAAAGAGCCGGGCACCGCCCATCAAGTGCTCTCGCTGTCGGCGATCGTCGTGCGCAATCGCCAGCGCGCCTACGGCGGCGACTTTTCCTTGGCGTTTCCGGGTGATACGACGTTGGGTCAAAGCTTCACCAGCACGTTGTTCGCGACTGACTATCGCGTTGGCCCGGGTTACGCGTGGCGTAAGGGGCCTCTCAACTTCGGGTTTAGCGCCTTCATGACCTACGTGTCATCGACCACCACCGAAAATTCGGAGGTCTTTAGCGGTCGCTCGGATGGCTTCCTTGCGTCGGAGAGATCGAGCTTCGCGCGCGCGAGCGCGCTCGGTTTTCAGCCCATCATCGGGCTGCAGGTGAACGCCACCCCCGAATTGGCGTTCGGCGCGAGCTTTGCGCCGCCCTCGCTCCACCTCACCGGTGACTTGGAGGTTCAAGGACGAAGCAAGTTTACCCAAGCCGGCGGCGCGGGCGACGCCAGCTCGACCGAAGCTTACTTTGGCGACGGCAGCTCCAAACGCGTCTACCCGATGCGGCTACGGCTCGGCGTCTCCTTCGAGCGGCGCAAGTCCTGGTCGATGGCGGTCGACGGTGAAGTGGAGTTTGCCCAAGACGGTTCGTTCGAACAGACGCTCGAGCGCACCACCGCCACCCAAGAAGCCGGGCTCCCGGTCGACGTCGTGCGCCGCCGCGAGAGCGCCGAGTCGGGGACCGAACAGCAGCTGCGGCTGCACTTCGGCTTCGAGCGCTTTCTGAACGACGCGCTCGCCCTGCGCGCGGGCGCATTTTACGAGGGCTCGGGCGAGCGCCTCGCGCCGACGGCCGACGACCTGCTCGTCTTGGACCTGACTCGCGTCGGACTCACGGGCGGCGTCGGCCTCGACACCGACATAGCGGACACGACCATCGGCTTCGAGCTGGTTGCCGGCTTCGGCAAGACCATCGCCGCCGACGTTTTCTCGAACGTGGGGCAGACTGGGTTCGTCACCGTGGACGCTAGGTCTTACGCCGCGTCGCTGTTCATTTCGGGCGCGTTCGATCTCGAAGGGGTCGAAAAACTCCGAAGTCTCGTGACCGACCCGGGGCAAGTGTTTGCGGGCAAGCGTCACGTCGTCAGGCTGAGCGAGCTTGGCCCCGGTTTGGCGCGCTTCGAAAATGACCCGCAAATCGACGTGCTCGCCTCGGGCGAGCCAGTGGTCCGCTTCGAGACGGGCGATGCGGAGGTCGACGCGTTCCTGCGGCGCATTGCCGAGGTGCGCGCCACTATCTTGGTCGGCCGCGCGGTGGCCAAGCAGCTGCCGTTCGAGCTGCAGCAGCTGAAAACGAGCATCAGCGAGGCCGGCGCCGATCCGCGGCCGCTGATTGCCGAGCTGCTACGGCGTACCGAAGCGGCCGTGCTCGGAGGGGGCGCGAGCGGTCCGACGCCGCCCGTAGCCGCGCGCGCGGAGCGCTTGCTGGGCACGGGCTTGACGTTGCGTCACCTGTTGCGGCGGCTGGTGACCGATTTGGCGTGGCTGCCTCGGCAAGGGGCCGAGCTGTTCGAGTCCGCCGGCGAAAAGTTCAAGGGGCCGAAAGCCGTACAATTGCCGGCCGTGCTGCGCGGCTTGGGTGAAGCGCAAGCGGAGCTCACCGCATCCGCTCGTGATTTGCCCGGCTTGGTTCAGGCGTTGGGGGAGGCGCTGGCCGCAGTCGTGAGCGCCGCCACGCCGGAGCCCATTCGACCGGAATCGCCAGCTCCGGTACCGGCACCACCGCCCGCCAGTACGTTGCCCGAGCCGGCCGGCCCCATCCCGCCGGCACCCGCCCCGGGAGCACAGCCATGAATCGCTATCGTTCGCTGCTCCTAACGGCGTTACTTTGCTTGCTGTTGCCGACCGTGTCGTGCGACGACGACAGCGGTTGCCGCAGCAATGACGACTGCGGTTCCGAGCAGCTGTGCAACCTGCTGGCGCGCACCTGCGTGCAAGATCTAGGCAAGCTGAAGCTGAGCGAAGGTCAATTCAAGGGCGATTTTACGTGTCGAATCGCCGACCGCATCGAGCAGACGACGCTCGAAGGAGCGTCGACCGTGGTCGGTCAGCTCGAGGGCGAGCGGTTGCGGCTCGACGGCAGCACCAGTTGCTTCATCAGGCTCGCGCCCGACAAAACGAGGCTGCTCGAGCTAGCGGTTTTTTCACACTCGAAAGCCCCAGATGGAGGCTTGCAATCGAACCAGCTGGCCTTCGAGCTCAACTTGCTCGACCTCGACCTCGAGCTCACGTCGACGCTCGAACCGGACCCCGACGTCTTCGCGGGCGGTCGCGCTATGCCCGAGAAAGCTCGGGTGGTGCTGAGCCGAGCACCTTACGTGGGCGGGCACACCCAGGACCCGATCACCTATGTGGCTCGCGCCATTGCCGGCAACCTCGAGCTGTCCAATGCGGACGACTCCGGCGTCCTTCACGCCCACGTGGACATGACCCTGCGTGGCTTCGGCGGCAACACCCTGGGCATGGCGTGCGAAAGCGATGATGACTGCGACGCCAGCTTTGCCGAGAGCTGCGTAGCGGGCTTCTGTTTGTCAGCGTGTGAGGCCGATGCCGATTGCGCGCCTGGCGGCGCGTGCACCAAAGTTGCGGGACGAACCAAGGGCCTGTGTCACCTGCCGTGTAAGGCCGACGCCGATTGTTCGCCCGGGCAGCGCTGCTACGATTTGGGCGAAGGTAGCCCGGTCTGCGCGCTCGATGGCTTGTACGTCCTGCCCGATGACCGCAACCATCTCGGCGCAAGCTGCGCGTCCAGCGACGACTGCGGCTTCGAAGATTGCTACACGATTGCGACGGGCAGCCTCTGCGCCGCAAGTTGCACCGACGAATGGGACTGCGCGTTCTACGTCGGCGTCGACAAGGCCTGCACGCCGTTGAACGAAACCGATTCACTGTGCCTTCCCACTTGCAAAGCCAGCTGTCAGGACGGCCTGACCTGCGTCGAGCTGCCGTCAGGCTCGGTGTGTTTGCCGCCATTGCCCGAGGTAGAGCAAATCGGGTTCGAAGACTATTACGCCCAATGGCCCCGTTTCATCTGCGACTGGCTAGAGAGCTGCAACGGTGCCAGCTGGAGCGACTGGTTCTACGGCGGCGATTGCCAGACGTATTTGGAGGGCGTGTTCCATGATGGTGAAACCGACTTTCGCGCCGATATTCAGCGTGGCCTCGTGTCGTACGATGCGGCGGCGGCGACCAGCTGCGTTGCGGCCTGGCAAAGGGGTGACTGCAGCGCGCTCGAGGCGGGGCTCAATTATCCCTGTCAGGATTTCATCGGCAACCAGGTCAAGGGTCAGCCCTGCGGTAGTGACGGCGAGTGCGGACTCGCCACCGCTTTTTGCCAACTGGGAGCGGAGTGTCCGGGGCGCTGTCAGCCCAAGGGAAAGCTGAGCCAGGCGTGCAGCAACGCGCTTCCGTGTAGCGATGGGCTCGTGTGCGAAGCCAGCAAGTGCGTGAAGCCGGGCGGAGTTGGGGCCGCTTGCGGCCTGGCCGACCCGGCGTGTCGCTTTGGCCTGGTTTGCGCGGGCAAGCCTGCCACTTGTCGTAAGCCTCAAGCGCTCTTTTCGGCGAAGCTGAACCAGCCGTGCGACTCGTTCGTCGGTCCTTGGTGCCAAGCAGGCCTGGCGTGCGTCATGCCGACGACCGGCTCGAACGCCGGAGCTTGTCGGACGAAGGTCGCCGTGGGGGCGGCGTGCGGTTACGCGTACCTATCGCAGTGCCCGGCCGACCAATACTGCACTGCGGCGACGCCGGGCCAGACCGGTGCCTGCAAAGCGTTACCAATTGCGGGGGAGCCTTGTGTAGCCGCAGCGGGCAGCCCATCCTGTGCGCCGGGGACGACCTGCCTGAACGAGGTGTGTCGTGCCGTCGTCGGTGTGGGCGAGCCCTGCGTGCAAGCCGGCGAATGCAGATCCGGCTTCTGCGTCGACTCCGAGTGCTCGGCGCACAACCGTTGCGTAGAATGAGACCGGCGGGCGGGCGCGGTCCCTCCCCGGCCGCGCGCAGGCCAGCGGCCCCCAGCCTGTGCCCCGAGCTACGACCGGGTCAGAGATTTCCACTCTGCGGCGGTTTATCGCCGCTTTTGTACATCGCTAGGAGAAAGGCTGGATGCGTCGTCGAAATTGGCCAAGCTACAACCTTCCTATGCGTGAAGCGCGCCTCGCGTCGGCCTGCCTAGCAGCACTGTGGCTGTTGGGCGCTTGCGGGCCCACTGACACCAGGCCGCGACCGGGCGTGGGCGACGCCGGCTCGAGCGCTGGCGTGGGAGCGGCGGGCGCCGCCGGCACCGTTGGCAGTGATGCGGGCGCGACCGCGGGTGGCGTAGACATGGGCGGCGCGGGCACGACTTCGGGCGGCGCGCCGAACCCGTGCCCGCTCGTCGGTGCGGCGGGGGCCGCGGCCGGCGCGGACCCGGTTGGTACCGATTTGGGTGAGCTCACGGTCGAGTCGATGGCGGTGTGGAAGGACGGCGCCAAGGGCGCCTACACCATCATTCACGATGACATCTGCGATTGGCCGATCGACAGCTTGTTCGACGTGGCCGAGCCCGAGCTGACGATGCGCGGTTTGCCAGCGGCGTTTGGCGCCATCGTGCTGCGCTGCCAAGAGCGCAAGCTGTGGCCCAAGCTCGAGGTCATGCGCCAGCACGGGCATGAAATCATCAACCACACCTGGGATCACCACGACATCGTCGAAGAAGCGGCGATGGCGCCGCTCTCGCTCGAGATCGATCAGGCCAATCAGGTGCTGAACGACAACTTGGTCGGCCAGCAAACGAGCTTTTTCATTTTTCCTTACGACTCGTTCAACGATGCGGCGGTCGAGCACTTGAGCCAGCTGGGGTACCTGGGCGCGCGCGCCGGCAAAAAAGGCGTCAACTCGGCGGATTTTCCCGATGGCTTGCGCGTCATGTTCGACGTCTGGGGCGGCGAAAACTCCATCTACGACGGCCAGGGCGACATCCTGAAGCTCTACGTCGACCTGGCGATTGCGCAGGGTGGGTGGTCGGTGCGTGAGTTCCACGGCATCGCCGACACGACCTTCTTTGCC
>Ga0164241_10006745_pt1 | contig 10408 bp, 3 predicted proteins | sample OricomyardsoilBY_FD_108780 | JGI IMG/M metagenome (GOLD analysis project Ga0164241, IMG submission 108780) | Backyard soil microbial communities from Emeryville, California, USA - Original compost - Back yard soil (BY) | ecosystem: Environmental > Terrestrial > Soil > Unclassified | place: USA... | reverse complement strand
GTTGCCGGTGGAAGTCGCGCATGACCGCGACGGCTTGGGGCGCAGCGAGCATGTCACGCGTCATCGCCTCGAGACCGTCGTCGCTATCGAGCGCACCGCCGGCGGCGGCATCGAGGAGCGCGTCGCTCGGTGTGGTGTCGAGCAACCAGAACGAGAGCTTCGCTGCTAGCTCGTAGCCGTTCAGCGCCTTCCCTTCCGCGCCGAGCTCCGGACGGTAGAGGAAGTGAGGCGACTGGAGTAGGGCACGAATGACGAGCGCCGCGCCGTGCGCGAAGCCCGCGCCGTAGAGCTCTTCGCCGCGCGCGAAGATGGCGCCGTACGCCGCTTCTTCGGCGTCGGTGAGCGGGCGGCGAAAGGCACGACGCCCGACGGTCCGCACGAAACCGGCGGCGTCGTCGCCCTCGTAGAGCGCCGCGAGCGCCGCGTCGGAGCCCGTCGCGAGCGCCGCCGCTGCTTCGGCGCCGGTCTCGAAGTCGAGGAAGTTCGGCGCATCGACGAAGAGGACCTTCTCGTTGTTGTCGAAGTCGGTGAGACCCTTCACGGGGCGCAAAAATTCGCGCGAGAGGTCGTGAGACTCGGTGAAGCGCAGGATGTCGGTGACGGCGTGCTCCCATTGGGAGACGGTGAGCCGCGGAACCCGCGTGTAGAAAGGCGTGCCGTCGAGCGCCACGGAACCGGGCTCGGGGTCGTCGGGCGCGCCGGCGACGCCGCCCGCGTCGCTGCCGGACCGGCCCGCTGCCGCGCTGCCCCCCGACGCTGAGTGACCTCCCGTCTGAGCGCCCGGCTCGGTGCCGGCCTCCCCGAGGCTACCGGCGGTCCCGCCAGAGCCGCCCAGACTACCGACGGGGCCACGCCGGCCGTCGTGGCGGATCGAGCTGCCACACGCGACCGTCAGGCAAAAAAGCAGGGCGATGCCGGACCCCTGCGCATCGAGCAAGCGGCGACGGTTCATGTTCATGGGAGCTCGCTGAAGAAGTGGAGAACGGTGCCGGCCGCGCTGCCCCCGTTTCGGCCGCGCCCGAAAATTCCCGTAACGAAGACAGTTCGAGTCATCACACCTGCCTCACCATGCGGGCAGTGGTGGGGGGACCGCCGATCCGTCGCTTGGCGACGACAGAGGTGGTGAAAATTGCTCCTTGCGGCCTTTTCCGCCTCGCCCGGGGGAGCGAGCGGCGCTGCCAGCCTCGACGCATTTTTCGCGGTGGACGGCCTCCGCGAGCGAAGGTGCAGCGATTGCATACGGGTGATTCCCGACCGCCATGAAATTTAGTTTTTGCGTGGGAACTGTCGCGCTCGCCGCCCTGATGAACGCCTGCAACGTTCCGCAGCACGATGATCCGGGCACGGGCGATGCTCACGGTGCAGCAGGCGAAGGCGACAGCGAGCCCGGCGCATCCCCGAGCGACGGCGTCGCCGGCACCGCCACGAGCGGCAAGGGCGGCACGAGCGGCACGAGCGGCGACGGTCGTGCCGGCGGCGGTGGCAAGCACGAAGAGCATCCGGCCGCTGGGGGCAGCAAGGGGGACGGGCGCGGCGACGGCAGCGGAGCCAAAAGCGACGGACCAGGGGGCACTGGCGGCTCCGCGAGCCCCGGCGACGACGACCTGGGCGGCGCCCCCGACGACGCGGACGACGCCGACGACGCGGGCGCCGGCGAGAGCAACGATGGCAAAGGCGGCTTTGGAGGGCTCTCGAGCGGCGGAAGCTCCAGCGGGATGGGCGGGATTGCCGGCTCGAGCGGCACCTCGGGCGCGGGCTCGGGTGGAGTATCGGAAAGCGGCGGCTCAGGTAGCGAACAGAGCAGTGGCGGCTCGGGTAACGCACCGAGCGGCGGCGGTTCGGGCGGGCTCGCGGAAAGCGGCGGTTCCGGCAACGCGCCCAGCAGTGGCGGGACCGGCGGAGTCGCAGCAAGCGGAGGCTCGGGCGACGCGACGAGCAGCGGCGGCAGCGGCGGCCTCCCCGAAGCGGGAGGCACCGGCGCGGGAGGTACCGGTGCGGGAGGTACCGGTGCGGGCTCCGAGAACGGCGGTACCGGCGCGGTCGCGGGCAGCGCGGGCAGCGCGGGCAGCGCCGGCTCGGGAGGCACGGCCGGCACGGGCGGGGACGATCATTCTCTCGATCCGGACTACCTCTTCACGACCGAAACCTTCGGCGGCAACGGCCGAACCTGCACGACGTGCCACACCGCGGAGACGGGCACGATCAGCCCCGCGCAGGTCGAAGCACTCTATCATTCCGAGCCCGGCAATCCGCTCTTCCGGCCCGTCGACAGCGATGACGGCGCGAGCGAAAACTACACCTCGCTCCGCGAGCGCGCGACGTTCCGTGCGACCATCAAGTTGCCGCCGGGCGTCTTCCTCACGTCCGATCCGAGCGCGACATCCATCACGCTGCGCCGCAGCGTTCCGACGACGATCAACTCTCCCGCGCTGGATCCGACCATCATGTGGGACGGACGCGAGGCGAGCCTCACCGATCAAGCCTTGGGGGCCATTCTCGGCCATGCCCAGGCGACCGTCACGCCGACCGCGAATCAGCTCAGCCTGATTGCAGAGTTCGAGCAAGGGCCCGACTTCTTTTCGAGCGACCTCTTGCGCGACTACGACGAAGGGGGCCCCGCACCGACGTGGCCGCCCGGCGTCACCGAGGAAGAGCAACGCGGACGCCGCTGGTTCGCCCAAGACTCCGCCGCGCCCCGCTTCAACATTTGCGGCCAGTGCCACGGCGGGCCCATGACGAACGAGACGCAATCGAACTCCGGGTTGCCCGTCGGCAAACACTTCCAGACCGTGAACGTGTCGGAGTTCAACGCCAAGAACAATCCGACCTTCGAGTTCACGTTCCCCGATCCGAAGAACCCCGGCAAGACCGTCACGGTCACGACTCCCGATCCGGGCCGCGCGCTCGTGACGGGCGACGTGCGCGACTTGAACTTCTTCAAGATCCCGACGCTGTGGGGAGTGAAGAACACGGCGCCGTACTTCCACGACAACTCCGCCAGTACGCTCGAGGAGCTCGCCGACCACTACGAGCAGCACCTCGCGACGTTCCTACGCTCGAACGTGAGCTACCCCACTCCCCACGTGCCGACGGCGCAAGACAAGGCCGACATCGTGGCTTACCTGAAGCTACTGTGACGCGTTCGTCGAGCGCGCCGGCGGTAGCTACCCGACGTGGCGCTCGTGGAGCAGGAACCCAGGTGGGTCATTCGTCGACGCGCACGAGGTTCCACACGAACTTCGTCGTGGTGTCATCCACCGTCGTTTCGTAAGTACCCGCGAGCACGTTGCCGTCCTCCGAGACCTCCGGCCAAATGACTGGATCGGTCGTCCACCAGCTGAGGACCGTCACGTAGTCATATTCTTCAATTTCGTGCGCGTCGTTGCAGTCCGAGCTGACGTGAGCGTTCGCGTAGGTGTAGGCTTGCGCGGAATAGGTGGGCGGGTCCGAGAGCAAGTCGATGGTGATGTTGCCCATGCTGGCGCCCGGCGTACCGCTGACGAACGCCGCTGGGTCGGGGTTCATCGAGCCGCTCGCCGTTTGGTGGGTCTGACAGGGGTCGGGGGTACGCTCGCTGAAATCGCCGAGCCAATCGTAGGCGTAGGTGCCGCCGCGCACGCGGTACAAGGTCTGAAAGGGCGAGGCCGGCGCCGTGTCGTCGAACTCGAACGTGACGTCCGTGGTCACCGTGTTGGTCACCTCTCCGGCCGGCGAAGGGTAATGCTGGGTCATGCTCACGGCGCCCTGCCAAACCGGGGTGCAGGGCTCGGATTTGGGTGAAATCACGAGCTCGCCGCTCACGCTGCTGTCGTCGCGCGTCGCGTGATTGGAGATCACGAGCAGCATGCCCCCGAAGCTGCCGTACCGCTCCGGGGTGGTCTTGCCCTTGTCGAAGCAGAATACGACGCGCGACTCGTCGCTGAAGTCGAGCGGCTCGGGGACCCAGCCACCCACGTTGTTATAAACCAGCGCCTGCACGTCGACCTGGCCTGCGGGCTGCAAGCCGCTGAGGTCGAGCTCGACCTTCTTCGTGTCGGCGTCTGCCGAGACGAGCAGGTACCGCGCGGCCAGGTTCGGAATCGGCAGCTCTCGGCGAAACTCCTGATCGGCGACGAGCTCGCCCTGCAGGAACTTCGGGCCCTGTCCGTCGGGAAAGATCGGGTCGAGCGCGACGTAGCGCTGCGACTTCGGCAGCGGGTCGCCCGGCAGAAAGGCGCTGTTCGCGTTGCGGAGCGCGAAGTCCTTGAAGTGTTCGGCGAAGGGAAAAACGCTGGCGATCGCGTCGTCCGCTTGCTCGAAAGAACCCGCGTTGACTAGACCCTCCCAGATCTGCGGCATGAAGGTCGGCGCCCCGGTCTCCTGCTCCACGAAGAACGGCCAGATGTAGGCCGAATAGGCGTGCGGCACCGGCTCCGAGGCGTTCAGCGCGCTTTCGCTCGGCTGAAAGCGGTTCACGAAGCGAAGATGCGCGTCGAGGTACGCGCCGCGCCCGTCCTCCCATGGCGCGAGCACCCGATCGAAATGGGCCGCCGCCCACACGGCCGCCGCTTCCGGAAACCAGTGAGCCACGTAGCTCGGCGGCGTGAGCTCCCGCACCGAGTACAGGTGATTATACGCCTTTTCGAGGACGTGAAAGAACTCGTGAATGACCGTCGAATGAAAGCGGCTCGTGTAGACGAGCGAGCGAGGCAGCGTCACGAATCCGCTCGAGCCGCTATTGACCTCGGGATAGTCGTCATACGTGGACCCGAGCGCGACCGGAGCGAACGACTCCTCGCGACGGTGCACCGACGCTCCAGGATCGACGATGTAAAAGTCGATGGCTTCGTCACCGCCGTCCTCGTCGGCAATCGGCGCCGTCATGAGCCCCGTCATCGGGCCGTAGATCTTGTGCAAGACGCCCAGCGCCTTGTCGACGAGCCGGACGGTCTCGGCGTCGCCCTCCGGCGTACCGCGGCATTGCGCCCACACGCGCACCGGCTCGGCGGCGCTGCGGCGCGACATCCACGCGCCCGGCGCCCCGGACTGCTCGGGACAGTCGGCCGCGGGCGGCAGCTCGGCCGCCGCGACAGGCGCCGCACCGAAACGACGCGGGGTGCCGACGCCCTCGTTCCAAACACTCTCCGGATGCGCGGGGCGCACCAGGAACGGACGGAGCGCAGCCTGGCCGCCGCTCGAGAGCTCACTCCGCGTGAGCCAAATCTCCCCGAAGAGCGCGGCGTCTTCTTCGTCCGAGCCCGACCCGAGCAAAGCTTCGGGCAAGCGCGCGTCGCCGAAGAGCGCATACATCCGATAGAGGAGCGACGTCTCCCGATCGATGTCGCCCGCGACGAGCGCAGCCTGGATCTTCTCGCGTGACGAGAGCTCCTCCGGGGCGACGCTGAGCGCTAGCTCGGCGCTGGCCGACGCCTTGCCGCTCGTGCCGAGCGCCGTGAGCTCGAAGTCGCTACCCTCGCTGAGCTCCGGAGTCGAGACGAGCGTTAGCACGCCGTCGTCGACGCCGAACGGCAGTGTCACCACGTCCGCGGCGAATCCCTCCGGTAATTCGTCGAGCGTGAGACGCACGGCGTCCTCGAAGCCGGGGTCGCGCTCGACGTGGACCGTGAGCTCGGCGCTCGCACCGCGCGCCAGCGCGAGCGCCGCCGGTTCGACGCTGATCGAGAACGGCGCCGTCTCGGCTGAGTCGCCGCCGCCCTCGCCGCCCTGCTCAGCCGGCATGCCGCCCCCTTCCGAGCCTGCCTGCGCGTCACTGCCGCCCTTGCCGCCGGAGCCCCCCATGCCCGCTGGCGATTGCCCACCTTGTCCGCTGTCGCCCGCCGTCGCGCCCGAAGCCTGCGTGCCGCCTCTACCTGCCTTCGTCGCAGCACCACCCGCGCCGCCGCGGCCAGCCGTCGTCGCGCCGCCCCGCGCGCCGTTCGCACCGCGGTGCGGGTCGTCGTCGGAGCCGCAACTCGCGGCGCTCACGCACGCCCCGAGCAGCAGCACTACCTCTAAACGACGCCGAATGCCCCACGAGTCGCGCGACCGTGCCATATGAACCGCCTATCACGCCTTGGCTCAGGCGCGTTATGAGACGGTGATTTACCGCGGAGTCGTGCGTGCAGGAAACGCCACGCGGGCGGCCGCTTGATGACGGCTCATGGCCGTCGGGGTAAGATGGGTGGATGCTTCGTCGCTGGGTGGTGGGGGGCGCGCTGGTCAGCTTGTTCGCGGCCGGCGCTTGCGGCAATTCGAGCTCAGGCGACGACGACACGACGTCGCACGCGGGCCATGGCGGCGCCGCAGGGACGGCGCAGAGCGGTAGCGGTGGCCGCGGCGGTGCTGACGTCAGCGGAGGGTCCGGTCCGACCGGGGGCACGGCGGGTCACGCGACGGCCGGCAAGGGTAACGGCGCGACGGGCGGCGACGGCGCGACGGGCGGCGACGCCGAGTCCGGCGGCACGGCGGGAGGGAATGACGCGGGCGCCTCGCCGATGGGCGGAGCCAGTGGAGCCGGCGCGGGCGGCGACGCGGGGGCGAGCCACGGCTCAGCGAGCCAGTTCATCGACGTGGCGCCAGGCGACGACACGACGTGCGCGATCAGCGAGGCGCACGAGCTCTATTGCTGGGGCTTTCAAGACGTCTCGCAGCCGCTCGTCGGTGACGGAACGAGCTACCGGCGCTCGCGACCCGTGCGCATCAGCGACTACACGGATTGGACCGACGTCGAGAGTGGCGTCTTCGCGAGCTGCGCTCTCCGCAACGGCGAGCTCTGGTGCTGGGGCTGGGTGGATCCGGACGCGGCACACCCGGGCTACACCGTGCCGACGCGCGTCGGTAGCGACAATGACTGGCAAAGCATCGGCATCGGCCGCGGCTTCGTTTGCGGCATTCGCACGGGCGGAGCCGTCTGGTGCTTCGGTAACGACGTGGGCTTCAATTGGGCGACCGATCTTCAGGCGAGCTCCGAGCCGCAGGAGCTCACGCTGCGCGGTGATATCGGCGAAAATGCGGGCTTCGAGCAGCTGAGCGTGGGCCGTTACGGTGGTTGCGCGCTCCGCTCCGGCGAGCTCTATTGCTGGGGCACCAACCTGTCGATGGTGGGCGTGCCGGCCCGCTTCGGCGAGGACGCCGATTGGGAGAGCATCAGCGCCGGGGACGAATACGCCTGCGGCATTCGCGGCGGCAACGTGTACTGCTGGGGTCAGGAAGAGGTGGGCGAGGTCGGCGACGCCGATCCGGACACGGGCGCGCCGCAAGGCGTGGTCTATCCACCGGTCAAGATCGAGCCGGCAGGCAACTGGACGAGCGTCCACGCCTACACCGACGTGACGTGCGGTCTTCGCGACGGCGAGCTCTATTGCTGGGGCATGGGACCGACGGGGTTCGCGCAGCAATGGGCGAGCCCGCCCACACGCGTGGGAACCGCCGACGATTGGACGTTCGTGCGGCCGGGCAACTGGGTGAGCTGCGGACTACGCGGGCATGACCTGTATTGTTGGGGCCACAACGGCTCCGGGTCGGTGGGCGCGGGCGTCGCGGGCATCCACACCGAGCCCCAGCTCGTGTCGAGCGGGTGGGAAGCCATCGCGCTCGGACGCCTGCATGCCTGCGGCATCAAAGGAGGGCAGGTCAACTGTGCCGGCGCCATCCCCCAGTTCTTTCAGGACTCCGCGCCGACGCCCGTCGTCGTCACGGGCGAGAACGACTGGCGCACGCTGAGCGCCGCCTACGACTACACGTGCGGGCTTCGCGCCGACAACGCGTTCTGCTGGGGAGACAACCTCGACGGCAGGCTCGGCACGGGCAACCTCGACTCGAGCCCTTCGCCGTGGGGAGTCGGACCGGTCGGCACGTGGTCGGCCATCGCTTCCGCCGATTACCGAAGCTGCGGCATCCGCGAGGGTGAGCTTTATTGCTGGGGTGACAACGCCCTGGGTTTTCTGGGCGACGGCAGCATGACGCAGGCCAACGCGCCCGTGCGGATTGGCACGGCGAGTGACTGGTCGGAGGTCGCGCTCGGCTATGAGGACTCCTGCGGAGTTCGCTCGGGCAAGCTCTACTGCTGGGGCAGGAATCAAGGCGGGCTCGTGGGGACGGGCGACCAAGAAGGGGTGCACGAGCCCGTGCAGATCGGCAGCGCGACGAACTGGTCCGGGCTCACGCTCGGCTCACCCGCCTGCGGGTTGCGTGACGGCGCGCTCTACTGCTGGGGAGCACGCGGCCTCTTGAACGACCCGAGCGACTCGCTCACGCCGACGCGCGTCGGGACCGACGACGATTGGACGCTGATCAAGACGTACAACACCGCGACGTGCGGCTTGCGCCACGGCGGCGAGCTCTATTGCTGGGGCGCCGATTTCATCGGCCAGCTTCCCGGAGCCAGGGTTCCTGCCGACCGCAACGACACGCCCGTGCGCATCGGCACGAGGACCTGGGAGAGCATCGCTCTTCAGTACAACTACTTGTGCGGTCTGAGCGGCGGCGCGCTCTACTGCTGGGGCGACAACGAGGGCGGCAAGCTCGGCCTTGGGCCTGCCGGAACGGTCGAGCCGCTGCGCGTCGAGGCCTTCGCGCCGCCCCATCCCTGACTCTCAGCGCCCGCGCGCCGCTGCTGCGAGTTTTTGCGCGAGGTCGTCGCGACTGAACGGTTTTTGCAGGAAGAGCGCGCCGGCGAGGCGGGCATCCTGCATGTCGTTCGAGTAGCCCGACATGAAAACGACCTTGAGCTCGGCGCGCAGCTTCACGAGCTTGGGCGCGAGGTCACGCCCGTCTTCGCCAGGCATGGCGATGTCGCACAACAAGAGGTCGATGCGTCCCTCGTGCTCGGCCGAGCGTGCGAAGGCCTCGGCGCCGCTGCGCGCCTCGAGCACCTCGTACCCGAGGCTCTGCACCAGGCGCGCCGTCGTCCGGCGGACGATCTCCTCGTCATCGACGACGAGCACGGTCCCGCGCGCGGGCGCGGGCGCCAGGGGCGGCACCGACGGAGCCTTGGCGGCGCCGCGCGGCGCGATGCAGGGCAAGGTAACGATGAAGCGCGTCCCGCGCCGGGGCTCGCTTTCGACGCGAATGTCGCCGCGGTGCTGCTGGATGATGCCGTAGCTGCTCGCGAGGCCGAGTCCGGTGCCTTGCGCCTTCGTCGTAAAGAACGGCTCGAAAATCCGGAGCCGCGTCGCCTCGTCCATGCCGGTCCCGGAATCGGCCACCGTGAGGCGCGCGAAGCCGTGCGGCGCGCCCTCCACGGGCATGGGGCCGCTCTCGACGCGGATTTCGAGCCGCCCACCCTCGGGCATCGCGTCACGCGCGTTGACGACGAGATTCACGAGCACCTGCTCGAGCAACACGGGATCCGCGCTGACGAGCGGATTGGCTGCGGTGACGATCGAAATGGTGATGCGCGGGCCGACCAGGCGCTGAAACAAGCGCTGCACGTCGCGCACCAGGTTGCCGAGCTCCACCTCGCGCCACACCACCGGTTGCTTGCGCGCGAAGGCGAGCAACTGGCGCGTGAGGTCGCGGGCGCGCAGGGCGCTGTGCCGGATGGTCGCGAGATCCTCGCGCACGCCGCTGTCCACGTGCCCCTCGACGAGATCGAGCGAGCCGAGCATCGCCGCGAGCAGGTTGTTGAAGTCATGCGCGACGCCGCCCGCGAGCCGGCCGATGCTTTCGAGACGGCTCGCGACGTGGAGCTGCTCCTGGAGCTCCCGTTGCTCGGTGATATCCATCGTCGTGCCGGCCAGCACGCGGCGCGAGCCCGTGACGAAGACTCGTCCGTACGTGCGTACCCAGCGCGTGACTCCGTCGTTACCGACGATACGAAACTCTCGCTCGTAGGTCGCGGCGTGTTCTCCCACGCGCATCGCGCCGAGGTGATCCTCGAACGCTTGGCGGTCGTCGGGGTGCACGTGTTCGAGAAAGGCGCCGATGCCCGTCGCGCTCGAGCCAAGCTGGAACATTTCGCCGAGGTTTGCCGACCACCAACCGCGATCGGCGGCGGGCTCGTACTCCCACACGCCCATGCGCGCCGACGCGAGCGCCAGCTCGAGCCGGGTGGCGCTCTCGCGCAGCGCCGTCTGCGCGACGACGCGCTCCGTCACGTCCGTGAACGTCGCAACCGATCCGGTCACGCGGCCGTCGCTCGAGCGAATGGGCTGCGCCGCGACGCGCATCCAACGCACGCCGTCCCGCTTCGCGAAGGCGTAAACTTGGCCGAGCTCGGGCTCCCCGGTCCTGATGACGCGCAGGCTCGGCACGTTCGCTTCGTCGAGCGCCGCGCCTGCCTCGTCGTGGACGATCACCTCCGGCGCAAGCACGTCGCGCTCGCCCAGCATCACGGCGTGGCTCCTCGCTCCGAACAGCTCGAGCGCCACGTCGTTGCAGAAGAGCACGCGACCGTCGGCGCCTCGCAGCATGACGGCGTCCGGAAGCG
>Ga0164241_10006744_pt1 | contig 10409 bp, 8 predicted proteins | sample OricomyardsoilBY_FD_108780 | JGI IMG/M metagenome (GOLD analysis project Ga0164241, IMG submission 108780) | Backyard soil microbial communities from Emeryville, California, USA - Original compost - Back yard soil (BY) | ecosystem: Environmental > Terrestrial > Soil > Unclassified | place: USA... | reverse complement strand
CCGAGCGCAGCCAGCGCGTCACCGGCATCCTCGTCGAGCCCGACCCGGTCGGCCTCGCCGGCCTCTGCCACCTGGTCGAGGCGGGCCAGCTCCAGATCAAGGTCGACCGCGTCTTCGACCTCGAGCAAGCCCCCGAGGCCCACGGCCTCGCCGAAGCCGGCCACGGCGGCGGCAAGATCGTGCTGCGAGTTCCCTAGCCGCCGCCGCGAGTCCGCGGCCAGCTGGGCTCGTCCGGCGCTGGCCAGAACACTCCGATCGCCGCTCCCGAGACGATCGCAATCAGAGCGAGGACTGCGATGGCGACTACCGGGACTGCGTCAGCTGCGTTTAACAGGGCTCGCGTCACAAGGGTGGCAACGACTGGCCCTACCGAAAGTACAAGCTTAATGCCCATAGCAAAAGTGTACTCAGTGAAGGGTGTCAAATAGAAATAAACCGATACCGCAAGCCATACCGATAAAGAAGCCTACGCCGGTAAAAACTTCAACCTCACGTTTCGACCTTCTGGTCAGTATTGCCGCGTAGTGCCCAGCTCCACCCACCAGCGTAGTGAACCCGGTGACCATGGCCAGTGCACCAACTAGCGGCTCGGAGAGGGCGCCGAGCGCGGGAGACAGGGATGGAAGGGGGCTTGTTGACCACACGGACCAACTGTAAGGACGCTGCTGTTACAGGTGGTGCACATAGGTAACAAGTGTGTGACGGGTCTGAGCTTTTACTCAGACGGGGGCACGGGCCGCGCTGGCCCCTAGCCGCCGCGGATCCGGGCTGATTCGGCCAGCAACTCCGCCAGCTCCTCGCGGTCGATGGCCTCGAGGCGGACGAGGACCATGGCGTAGCCGTCGTAGTGAGGGGTGGTGAAGAACTTCTCGGGGTCGCCTTCTATGAGGAAGTCCTTTTCCTCGAGGGTCTCGCACCAGATCGCCAGCACTCCCTCTTCGCGGATGCGGGCGAAGAGTTGTCGCGGACTCGGAAGCCCGGGGTCCCGTAGGAGGGTTTCTCCTTGGTCTGCGGCAGGGCGAGGGCGAGCTCGCGGACGTCGTCTTCGGAGGCCATCGGGCGAGGGTAGCGCCGGCGCGGGCCCTCATCGACCCCGCCGGCCGAAGCTGTGGCCGACTGGGGCGACGGCTCGCAACTCGGCGACGGCGAGCTCGCGGGTGCGGCGGGAGGGCTGGGGCGGCGGCCGTTTGGCGGCGGGTCTTCGTGGCGCTGAACCCTGCCCCCTGCTGCGCTCCAACTCCGCGACCGCCGAGACCAGCACGTTGACCACGCCTTCGCGGCGCTCGAGGCGACCGGCGGCGCGGATCATCACGGCGGTGCGGACGAGGGCGCGGTGGCGCTCGTAGACCTTCTTCGGCACGACCAGGTTGACGACGCCGCGCTCGTCCTCGAGCAGCATGAAGACGATCCCCTTGGCGGTGCCGGGGCGCTGGCGGGCGACGACCATGCCGGCGACCTCGACCGTCTCACCGTCCTCGACCCGCTGCAGGTCGGTGCTGCGCAGGATCGCCGGGTCGAGGCCGGGCCGCATCAGCGCCAGCGGGTGCTCGCCGAGGGCGATGCCGGTCGAGCGGTAGTCGGCGATCAGCTTGCCCCAGTCCCCGAGCGGCGCCAGCTCGGGCGGCGCCGGGGGCTCGATCGGCAGCGCCAGCTGGGTGCCGCCACCGGCCCGCCGCCCGCCGGCGGTGACGCCGACCCCCCAGAGCGCCGCCCGCCGCCCACTACCCGCGGACGCGCCGCCCGCCGGCACCCCATCCAGTGCCCCCGCCCAGGCCAGCCGTTCCAGGCTCGCCAGCCCCGCCCCCGAGCGCGAGGCCAGTTCCGCGATCCCCCCGTAGGCCCCGCCGCGCTCCCGCTCCGCCACCAGCGCCTCCATCTCCTCCTTGCGCACCCCCTTCACGTATCCCAGTCCGATCCGCACCACCAGCCCACCCCGCACCCGTTCGACGTGGCAGAGGACGCTGCTGCGGTTGACGCTGGGCGGGGCGATCCGCAGCCCCCGGCGCTGGGCCTCGTGGACGAGCGAGTCGGGCGGGTAGAAGCCCATCGGCTGCTCGTTCAGCAGCGCGCAGAGGAACTCGGGACCGCGGTGCACCCGCAGCCAGGCCGACTGGTAGGCGAGCAGCCCGAAGGCGGCCGAGTGCGCCTTCGGGAAGCCGAAGCCGGAGAACCCCTGGATCTGTCCCCAGACCCGTTCGGCCACCGCCAGCGGCACCCTGTTCGCGCCCACCGCCCCGACCAGGAAGCGGTCGTAGTGCTCTTCGATCGCCTCCTCGGAGCGCCGCCGGCTCATCGCCCGCCGCAGCCCCTCCGCCTCGCCGGCGGTGAAATCGGCCAGGGCCATCGCCACCTCGATCACCTGCTCCTGGTAGACGATCGTGCCCAGCGTCTCCTTCAGCACCGACTCCAGCAGCGGGTGTTCGTAGGGGATCTTGTAGTCGGGATCGGCCCGCTGGCACTTGCGTCGCTCTATATATGGGTGGACCGCGCCGCCCTGGATCGGGCCGGGCCGGACCAGCGCCACCTGCACGGTCAGGTCGTCGAGGTTTTCGGGATGCGTGCGCGGCAGCATCTGCATCTGCGCCCGGCTCTCGATCTGGAAGACGCCGGTCGTCTCCGCCCGCTGGATCGATTCGAAGGTGTCGCGGTCGGTGAGATCGATCCGCGAGAGGTCGAGTTGCTCCTCCCGCGTCCGCTCGACTTCGGCCACGCAGCGCTCGACCGCGGAGAGCATCCCCAGCCCCAGCAGGTCGATCTTGAGGAAGCCGGCGTCGGCGCAGGAGTCCTTGTCCCACTGGACGATCTGGCGCCCCGCCATCGCCGCCGGCACGACCGGGCAGACCTCGATCAGCGGTTGGGTCGAGATCACCATCCCGCCGGAGTGCTGGGAGGCGCCGCGCGGCAGCCCCATCGCCTCCGGGGCCAGCCGCAGCAGCGCCTGCCAGCCGGGCGAGGCGGCGCGCTCGGGCCCGATCGCGGCGGCGACGTCGCGCTCGATCTCCCCCGTGGACTCGTGGAAGCCGACCATCCCCGCCACCCGCTCGATCTCCCGCGGCCACAGCCCCAGCGCCTTGCCGAGGTGGCGGACGACGCCGCGCGGGCGGAAGGTCGGGAAGGCGGCGACCAGGGCGGAGCGGTCGGCTCCGTAGCGCTCGTGCACGCGCGGGATCAGCACCTCGCGGATGTCGCGCGGGAAGTCGAGGTCGATGTCCGGCACGGCGCCGACTTCCTCGTTGAGGAAGCGGCCGGAGAAGAGCTTCGCCTTGACCGGGTCGATGTGGGAGAGGCCGGTGAGGAAGCAGACGATCGAGCTGACGCTGGAGCCGCGTCCGCGGCCCGGGGGCAGGATCGCCCGGGCCGAGGCCGGGCCGCGCACCTCCACCGCCACCTCCCGTGCCAGCACCAGCAGGTCGTGATGGAGGAGGAAGAAGCCGGAGAGGCCGAGCTTGCGGATCGTCTTCAACTCCTTGTCGAGGCGGGCCCGCGCCTCCGCCCGCGCCGCCACCGGCTCCTCCCCGTAGCGCTCCCCGAGCAGGTGGTAGCTGAGCCGGGCGAGGTCGCTGTCGGCATCGTCGTCCTCGGACTTCGGGTACTTGTAGCCGAGCTGCCGGGTGAGGTCGAACTCGAGCCGCTCGGCCAGCCGCAGCGTCTCCGCCACCGCCTCCGGGTGCTCGGCGAAGCGCGCCGCCATCGCCGCCGGCCCGACCAGGACCGAACTGCGGTTGCCGCGCCGCTGCGGCTCGCACTCCTCCAGCATCTGGTTGCGCCGCACCGCGACGAAGGCGTCCTGCAGGTTGGCGCGGCGGGGGTGGTGGGAGTGGACGTTGCCGGTCGCCACGCAGGGGACCCCGAGCCGCTCGCCGAGCAGGGTGAGCCAGCGGTTGCGGGCGCGGTCGTGGCGCCAGTAGGGGCGCTGCAGCTCAACCCGGAAGCGCCCGCGCCCGAAAGCCCCGAGCAGGCGCCGGCCGAGCCGCTCGCCGCGCTCGGTCTCGCCCCGCTCCCAGGCCCCGGCCAGGACCCCGTCGCGGGCGCAGCCGGAGAGGCAGACGAGCCCCTCGGCGTGCTCCTCCACCTGCTCCAGCGTCACCCAGGGCTGGCCGGCGGAGCGGTCGGGACGGTCGCGGGTGTGGGAGTGCGCGGCGGTCAGCAGCCGGCAGAGGTTGTGGTACCCGGCCTCGCTCTCGACCAGCAGGGTGAGGTGGGCGAGGGCCGATGCTGGCGGGCCTGTAGGGGTGGTAGTCGTGGAGCATGGAGGCAGCGCCACCGTCAGCTCCGCCCCGGTGATCGCTCGCAACTCCAGCCCCACGCAGGACTCGGCGAACTCGCGCGAGCCCCAGACCCCGTCGTGGTCGGTCAGCGCCAGTGCCGGGTAGCCGTGGCACTCGGCGGCGACGGCCAACTCCGCCGGGGTCGAGGCCCCGTCGAGGAACGAGTAGGCCGAGTGCGCGTGTAGCTCTATATAAGGAGCGCCGCCCATCAGGCCCGCTGCCGGTACCAGCGCTCACTCAGGGCACAGCGGTAGACGACCACCGCGCGCCCATCCCCCAGCGCCAGCTCGAAGTAGCGCCGCCGCAGCGGCTTCAGCGTCCACCAGCGGTCGGCAACCTCCCACTCCTCTCGCACCGCCACCACCGCGACCCCGCCCACCAGCCGCGGCGCACCGCCATCGCCAACCTCGACCGTCACCGGTCGGGGGGTATAGAGACGTCGGAGGCCTGGGGTCATTATACGAACATATGTTCGTATAGCGCCCTCTCAAAATCAAGGCTGATAATTTCTCTCACTGATCAAGATATGTACCAGCAACGCAAACACATCGCGATCCTCCTCACCCTCGCCGCCGTTGCCCTGCTCGCAGTGGGCTGCGGAGGGAGTGCCGACACCTCACCGTCCTTGAGCACCGCCAACTCGGAGCTCCCCACCGATGGCCCTCTCACCAAGGCCGAATTCATCAAGCAGGGGGATGCGCTGTGCGAGAGAGCTCAGGCCAAGCAGTACAACGACGCGCGCAGGTACAGAACGGTGCAGGCGAAGGAGCTCGGCAGCCTCTCCCTGAGGGAAGTCGAGGAACGACTGATTCGCCTCATCGTCCTGCCCTCGGTTCGGGATCAGGCCAAAGGTTTGGACTCCCTGCCCGCGCCCGCAGGGCAGGAGAAGAAGATCAAGACGATCGTGGCCGAAATTGAGGCCGCTGTGAAGAAGGCAGAGAAGGTGCCGCTGTCCGCCGAGAGCGAAGTCGGCTACGGAGAAAACCCGTTCCACGGCGTGGACATAGAACTGCGGGACTACGGCTTCAGTTTCTGCAACGGACTCCCCTAAAGCTCCGGGAAGGGAGTCAGGGTGGCCCAACGCTCGGGCACCCGGGAGTCGAGGTCGACGGGGAGGATCTTCAGCAGGGCCTCGCTGCCCTGGGTTACGCGCACCTCGCGTACCGCCGCGCCGAGGCGACGGCGGCGCGGCTCCTCGCCACCGACCGCGAGCTCGAGCTGGTCGGCGTCGGGCGGGCCCAGGCCGAGCGCTCGCAGGCGCAGCGCCGTCGCCGGGCCGGGCAGGGTCTGCAGCCGGGGAGTGAGGACGGTGCGCAGCACCCGTGCCGAGGCGCTCGGCCGACCCAGTCCCTGATCGACGCTCCAACTGCCGCCGGCTGCCAGCACTGCCCCGAGCCGTAGCCCCAGCAGTGTTCGCCCGCGCCGCGCCGGCGCCGCCAGCAGGCGATCGACGAGCAGGGCCAGGGCGCGATCCAGCTGACGCCCCGCGGTGCCCTCCGGCAACTCGATCTGCTCCGCCAGGTCCTCGTGGGGCTGCCGCGGGCGCAGCGGCTCCTCTTCCCCGCGCGCCAGTCGCAGCGCCGCCAGCCCCAGCGCCCCGAAGCGGTCAGCCATCTGGTCCGCCGAGATCCCGGCCAGGTCCTCCAGCGTCTTCACCCCGAGCCGCTCGAGCGCGACGACGAGATCGCCCGCCGCCTTGCCGGCCGTCGCACCCGCTGACCTCCCCGAGCCCGCACCGAGTCGCCCGACCAGCACCGGGACCGGGACCGGCGGCCTCACCCCCCGCGCGTCGAGGAAGGCACCGAGCCGGGTCGGCCCGAGCCCGAGCAGCGGTCCAGCGCCCAGCGCCCGCCGCGCTGACGCCAGCACCCCGGCGCTGTCGCCTCCATGGATGCCTCGCAACCCGTCCACCGCAAAGAACACCTCGCCTGCCCGCTCCGCCTCCACCGCCGCCCCGATCCCCTCCAACCTCCGCACCATCGCCTCGGTCCGCTCGGCCGCCTCCAGCGGATCAGGAAGTTCTTGGCGCCCGGGCCGTAGCCCCCCGGAAAGGCCCGGGCGCGCGGGAGATCGCCAGTCACTACCGATGACGCAAGCGATCTCCATGCGAACGTATGTTCGTGTATCGCGTTCGCAAAATCAAGGGATGCAGAATGCTTTAAAAGTTGATAGCTTCCCTTTCAATCAGGGAACTTTATCCAGTGTCCAAGTCAATCCGCATATTCCTCGCCCTGGCCATAGTCGCCAGCGCCATCCTCATCGGCTGCGGCGGAAGCGATGACGGCGGTGACGCCACCGCTTCCAAGGGAGACAGTTCAACGCTTGCGAAGAGCGCTGCCCCGCAGACCAAGGCCGAGTACATCAAGCAGGCTGACTTGGTCTGCGCCAAGTCCAAGAAATCTCGCTACTACGAAGCCGTTGCGTACAGGCGGGATCACCAGAAGGAGCTCGCGGCACTGGAGCCGATACCGGCAGAGGAAAACGTCATCCTCGCCGTCGCGCTGCCCTCGATCGAAGAGGAGATCGTGGCGTTGAAGGCCATCGCTGTTCCAAAGAAGGAGCAGAAAAGCATCAACGCGATTATCGCTGCAATGGAATCGGGAGTAAAGGGAGCAAAGAAGAACCCTTACGCCACCGAGCTAGAAGTACCAAGCGAAAACCCATTCAAGAAAGCGGACCGTCTGATCCGTGACTATGGATTCAAAGATTGTAGAAACGTCTAAGCAGGGAGATAACTCGACCGTATGACCAGGTTGCTTTACATACCATTGGCCGTGATCGCTGCGGTCGCGCTGCTCGCCGGCTGCGGAGGTAGCGGCGACGAGCCGCTTTCCAAGGCAGAACTCACCAAACAGGCCGACGCGATCTGCTGGAAAGCCCACAACGAAAGCTTCACGGGCGTCACTGCTTACGTGGTGAGGGAAAAAAAGCAGGCTAACAAGGAACTGCCGGTGGTACTCGGAAAAGCGATCACCGTAGCCACCCTGCCCGCGATGCAGGGCGGGCTTGAAAAACTGGAAGACCTCTCTGTTTCATCGGAGGACGAGGAAGAGATGGAACAGTTCACCGTTGCGCTCAGCGAAGCGATCAAGGTGAGCGAAGAAGACCCAGCCAGCAGCAAGTCGACTTCCGGAGCCGTGTACAACAACGCCAACAGGTTGGCTGCGAAATTCCATCTCGGTCGCTGCAAAGGGCTTCCGTAGGTTGTACAATCTATCTTTCTTGAGTACTATGAATGTAGTTCCTAATGCGTCCGTAGCTCAATCGGTTAAAGGCCATATGACCCTTCTCAGAAGATGTTGTGCGTCGATCATCAAGTCGGCGGGTTTCGACTCAGCCGACGATCCTTCGGTCGCTCTGCGGCTACTGCGCAGCCACTCTTCTCGGATACGGCTTGGGCCCAAGAGCAGCGGCCTTTGGCGCCGCAGACACGGGTTCGATTCCCGTCGGGCGCTCTGCGCGACATAGAAGATGATGAGTAACTCGACCGCCGACACCTATGACGTCGAGACGATCGAGCTGAAGTGGCAGGACCGCTGGCGCGAGGCGGGCGCCGAAGCGACGCCGGAGCCGAGGGGGGAGGGGCACGGGACCTACGTCTTCAACACCCCTCCCTTCACTTCCGGTGAGGCTCACATGGGACATGTCCGTAGCTGCTCGATCGGCGATTCCTACGCTCGCTTCCGCCGCCGTCAGGGAGACGCGGTCCTCTACTCGTGCGGGTTCGATGCCTTCGGCCTGCCTTCCGAGCTCGGGGCCCTCGACCACGGCATGACCCCGACCGAGTGGGTCGAGCGCTGCACCACCCGCATGCGGGAACAGTTCACGCGGATGGGCTTCTCGATGAACTGGGAGCGCTCGTTTGTCTCCAGTGATCCGGAGATGTACCGCTGGTCTCAGTGGATGTTCCTGAAACTGCTTGAGAAAGGCCTGGTCTACCGCCAGGAGGGCCAGGTCGAGTGGTGTGACAACTGCCGCACCGTGCTCGCCAACCTGCAGGTCGAAGATGGCCTCTGTTGGCGCTGTCACGGGCCCGTTGAATTCGTCAATCGCGACCAGTGGTGGCTTCGTCGTAGTGCCTACAACGCGGAGAGCCACTTTCGCCTTGATGAGTTGGCTGGGGAGTGGAGCGAGATAGCACTCGCTGCGCAGAGGGCGAGCCTGGGGATCGTCGAGGGCGTTGAGTTCGACGCGCAGGGCCTCGACGGCTCCAGTCTCACGGTCTTCACGACTCACCCCGACTCCACGGCTGAAGGCGAGTTCATCCTCGTTTCCCCAAATGATCCGGACATCGAGCGCTGGGTCACCACGCCCGGGGTGGCGGAGCAGCTAAAGCAGGCACGCCGTGGTGGCGGTCGGCGCGAGGAGCGTCGCGACGCCAGTCTCTGGGCGGTCGCCTCCGGCGGCATGGTGATGGCCCCTGGTATCGACGACCCGATTCCAGTTCTCGTCTCCCCCTCGGTTGACGCCCGCTACGGCCCGACCACGGTGCTCGGGATCCCGAGCAAAGACAGCACCGACAAGGCGCTGCGCGAGTTCCTCCCGGAGAAGGGCCTCAGCATGAGGTTCAAACCGCCGAAGGCGAGCTTCCGGCCGGCGACCCGCTACCGCGCCGGCGACTTCACGATCTCCCGCCAGCGCGCCTGGGGCGCGCCGATCCCGCTTATCCACTGCGAGGGGTGCGGGACCGTGCCGGTGCCGCTCGAGGATTTGCCGGTGAAGCTTCCGGACAACCTTGCCTCCGAGCCCGGCGCCGGGCTCGACCGCTTCCCGGACTTCCTCGCCTGTACCTGCCCCAGCTGCGGCAAGCCGGCGCAGCGCGAGGCTGACACGCTCGACTGCCACATCGACGCTTCCTGGTCGTACATCCCTCCCGCGGTGCCTCCGGGGGCCCGCGCGGAGGTGATGTTCGAGCACCCCGACCTGCCCTACTGGCTGCCAATGAAGCAGCTCGTCCAGGGCGCCGACAACGGTCAGTTCAGCCTCAACATGCGGCTCGGGGCGAAGATGTTGCGCGACATAGGCGCCCTCGACTTCCTCACCGACGGCGAGCCCTTCGCCGCCTCGCTGATGCACGAGATGGTCCAGAAGGACGGCCGCAAGATGAGTAAGCACCTCGGCAATGTCGTCAACCCGCAGGACCTGGTCGCCGAATACGGAGCCGACGCCGTCCGCTTTGCCGTCCTCTACGCGGCCGCGCCCAGCCGCTCCTTCAACTGGAACGACCTGGCGCTCAAACACTGCGCCTCCTTCCTCCGCGAGTTCTGGGCATACGCGCAGCCGCGGTTGGAAGCGCGGCGCGAGTTGCCGCAGGGAGCCACGATCGAGACCGACAGCAAATGGCGTTCCCGCCTTGCGCTCTGGTGTGACAAGGGCGTCGAGCGGGTGACCCAGCACTACGAAGGCTTGGAATCGCACCAGGCGACGCGCAACATCATGCGTTTCGCCGACCGTGTCAAAGACTTCGAAAAGCGCGTCATCAAGCAGCGCGGCGAGCTCGACGACAGGGACGAGGACGCGCTCGCGATCGCACTGCTGCAAGTCGTCTCGCTATTCGCTCCCTTTGCCCCGCACATGGCGGAGGAGTTGTGGCAGCGGGCGGGTCGCGAGGGACTCGCTTGCCAGGCGCCCTGGCCGGGGGTCGAGGGGGAGCCGCAGCGGCAACCCCAGCCGGTACAGACCGGCGCTCCGAGCTGACCGCAGAAACCTTCTCGAAAAGATTGGACCCGAACCATGCGCAACGTCGAGTTGTCCCCAGTAGTGACCAACCACCTCGAATCCGTAGCCGTAAACGCCGGCTTCGACGAACCGTCCCGCAGCGTCGGCGCCCGTCTGGCGCCGCTACTGCCCGACGACGTCCATGACGCTCTGATCGGCTTCCGCCAGGGGGAGGATCAGGGGGCGGTGTTCCTCCATGGCGTCGGGCCGGGCGAGGTCCCGGCCTCGGCCGAGAACTACACCCACCTGCAGGTTGCTGCACCTCTGTTGCTCGGCCTCGTCTCCTTGATCGCGACGCCCGTCTCCGCTCGCAACGAGTGGGACGGGGGGCCGCTGACCGACATCAAAGTCACTGCCGGGCTCGAGGACACCGTCTCCAGCAAGGGTAAGGGAACCCTGCCTCTGCACCAGGAGGATCAGCAT
>Ga0164241_10006743_pt1 | contig 10410 bp, 9 predicted proteins | sample OricomyardsoilBY_FD_108780 | JGI IMG/M metagenome (GOLD analysis project Ga0164241, IMG submission 108780) | Backyard soil microbial communities from Emeryville, California, USA - Original compost - Back yard soil (BY) | ecosystem: Environmental > Terrestrial > Soil > Unclassified | place: USA... | reverse complement strand
CGAAGTAGTACTCGTCGCGGTAAATGAACATGATCGCGTCGGCGTCCTGCTCGATAGCGCCAGACTCGCGCAAGTCGGAGAGCTGCGGCCGCTTGTCCTTGGCGTTGCGCGTTTCGACGCTGCGGTTCAACTGGCTCAGCGCGATCACCGCCACCTTCATCTCTTTGGCCATCTGCTTGAGGCCGCGGGAAAGTTCGCTGATTTCTTGTTCGCGGCTGCCCGCGTCCTTGCGACCTTGCATCAGCTGCAAGTAGTCGATGGCGACCAAGCCGAGTCCCTTGGCGTTGCCTGCGTTCTCTCCGCGCTTGAGCTCGGCCTGCAAACGGCGAATCTTCGCGCGCAAGTCGAGCAAGGTGAGCGCGGGAGTGTCGTCGAGCCAGAGTGGCAAGCGACCCAAGCGAGACGCCGACTCGGTGAGCTTGTTCCAGTCATCGCGCTGGAGTTTGCCGGACCGAAGGCGCGACATGTCGACGCGCGCTTCGGACGCGAGCATACGTGAAGCCAGCTGCTCGCGCGGCATTTCCAAGGAGCAGAACAACACGCCGTAACCCGGCTCTTCCACCGCGGCATCGAAGTACGCTTCGTTTTCGGCGTTGACCTCCACGCGTTTGGGGCGCGCGACGTTGGTAGCCAAATTGAGCACGAATGACGTTTTACCCATGCCTGGGCGAGCCGCGACGATCAGCAAGTCGCCCGGGTGCAGACCGGCGGTTAGCTTGTCGAGTTCGGTGTAGCCCGTTTCGATCCCGGTGATGCCGCCGCCGCGGCGCGCGGCCTCACCCAAGATCTCGAATGCACCTTTGATCGCGTCACGCACCGAGACCACGTTCGAAGCCTGCGTGACGCGAGCGATGTCGAACACGGACTGCTCGGCCATGTCGATGAAGCCCTGCACCTCACCGCAATCACCATAGCCCTCGGCAGCGAACTTTTGGCACGTCGAGATCAGCTGCCGAAGACGCCACTTTTCACGAATGACCAACGCGTGCGCGGCGACGTGCGCGACAGCGGGCGTCGCGTCCGCGAGCAGCGCGAGGTACGGCGAGCCACCGATTTGCTCCAAGCGGCCCTTGTCGCGCAGCCAACCGCTGACAGACACGATGTCGACCGGCCGGGAGCCGCTCTGCAAGTCCAGAATCGCCTCGTAGATGCGCCGGTTCGCATCTGCATAGAAATGCAGCGGCTGCAGAATCTCTTGCACGGTGTCGAACGCATCACTGTCCAGCAACATTGCGCTGAGCACGGCGGCTTCAGCATCGAGATCGCTCGGGGGCACACGGCCCGGCGCTGGCTCGAGACGCGGCGGTTCAGCGGGGGCGCGAGAAAAACGCTCGGCAAAAGGCATGGCGGTAGCTCGACCTCTCTACGTTTCGCGGTCATCGTCCGCAAGCCGCGCGGACAGACAATGTCAGTGCCTCGGTCCTCAGGCAGTCCCGGGGTTTTCCACTGGCGAAACCAGAGGTTATCCACAGGGGCCCAAATGCACGACGCCCCGGGACGGTCGAAACCTCCGGGGCGCTGCCAGACGAGAAGAGCCACGCTTCGCGAAGCTCGCCTCTTCTTTCTCTACGAAGAGAGCTCGCCTGTCAACGAATCACTTCGTTCACGCGGCGGGCGCATCACTCGCTCACTCGACGCTCGAAGGTGAACCTCGAGCGTCGAATTCATTCACTTCTTGTCTGTCGCCAACTACTTTTTGACGACTTCAACCTTGAGGTTGATCGACACCGTGCTGTGGAGCTTGACCGGAACGTCGAACGTGCCGAGCGTCTTGAGCGGCTCGGGCAGCTGGATGTTCTTGCGGTCGAAGGTGAGGCCGCTCTTCTCGAACGCCTCGGCGATGTCTTTGCTCGTCACCGAGCCGTACATCTTGCCTTCGTCACCGAAGGACCGAGCGATCTTGACGCTCGAGCCTTCGAGCTTCTTGGCGAGCTCTTGCGCGGCGGCGACTTCTTCGCTCTTGCGAGCCGCTGCGGCCTTCTTCAGCTCCTCGACGCGCGCGAGGTTGCTGGTGGTCGCAGGCACGGCGAGGCCGCGCGGCAACAAGTAGTTGCGCGCGAAGCCCGGACGAACCTTCACGACCTCGCCACCGGTGCCGAGGTTGTCGACGTCCGCCTGAAGCAAAACATGCATGTTGGTAGCCATGGTTCTGTCCTCAGTCGTTGGTGGTGAAGGGCAAGAGCGCGATCGTGCGAGCACGCTTGATCGCCAATTGCACGGAGCGCTGGTGTTTGGCGCAAACGCCGGAGATGCGGCGCGGTACGATCTTGCCGCGCTCGGTCACGAAGTAACGCAGACCTTGCGGGTCCTTGTAGTCGATCGGCTCGGCGTCGTCCGAGCAGAAGGAGCAACCACGACGCCGACCGCGGGAGCGGAACCCGACGTTGTCTTTGTCGCCCATGCGGTCGAGTCCGCGGTCATCACCACGGCCGCCGCGATCCAGATCACGAGCTTGCTCTCTCATTGTGCATCATCCTCGTCGGAAGCCGGGCCATCGACATCACCAAACTCATCATCTTGGTCGCGCGGGTCGCGATGACGATCACGATCCGGTGAATCAACCAAACCGAGCTGGCGCTCGATCGACTCTTCCGGCTCGTCTTCAGCCGGGGGCTCCACGGCTTCGAACTTGAGGTTCTCGGTGTTCACCTCGAGCGCGCCCAGATCGACGTCCTTGCGCACGAGCACCGTTTGGTACTTGAGCACGTCGTCGAGCAATCCCAGGTTGCGCTCGAACTCACTCACCAGCGCACCACCGCCCACGTACTTCACGTACACGTAGACGCCGCGACGATGCTTGGCCACGGGATACGCGAGCTGGCGACGACCCCAGTTGTCGACCTGAGTCAGCTTGCCGTTGCCACGTCCCACGACCTCTTCGAGGCGGGACGCGATTTTTTCTTGAGTCTCCCGGGTGACGGTCGGCTTCAAGACGTAGATGGTTTCGTATTCTCGAGCCTTGTGCGGGCTCGCTGCCGTTGCTTCTGCCACTTAGTTTCTCCTTGTGGGCGAAAGGCCCCCGAACTCTGGCTCGCTGCATTGCGAGCGCCGAGTCGAGAGCAAGGAGCCATCAGCGCACCGTGCGCTGGTTGGTTCGGTTCATCGTTCGATCGAGGCCGTCAGTGATGACGGATTCGATTGCCTCGCAGGTCCTCGCGAGCACTTGACTGAGCTCGCTTCGTTCCTCGAGGGCGAAGGCTTGTAGCACGAAATCGGCCACGTCACCCTGAAAGTGGGCCGGTGGGCGACCAATTCCGACTCGCAGGCGGCCGTAGCCAGGGTCGGCCAATTCGCCGGTGATGGAACGGAGGCCGCGGTGCCCGCCGTCACCCCCACCAGACTTCACGCGCAACTCTCCAAACGAGATATCGAGCTCGTCATGCACGACGAGTACCGCCGCAGGGGCGAGCCCGAAAAACGACGTCGCAGCGTGCACGCTCCGGCCCGAAGCGTTCATGTACGTCTCGGGTTTGAGCACGCCGACTCGCGCGCCAGCATACGTGAGCTCGGCGAATTGAGCTTCGAAGCGCGTCCGAAATCCTGCGACGCGCCCTGCCTCGCGAGTGCAGAACGCGTCGACCGCCATGAACCCGACGTTGTGTCGAGTCTGAGCGTATTGCGGCCCCGGGTTGCCGAGGCCGACGAGCAGAATCACTTCTTAGCGGGGGCCTTGGCAGCCGCGGCAGGCGCAGCGCCCTTGGCGGCGGCAGGCGCAGCAGCACCCTTGGCAGCGGCAGCCGGCGCGGCAGCAGCCGCACCCGGAGCAGCAGCCGACTCGTCATCACCACGCATGATTTCGTGGACAATCGACGCCACGGTCTGTTCAGCGGGCAAACGCACCGACACGCCTTCGGGCAACGCGAGATCTTTCGCAGCCACGTGACCGTCGAGGCCGAGCGCCGTAACATCGTGCACGAGCTTGACCGGGATCAGGCTCGGCAAGCAGCGGATCGGGACCTTGCGGAAGACCTGGCGCAACGTGCCGCCAGCGACCACGCCCGCGGCCTTGCCCGTGAGCTCGAGCGGCACTTCCACGTTGACCGGCTGATCCATGTGGATCTGCACGAAGTCCGCGTGCAAGAGCGCGCGGGTCAGCGGGTGGTACTGGAAATCCGAAAGCAAGACGGTCAGACCTTCTTTGCCGTCGACGTTCAGATTCACGACCGTGTTGCGCCCCCAAGCGCTCGCGAGCACGCTCTTCACGGCGTCCGGCGGCACAGCGAGTTGCTGCGTCGGCAGTTCCTTACCGTAAGCGACCGCGGGGATGCTCCCCTCGTTGCGCAAACGGCGCGCGGCGCCTTTGCCATTTCCATCGCGTCGGCTGGCAGTAACTTTGATTGCTTCCATCTCTCACATCTCCCAAAATTGCTGCCGCTACACGAACAGCGAGCTCACCGAGTCACTATTATGAATGCGTCGAATGGCTTCGCCGAGCAGGCGACCAATCGACAGGAACTTGATCTTCTTGGAGGCTCGCGCCTCTTCCGAAGCGAGCACCGAATTGGTCACCACGACCTCTTCGAGCGGTGATTCTTCGATCCGTTGCACTGCCGGACCGCTGAGGACCCCATGCGTAGCACAGGCCACGACGCTTCGCGCGCCGCCATCGATGATCGCGCGGGCGGCATTGCACAGCGTGCCCGCGGTGTCGATCATGTCGTCGACGATGATGCAATCCTTGCCGGCCACGTCGCCGATGATGTGCATCACTTCGCTCACGTTCGCGCGCTCGCGGCGCTTGTCGATGATGGCGAGCGACGCGCCGAGGCGTTTGGAGTAAGCGCGCGTGCGCTCGACGCCGCCCGCATCCGGAGCAACGAACACCGAGTCCTTGTTGAAGCGCGCCTTCAGGTAGTCGTCGAGGAACACCGGGAGCGCGTACAAGTTGTCGAGCGGGATGTTGAAGAAGCCCTGGATTTGGCCCGCGTGCAGATCGACCGAAAGCACCCGCGAGACGCCCGCGGACACCAACAAATCTGCGACGAGCTTGGAGGTGATGGGCGTGCGCGGCGCGACTTTGCGGTCTTGGCGCGCGTAGCCGTAGTACGGCATCACCGCGGTGATGGAGTTTGCCGAAGCGCGCCGCAGGGCGTCGCACATGATCAGCAGCTCCATCAGATTGTCGTTCACCGGCGAGCAGGTCGGCTGAATCACGTACGTGTCGAGGCCGCGCACGTTCTCGCGGATCTCGCAGAACGTCTCGCCGTCACTGAAGCGCGACACACGTGCCTCACCGAGCGGGGTGTCGAGCACCTTCGCGATCTCGGTCGCCAATGCTGGATTGGCGTTGCCAGTGAATAAGCTGAATCTCTTGACGGCCACGGGTTCTCAGGACCTCTGACTCCCCGGACAACCTCGCGAAAACACAGCGGTTGTACCCAGGGACCAGTAGGGCGCGGGAGAACTAGCAGCCGGCCCCGCACCTGTCAACGCCCGGCAACGGACGAACACTGCCCAGACGGTCAGCGCAGCGCTCTAACGGTACGGGTTGTTGAGGTTTACGTCCTCGTCGGCCTTCTTCTTGGCCCTCTTCGGGTCAGCGGGAGGAACAGCCCGAGGACGCCACACCGGTGCTGGCGGTTTGGCCACTGGGGCGGCCTCCGAGGTGGCAGCGCTCGGCGCGCCGGTGGGCGCCGGTTCGGGCACTGCCGCCGGTGCCGTAACGACCGGCGCGGCGCTGGGTGGCGGCGCTGCGGCCACAGCCGGCGAAGTGGTCGCAACCGGCAAGCGATTGTCAGAGCTCGTCTGGCGCGCAAACAGGAAACTGCCTCCGCCGACGACCAAGAGCAGGAGCGTGACCAGAGCGAACAGCCGAGCTGGGCTGCGTCCCTTGGGCGCCATGTTTTGCGTGAGCAGCGCCTGACCCGCATCGTGACCGGGCAGACTCATCGCCGCCGCCGACACGCTGGTGGACGGCGAGACGCTGGGCTTGTCGGCGCCGATCTGACTCGGCTCGCTGCGCGCAATCCACGCGCGAACGGCCTCGCGTTGGGCGAGGACCTCATCACCCATGACTTCGCTCACGTACGCGGCGAGTTCGCGCGGCGTCGCGATGCTCTCGACGCCGGTCGCGGCCGCCTCGAGCGCATCGGCGAATTGCGCGCAGCTCGCAAAGCGCTGATCGGGATTGCGTTCGAGCGCACGCAGCACGACGTTCGACAATGCGGTGCTGAGCGTGGGCACGATGTTCGTCAGCGGCGCGATGGTATCGGTCATCACGCGCGACAGCGTGGCGGCTTCGTTCTCGGCTTTGAATAGACGCTTGGCGGCGAGCTCTTCCCAAACCACGATGCCCGCGGCGAATACGTCCGCGCGGCGATCGATGAGCTCTTCACCGGCGGCTTGTTCGGGCGCCATGTAGGCGATTTTGCCCTTGAGTTGACCGACGCGCGTAGCCGTCAAGCGGCTGGCCGCGCGGGCCACGCCGAAATCGGTGATGCGCGAGATGCCGTCGACTCCGACCAGCACGTTTTGCGGCGAGACGTCGCGATGCACCAAGTGCACGGCTTCACCCATGTCGTCGCGGAGCTCGTGGGCGGCGTGCAAACCAGCGAGCATGTCCAGCGCGATGCGCAGCGCGATACCGACTGGCAAGCGCTTGCCGCGGGTGGCGGCGCGAGCGAGAAGGCGCGCCAGCGTGTCACCCTCGATGTACTCCATCACCAGGTAGTAACCGACCGCGCTCGCTCCGACCTCGAGGATGGGCACCACGTTCGGGTGATGAATGCGTGCCGCGATGCGCGCTTCATCCAAGAACATCTCGACGAACTCGTTTTCGCTCGCGAGGTGCGGGTGCAGACGTTTGATCGCCACGAAGCGCTGAAAGCCGCCGACCCCCGTCAGTCGCGCGAGATACACCGTGGCCATGCCACCGGACGCGATCTCGCCCACCAGCTCATAGCGATCCACGCGCTGTCGCCCAGCGCTGGGGTCGAACAGTTTGGCCACTCGCTAGAACCTTCCGAGCGCCCCGACGCTCGCCCCGGAACCAATCGACACCCATGGCTGCATGCTGAAGCCCTTGGGTCGCGCCTTTTTGGCTTCTTCCGCCGACGACTTCTTCGAGCCCCAATCGGTGAAGAACGCGCCGACGACGGCCGTCGCGACGCCAACCCCCGCGCTCACACCGAGCAAAATATTGGTTCGGTGCTGCTTGTCGAGGCCGTCGTTGTACAGCTTGTCGCACTCGGCGCTGTGATTCCCACTGGCATCGACGGGCTTACACGCCTCGCGCACGCGATCGGGGCCGGGGTTGTTCTGCGTGTCGATACCACTCCAAAGAGTGATACCACCGAGTGCGCCGGTGGCGACCAACCCGGCCCAAAACACAGCGGGAGGGAGCTTGCCCGACGACTTCTGCTCGGCCTCTTCCGCCGGCTTCTCGGCGGGCGGCGGGGTCACTGGCGCCACCACGGGTGCGGGCGGAGGTGCAATCTCCGGCGCGCTGAATTCGAGCGCGCCGGTCTCGCCGCGATTGCCATCGATCGCCTTGGAAGCGGAGCGGTCATCGGACCAGCCAGCGCGCACGTTGTAGTGCCCAGGCGCCAAAAACACGGTGCGATCCGTGGCGCGACGCCCTGGGGTGATTTTGCCGCCCACGGTCACGTCACACGCTTCATCACACTTGATGTCGAGCTCGAACAGTTCAGCTTTGGCGCGCTCGACGATCGATGGCGCAATTTTCTGAATGTTCGGATCATCCGGATGACGCGCGAGCGCCAGCGCGGCGAGCGTCGCTGCGCGGTCGAGTTGACCGGCTTTGTCGCGCGCGCGAATGGCGAGTTCTAGCGCGGCTGCACTGGGCGCATTGGCGTCGGCACTCTCGAACTGCTCCGCCGCCTCGACGTAGTCTTCGGTCTTGTACGCTTCGCGGCCGCGATCGAACGCCTCCGCTGCAGAGCGCACTTGGGCTGGGGTTGGTTCAGACGCCTCCTCAACCGCGTGAGCAAACCCTGCGCTGTGTAAGACAAGCGCAAACGCGGCAACACTGAACAGACCCTTCATCGCAGTCGAAGACTCCAAAGATTCACGATTTACCGACAACAGGCTACACCTTTACGGTGGATCCGACGAGCAAGCGGATCACCCTCAATGAATAGCTTGAACCGCTCGAAATGTCGAAGCGCGCCACCTACCGCGACGCACAAGCGCGCGCTGCGCTCGCGACTCGAATGCAACAGAGTACCGAGCTCAGCGTGCCGACATGTAGGAGCTTGTCGGCGCGACCGACGCCGTTGGCGCGTGCGCGCAGGCGAAAGGTCGCGCCGAGTCAGCGCTCAGCCCATTTCGACGATCAGGCGATCGGGCTCGTGCAGGTAAGAAATGATCTCCTGCGCGAAGTTTGCACCGACATCGCCATCGATGATGCGGTGATCGAACGAGAAGCTCAGGTTCATCACCTCACCGATCACGATTTGGTCGCCCCGCACCACCGGCTTCTTCTTGATGGCGTGGACGCCCATGATGCCGACCTCGGGATAGTTGATGATCGGGGGCGCGATCAGTCCGCCGAGCTTGCCGAGCGAGGTGATGGTGAACGAAGAGCCGCCTAGGTCTTCCTTCTGGCTCTTCCCGTCCCGAGCCGCGCGGGCCACTCGGTCAATCTCACGAGCGATTTCGACGATGCTCAAGCGGTCGCAGCCGCGAACGACCGGCACGATCAGGCCTGCCTCGGTCGAAGTCGCAATGCCGATGTCGTAGGTCTTTCGAACGACCAGTTCCATCGCCGCTTCATCGATGTTCGAGTTCAGGCGCGGATGACGCTTGAGCGCGGCAACCACGGCCTTCACCAAGAACGGCAAGAACGTGAGCTTTACGCCGGCCTTTTCGGCGAAGGGCTTGGAGCGATCTTTCAAGCTCGTGATCAGGCCCACATCGACCTCGTCCACATAGTGGAAGTGCGCCGCCGTGTGCTTGGACCGCGCCATGCTTTCGAAGATGCGCTTGCGCAGACCGCGGATTGGAATGCGCTCGTCTGTGGCTTGCTTCGAGACCGGCGCGGGCGGTGCCGCAGGCGCTTTCGCGGCCGGTGCTTCTGCGGCCGCAGCGGGCGCGGCCGCGCCATTCATGCTGCGTTCGACGTCTTCACGGGTCACGCGACCCGCGGAGCCGCTCGGCTCGACGCGTCGCAAGTCGACACCGAGTTCGCGCGCGAGTTTGCGCGTCGCAGGCGCAGCGAGCGGACGCTCAGCATAGTAGTCGCCGCCGCCGCTATTCGCTGCGGGCGCGGCCATGCCTGGCAAAGACTCGCGAATGTCGCCCACGGCGCTCGCGACGGGACCTTCTGACTTCGCGGGCGCAGCAGGCGCGGGTGCAGCGGCAGCGGGCGCAGCAGGTGGCGCGGCAGGTGGCGCGGCAGGTGGCGCGGCAGCGGCACCTTCACCGCCGGTCTCGAACACCACGAGCACTTGACCGACGGGAACGGTGTCACCGACCTTGAAGCGGAGCTCGCTGACCTTGCCAGCTTTGGGCGCGCCGATGGTGACGGTCGCCTTGTCCGTCATCACCTCGACCATTTCTTGATTCTCGGTGACGTCGTCGCCGGCTTGCACCAGCCAATTGACGATCTCACCTTCAGCAACGCCTTCGCCGATATCCGGCAATTTGAACTCGAACTTCGCCATGGGCCGCTTTTCTCGCTGGGATCGCGGTGTAGGTCAAGGGCTAGCGTCTGCTATCTCACGCCTGCCCGCGCTCCCCCGGTGCCCGTGCACGATCTCGTCGCCGCGGCGTGAACGACACGCCCCACGAGGTGCGCTGCTGGATCGCGATCGCCCCCCTCTTCTCTTCCTTCAGGGCTGCCTCTCAGCGGCCCGCGTGCACCAGTGCGTGACGGCGCGCGGTCCCGCGGCTCGACTTGTCGGGCATGGGCACGGGCGCCGTTCAGGAGCGCACGGAGTCCAATAGCGCCGGCAAAATGCGGTGAGAGAGCGGCATGTACTCCATCTCGAGGGTGTACGGAAACGGCGTGTCGAAGCCGGTCACGCGCACGGGCGGCGCTTCGAGATGGTAGAAGCAGCGCTCCACGACCAAGGAGACGAGCTCGGCTCCGAAACCGCAGGTCCGCGCCGCCTCGTGGACGACCACGACCCGCCCCGTGTGTTTCACGCTGGTGACGATCGTCGCAATGTCCACCGGCCAAAGCGTGCGCAGATCGATGACTTCAGCCTCGACGCCCTTCTCGGCCGCCTTTGCGGCGGCATCGAGCGCTTCGTACAGCATGGCGCCGTAAGCCAAGACCGTAACGTGGCGCCCGGGGCGCACGACCTTCGCGCTCTCGAGCGGCACGATGTAATCGTTGTCCGGCACGTCGCCTTTGGCGGCGCGGTACACGCGCTTGGGTTCGAAAAACAGCACCGGGTCCGGATCCTGAATCGACGCGAGCAAGAGCCCTTTGGCGTCGTACGGGTT